>FZPS01000069.1_pt331 | contig 127300 bp, 110 predicted proteins | sample 1817821 | NCBI WGS metagenome assembly FZPS01 (sample SAMEA104158645, study PRJEB21678) | metagenome | place: Germany | collected 2015-04-21
GCAGGCGTGCGAGTAATTCTCTTTGACCGGGCAATTGATACGGATCCGTCGAACTATGAGGCGGCCTTGCTCTCCGATATGCATTATGAGGGTCAGTTGGCCACCGACTGGGTGTTAAATAATGTGTCAGAACCAATTAATCTCATCCTGATTCGTGGGCAATTGGGAAGTGCTGCAGAAATTGGGCGCAGCGCCCCGGTACTGAATGCGGCCCAAGAAGGCAAACTCAACCTTGTGTGGGATGGAACGGGCGGCGACACTTGGAGTCTTGAAGAAGCCCGCAAAGTGGTTGAAGCCGCGATTGCCGCGGGGAAAGATTTTAACGTCATCTATGCCCAGAACGACGGGATGGCGCAAGGAGCTGTCCAGGCGCTCGAGGCCGCCGGGATCAGTCATGGGAAGAATGGCAAGGTCAAGATCATCGGTTTTGACTTTAACCGTTTTGCCCTCCGGAACGTACAGGCCGGTTACTGGGATGCCGATGTGCAGTGCAATCCACGTCAGGCCGCACAGATTGATCAATGGATCAAGAGCGGCAACATCCCCGCAGGAATCGTCTATCAGGAAGAAATCATCTTAGATACAGACACGATCATCGATGAACATATCGAAAACTACGGGATCAACCCCGATCCGGGCAAGGGTGTAATCACAAGGTAGTTTTCTGTCATGGTTCGGGCAGTGCGGTGTCCAGATCCGATCCGGTCCACCGCACTGCTGTGGCTTAAGAACGAACAGTAAGGGGGGCTTTACTTGCGGTCAGAAATTATCCTCAGAATGGAGGGGATCAGCAAATCCTTTCCCGGGGTCAGAGCTCTGCACAACGTTGACTTCGTACTCCGCAGGGGTGAAATCCATGCATTAATGGGCGAGAACGGAGCGGGTAAGTCTACACTGATCAAGATTTTAAACGGTGTTTACGAGAAGGATGCCGGCCGGATTATTTTGGAGGGAAGGCCGGTTCACTTTAAGTCGCCGCAGGATGCGCAGAACATGGGGATCGGCACGGTCTTTCAGGAGATCGCGCTCTGCCCCAATCTGACCGTGGCTGATAATATGTTCATCGGCCGGAGCCGGGACGCTGTCGTTCGCTGGAAGCAGATGAACGAAAAGACTGCTGAGATGCTCAATTCCCTTGGTATTCCCGCGAGCCCGACCCAGGAACTGGCCAGCTGCTCACTGGCTGTCCAACAAATGATCGCGATTGCCCGTGCAGTTGATATGGACTGTAAAATTCTCATTCTGGACGAGCCCACGTCCTCCCTTGACGAAGATGAGACGAAAAAACTCTTTGCGCTCATGCGCGAACTGAAATCCCGGGGGGTCGGGATCATCTTCATTACCCACTTTATCGACGAAGTTTACGAGATTAGCGACACGATTACGGTGCTGCGTAACGGGGAGTTGATCGGCGAATACGAAACAGCTGCGCTTTCCCAGATCGAGCTGATCTCGAAGATGATGGGCAAGGCACTAAGTGATGTCGCCGCGATCAAGAAACACGAATTGTCTCAATCCGATGCCAGCGTACCGGTCTTCGCGGCAAAGGACCTTTCGAGCACTGCCGGGGTAAGGCCTTTCGATTTCACAATCCATGAGGGTGAGGTGAACGGGTTTGCCGGGCTGCTCGGTTCGGGGCGGAGCGAAAGTGTGCGCGCCTTCTTTGCCGCTGACAAGGTGACCAGCGGTGAAGTCAAGATCAAGGGCAAGCGGGCGAAGATCAGAACGCCCCTGGACGCAATGAAACAGGGAATCGGCTACCTGCCGGAGGACCGCAAAGCCGAGGGAATCATCGGCGAACTTTCCGTGCGTGACAACATAATCCTCGCCTTGCAGGTGATGAAGGGCTTTTTTAAGCCGCTTTCGCGGAAACAGGCTGAAGAATTCGCCAACCAGTACATACAGTTACTGGGGATTAAAACACCGTCCATCGACACACCGATCAAATCCCTGTCCGGCGGAAACCAGCAGAAGGTAATTCTAGCCCGCTGGCTGCTCACCCACCCGATGTACCTGATCCTTGATGAACCAACTCGGGGTATTGATGTCGGAACCAAGGTGGAGATCCAAAAACTTATCCTTAAGCTCGCGGAGGACGGGATGAGTTTGACCTTCATCTCATCGGAAATTGACGAAATGCTGCGCGTCTGCTCGCGCCTGATCGTGATGAAAGACCGGGAAATTGTCGGTGAGCTCAGGGGAGCGAATTTGACGGAACAGAATGTGATGCACATGATCGCACAGGGGGGTTAATAAAATGTCATTGTTAAAAGTGCGCTTCAACCGTTGGTCTCATCTCTTCCTGCCCCTCTCTGTTCTGGTGATCCTCCTGCTTATCAATCTGATCAAAGGCGTTGATTACTTTAAAATCACCATGGTCAACGGAGTTTTTTACGGGAACATCCCGAATATCCTCTTTGGGGCTGCGGAGTTGGTAATTCTGTCGATTGGGATGACCCTGGTAACGGCGGCTGCGTGCGGGCAGGACATCAGTATTGGTGAGAGCGGCGCCATTTCTTCCGCCATCTTTGTCCAGTACGTTTTGAATGCTGGTGAGGTCACAATTTGGACTATTTTAGCTGGTTTTCTGCTCAGCTGCGTGGCTGGAATGCTGATCGGTGCGTTCAACGGCACCCTGGTTTCGTACTTCAATGTTCAGCCGATGGTTGCGACCCTCATTCTGTTTTTGGGGGGCAGATCGATCGCCTTTATTATTGACGGCAAAGTATCGCCCATTCTGGCTAATCCAATTTCGAATCAAATCGGTACCTTCATCCCGGGCGTGCCCATCCAGACACCAATCATCCTGACTGTCGTCTTCATTGTGCTCGTGGCCGTGGTCCTCAAGACCACAAACCTCCGGCTTTATGTGGAGGCGGTGGGGGTTAACCCAAGCGCGGCGCGGCTGAACGGGATTAATCCAAAAAAGATTATTTTCCTGACCTTTTTGATCATGGGAGTTTGCAGTGCGGTCGCAGGTTTCCTTGCGGTTAACAAGGCAGGACGCCACGACAGTGTCAACCTGCTCAAATTCATCATGATGGACGCGATTCTTGCCGTCGCCTTAGGTGGAAACTCGCTGGCTGGCGGGAAGTTCAGTATCACCGGTTCAATTATCGGCGCGTACACCATTGAGGTGCTCAACCGGACCCTGCTCCGGTTGGAGGTAAACCCCGAAGCCATTAAGGCCTTCAAGGCGGTCTTTATCATCATCCTCATGGTTATTGCTTCGCCGGTAGTCAGGGCTTTTGCCAGGAAATTACTGGATAAAGCCAAAACAATCGTCACCGGCGACTCCGTACGCCAGACAGGAGCACTGGACGAAGCGGTTGTTTCCATGACGGACAGTTCTGGGAAGGAGGAGTAGGATGGGACCCCTGAACAGAAGCCAAACAAAAGCAAGACTGTCGAATTCGACGCTGCTTTTTATCATCGCCGGAATTATTTTTCTCCTGATGTATGGGATTGCCCTAATCAGTTTTCCCGTCAGTTTCCGGCAGTTTCAGACCTTCTTTGACTTTTTCAACCTGAACGCAGCGCTCTTTATCGTTACTCTTGGGATGTGCATCGTCATGATTGGAGGCGGCATCGATATTTCCGTCGGCGCCGTCTGCGGCCTGGTCACCATGGCCTGTGCCATGCTGCTGCAGTCGGGAACGGGGAACGTTTGGGGCGCCTTGTTTCTGGCGCTGGGAATCGGGCTGGCCTTTGGTCTGATGCATGGATTTCTCATTGCCTACCTTGAAATCCAGCCGTTTATCATAACGCTGGCGGGGATGTTCTTGGCGCAGGGGCTTCTGACGACTCTCCACAAAGAGCCGCTCAACGTGACCATTCCCGCTTTTGTCGCCTTGCGGCGGTTCACGATCGAGATTCCCTGGCTCGGCACCGTAAACAGGCTGGGTGTTTTCATCCCGTGCGAAATCAAGCCAAGCGTCTTCGTGGTGGTGGTGCTCGTTGTTATCTATGCCGTCATGATGAAGTGGTCGCGCTTCGGGCGCAATCTCTACGCCGTCGGCGGCAACCGCCAGAGCGCCCGGATGCTCGGGATAAACGTCAAGAAAACGATCTTCCTCTCTTACGTCCTCTGCGGGTTGACCGCGGGGATCTCCGGCTTTGTCTTCCTCATGACAACAGGGGCCGGCAATATCGGAAACGGGTCGCTGTATGAGATCAAAGCCATCGCCGCGAACGTCATGGGCGGCATTATGCTGAACGGCGGCGTGGGAAATCTCCTGGGCGCGCCGATCGGGACGCTGACCCTCTTGACAATCAATGAACTGATCCGGGCGGCGGGCGTTCAATCGAACCTGCAGGCGATTGTCAGCGGGCTTTTGCTGTATCTCTTCATTGTGCTGCAGAGCATCGTCATGTCGCTGCGGGACAGGAGGAAATTCAGGCTTGCTCTCCCGCCGTGGCTCAGGCGCTTCCGGGAGCATGATCAAGAAGAAGCAGCCAACTGACGTCTGCTGCTTCCCCAATCCGGAGCATAAAAAAGCTGCGCAACGCGGCCTTGAAGCACACCAAAGCACGTCGGTCAAAGCCGGCAGAGATATCCCGCTGTTGCCGGGCAATCCAGTCTTTCAGTCGCAGCCGGAATATTTTCACCGATCCCTAGAGGATAAGGAAACCTAGTACCGAACTTGTAATCATAAGGCTGCGATATAGTGCGGGCCCGCACGAAGGCAAGGTCGAATCCGATGATAGCTTGCCGGCTGAAAGGCTAATTAAGCCCCCTGCAAAGGGAATAATAGCAGACAAACGAGTCTGCGGAAAAGGCGGTGAAAAAGTGGAGAACATAGCTATTGTAACTGACAGTGCTGCGAGTGTGCCTCCAGAGTTGGCAAGAGAGGTTGGACTGGAAATTGTGCCAGTGGGAATTCAGATAGGCAATCAGTTCCTCCGTGAAGGCATCGACATAACACCTGAGGAGTTCTATAGGCAGCTTGAGGAAATGGAGAATATCACTACTTCTCAGCCTTCACCAGGGGATTTCCTCGACGTATATAACAGACTCGTCGGCAAAGCCAAAGAGATCATATCAATTCACATCACTTCCAAACAGAGTGGAACTGTTAGGGTCGCCGAACTCCTGAAGGAACACATACCCATCGGCCTCACTGTGGTTGATTCGGAATCGGCGAGCATGGGGCAGGGATTTATTGCCCTCGCTGCTGCTCGGGCCGCTCTTCTGGGCAAGAGCCGGGAAGAGATTCTGGAAATCATCAAGCGCGTGAAGGAGAAAGCAGCGGTGTTTGTGGCTGTACCCACTATGAAATATTTAGCCCGCAGCGGTAAGGTCGGCCGGCTGCAGGCAATGGTAGCCTCACTGTTAACCATTAAACCTATCTTGGGAGTAAGGGATGGCCTGGTGCAGGCCATCGACAAGAAACGCTCCTACGATCAGGCATTGCAGCGCATTATTGACCTTGTGGAAGAGCGTTTTCCAACGGAAAAACTCACCATCGCCGTGCTGCACAGCAATGCACTTGCGATGGCAGAGGAGTTTAAGGAGAAGGTCACAAAGCGCCTACGCTGTGCTCAAATATTCATTGCCGAGATGGGAGCCTCCCTGGCCGTGCATGGAGGCCAAGGCATGCTGGGCATCGCTGCATGTTCTCTCGATACCGCCCTATAAGCAGGGGTTGTTTGCATCCTCTCCATGCGAGTATCAGCGATAGCCATGTATTTTAACTTGCTGGAATCGCTTTTGAAGATGTCTGTCGAAAAACCTTCGCATTCCCAGAACTAGGGAATGTGAAGGTTTTTGTTTTCAGTAGTCAACTTTGCGAAAAAACCGCCGAAGTCAATATTCAGTTGTTCAAACAACGGTCGGAAGTCGATTATAGACTGGTTCAGGATTTCCCGCAGGTCATGGAGGCTGTAGTGCGGGTTTGCTCGGTCCGCAGCTGGGCAATGGTTTCTATCTGCGGAAAAACTTCCTCAAAGGTTTTGCAGATCCCTGGATTTTTGGTCAAATCATCCACCACATCCAGGCGGTACTAATTCACGTCAGGGTTAGATGGGGTTATGGACATCTCATCACGAACCTCGATTATTCAAAGAGCTGCCATGGAATCACAAACTCCTGGATCCCCGCGGCATATGGCGCGATCCCATAGAGTTGATAAAAAACAACGAGCCCCTCTGCTGTTGGGTAGAAATCCTCTTCATTTAGATAATCTACGGGCAGCTGATCTTGGAAAAACCATTCCGGGTCCTGCCCAATCTGGCAATTCACCTCATCTAGGATAATCTGAACGGCTTCAGGATGCTTCACCACATTGTCCAGAGTCAGGAACTTCTTGTCCTTTAAGTCATAGTTGATGGCTTTCTGAATTGTAAAGCCGTGGGCACCGCCGGTATAGCTGTAAAAAGTGGTAACCAACGACAAGAAGCGGCCATCATTGAGTTTGACGATAAACTCCGTCCAGCATTGGTAAGGTAAGAACGGTGGAACATCCGTTTCCGGATCAACTGCCGCCATCTCAGCCGCGGTTACGGCAGCCGCCTCATAGATTTCCCGGGCAAAACGCAGATGTTCCCAGCGCCAGGCTGCGTTGAGCCATTCCTCCAGCAGCCAGTCATCCGTACCCCGGATGGTAGGAATGACCAAATGGATGGAGACAAGATCTGATTCAGCGCTAATGATCTCCGAACCAATTAAGGCCCCGGCTTGGACTGTTGCGGCAGCGGCCAGGCAAAAGCCAACCAGCAAGCTGATGGTGGCCGCAAACCACCCCATGCTTGACGCTATGTGCAGCTTTCCTGTTCTTTTCATCGCAACACTCTCCATTTGATTGATCCCCGGGCCGGCTTCCTGCCATCTCAGATTGTTACCATTGAATTCAAGAATAGGCATCCGCCCTCCTGCCTCTTCTGGTAACATTCTTCTTATGTGGCAATCCTTCGTGTTTGATGTCAGCTGAGGGGAGGTGTAAGCCGGCAGTGCTGTTAAACCCATTTCACACGCAACATTCTGGATGCTGTGCAAACGAACAAGTTCCGCTGGGATTCCTTCCAGGCCTTCAGGGTATTCAGTATGAATCGGGAGAACTCTTTGAGCACCAGTCCATTCGATTAATTTCTTGATATCTCCAAGAACGGCATGGCCTGAACTGTGGATAAAACTAATCTTATCGCGATCCTTAAAGGGCTTTATGAGCTCCTGCACCTTGTGATCGCTATTCAGATATCCTGCCCATACGGAGTAAATAAGAGCGGCGCGGGGATTGTCTGCATAAGCGGCCACAAATTTTTCAAAGAACTTATTTGTGCGCACGGGCATGACAAAGCCGTTCTCGCCAAAATTATGGTTATTGTGAATACTGCAAACTCTATCAAAGCGGAAATATCGGGATCCAACATTACTTCTTACAACGTCAAAAATCTTCTGTTGATAATCGTCGCAGACTTGCGTTGTTGTGCAAACGACCCGGCACAGAGGAAACACTGCAGGGATCACATAATCGCGCTCTGCACTTCTGAAGGAAACAAAAAGACCGCCAAAGCGGTCTTAAGCTGGTCTAATAAATGGTGGGCCTTCAGGGACTCGAACCCTGGACACCCTGATTAAGAGTCAGGTGCTCTAGCCGGCTGAGCTAAAGGCCCATGTCAATGCAGTTTCTCAATCTAGTCTTTGTTAAGGACAACACTAATTATACAGGAATCCAGGAATGGTTGTCAAGCTGGATTGCCCGTATAGACGGTGTCAAAGGTTAATAGGTGAGGAGGCCTCACCAGGAATTTTGATTAAAATCCACTCAGAGCCCAACTTCTCTAAAGGGCAATCTTGTGGCCAACGAGACCATAAGCTTAAGCAATCCATGGGTGACTCTGCGCCTGGGCTTAATGTTCAGCGCCTCATCCAGTAAAAAACGCCCGCCTTGGCCCTTCTTTGCGGTAGCCTTACGGTACAAACGCCTGGTTATTTGGGATATCACCTATCATAGTTGAGATCGTTCTAGTGCGTTTGCCAATGCATATCCATCCCTTTGGCGCCATGCGCAGCAGTTCATCGTCCAACTGCTGGATGATTGTCTGAAAAAGCCAACAAGCATATTCCAAACAAGCTTGCTCAAGGGTATTGATATTTAGAAGCATTCCAAGTAAACTATTAGTGAGAGCGGAGGTTATCGCATCGCTTTTCATGGGACCTCGCCTCCTTATTCCGTTTTGGCTGGCGAGGTCTCTTTTTTACACTCTGCCTTCTTTTTCCTGCTATCCACCTACTAAAACTTACACTAACAAAACTGACTGGAAAAAGGAGGATTTACACTGCCAAACACGAAGAATGATAACTAGTAGCATTATGTCCACTACCAGCTTGGCGTCCAGGAATGTCCATCTATATCCTGGCAGAATAGAGAAACAAAAATATCATCGGGAGGTATGAAAATGAAGAGTCTAAAAGGCACCAGGACTGCAGAAAATTTACTTAAGGCTTTTGCCGGCGAGGGGCAGGCTCGAAACCGCTACACCTACTATGCGTCAATTGCCGACAACGAGGGCTATAAGCAAATTCGCAACATCTTTATTGAAACAGCGGACAACGAGAAAGAGCATGCCAAACGATTTTGGAAGCTGTTGCTTGCAGGCTTTGAGGGAGAACTGCCTGTTGAAGTCATGATTACTGAAGCATCTTATCCAGTGGATCAAGGGGATACATTGCAGAATCTTAAAGCGGCTGCCGAAGGCGAAAATGATGAATGGGAGCATCTCTATCCGGAGTTTGCCAGAGCAGCCGAAGAAGAAGGGTTCCCGGAGGTTGCCAATGCCTTCCGCTATATTATCGAGGCTGAACGGCGTCACGAAATCCGCTTCTTGAAACTGGCCGAGAACATTGCCAACGACACTGTGTTCAAGAGAGCGGACACAGTGGAGTGGAAGTGCGGCAACTGCGGGTACGTCCACAAAGGCCCGGAAGCGCCGAAAACATGCCCGGCTTGTATTCATCCTCAGGCTCACTTCGAGCTGTTTAAGGAAACATATTAAACAAATATCACAAGCATCTTTAAGGAACGGCCCGCTTGGAAAGGACTCAAGCGGGCTTTTTTACGAATGTTTCATGTTACATGAGCCCATTAACAAGGAGTTTGGCTTCATAATGCGAATAAGATGAATAACCATGCATGGGTAAGCACAGCTAGGATGGGGGCGCGATCATGAGCAGTACTCTTCATTTAGGTATTGACGTAGGTTCAACTACAGTGAAGCTTGTGGTGTTGGACGAACACCTGAATCAGGTATTCAGTGCGTATCAACGCCACTATGCTGATCTTAAGAACTCTTTGCTTTCCATCTTGCATGATGCCCACAGGCGGTTAGGCGATCCTGAAGTTACCGTGGCATTTGCCGGTTCGGGCGGTATTGGCATTGCAAAGAGCATCGGCATCAATTTTACTCAGGAAGTTGTGGCCTTTACCCAGGCTGTTGAGAAACTCTACCCACAGACAGACGTCGTGATAGAACTGGGCGGTGAAGATGCCAAAATCACTTTTTTCAGAGACGGGCTTGACCAGCGGATGAACGGGATCTGTGCAGGCGGCACCGGGGCTTTTATCGATCAAATGGCTGCATTGCTGGAAACAGATGCGAAAGGCTTGAACGAGTTGGCCAAGGGGTACAAGATCATCTATCCCATCGCTGCCAGATGTGGTGTGTTTGCCAAATCCGACATTCAGCCTTTGCTCAATGAGGGGGCAGACAAGAGAGACATTGCCGCCTCTGTGCTCAATGCCGTGGTGATTCAGACAATCAGCGGCCTGGCCTGCGGGCGCCCGATCAGGGGCAATGTTGCCTTTTTGGGAGGACCGCTCCATTTCCTACCTGAGCTGCGCAAACACTTTGCACGAGTATTAGACCTTGCAGAACAGCAGATCATTCTGCCTGACAATCCCCATTTGTTCATTGCCTTAGGAGCAGCTTTGGCTTCCATAGGCTGTGAACCGGTGTTGTTTTCCGATTTGACTAGCCGGGTCGAGAACCTGGACGCGTTTCGATTTGGCGAAATGCAGCGTCTTGAACCGCTGTTTGCCGGTGAGCAGGACTGGCTGGAGTTTAAAGCCCGTCACAGCCGCCGCTCTGTTATGCGAAATGAATTGGCTGCACATAGAGGCGACTGCTTTTTAGGACTGGATGTAGGTTCGACCACGACCAAGCTGGCGCTGATTGCCAGCGATGGAACACTGCTGTATTCCTGGTACGGCAGAAACCAGGGGGATCCTTTGAAAACCGCGGTTCAAGCTCTTAGAAGCCTGTACTGTCAGCTCCCGAATGAAGCCAGAATTGTGAATTCAGCAGTAACCGGGTATGGCGAAGGCTTGGTAAAAGCGGCATTGGGGGTGGATATTGGTGAAATTGAAACAATTGCCCACTACAAGGCGGCGGACTTCTTTTGCCCCGGGGTGGAATTCGTCTTGGATATCGGCGGGCAGGATATGAAATGCATGCGGATCAAAGACGGGGTGATTGAACATGTAATGCTCAATGAAGCCTGCTCATCAGGCTGCGGCTCGTTTCTGGAGACATTTGCCAATTCGCTGGGCATGCCAGTGCAGGAATTTGCCCAAGAAGCCTTGTTTGCCCCCAATCCTGTCGATCTTGGGTCTCGCTGTACCGTCTTTATGAATTCCCGGGTCAAACAAGCTCAAAGAGAGGGGGCCTCAATAGGTGAGATATCCGCCGGACTGTCATACTCGGTGATCAAAAACGCTTTATTCAAGGTAATCAAGCTTAGGAACACTGAAGAACTCGGAGAAAAGATCGTGGTTCAAGGCGGTACTTTTGCCAATGATGCCGTCTTGCGCAGCTTTGAGCTGTTGGCGGAGCGGGAAGTGATCCGCCCGGACATCGCCGGAGTGATGGGTGGGTTTGGAGCTGCCCTCCTTGCCAAAGAGCGATATAGCCCTCGGCACCAAACCACCCTTCTGACAAGAGAGCAGTTGGGCCGGTTGACCGTGTCCACAAAGCATACCCGGTGCAGCGGCTGCGGCAACAACTGCCTGCTTACGATTAACGATTTTGGCGAAACCGGCCGATATATATCAGGGAACAGGTGTGAAAGAGGATTGGGGAAGAGCGCTGCCAAGAGCCCATTACCGAATCTTTATGCGTATAAATACCAGCGCCTGTTCCAGTATCACCCACTTCCGGAGGAGGAAGCTTACCGCGGCGTGATCGGGATTCCCCGGGTGTTGAATATTTATGAAGACTATCCATTTTGGTTTACCTTCTTTACCGAGCTTGGGTTCTCTGTCAGACTGTCGTCCCAGTCTGCTAAAGAGGTTTATGAAAAGGGTATTGAGACAATGCCGTCGGAGTCAGTGTGTTATCCGGCAAAATTGAGCCACGGCCATATCGTGGATCTGATCGATCAAGGTGTAAAAACCATATTTTATCCCTGTCTTACCCATGAACAGAAGGAACAACCAGGAGCGGACAACCATTTTAACTGCCCGATTGTCACATCATACCCTGAAGTTCTGGCCAAAAATGTCGGCCAACTCCGTCGATACGGGATTAGGATGCTGCATCCTTTTGTCCCTTTCGATAATAAGAAGCGCCTGGCTAAACGGCTGTGGGAAGAACTGGATGACTTTCAGATTCCGTACGCAGAGATTGCCAGGGCTGTAGATACAGCGTGGGAAGAGCAGCAGCAATTTCGCCGGGACATCCAAAGACAGGGAGAGCAGGCCTTGGCTTGGCTTGAGGAGAACAAAGGGCGGGCAGTAATCCTGGCGGGCAGGCCATACCATATTGACCCTGCGATCAATCATGGAATCCCGGAACTGATCAATCAATTGGGAATGGCAGTATTGACTGAGGATTCCGTTGCCCATCTTGGGGAAGTGGAACGGCCACTGCGGGTGGTGGATCAGTGGGCTTATCATTCCCGTTTGTATTCTGCAGCATCATTCGCGGCAACGCAGGATCACATCGAAGTGGTACAGCTGAATTCCTTTGGGTGCGGATTGGATGCCGTCACTACCGACCAGGTGCAGGATATCTTAGAGCAGCATTCCAAGCTGTATACAGTATTGAAGATTGATGAAGGCCACAACCTGGGCCCGGCCCGGATTCGGCTGCGCTCGCTAAAAGCGGCAATTTTTGAAAGAAAACAAAAAGGATATTATCGCAAAAAGAACGAACCTAAATATAAAAAGCACACATTTACCCAAGAAATGAAACAAAAGCACACTATCATCGCCCCCAATATGGCTCCGATCCATTTTGAGCTCCTGCAGAAAGCATTTGACTTGGCGGGTTACCGGATTGTGGTGTGCCCTGCCATTGATCGGGAAGCCATAGATGAAGGTCTGAAGTATGTCAACAATGATGCCTGTTATCCGGCGATTATCGCCTTGGGGCAGTTGATTAAGGCTTTGAGGTCAGGAGAGTATGATTGTGACAATACCAGTGTCTTGATCACCCAAACTGGAGGCGGATGCCGGGCGACCAATTATATCGGATTTTTGCGGAAAGCATTGGTTGATGCAGGCTTTCCTCAGGTTCCTGTGATCAGCCTGAACCCAGGTGGAATCGAGCGGAACCCTGGGTTTAGAATCACACTGCCGTTAATCCATCGCGGTATGATGAGTGTGGTATATGGGGATCTGCTCATGAAGCTCTTGCACAGGGTACGCCCGTACGAGAAGGTAATCGGAACGGCCAATAAACTCTACAATCGATGGATCAATCACTGCAAAGACTCTTTGGAAAGCATTTCCATCGTGCGGTTCAGCCAGACGATCGCCAATATTATCCGCGATTTTGAGGTTTTCCCCATCATACCCGTGCGAAAGCCGAGAGTTGGGATCGTAGGCGAAATTCTGGTCAAGTATCATCCAACAGCCAACAATGATGTGGTGCGCCTGGTGGAAGCCGAGGGCTGCGAAGCGGTGGTGCCTGATCTGCTCGACTTTTTGATGTATTCGGCCTTTGGGCTTGACTACAAGTATCAATACCTTTCTGGTACAAAGGGCGAACAAATGCTGTCCAGGGCAATGATTAAGATTATGGAAACGTACCGCAGAGCATATCGCAACGCCCTTAAGCTCAGCAAGCGTTTTTTCCCACCCCAAAGCATATACCAGACAGCTTCCGGTGCAGAAAAAATCCTCTCTCTGGGGCATCAAACCGGGGAGGGGTGGCTGCTGGTCGGCGAAATAGTCGAACTGATTGAGCATGGCGTTGAGAACATTATCTGTGTCCAGCCATTCGGATGCCTGCCGAACCATGTTACAGGAAAGGGGATGCTGCGGGAGATCAAAAGGGTATTTCCCGAGAGTAATGTCGTTGCCATCGATTATGATCCGGGAGCAAGCGAGGTCAATCAATTGAACAGGATTAAACTCATGTTGGCTTCCGCTGTGAAAAAGATGGTTGGAGGAAACCAGGATTGGAGGGGTCAATATGAAGCAGGGCGCCGATAGCCAGAGTTCTTTCAGCACCTATGCATACATCGCAATCAGGGTGGCATTGATTCTGGCAATTATCTGCATTGCAGTCAATACCTGGGTACTATGGAATGTTTACAGTGATCGTAATAATGTGGAGGATCCAACTTTGGCTGCGATTGAGTCTTTGGGCGATGGTCTTGGCGGTCAGATCAGCAGTATTAACCAGCGGCTGCTGCTGTTGGAACAAAAGGTTCTTGGCTTGTCTGCAGTTCCGGTTGCTGCAGAAGGCTCAGAAGAGATTGCAGCTGCCTTAGATCAGCTAAGTGCTTTATTCACAGCTTACCAGGCTCAACCCGAGTATTTGACTGAGATTATGGGTGCGATCACTGCTCTGGAGCACTCATTGGAACAATCGATAGAGGAGAAGCATGCCATTGTTATCAGTGCCATTGCCGATCTGGAACAGCGGCTTAACCTTAGTCCGAATATGGCCAATACCCAACGGCAAAACAATTTGATCAGTCTTACCGTGAAACGGGGGGATACGATCTGGGAGTTGGCATCACAGTTTGAGGATCCACCCAGCAAAGGCTTCATTGACCGGATTATGGAATACAACATGATTTCCGACCCAACCAGACTGCAGGTTGGACAGAAAATCATCATACCCCAGAGCTAGCTGAAACAGCTAGCTCTGTTCAGTTGTTGGCATGAAGTCGGGCAATAATGATACAATGAGAGGAAAACGCGAATAAGGAGCAGAAAACCGCCATGAACTTGTACTACTATGATTTGCATGTTCACACTAGTAATATCAGCCCATGCGGCCATGTCGACGCAGAGGAAGTGGCCCGGCTTTACGCACAGGCAGGGTATACAGGGATTGTCGTCACTAACCATTATTGGGAGTCATATTTTCGGGCTTTGTCACCATTATCCTGGAAAGCAAAGGTTGCCAGGTATCTGAAGGAATACCACCGGGCTAAAAAGGCCGGTGAAAAGCTTGGCCTTGAGGTTTTCCTGGGGGCGGAAATTACATTGGTTAACAGCCGTAATGACTACCTGATTTACGGCCTTGATGAGAACTTTCTTTTCGGCTGCCCTGCTTTGTACAATCTCGGGCTCGCGGAACTCCATCAACTGCTCAAGGCTCACGGTATGCTGCTTTATCAGGCTCATCCTTTTAGAAACTACATGGAACGGGTTCCTCCCGGTCTGCTCGACGGTATTGAAGTTTTTAACGGTAATCCCCGCCACAATTCCCGCAATCACCTTGCATTGGCCTATGCCAAAGCCTACGGCTTGGGGATGGTCTCAGGATCGGATTTTCACCAAGTTGTTGATCTGGCCACGGGTGGAGCAGCTTTGGCTGAAAGGGTTACCGATCCTCTAGGCCTTGTCCGCGCCCTGGCAGGCCATCATATTGAACTGATTGGTCCTGATACTTAAGCAGGAAACAGAGCCTCAATTGCTGAAATGTAAAGGCAACAAGTCTATTGGTAAGGAGCGGTAGCATGGATAAGTATGTCATAGGAGTGGATTTTGGCACCGATTCGGTGCGGGCTTTGCTTGTGAATACACGGACCGGTGCAGAAGCTGCATCGGCGGTGGCGTATTACAAGCGATGGGCGCAGGGCCTTTACTGCGACGCCAGCAGGAATCAGTTCCGCCAGCACCCTCTGGATTACATTGAAGGCCTGACAGAGAGTGTCACAGAGGCGCTGGCGCAGGTACCAGCCGAGGTTAGGGCGCAGATTGTGGGGATTGGTATCGATACTACCGGTTCCACACCGTGTGCGGTGGATCGGGCAGGTACACCTTTGGCGCTGCTTCCGGAATTCAGTGACAACCCAAACGCCATGTTTGTCCTTTGGAAAGACCATACAGCGGTGAAAGAAGCCGCGGAAATCAATGATCAGGCTTGGAACCATTCTCCCATAGACTATACGAAATATATGGGGGGCATTTATTCCTCAGAATGGTTCTGGGCAAAAATACTCCATGTTTATCGCCAAGATCCTCAAGTGAGGGAGGCGGCGTATTCCTGGGTGGAGCACTGTGATTGGATGCCGGCGCTGTTATCAGGGATTAAATCTGCTGAACAGATTAAACGCAGCCGCTGCGCTGCCGGCCACAAGGCCATGTGGCATGAAGAGTGGAACGGGCTGCCCAGCGATGAGTTTTTTGCCGCTATCGATCCGCTACTGGCGGGAATTACCAGGAATATGTACCGTCACACCTATCCATCGGATCAGCTGGCCGGCACCTTGTGCGGGGAATGGGCTCAAAAACTGGGGCTTAACCCCGGCATTGCCATCGCGGTTGGCGCCTTTGACGCTCATATGGGTGCTGTCGGCGGTGGAGTGACCGATCGAGTTTTGGTGAAAATTATGGGGACATCCACCTGCGATATTATGGTTGCGCCCTATGATGTAATGGGCGGGAAACTGATCCGCGGCATCTGCGGACAAGTAGACGGTTCAGTGATTCCCGGCATGGTGGGGCTCGAAGCCGGGCAATCAGCTTTTGGCGATGTGTTCGCCTGGTTTAGGCAAGTTTTAATGTGGCCTCTGCAGGAATTGGCTGAGACTGGCCTTGTCAAGCCGGAGTTTGTCGAGCAGATCAAGGATCAGATCCTGCCGCAGCTGACCAGGGCTGCAGAAGCCATATCAATTGACGATACACAGGTTGTAGCCTTAGACTGGCTGAATGGAAGAAGGACACCTGATGCAGACCAGACATTGAAAGGCGTTTTGGCCGGCCTGAGCTTGGGCACTGATGCGCCCCGGGTATTTCGGGCGCTTGTGGAAGCAACCGCTTTTGGTTCAAAGGCAGTGATTGACCGGTTTGTAGAAGAAGGGGTGGAGATTGACGAGGTAATCGCCCTTGGGGGAATCCCAAAGAAAAACCCCTTTGTGATGCAGGTGACTGCCGATGTCTTTAACATGCCGATCAAGGTTGCCGAATCGGATCAAGCATGCGCCTTAGGCGCCGCCATGTTTGCTGCAGTTGCCGCTCATGTTTATCCAGATGTGAAAACGGCACAGGCACATATGGGTACCGAGTTCAGTGAAACCTACGCGCCCCGGCCTGAACAGGCGGCCAAATACCGGGAAGTATATCAGAAATACCTGCACATAGGTGGTTTGCTTGAGGATATATTGAGAAAACTGTAAGGGTGGACGCCATGTTGGAAGATCTGCGCAGGCAAGTATTAGAAGCGAATCTTGAGTTGAACCGCAAAGGGCTTGTGGTCTATACATGGGGCAATGTCAGCGGTATTGACCGCGGCCGAGGCCTGGTTGTGATTAAGCCAAGCGGTGTTGCTTACGAGGCCATGACTGTCGAGCAGATGGTGGTCGTCAATCTCGATGGAGAGGTTGTCGAAGGTGATCTGCGGCCATCGTCTGATCTCCCTACTCATTTGGAACTGTACCGCAGGTTCCCCAATATCGGGGGAGTGGCTCATACCCACTCCACCTATGCGACCGGATGGGCACAGGCGGGGATGGAACTGCCATGCCTGGGTACAACCCATGCTGATCATTTTTATGGCTCAGTTCCGTGTACACGGGCGTTGACCCAGAAAGAGGTGGCACAGGAGTACGAATTGAATACCGGCAGGGTGATCGTGGAAACTTTTGCCAATTTCGGTCCTGATGCTGTACCGGCTGTTCTGGTGGCACAGCATGGCCCGTTTACCTGGGGGAAAGATCCCATGGACGCAGTGAGAAACAGTGTGGTCCTAGAAGAGGTGGCAAAAATGGCCAGTACAGCGCTGGGCATCAATCCGCATCCTAGAGCAGTCCCCCAGTATCTGTTAGATAAACACTACTTTCGCAAGCACGGCAAAGATGCCTATTACGGGCAGGACTAAACGCTTTGCAAGTGGAAACCAAGCGGCAGCATCCATCAGGATGCTGCACTTAATATTTTGGCCTTGCCCAGCCTGTTGATCAAATAAGCGGCGGCCAACAGTTTGATGAAGTCGGCCAGCACAAAAGGGAATACTCCGGATACTATTGCCTGAATCAAACTGTATTCCATAACGGTCATCAATCCGACAGCCCCAGAAATGTAGATTACCAGCATGCCGGCGATCAGGCAGAGAAAGATACCGGTGACTTTTTGCGGCCTAAAAAAGCGGTTCAGCAGCCCGGTGAGGGCGGCACTTAACACGAAACCCCACAAGAAACCGGCGGTGGGGCCGACCAAAACACCAATACCGCCTGTTTGGCCCGCAAAAACCGGCAGGCCGACAGCTCCCACCAGCAAGTACAGCAGCTGACTGATGGCTCCGTCCTTGGGGCCCAGCACGAAGCCGGCTGACAAGGTGCATGGGGTCTGGAGCGAGACCGGGACAACCGACAAAGGTGTTGGAAATGAAATAAGGGCGCCAAGCACGGTCAAGCAGGCAAACAGGCCAATGCGGACTACTCGCGTTGTTTTCATGCTGACTCACCTTCCTAGATCGCCGGCTGGATCGGTTTCAACCCGGATAGAGATATCCGCCGACCACAGTTCGTGCCGGCTGCCATCTGCATTTTCAATGATCAAAGCGCCGTGTTCGCTCAAATCGCAGGCTTTCCCGGTGTAGACTTGGGTTTCAGTAATAACCTGTACTGTTTTGCCAAGCATGGTTGTGTATTCCCTTGCCGAACTCAGCAATTCGCGGCTGTTGCCCGATAGCAAACGGCGGTAGTTATTGCCGAACCGGCGGAGAATATGCTGCAGGAGAACATTATTGTCCAGTTTTGACCCGATGAAATATTCTAGTGATCCGGCTGTCGCCCGCAATTTTTCCGGCATCGCCGTGATTTTTTGGTTGGTATTGATGCCAATCCCTACAATGACCGATCCGTAATCTGAGCCATGGGTTACTCCCTCGCAGAGAATCCCGGCAACCTTTTTGCCGGTTATGACTACATCATTCGGCCATTTAAGCTCAGCGGGGAGATCGTAGCGCCGGCGCAATACCTCAACGATGGTTACTCCGGCCACTAAAGTGATTTTGGCAAGTTCCGCCGGGGGCAGCTTAGGTTTCAGCAGGATCGAAAAGTAGAGTCCACCGGGTTCGGAATGCCAAACCCTCCCGCGCCTGCCCCGGCCTTGGGTTTGTCTAGCCGCCCTAATCACCAAGCCTTCAGGGCTGTGTTTGGCGTATTGTTTGGCTAAATCGTTGGTAGAAGTGGTTTCGCCTACCGTGACAATCCGAAAACCAAGTTCGTGGGCGATGATGATCACCTCTTTTGTTTGATCATAAAAAAGGAAAGAAAAGATGTCAAGGATGGGAAAATGGCAGGAATTTGCACTCCCGGGGACAGAATATATAACCTATACACCACCTTAACCTATCAGTGCCTAAAGGAGGATATCATGTCAAATCAACCTGTTTGGAGATCGGATCAGGGTGATGGAACATATATTAATCCAATCCTGCATTTGGATTACTCGGATCCCGATGTTATCCGCGTTGGGGACGATTTTTTTATGACCGCGTCCAGCTTTAATTGTACGCCGGGGCTGCCGATTCTGCATTCTAAAGACCTTGTCAACTGGCGCTTGGTCAATTATGCCTTTAAAAACCTGGACTTGCCGGGATATGATCGCCCAATGCACGGGTGCGGTATTTGGGCACCATCAATCCGCTATCACAACGGCCTGTTTTGGATTTGTGTCGGGCTGCCTGACGAAGGCATTTACATGACCACCGCTGAGGACCCCTTTGACGAATGGTCTCCTTTGTTCTGCATCAAGCCTGGGAAAGGCTGGATCGATCCGTGCCCGTTTTGGGATGACGATGGCCAAGCCTATCTGGTTCACGCCTTTGCCAACAGCCGCTGCGGGATCAAGAGCAAGCTGATCCTGCATCGAATGGCCCCAGATGGTACAGGGGTTTTGAATGAAGGGAAAATCATCTTCGACGGTACAGTTGATCACCCAACTGTGGAGGGGCCCAAGATGTACAAAAGAAACGGGTACTACTATATCATGGCCCCTGCAGGCGGGGTTACCAATGGATGGCAGACAGTGCTTCGTTCGCAATCCATTTGGGGTCCTTACGAAGACCGGATTGTCCTGCGTCAAGGCAGTACACCCGTCAACGGCCCACATCAAGGGGGATATATAGAACTGGAGTCCGGTGAAGGGTGGTTTATGCATTTTCAGGACCGCAGCGCCTACGGCAGGATCGTCCATCTGCAGCCGGTGTACTGGGTTGACGATTGGCCTGTGATGGGTGATAACGGCGAACCAGTTTTAAGGCATATCAGACCAAATGTTGGCAGGGATTATCCGATAGAAACCATCCCGGCTTCCGATTCATTTGATCAGGGCAAATTGGGCCTGCAGTGGCAGTGGTTTGCCAATCATAAAGACGACTGGTATAGCCTGGGCGAATACGGTTTGCGGCTGTATACCCAAGCTCTCTCCGGTTCTTTGAAAACTATGTGGGCAGTTCCCAACATTCTGGCCCAGAAGTTGCCCGGGCCGGAATTTACGGCCACTGTCAAACTGACATTTGAACCACAGCTTGCCAGCGAAAGAGCGGGCCTGGTGATTACCGGAGACAAGTACTCGTATCTTGCCCTTGCGAAAACTGATTCGGGCTGGAGGCTGGAGCGCTGGCTGGGAAACAAAGACCAGGAACAAGATGAGTTGGCCTCGGCAGTTGAGCTTGATGCAAACCGCGTCTATCTGCGGGTGGAAGTGGAAGAACAGGCGGTTTGCACCTTTTCCTACAGTTTGGATGGGGAGCATTTCCAGGTGCTGGGAAGCAAGTTCCAGGCTGTGAAGGGGCGCTGGATCGGCTCCAAGATTGGCTTGTTCAGCTTTGATCCCGGCTCGGATCAGGTGCTTGGCTATGCTGACTTTGCCTGGGTAAAAGTTGAGGGAGGGGCAGTGGGTGGAGCGGATCTGGTATGACGATTACAGCAATTTGCCGGTAGGAGAGTATCCCCAGGATTATTCCGCTTTGGGCGAGTACCACTGGCCTGAGCTGGAAGGAGAAACGGGTAATTGGAATGCGACAACTGTGCACCATTCCTGGAGGGGCAGCCCATCATGGATTGTCACTACTGAAGGAGGTAACAAGGTGCTCGAACTGGCCAGCATTCGCCAAAGGGCCCTGCCGATGATCATTACCGGTGCCGACTGGGATGATTTTGCTTTAACCACAAAATTCCGTCCCATCTCCACCAGGGGTGAATTCGGGATTGTGTTCCGTTATGAAACCAGCAGGCACTACTATGCTCTGTGGTATGCATACGGCCGGCTGCAGCTCATTGTCCGCAGCGATTCCTGGATCCGGGTGCTGGCAGAAGTTGATGTTGATTTCAACTGCGATCAGTATTACGATGTTAGGATTACTGTTAACGGAACCGATCTGGAAGCGTTAGCCGGAGGATACCGCCTGCAGGTGGATGACTCAACGTATGGGCGGGGCCGGGTTGGTTTTGCCGGCACGCATCCAGTGCGTTTTGGCCCCCTCGAGGTGTGGATGGAGGCGCAAGCAGTCCAAGCTTGCCGGAAGAGGGCTGAAGCCCGGTTGCAAAAAGAAGAGGACAAACGAAGTTTATATCCACAGCCGCAGCTGTGGAAAGTAATCAGCACCCCCGGGTTCGGTGCGGGTAAGAGCATTAGATTCGGGGATCTCAATGGCGACGGCAGGAAAGAGATCCTGCTTGCTCAGAACATCCGCCGGATCAGAGGCGACAATTTCAGTGAGATCAGCTGTCTGACAGCGATCGATCTTGACGGCAATGTTCTGTGGCAGTATGGTGAGCCCAATCCCGCCAATGCCTTGGTTTCCAATGATCTGCCGTTTCAAATTCATGATCTGGATCAGGACGGCCACCAGGAAGTGATTTTCTGTAAAGACTTCCAGATTTATGTTGTGGATGGCCAAACCGGCACATTGAAGTATTCAGCGCCTACACCAAAAGCACCGGCACATCAGGGCCCGAAGATGCCGAAGGATCAGTATGATCGGATTTGCGGTGATTCGTTGTATTTCTGTGATCTTTCCGGTACCGGGCGGGATCAGGATCTGCTGATAAAAGACCGCTACAACAATATTTGGGCATACACCTGGGATTTAAAGCTGCGGTGGCATTATCAGGGCAACTGCGGGCATTATCCCATGGGCTGTGATATCGATCATGACGGCAAAGATGAAATCCTGATCGGCTATACGCTGCTCGATCATGATGGGAAGGTTATGTGGTCACTGGATATAGGTGATCACGCCGATGGAGTTGCCGTGGGCAAGTTCACCGACAGTGCAGAATGGCAGTTTATTATTGCCGCAAGTGACGAAGGTATGTACTGGGTGGATAGAGCAGGCAGGATTCTCAAGCATTGGGATGTTGGCCACAGCCAAACGGCAACCATTGCCCAGTTCAAAGGGGTAGGATTTGGAATCCAGGTTGCCACGGTGACGTTTTGGGGCAACCCCGGGATTATCATCTTTTTTGATGCAGCGGGCAATTTGCTCAGCCGCAAAGAACTGATTGCCCCACGAGGCACAGCCCTGTCACCGGTTAACTGGGACGGTTCCGGCAAGGAACTGCTGTTGATATCCGGGCACTCTGCGGGAGGCTTGATCGATGATGATTTTGACTGGGTTGCAGCCTTGCCTGACGACGGCCATCCCCATCTGTGCTGTGAGCCTGTTGATTTGGTTGGCGATGCCCGGGATGAGATCCTTGTCTGGGATCAGAATTCGATATGGATTTATACACAGGATCGGCCGGGACCGCAGCAGTGTTATAAGCCATTGCGGCAGCCGGATTACAATATGTCCAACTATCGGGCTCAGATATCTTTGCCAAACCTGCAGGAAAGATGAGCCGAGCTAGGGAATTATAGCAGTGAAAGAGAAGGAGATCGAAGGAAGTTGAAAATGATTCAATGGTTGAAAACTATATTTAGAAGGATTTTGCCCAGCTTTGCAGTGAAATACCCATGGGTTGTAATTATGATTTTCGCCCTGGCGATCGGTTTCTTCAGTTACCAACTGCCAAAGCTTTACATTGACACGGATGTGACCAAGCTGACAACCGGCAGCGAAGGAGAAACTCGGGCGATTGAAACGGCTGCCAGAGATTTTACGGTGGGAGATCCACTGTATTTGGTCCTGAAGGGAGATATGAATGATCCCGCGGTTTTGCAAAAGGCTGCGGGTGTTATCAATTCAATCCGCCAGATCAAAGATGTCATTCAGGTAATCAGCCCCTTTGATCTGTCATACTATGGATTGGCCGGATTTGTCATACAAACAATCCCAGTTGCCCCCCAGATCCCAACTACCACTGCAGAGGTGGCCCAGTTCCGGGATCGCCTTTCGCTAAGTCCCATCGGTAGTCACATGATCAGTGAACATGGCGAGGCTATGCTGGCCGAGGTCTATATTTTGGGCAGCTACACCAGTAGGGGCAAAGTGGCTGTCGGACAAATCGAGGAAATCCTCAACGAGCATTGGGGCCGGGACCAGTTCAATATGACCGGTATCTGTTATATGACTCACGCCATGGATCAGAGTATCAGGCGGGATGTGCTGCTTTTGTTCCCATTGGCGGCTGTTGTTGTAGTTGTAGTCCTGATTCTCAGTTTCCGCAGCTGGCTCGGGTTTCTGGTTCCAGGGGCAACCATTCTCGTGGCACTGATAGTCAGTATGGGGATGATGGCTTGGTTGGGATACCCCCTTACCCTGGTCAGTGTGGTACTGCCGGTGATTATCATTGTCGTAGGATCGGCATCAGGAATCCATGTCCTGCATAGATATCGAGAGGAGCTGGATGAGAACCCTGCCGTTGACAAGGGTGAAGCCATTATTTCCACCATGGAACAGATGATCCCTCCCTGTGCCATGGCTGCCCTGACCACTGCGATAGGTTTGTTTTCACTGCAGACATCGACGGTAATCCCGGTTAAAGATTTTGGCATATTCTCCGGCATTGGTGTCATGACCAGTTTTCTATTTACGGTAGCAGGCATTCCAGCCTTACTGGCCGTCTCCCCGGTTCCTAAAGGCATATGGGTAGCCTCCCGGCGCCGGGCCTATTGGGATACGGTCGTTCTGGGCAGGATTGCCAGATGGATTATCAATCACAGCACTCTGGTGACCATAGCTGCAGCGGCGGTTGCCTTAGTGATGGTCCTGGGCTTGGGTAGGATTACAGTGGAAGCGAACATTGCCCGCTATTTTCGCCGCTCCAGCGCTGTGTCTGAGGGAATCCGGGTTTACGAAAAGTATTTCAGAGGTTCCCAACAGGTGCTGATCGTAGTCGATACCCATCAAGCCAACGGCGGGATCAATCCGGAATTTGTACTGCTGGTGGATGAGCTTGAGCAGTACACGCAGACTTTTCCTCTGGTAAGCCATACATCCTCCATGGCATCAATTGCCCGGGATGTGAGCCCAGATGGGGAACTCCATGCCAATCTTGTCCCTTTGGCTTATCAGCAATTGCCGCAGTCTCTGACAAGTGTTTACGTGAGCAGAGACCACCAGCAGAAAGTATTGATCTATGCCTGGCTGAGAAGTTCTGACACTACTCAGCTGGCCAATACCTTGATTGAGTTGGAGGTCGGCCTCAATGAACAGGTACCTGAAGGTGTTTCGGTCATTGTAACCGGGGTGCCGAAAATTGTTCAGCACCATATGCAGCGGTTTTCCGAAAGCCAAGTCTACAGTACCTTGGCCTCACTGGTGGCGGTATTGGTATTGTTGGTGCTCTTTACTGGTTCGCTCTCTGAAGGCTTGCTCTCCATGATCCCATTGGTTTTCACGATTGTGGTCAATTTTGGAATCATGGGCTGGTTTGGATTCCCATTGGACGCAGCTACTGTCCTAATCGGCAGCATTGCCATCGGCATGGGTATAGATTATTCTATTCACTTTCTCAGCCGGGTCCATAACGAAACCAAGGCCGGCCGTGATCTGGCAGCGGCCTGTGAGATCAGTATTGGTACTGCCGGGCATGCTATTGTGATTAATGCCGGTACTTTGATTGTCGGGTTTCTAATGCTTTGTTTTTCCATTTTTTCCACTCTGTCAATGTTTGGGCTGCTCATGGCTCTGGCCATGGGTATCGGCTGCATTGCCACAGTGACAGTCCTGCCGGCAATGCTGCAGGCATTTGGAAATAAGCTATCAAGGAGGACCTATTATGGTTGACTTAAGACAATATGAAGTATGGTTTGTCACAGGAAGCCAGCATCTTTATGGCGACGAAACACTAAAACAGGTGGCGAGCCACTCCCGCACCATGGTTGATCAGTTGAACGACAGTCAGGGTATTCCATGTCGGGTTGTCTTCAAGCCAGTGTTAACCACAGCGGAGGCCATCACCAAACTTTGCCTGGAGGCGAACAGTGCCGACAATTGTATCGGGCTGATTGCCTGGATGCATACTTTTTCACCTGCGAAAATGTGGATCAACGGACTGAAAAGGCTGCAAAAACCTTTTGTACATCTTCATACGCAGTTTAACCGTGATATTCCTTGGCAGGAAATCGATATGGACTTTATGAACCTGAATCAATCAGCCCATGGCGATCGTGAATTTGGGTTTATCGTTACCCGCCTGGGCATTGATCGGAAGGTTATTGTCGGCTATTGGCAAGACCCGGATATCCAACTGCAGCTGGCTGGTTGGATGCGGGCGGCTGTCGGGTGGCATGAATGGCAGCATACGAAGGTTGCCAGGTTTGGCGATAACATGCGGGAAGTTGCTGTTACCGAAGGCAACAAAGTCAGCTCCCAAGTCCAGTTTGGCTTTGCAGTTGACGGCTATGGACTTGGCGACTTGGTTACCCTGTATAACGAAGTTGGAGACGATGAAGTTCAAGCGCTGTTGGGTGAGTATGACCGGGTGTATCCCATGATGGATTGCCTCAAACCGGGCGGAGATCAACGGGATGCACTGGTAGTGCAGGCCAAGATTGAGCTGGCCATGGAAAGGTTCCTGCGCCAGGGCGGCTACACCGCTTTTACGACCACGTTTGAGGACTTGCATGGGCTGCCTCAGCTACCGGGGCTGGCGGTGCAGCGTTTGATGAAGAAAGGTTTTGGATTTGGTGCTGAAGGAGATTGGAAGACTGCTGCACTGCTTCGGGCAATGAAAGTGATGGCCGCTGGCCTTGACGGCGGCACCTCGTTCATGGAAGACTATACCTATCATTTGGAATCGGGCAATATGAAAATCTTAGGCGCACATATGCTGGAGATCTGTGAGTCTCTAGCTGCCGAACAGCCGGTTTTGGAAGTTCATCAGCTGTCCATTGGCGGAAAGGCGGATCCGGTGCGCTCGCTCTTTGCAGCACCACCTGGACCGGCAATTGCTGTAACATTGGTTGATCTCGGGCATCGCTTCCGGATGATTGTCAATGATGTGGAAGTAGTTGAAGCTGAAGCCTTACCAAAGTTGCCAGTGGCAAGGGCGTTGTGGGTTCCAAGACCAAATCTGGCGACAGCCGCCGCCGCCTGGATTCTTGCCGGGGGGGCGCATCACACTAGTTTCAGCCAGGCTCTGACTGTACAGCACATGCTTGATTTTGCAGAAATAGCCGGAATCGAGTGTCTGGTCATTGATGAAAACACGGATTTGGGCCAGTTCAAAAAAGAACTGCGCTGGAATCAAGCGTACTTTGGATAGGCGGGTGCCAACGAATAACCCCTTGGAACAAGGGGTTATTTTCGTGTGCAGGAAATCACCGAATTAGAGGAGAAGAGTGTAAACATAAGGAACTCGGTCAGGGTTGCCTGAGGAGGTTAGCGATGCGGGTTGCAGTCGGAATCAGCCAAAACCACGATCCAAGAGCGGCTGTCTTTGATGCATTGGCGCAAAGTATTGACGATGCGCAGCGTCCCGACTTGACTGTGATCTTTTATGCAGGCAAGTTTGATCCTGATGCTGTTTGGCAGGCAGCTTGCAGTAAGCTGGCAGGACGCCCGTTTATGGGAGGCTCCGTGGCCGGTATCTTTACTGATGAAAATGTGTTCCGGGAGGGAGCCGCTGCCTTGTCGCTCTATGGAATTGCTGCCCGCACTAGACTGGTATCCACCGATGGGCAGAGAGTATATGATGTGGGGCAGCAGGCCGGGAGAGATTTGGCTCATGACGGCGACCAGGGCAGTACGGTGATGATTTTGCCCAGTGTGAGGAACCCACGGCTTTCAGTTTTGATCCGAGGTGTCTATTCCCGGTTGGGGCCTGAATTTCAATACATTGGCGCTGGCACCGGAACCCAGTTTACGGAGGAAGGCCATACCAATGACGGAGTGGCTTTGGCTATGATCAAGAATGTGCATTTCACTCTTGGAACAGGGCACGGTTGGATCCCCTTCGGCGAACCGATGCTGATTACGCGGATTGAAGGACACCGTATATATGAACTGGACGGGCAGCCTGCGGCCACCCGCTTCAGAAATGCGATCAGGCAGGTGGCCAAACAGGACGCTGAGCTGATTGGTTCCAATTATCAGCTGGGGATTCCCTGCGGGAATGGAGATTACATTATTCGCAATATTATCAGCAGCGAGGACGAAGCCTTGGTATGTGTCACGGCCTTTCCTTCAAAATCTATGGTGAATTTGATGACTACCAGTGTACTGGCTTTGCCGGCGATAGCAAAGAGAATAACCGAAGAAACCCTCATCCGGCATCCACACCCTCGATTTGCATTTCTCTTCGACGGGATATCCAGGGAGCGTCTGCTTAAAGAAAACTTCGTTCAGGAGTCGCGGAATATTTTCCGTACCTTGCAGGGATTACCGGCGGTTGGAGTACTGTCGTACGGCCAGATTGACAGTTCTTTCGGGATCCCCTTGCTCCACAGCAGTGCGTTGTGTGTCGCCATTGGGGGTGTCAGCGGATGAGCATGCATGCATACGAAGTGCTGCAGATTATGGATATATCAGCCTTCGACAGTGACCTTCCCGGAGATGATCTTTTTCAACAGGTCATAGAAAAGGCCGGACGGTTGTTGGGGGTTCAGAAACTGATTCTGTCGCTGGATAACCCTGTGCTGTCCAGCTGCAGTGGTTATTGGGGGTTTATGCAGCACGAAGATCCTTTCGCTGTAACCAAGGATCCCAAGCCTAACAGTTATATGCATCATTTTACAGATGCATCCGGTTATTTATATATTGAACAACAAGAACCTCTGTCAGTACAAAAACAGAGGCTGTACACGATTTTTGCCCGCAGCCTCGAGGATGCTTTAACCCGCAAGGAAATCAAACAGTCTTTACTGCTGTCAGAGAAGAAGTACAGGGATATCCTTGCAAACATGCAGGAAGGGTACTACGAAATCGACCTGGATGGCAAGGTTATGTTCCACAATCAATCATTGTATGAACTGTTGGGTTATGCACCCAATGAGCTGGCAGGGGTCAACTTGTTGTCTCTGTGTGCCGACCGACGCCGGGTGTTTAGAATCTTCCGCCAGGTTTGGGAGAAAAAGTCGTCAAAAAGAATCAATACAATCGAGATGCGGCGCAAAGACGGGTCAACTCTGTATGCCGAAGTGTCAATCAGGCTGATTAGGGACGCCAATGGAGAGGTCACTGGTTTTTGCGGATTGGTCCGGGACATTACCGAGCGCATTGATTATCAACAGCGGTTGGAATTCTTGAGTATGCATGATGTACTGACTGGTGTTTATAACCGCAGTTATTTTGAAGAATATATTGCCGGGGAGGTTGAAGCACACGCCTATCCCATATCCCTCTTGGTTGCTGATTTGGATGGTTTGAAGATCATCAATGACAGTATGGGGCATCATTGCGGGGATCAAATCTTGCGCTCCTTTTCCCATATTCTCTCAGATTGTATTGGGGAATATGGAGTGGTAGCCCGATTGGGCGGCGATGAGTTTGGGGCGATTCTGCCCAAGTATGGGCACATGCGGGTGAGCAGCCTGGTGGAGACCATCCGTAACGCAATTGATCACTACAACCAAGATAACCCTACCCTGCCCTTAAGCATATCCTTGGGCTATGCCACTACAAGTGACGGGTCCATGACACTTACCGATCTTTACAGGGCAGCCGATGACAATATGCTCCATGACAAGCTTTACCGCAGTGCCAGCATGAAATCGGAGATTGTCAAGATCTTGACAGCTGCGTTGGCTGAACGAGATTACATCACTCACGGGCATGCCGCCCGGATTGAAAAAATCTGCCTTGCCATTGCAAAACAGCTCGGCCTATCCGAAGCTCAGCAGGGGGACTTGGCTTTGCTTGCGCAAGTCCATGATTTGGGCAAAGTGGGGATCCCCGATCACATCCTCAACAAGAAGGCCCGCTTGTCAGAGGCTGAAATAAAGATCATGAGACAGCATCCGGAAAAAGGCTACCGGATCGCCACGGCTTCGCCACACCTGGCAGGGATTTCGCGGCTGATTCTCTGCCATCATGAACGCTGGGACGGCAAGGGTTATCCTTTAGGGCTGTCGGGAACGGAGATTCCCATTGAATGCCGGATTTTGGCAATAGCTGACGCCTACGATGCCATGACTGGTTACTGCCCTTACCGTAAGCCTCTTGACCATCACAAAGCAATTGAAGAACTGAAGGCAAATGCCGGCATGCAGTTTGATCCTGAACTAATCAAGACAGCGCTCCCGATACTGGATGCCCTGAACGAAGAGGTTGATTAGGAGATCGGTTCACGGACACAACAGCGGTTTTAGTTTCGATTACTGTTAGCGGGAGGGATCGTAGTGTATCTCGCTGCGCGAAAAGGAACCGAGGCCTTCGTGATGTTGATCATCATGGCTGTGAGCCTTAGTTTGGCCGCTTACCCGATCTTGGCAGAGTCAGAATACCAAGCCAACCCGTATTGGTACCGGATTATTGGTGGGCGCCCCAATACGGACGTGGTAATTTTAAGCCGCGTGTATGAAAAGGACAGCCCGGCTTATGCCAGTGTGCTCTCGATTCCCGTAATCCACGGTATGAGGGATGCAGAACTATATGAGCAGCTGAACAGGATGTTCTATGACGGTATTATTCATTTTGACCACGAGGTGGAGGCAAGTATTCAAAGATTCCTGCAGGATAGTTCCTTGTCGGGGCAGCAGTGGCCCAAATCCATTACTGAAGTGGATTTTAAGGTGAATTATAACTCCGGTGGCATCTTAAGCCTGACGGTGCGTTTTAGTCATGACTTTGGCTTCGACCAGCGGGCTCAGTTTATGGAAACTGTGAATGTGGACTTGACCACTGGAAGGGTTATCAAGTTTGAGGATTTGTTCGCAAGCGAGCAGGAAAGGAATATATTGCTGCGAACGATCAACGATCAGATCAAGAAAAGCCCCAATGTGTATTTCAGGGAGATAAGGCCTGCGGATTTGGTTGAACTGCAGTCTTTCTATATTAGGGAGAATAAAATCATCATCTATTTTGATGCGGAAGCGATCGCCCCTTCCACTTTTGGCATTCCCGAGTTTGAATTCGAAGTAGGCAGTGCGCTGAATGAACTGATCAGAAATCCGTAATTGACTTTACAAAGAATAATATTATAGTTTGACAAGGGAAAGAAATTATGGTAATATTGATAAACAACCAGCTAGAACAGGGATTGTTGCACATAATATTGCACGACAGGAGGTATACCGCTGCGTAGGAGAGGAGAAATATTATGGAAAGAAATTTGATCAGTGAATGGTCTGCCGGGGAAAATTCAAGCCGATTGGCGATCACCGGGTATGCCGAGGATGACCTCTCAATCTCGTTGACAGTCTCTGATCCGTACCGGGAGGGAACTGTTCAGTTTTCATGGAATGAAAACCGGTTCGTGATCAAGGGCATTACCGAAACATTGATTACCAAACACGGCCCGCTGGATGTGGAGATGATTGTCAGCATGGCGCTTTCCAGGAATGGAAGCATAGTATTCGGATGGAGCCCCTACAACGAGGCTGAGTGCGCACTAACCCTCAGTCAAGGCGAGGAGAAGATCATGATTGCCGAAACATATGCCGTGGAGTTTTTTAGGTGGCTGAGGCAAAGCATACAGTTGATTGGCAGAATCGTCTCTTAGCCAGAAAACCGCAGCAGGAGGATAATTGATGACAGAATTCCGGTAAACATATAATGCTCCCATAGGGTGAGACACAAAAATAAAGAAGTAAGTTATAATGGAAACATGAAAAAGAGAAATCAGTATTCAGCCGAATTTAAAAGCAAAATAGTACTGGAGGTACTCCAAGCGGCATCCACAATTAATGAAATTGCTGCTAAGCATAGTATTAGTCCTGTAACAATCAGTCGTTGGAAAGGCGAGGTCATGGAACGAGCTGCGGAGGTGTTTAAGAAAGGGCCCTCCACGGCCGAAAAAGAACTCAAAGAGAAAGAGGAAAGGATTGCTCGATTAGAACGAAAGGTCGGTCAGCTCACCTATGAGGTGGACTGGCTCAAAAAAATCTGAAGAAATTATCGGACCCGACTGGGAGAAAAGATTTCATTGATCGAAATGACTCGAATATCAGCGTCAAGCGTCAGGCAGAATTATTAAGTGTCAACCGTACCAGTGTATACCGCCAGCCCCTTGTCCAGAAGCAATGATCTGATGCGGACTTATTTGTCATGCGCCGGATGAAATACATACCTATCATCCCACTTGGGGTGTTATCGAACCATTACCCGCATTTTGAGGCGGGATGATCATCTGTTAATCAACCCCAAGAGGGTACGCCGGATAATGCGAGACATGGGGATTTATACTATATACCCCAAGCCTAACTTAAGTAAGCGTTACCACGCTCAATACATAGCCCTTATCTGTTAAGAAATTTAAAGATAGACCATCCTGATCAGGTGTGGGGAATAGATATTACTTATATCCGAATGAAAAAGGGCTTTATGTATCTGTTTGTCATTATTGACTGGTATAGCCGGTGTATAGTCGATTTTGAGCTTTCAAGCACACTTTCAAGCACATTGGATAAAGCATTTGTCTTAACCTGCCTCAAACGGGCATTGAATCACCTTAGGCCGGAAATTATCAATAGTGATCAGGGCAGCCATTTTACTAACACTCCATGGATGGTAAGGGTCAAGCCTTGGATAACGTGCGAACAGAAAGGTTTTTCCGCACTTTGAAATACGACTGTGTCTACATTAATGAATTCTCCAACCCGGAGAATTGAGAATTGCTTTAAACCAGTATATTCATGAGTACAACACCTATCTCCCCCATTCTTCAATTGGAGGCCTATGTCCAGGTTCATGATGGTATGAAAGCGAATAAAGTTGCCTAATTTTTTTGAACACGGAAAGGAGGATAACTTACTAAATTTTTTCCGTGTTTTGACAACGGGGGGCATTATAACAGGCCTTGCTGTCTCACAGACGAACTGGTGGGAAGCAAGGCCTATTTATGTTATAATTTGGGTAGTTTAAATACGGATCTATGCCGAGGCCGAACTGCGGTTTGAGAAAGGAGCTGGATTATGAATGTAACCATATTGGGGGCAGGACGCTGGGGCGCGTTTCTAGCCTGGTACCTAAACCGCCTTGGCCATCAAACCATGGTTTGGGGCAGGGCTGACTCGCCGAATTTTGCTGAGCTCGTCAAGACGCGCCGGAATGAATACCTTACTCTGCCGCCTGATGTAGTCTTGACTACTGAATTGGATCAGGCAGTTGAATTTGGAAGCATGATCATAATCAGCATTCCATCACAAAATCTAAGAGGATTGGCACATATCATCAATCAGTATCCGGTAGCGAACAAGGCTTTTGTATTGTGTATGAAAGGGCTTGAAGAGGATTCGGGAAAGCGGCTTACGCAAGTCTTCAACGAGGAGGTCACACAGAATTGTTCGGTAGCGATCTGGGTCGGGCCCGGCCATGTTCAGGACTATCTCAACGGGATACCAAACTGTATGGTGATCGGTTCAGACAGTATTAACACAACCAAGGCCCTGGTACAGGAGTTTGGCAGCGATTTGATCCGGTTTTACTATGGGCAGGACTTGATCGGCAACGAGGTGGGAGCTGCCGCCAAGAATGTGATTGGGGTTGCTGCCGGGTTGCTGGACGGCCTTAACTATTCAAGCCTGAAGGGGGCACTGATGGCCCGTGGAGCGAGGGAGATCTCCCGGCTGGTCAGGGCTATGGGCGGTAATGAGTTGACTGTATACGGCTTAAGCCATCTTGGTGACTACTCAGCAACCTTGTACTCTCCTTACAGCCATAACAGGGCGTTCGGGGAGGCCTTTGTACAGGGTAGGCGCTTTACCAAGCTGGCAGAGGGTGTGGCCACATGCAGGGCTTTGATGCTGCTGGCTGAACGGTATGAAATTGAGCTGCCAATCTGCGATAGTGTGCATCAGATTATCAACGAGAAGAAAGATGCGAAAGAAGTTTTGCTAAATCTCTATTTGCGGCCGGTAAAGTTTGAATTCTAGGCGTCAACAACATGCTTAGCCCTTGTATAATCCTAAGTAATGTGCTAATAAATAGCTAGCTAGTTAGAATATACAAGGGAGGGCGACCCATGCAAGTAACCAAGGATGTTAGTTGGGTTGGCGTTTTGGATCCCGATCTGGCCGTATTTGATGTTGTAATACCAACCAAGTGGGGTACAACATATAATGCCTATTTAATCAACACAGATAAGCCCTGTTTGATTGATACTGTGAAAGCGAATTTCACCAAAGTATTCCTGAACCAGTTGGAACAGGAGATCGATCTGGATCAGATCCAGTACCTTGTTGTAAATCACACTGAACCGGATCACTCTGGGGCAGCGGGCGCTCTTTTGGAGCGAGTTCCCGGGATTACAGTGTATGGTACCAGGGCAGGTATTCAGTTTTTAAGGGAACAGGTCAAACGCGATTTTGACGCCGTGGTTGTCAACCACAACGATACGTTGGATTTGGGCAGCAAACGCCTGCGTTTTATCATGGCGCCATTTCTCCACTGGCCTGACACGATGTTTACTTATCTGGAGGAAGATCAGATCCTGTTTACCTGTGATGGCTTCGGCAGCCATTATTGTGATCCGGAAGGGCGCCTGTTTGCCAGCGAAACCGGTGATTTCACTGAGGCGGTCAAGCATTATTACGACTCGATTATGAGCCCGTTCAAACCGAAAATTTTGGAGTCAGTTGCCAAGATTAGGCCGCTGTCCATCAGCATGATCGCCACTGGCCACGGGCTAATCCTGGACCAGGGCTTTTGGAACGTAGTGGATCTATATGAACAGTGGAGCAGTGCTCCAGCCAAACTGCACCCAAAAATCGTGATCGGTTTTGTCAGTGCTTATGGCCATACCAAGGTCATGGCAGATTTGATTGCCGCCGGAGTGAGAAGTAGAGGCCAATTTGACATGGTATTGCTTGATTTTGGGAATACCTCCGATGCCGGCATCAAACAGGCAATGGCCGATTTTGATGGATTGATTATCGGTTCGCCGTGGTAGAACCGGTGTGGTGTGCGTTAGGCCATGATCAAGGAATATTAGCACTGTTCGTGAGTACCGGCTGCCGGAGTGTAGTGGTCTCAGCCGCGCCCATAGAGGGCGGTCAGCTCAGCCAAGCCGCGGCTGAGCTGTTCGTTTAGTACACCGGCAGGGCACCGCCAGCGCCAGTTGCCCTTGATGGTCCCGGGCGTGTTCATCCGGGCTTCACTGTCAAGCGATAAAAGGTCCTGCAGCGGGATAACCGCCGTATTGGCTGGAGATGCCAAAGCGGCACGAATTAAATCCCAGGCGATAGCAGCGCCGTTGGTGCCCAAATAGCGGCGGGTATAATCTTGCACCGCCGGACTTGCTTTTCGGTACCAACCAACGGCGGTGTCATTATCGTGAGTACCGGTGTAGACAACACAGTTCCGGGGATGGGCGTGGGGGCTGTGGAGGTTGGGTTTCAACGCTTCAAAGGCAAACTGCAGTACTCGCATGCCCGGCAGTTTCAACTGTTGGCGCAGCTTGACCACCTTTGCGTCAATAAAGCCCAGATCTTCGGCGATAAACGGAAGGGAGCCGAGCTCCACTTTAATCTTGGCAAAGAAGTCACTGCCGGGGCCGGGCATCCAGCGGCCAGTGGCGGCAGTCGGTGCTCCAAACGGTATTTGCCAGTAGGCCGCAAAACCCCGGAAATGATCAAGGCGGATCAAATCCACAAGTTTAAGAAGGGTAGCAATACGCTGCAGCCACCAGGTAAAACCCTCGCGATCATGTGCTTTCCAATTGTAGACCGGGTTGCCCCACAGTTGGCCGTTCTTGCTGAAATAATCCGGTGGCACTCCAGCCACAAAAGCGGGCAGCCCTCGTTTGTCCAGCTGAAACAGATGGGGTTTCCCCCAGACATCAGCACTGTCGTGGGCTACGAACAGAGGCAGATCCCCCATCATGGCAATCCCTTTTCTGTGCGCATAGGCTTTCAGCATCTGCCATTGCCGGAAAAACAAAAACTGGCCGAATTTCAATTCCTGAATCTCCCGGGACAGTTTTTGGCGCCAAGATCTCAGCGCAGCGGGATTGCGCATGGTAGCATCTGACGGCCAGTGGACCCAGCTTTTTTCTTGAAACTGAACTTTTAACGCCCTAAACAATGCGTATTCTGGAAGCCAGTATTTGTTGGCCCGGCAAAAAGCTCTGTATTCGGCTTGGAGCATGGACGAGGGTGAGTTTTGGAAATTGGTGAAGGCCTTGGTGATCAGCAAAGGCCGATGCTCTGCTGAGGCCACATTTGGATTGGCCAGGTCTGATGGGTGAAGCAGCCCGTCCTCAACGAGCAGTTCCGGGCTGACAAGATATGTGTTTCCGGCAAAGGCGGAATAAGGGGCATAGGGAGAACCGAACAGCTCTGTGGGCCCAAGAGGCAGTACCTGCCACAGCTTCTGTTTGGCATCCGCCAGGAAGTCCACAAATTCGTAGGCACATGGGCCCAGATCACCGACTCCAAACTTGCTTGGCAGTGATGTAATATGTAACAGCACTCCACTTTTGCGTGTCCGAGACATACCTTCCCTCTTTCACATTATTTCTGATATTATCTCCGTTTAACCAAGTATTAGACGCAGTCCCCGTAAAACCCTGCAGGTAACTGGTCCATTTACACGAACTATACAATTGATGGGACAGGAATCGAATTAAAAATAGCGGAGAGAAGGGATGTATTCAAAATGGGTATGGGTATGGGCCCCGGCATGGGCCGGTTCATGCGTTTGAGCAGAGAAGATCTGCCCCGGGCAAAAGTCACTAAGGAACTGCTGCTGAGAATCGGCAAGTATTATAAACCGTACTGGAAACAGATCGTGATTACACTGCTGGCTGTAGCGGTGGGACAGCTTTTGTCTCTCGTGCCAACGATGATGACCAAGAATATTATCGATGTTGCGCTGCCTGAAAGGGACTTGGGTCTATTGGCCCGTTTTGCGTTGCTGTCCTTTGGCGCAACTTTTGTGCTTGGCTTGATGGGCGTAGGTGAAAGCTATCTTAACACGTGGGTTTCCAAACAAATCATTTGTGATATCAGAAACAATATGTACAATCATCTGCAGTATATGTCCATGCGCTTTTTTTCCAATACAAAAATTGGCGAAATCATGTCCCGCCTCAACAACGATGTGAACGGCATCGAAATGGTGTTTTCCGGGACTGTCATCAGGATTGTCCGCAACTTCTCCACCTTAGTATTCATTACGGTTACTTTGATCTCAATGAACTGGAAGCTGTCAATTCTGGCTCTGTTTATTGTACCGATGTTTGTAGCGCCGACAAGAAGGGTGGGAAGGACGCGCTGGAGAATCGCAGCACAAACCCAGGCAAAACTGGCGGAGCTGTCCAGCATTATCCAGGAGACACTCAATGTCAGCGGTGCCATGCTGGTTAAGATCAGTACCAGGGAAAGAGATGAGTATAAGAAATTCAGCCAAATCAACCGAGAAATCTCAAGGCTCCAGATTCGGGAATCAGTGGCTGGACGCTGGTTTCGGATGGTAATTCAGATTTTTACCCATCTAGGCCCGGTCCTGATTTACTTTTATGGCGGTTACCTTTATATCCAGGATGAATTGACAGTGGGCGCCATTGTTACATTTGTGGCTTTCCTGCATCGCCTTTATGGGCCCATTGGGGATTTGACTAGCGTCCATATAGAGATCTCCCGTTCCATGGCCTTGTTTGAGCGAATTTTCGAATATATGGATCTAAAGCATGAAATCACAAATGCTCCGGATGCTGTGGAAATGCCGCAAATTAAAGGCAGGATCGAGTTTGAAAATGTATATTTCTCCTATACTGATGAACAGGAAACGCTCAAAGATATAAATTTCACTATTGAGCAGGGACAGATGACAGCCCTGGTGGGCTTGAGCGGTTCCGGCAAGACTACAATCACATACCTGTTGGCCCGGTTATATGATCCGGCAAGCGGTACAATCATGATCGACGGTTTTGATATCCGCGATGTAAAGATCGAGTCGCTGCGAAGGCAAATTGGGATTGTGACCCAAGATACCTATATCTTCAATGCCAGCATCAGGGAAAACTTGTTTTACAGCAAACCGGATGCTTCTGATTCTGAAATAAAGCAAGCGTGCAAAATTGCCAACATCCATGATTTTATTATGACTTTGCCTGAAGAATATGATACAATCGTAGGGGAGCGGGGAACAAAACTGTCGGGCGGAGAGAAGCAGAGGCTGAGCATTGCCAGGGCAATATTGAAAAATCCACGCATTATCATCCTTGACGAGGCAACATCGTCACTGGATTCATTGTCTGAACGATTGATTCAGGATGCTATAAAACCTTTGCTGGCTGGTAGGACTTCAATTGTAATTGCCCATAGATTGTCTACAATCATCGCAGCGGATCAAATCCTGGTCATGGATCAGGGCATGATTGTGCAGCGGGGGACTCATGAACAGCTTCTTGAACATCCTGGTTTGTACCGGGAGCTATATGAAAAGCAGTTTAAAGGCAAAGCAGCCGATGAAGCTTAGCAAGAGAGACTGCATCCGCTTTGCCAGCCTGGTGTCTCTAAATAGGGATGCTTTCTTGATGATTTCGGGAGGATAATCAGACGCCATTAGCTAATAAAAAGCGTTGGAGAAGAAAATCACAGGTTGGTCAATTCTGAGGCCGCGACTGGTTGAACCTGTGAGAAGAATAACATATATAAGGAGGCATTTTAGAAAATGGCCAAGAAAACAATTGATGGCAATACCGCAGCTGCGCACGTAGCTTATGCACTCAGTGATGTTGCGGCTATTTACCCAATCACGCCTTCTTCACCTATGGGCGAGCTAGCCGATGAATGGGCCGCTCATGGAGTGAAGAATATTTTTGGACAGGAAGTAAAAGTTGTAGAGATGCAATCTGAGGCCGGTGCCGCTGGCGCTGTCCACGGTTCATTGGCGGCAGGGGCATTGACAACAACCTTTACAGCTTCGCAAGGCTTGCTGCTGATGATCCCCAATATGTATAAGATTGCAGGAGAGCTGCTTCCGACTGTGTTTCATGTGTCCGCCCGGACTGTGGCAACTCATGCCCTGTCCATCTTTGGAGATCATTCCGATGTGATGGCGGTCAGGCAGACAGGCTTTGCCATGATTGCATCAAACTCAGTTCAAGAAGCAATGGATCTGGCCTTGGTCAGCCATTTGGCAGCCCTAAAGAGCCGGGTTCCATTTGTGCATTTCTTTGACGGGTTCAGGACATCTCATGAAATCCAAAAGGTCGAGATGATCGACTATGATAAAATCGCATCTCTCGTTGACTATGAAGCAGTCGACGCGTTCAGAATACGCGGTCTGAACCCTGAACGGCCTGTACAGCGCGGTACGGCTCAGAACCCTGACACATTTTTCCAAAACCGGGAAGCCGCCAACCCTTATTATGAGCGGGTCCCGGATATTGTTGCTCAAGTGATGAAGCAGGTGGGAGAGTTGACCGGGCGCCATTATCAACCATTTGATTACTACGGTTGCGAAGATCCTGAGCAGGTTGTTGTTTTAATGGGTTCTGGAGCCGAAGCTGTAGAGGAAACCATTGATTATTTACTACCTCGGGGTTATAAAATCGGCATGATTAAAGTACGCCTCTACCGACCGTTTTCGGCCAAGCATTTCCTCGAAACTCTGCCCAAGACTGTCAAGATGATTACAGTCCTGGATCGGACAAAAGAGCCCGGCGCTGCCGGAGAACCTTTGTATGAAGATGTATGCACTGTGCTGAAGGAAGCCGGTATCACCATTCCAGTCCTAGGCGGCCGCTATGGCCTTGGCTCAAAGGAGTTCAACCCTTCCATGGTTAAAGCTGTCTTTGACAATGCCGCCAGTGCAAACCCGAAGAACCATTTTACTGTAGGAATCGTTGACGATGTTTCCTTTACATTCCTGGACATCAAAGAAAAGATCGATGCTTCACCGGAAGGGATGCACCGCTGCAAGTTCTACGGCCTTGGCTCAGACGGTACTGTCGGTGCCAACAAGAATTCCATCAAGATTATCGGCGATCATACAGACATGTATGCTCAAGGTTACTTTGTATATGATTCGAAGAAATCAGGCGGCTTTACCGTATCGCATTTGAGGTTCGGCCCCAAACCAATTAAATCAACGTATATAGTCGATCAGGCAGATTTCGTTGCCTGCCATAACCCCGCATATGTAAACATGTATGACATGCTTGACGGCATCAAGGAAGGCGGTGTTTTCCTCCTGAACTCTCCTTGGAGCTTGGCAGAGATGGAGACACGCCTGCCGGCATCCATGAAGCGGACCATTGCCGGGAAGAAGCTGCGTTTTTACAACATTGACGCCAACAAGATCGCCGGGGAAATCGGCTTGGGCAGCAGAGTAAACACCATTTTGCAGGCAGCCTTCTTTAAGATCGCCAATATCATTCCTGTGGATGATGCTGTCAAGTTCATCAAGGCAGCTATTGTCGAGAGTTACGGCAGCAAAGGCGAGAAGGTCGTCAACATGAACTATGCTGCTGTCGATGCCGGTGTAAATCAGGTAGAGCAGGTCAATTACCCAACGGCATGGGCCGATGCGGTTGATGAGGCTGCTGCGGCCGAAAACATTCCGGATTATGTGAAAAACGTTGTGCGCCCAATAGCCGCTCAGAAAGGCGATGATCTGCCGGTAAGCGCGTTTGATCCGGACGGTACCGTGCCGACGGGAACTTCGCAGTACGAAAAACGGGGCATTGCACTGAATATACCAATCTGGCTCAGTGAACACTGCATTCAATGCAACCAGTGTGCCTTTGTCTGTCCGCATGCGGCAATCCGTCCGTTTTTGGCAGCTGAGGAATCTTTGGAGAATGCACCTGAGAGCTTCGCAACCCTAAGCGCCGTTGGTCGGAATTATCAAGGGCTCAAGTACCGGATTCAGGTATCGGCGCTCGACTGTACCGGATGCGGGAACTGCGCCCAGGTTTGCCCGGCTAAGGAAAAAGCCTTGGTAATGCAGTCATTGGCCGATCATGCTGAAGCTGAAACTGCCAATTGGGATTTCGCCATTTCGCTTCCTCCAGTGGATGTGGAGATTAATCCCACCACTGTTAAGGACAGTCAATTTGTCCAGCCTTTGTTTGAGTTCTCCGGAGCTTGTCCTGGATGCGGCGAGACTCCGTATATCAAGCTGGCTACTCAGCTGTTCGGCGATCGGATGATTATAGCCAACGCAACCGGCTGTTCATCCATCTACGGTGGTTCCTCGCCAACATGTCCCTACACCACCAACATTCATGGTGAGGGGCCGGCGTGGGCAAACAGCCTCTTTGAAGACAACGCCGAGTTCGGATTCGGCATGTACCTGGCATACCAAGCACGGCGTTCGAAATTGGCGGCTGAAATCAGCAAGCTGATGGGGACAGAGCTGCCGGCGGAGCTGAAAGCAGCTTTTGAGGCCTGGTTGGAAGAACCGCAGGATGCCCAGAACACCAAAGAGGCGGCCGCCCGAATCAAAGCAGCACTGCCTGGAGCACTGCAGGTGGCTGAGGGCGAGGCTGCTGGGGGGCTCAAGTTTGTTGCGGACAACGCGGATATCCTGGTTAAGAAGTCGATCTGGATCATCGGCGGTGACGGATGGGCCTATGATATTGGCTTTGGCGGCCTGGATCATGTCCTCGCTTCGGGTGAGGATGTCAATGTGCTCGTCCTGGATACGGAAGTCTACTCCAATACAGGAGGTCAGGCTTCCAAGTCAACACCAACCGGGGCTGTAGCCAAATTTGCGGCTTCAGGGAAGAAGATTCGTAAGAAGGATTTGGGCAGGATTGCCATGACCTATGGTTACGTCTATGTGGCCAGTGTCAGTGCCGGTGCCAACCGCAACCAGCTCGTGAGAGCAATGGTGGAGGCTGAAAGCTATCGCGGCCCGTCACTGATCATTGCCTATTCGCCATGTATCAACCACGGTATCAACATGGGCCTGTCATCCGAGCAGGGCAAACGGGCGGTTGAAGCAGGTTATTGGACACTGTACCGCTACAATCCGGCATTGGAGCTTGAAGGTAAGAATCCCTTTATTCTCGATTCAAAACCACCCACAGGAGACTTCCAGGAGTTTATCCGGAGCGAGAACAGGTATGCTTCCTTGGCCCGGCAGTTCCCGGAGATTGCAGCGGATCTGCTCAAGCGGGCTGAAGAAGATGCCAAAAAGCGCTTCGAGATCTATCAACGCCTGGCACAAAGTTAGGGTCAATGGTATTGGACGGGAGCTAACGCTATAGGTTGGAAACCCCATCTGCTGTCGGTTTGACAGCAGATGGGGTTTTTTTCAAAGACCGTGATTTTTTCAGCGCCTAACGCGTCATTAATTATAAGATGGGTTTTGCAAAGCGCTTGGTAATTAACCACGGGAGGACTGGCATGAAGATAGATGTCGGTGATGTGATCAAGTATTTGCACTGCACTTTTGCGGCGCATGAACATGATCAAACGCACAGCATTTGGCTGAACCTGTGGAGATTTTTGATCAAAATCGAATCGCCTTCATTGGAGTCGATTCAAATGCTGCGGGCCCAGTATGCAAATTTCATCGCACCCGTTTGTGGGGTGAAGCCTGATGCAGTAATCAGATTCGTGCTGGCAGACAGTTTTTTGGATTTTCCTCTTGACACTGATTATCATGGATATACAAAGGCAGACAATTCCTTGTTGGTGGCTCCGTTTTTCATTATCAGGTTTTCCGACGACGGGCCTTATTTTATTGAAATGGTTGTTGAAGACGGTGATGAAAGTTTTTTGTTCTCAGCCATGAGAGCCGTTGCCCCGTATTTGGCAATCAGGCAGGGCGGCACTTTGATGCACGCATCTGCAGTTAGCTATGGGGATCGCCTGTATGCCTTCATTGGGCAATCGGGAGCAGGCAAATCAACGGTAATCAAGCTGCTTTCCCAGTCGGAAGGACTGGCCACAGCTCTGACTGATGAAGCGGTTATGATTGAGGCCGACGGTGGCCATCTGCCCCGGTTGGTGGGTTGGGGTACACCGTACGGCAGGGAGCACCGCGGAGCCAATCTATGCGTTCCCTTGGGCTATTGTTTCTTCCTGGTTCAGGATACCACGACATACCTGGCACAGCTGCGCCCTACCGAAGCTGCCACCAGGCTGATGTCCAATCTGTGGTGCATCAATACCTTGGGCGGCCTTGCGGCAAATGCTTTGGAAATAGCTGTCTGCATTTCTGAGCAGGTCCCCTGCTACGAACTGCATTTTGAACTGAACTGCCGCTTCTGGGAGCAAATCAAACAGTTGACGGCGGTAGGCAGCAGATCATAGGAGGGGGCTTTGATGGACAAGTCTGCATTCGCATATGTAATGGAGATGTACAAACTACATAACAAACCTCTTACAGCAGTGTTTGAGGTTACTTATGGATGCAATCTGCGATGCATTCACTGCTACAATCCCAACCACAGCGCGGCCCGGGATTTGACTCTTGAGGAGATTGCTGATGCTGCCGGGCAAATGCGGCAGATGGGCATCATGGATATTACCCTTACTGGAGGTGAGCTCTTTTACAGGCCTGATTGGTATGATGTGGCGATGATTTTCCGCACAATAGGTTTTACAGTCAGTATATTTACGAATGCAGCACTGATCGACAGCGAGGTGATTGACAAGCTCCTTTGCATCGAACCTTTAGCCATTGAAGTCAGCCTTTATGGATCATCGCCTGCCTCATATGAAAGGATTACTGGGGTGAAGGGGTCTTTCAGCAGATTTGTCAATGGGCTGCAGTTGCTAAAAGCCAGCGGTTTGAATTTTGTCCTGAAGCCTGTTGTCCTCAAACAGAATTTTGCAGACTATGAAGCCATGCTTGCCTTCGCGGAAAACAACGGGTACCGGTTGAGGTTTTCTTTTTCGCCATGCCTGCTGCCTAACGGGCATCAGCGGATGGATTTTCGCCTGTCCGATGCTGAAATGGTGGAGCTGTTTAAACGTGCGTCCGGGCAGAAAGCTGATGTAGGCTTTGCCAAATGCGGCATCGGCCAATCCGGCCTGGTGCTGGGGCCTGACGGAGGAATCCGGCCTTGCGTCGCATATCCAACTGCTGCAGGCAATATCAGGGAACAGCCCCTGGAAGCCATCTGGCAGGATTCGCCACTTTTCGAAGAAGTTCGGGCAATATCAGTGGATGAAATTGAGGTCTGCAGGGCATGCAAGCTGAAACGGCACTGCGAGCCATGCCTGGCGCTTAATGTTTTGGAGACAGGTGATCTGTTGTCACCAAGAGAGAACTGCCGGATCGCAGCCAACCGCAAGTACGCTTTGGCGGAATCCTGAGTCTAAAGGAGGTGTTTTCCATGAATTCAAAGGTCAGTGCAGCGTTTATTAAGCAGTTTCGGGAAAAGCACAACATTGATACAAGTGCTTATGTCCAGCCTAAATTGCAGTCAGAGCAGGTATTCGCCGTAGGTTATGCCATCAGGCCGTTTAGGATGTGCAGCAATGGTTTCCGGACTCACGCCGGTTGTGTCTGCTTCAGCTAAGCGCAAACGGTCTAGTTTTCACTGAGGATTCCCTGTGAGATCATGTCCGAGATAATCCCGGATACATCAGCCTCGATTTCTGAAACATCGCTTTGATCGTACAACCCTGTCATGGCAGCAATGATGGCTTCAGGAGTATCAATTTCATCAAGCAGCTTCCAAACTACGGTCCCGGTGGGGTTCAGGACATGGATAAAGCCGGTTTTGGTGTTCAGGATCACTGTCTCCTGATCCACTTCACGGACAACAAGATCAGCACTTTTTGTCAGCCTTTTCATAGTATCAGTCCTTTTCACTTGAGAATAACTGTACCACTTATAAAACGGTACAACTCTTGAAAACCGAGGGCCGAGGCGATTTCCAAGAACAGTTTGTCGTTTCCTTTCACCCCGGTATTTGCCACATAAAAACCTTGGCACGCAAGTGATCTGGTGCCTGCTGCTATGCAATCTTTTGCTGCTCTGGCATCAGCTTGGTTGATGGATCGATAGCGGCACAGCTCCCATAGGTGATTGTCGACCTGCACAAAAAGGGCGTATGCGCAGAGTTCACTGGTGGAATGGGCGTAAGCTGCATAGATCCGGTAGTTTTGCTGTTGCGGTCCAAATTCCCTATTGGCCTGATCGAGCATATCGATCAGTTTCGGATCTTGCCTCAAGCAGTTCATCCTGGAAAAATCATTCAGGGAACTCTCGATTATATGCTGCGGCTGGACAGGTTTAACATTTGGCGATGGCAGAGCTACAAACGAGGAACTGCCAATTTCGGAGACAAAACGGAGGTATCTCCTGGCGTAATCCAAGTGTTCGGTACTCAAGAAGATGCAGTGGAACTGCTTAGCTGTTGATATCCTGTTTAACAGGATCGGGATTGCGTTTCTGGACTTAACCTTGAGCAGGCATACCAGCCGTTCTTCGTTAAGGCCAGAGATGATCATGAGATTATCCAAGGTATATGAGAAATATATCGTAGGTTTGGTCTTGACTATTCGCATTGGATCAAGCTCATCCAGCAGTAGTTTGTTTTGGAAGTAATCGGTTTGGAGATGATGGATCACATAGCTGCCGTCAGTTGCAATCTGGCTGAGCTTTGCCGCCAGCCTTGTCCGGACTTCTTGCGGGACATCAGTGTCAAACATGTTCTGGTCCAGGCTAGATTTAGTCCGGGCGATTCGCCCCCTGACCGTTGACAGTTTTGCGTTTGTTGCAGCAGCGATTTCAGCATAGCTTAGGTCGTAAAGATGGTGCAGTAAAAACGGCATGACATTATCACCGGGAAACCCGAAGATGATGTCGTAGATATCGCTCATCTCCAGTTTGTGCAGGATTGCATCCTCTGAGGACTCAGTGATTAGATTGGTGTCTAACAGCCCGTTTCCTTCCTGTACGATGGGGTGGGTACGCTCTGAATGAACAGTGCGGTAGTAACCCTGGATCTGGCTGTGGACGATCCGGTTCATCCAAGGTCTGAACTTTGCTGGATCCCGCAATTGATCGATTTTTGTAATCACCTTGATGAGGATTTCTTGAACAATGTCATCGATATCTGCGTGAGAAGGTACTTTATATTTAACCAGTTGGCGCAAGATCCCATAATATCTCCGGATCAATTCTTCGCAAGCCTGGTCATCCTGGGTTTTTTGGATTTGTTCAATTAACTGAATGTCTGAAAGCTCGTGCATAAGCACCCTCCATATCTTGGTGCAATAGTTCGCTGTAATGATCTGAATTCCTGCATAAGAACAAAAACGGAAGATGTTAGGAGGATGGTTGTGGCGACAAACAGAGACCATCTTGCAATGGAAATGGTCCTTGACGCTTTGGAACAAGGCCAGGCAGTAGTTATGTACGGTACCGGGACCAGTATGCAGCCGACAATCAATGAAGGTGATGCAATCACAGTTGTACCGCCCGTTGACATAAAAGTCGGTGATATTGTAGTGATTCTGCTCAGCCTTGATTCTCTTGTGGCGCACCGAGTGATTGATATTGGTACAAGGCAAGGCCGAGTTTATGTCAGGACAAAGGGTGATAACAAAGACAAGCCCGACCCCTGCCGGGCTGTTGAATTTGTTAAGGGCAAGGTAGTTAGCATAGAAAAATTGCCCAGGCCGTGATTTTTTCGCTGCGGCCAGCGTCTAGTAATGTAGAGGCAAGCAAAGGGGGTGTTCCTGTGGCAATTCATGAAGCCATGATGATCCCGGAAAAACATAAGACTTCCCAGTTGTCCAACGAAGAGCAGTGTATGGTGGACATCTTAAATGCATATCTTGCCAATAAGGGGATCAGTGAGGAACTGTTCCCGCAAGAGTTTGACGTCAATGAATTCATCTCGGTGGCAGCAAGGCATGAGGTGCTGCTGATCATCTGCCAAATCCTCGCGGCACGGAAGCTGCAGCTGGACCCATTGATTCACAGTAAAGTCAAAGCAATTCTGCTCCGGAGCAAAATCCATGACGAATTGATGAAAAGCGAGTTTCGGGCAATCTTGAAAACATTGAACCGGCACGGGATTATTCCCTTGGTGCTTAAGGGGTTTGCGACTCAGTCGAGATATCCAGAAGAATTACTGCGTGACTTTAAAGACTTCGACTTGCAGATGCATACTGAAGACATCGCCAAGGCACATAGGCTTCTGCTGGACCTCGGCTATACCACAATTAACAGTGACCCTGCGGAATTTGAAAAAATACTTTGCGACCCAGAATCCAACCCGCATCTGCCGCGCTATGTCAAGCGCCTGGCGTACGGATTCACCTATGTTGTCGAACTTCACCGGTTGGATTTTTATGCATTTCGCGGCGTACCATCGAAGTCCTTCTATAGAGCTGCACAAACTGCGGTGTTTGATGAGAACACTCTGTACCTGCAGCATACAGACGAGGATTTGCTTATTTACAGTTTCCTGCATTTTGTTCGTCACGAGTATCTGTTGCTCGCCAGGGTGCGCGATTGTTCCCGCCTGTTCCCTTTGCTGGATGGCTGTATACTGTTAAAAGAGCTCATTCCCAAACTGGGATGGGAGGCGCTGTTAAAACGGATCAATGAGTTAAAGATTGCTTCATGGATGTATTATGCTTTTCTCAGAGCCGGCATGCTGTGCGAAGCGCTGATCCCCAAATGGGTACTGGATTACCTCCACAGGCAGTCTGATGGCTGTGGCTTGACGAACCACCCGGTGGTTTGGGACTTTATCGATTACCAGTGCAATTTTTTGGAACTTTTGATTAGGCCGGAAAAGGAAATGGAAAGGATGGCGGACCATGCCAGGAAACTACGAGAAGCAGGGATATGCGGTGAGGTCTATTGTTTTCGCGGCAGCAACCCTGAACTGACAGCTAAAATCAATAAGCATCCCAAGGCTGTGGCGGTGATTGATCAGAGCCGGGTGCCGCCATGGAACTTCTATAGAACGTTTGTCTCAAGGGCCAACCGGATTGATGAGCTGAGAAGGGTGGAAGCGGCGTTTGCATGGGATGATCAATATCTTTACAGTTACATCAGCATTGACAGTGGCGGTGTCAAGATTCCCACTTTCAACCCCCTTCTCGATAATATCCTGCTTGATTTCTTTAACGATACGGACCATTGGTTTGCATGCAAAATCACGCATGCTGAAGATGGCACGCCCCGGATTATCCTGAGGAATGCATCGGACAGTGTGCCTGTACCTGTTCACCGCAGGGCTAAGGTTGAAACCGGGGCCGCAGGTTATGCTTTGAATATCCGGATTCCTGTTGAGCTCTTGAACGGGCATTTTGGCTTTGTACCTCAAAACAATATGAAACTGGGGTTCAATCTTACATTAAGTGACTTCAGCGATGAGGGTATGTGGACTGAAAACAGGTTGGATTGGAGCCTGCCTCCAGCTTACGGCCACATGATATTTGTGAGCGAAGAGATTGCGGTGCCTGTTTGATTAAGCCCCCAAAAAGGAAGATATCACCAATTGTAGTAACATCAGCTCATCCTTTCTTTATGGTGATGCCTTCCTTTTTTTTTGTGGAAATCCGATGCCACAGCTGTCCAGGATGCTGCACCGGAACCGTTCCTTAAGGATGCTGAGACTCGTCGTCACTGGCTCTCCAGGTGCCTGCAAATTCTTTGGCAATTGCCAAGAGCTGCCGGCGATTGTTCAATTCCGGTTCATCGAGGACCTTATCCAAAAGATGGCTCAGGATCCTGCCGATGAGCGGCCCTGGCTGCAGATTCAGTTCTTCAATCAGATCGGTGCCTGTAACTGCCAAGTCCTTCAGCGCAAAAGCATTGTCAGCATCAATGATTTGGTCTACTCTTTCGATCATTGCTTGATAGTACGCCCAGACATGTTTGGGATTATGGTTCATGCCCAATACATCTGCTTTACGCAGTTCAATCAAGTCATAGATGTTTTCTTTGCCGACACGGTGGATCAACCTGCGGATTGCTCTATCTGAGGAATAGGGGTGGATTTGGAACATGTGGTGCTTGACCAACAGGCGGACTTTGGCCTGGATGCGTTTGCTATAGGTTAGCCTTCTGAGTATCTCCTTGGCCATTGCAGCGCCTAATTGGTCATGCCCGTAGAAATGCATGCCTTTTTGGTCCTCGCTTATAGTCTGTGGTTTGGCGACATCATGCAGAAGTGCGGCCAGCCTTAAGTGAAGCTCCGGTTTTACTGCCTGGCAGCTAATGATCGAATGCCCCAAAACATCCCATGGATGATTACTGCCTTGATCCACTCCGGCAGCCGCAGCGAGCTCAGGTATGATGTACTTCAACAACCCGCTTGTATACAACAACTGAAGCGGTTGGACGATATTATTGGCCAAGAGCAGTCTGTTGAACTCTTCCTTGAGTCTTTCCCCTGCTATTCTGGCGATCAAGTGGGGCTGGATTCCATCGAGAGTACGTCTCTCGGGTTTGAATTCCAGTGTGGCGCTGAAGCGGATCAAGCGCAGCATTCTTAGGGCGTCCTCACTGAACCTGGATCTGGGATCCCCCACCGTTCTCAACAGTCTCCGGCGCAGGTCCTTAAGGCCGTGATAGGGATCGCAAAAAGTTTGGGTTAAAGGGTCATATGCGATGGCGTTAACGGTGAAATCACGCCTGCCCAGGTCCGTAGTGAGGTCAGTTGTGAATTCAACGCTGTCAGGGTGCCTGGCGTCTGAATAACGGGCATCTTTGCGCATCGTGGTAACATCCACAAATTGGCTGTCAACCCTCACTGTGATGGTGCCATATTTGGCTCCGGTTGCCAGTGTTTTCGGAAATATCTGCTGCACCTGCTCAGGAGTGGCGTCAGTTGTAACATCCCAATCGGTTGGCGGTTTGCCGAGCAAAGAATCCCTAACCGCCCCGCCTACTACATAGGCCTGAAACCCATGGCCGGATAATGTACGGCAGATTGCCAGTATCGGTTCAGGTGTTTTTGGATGTTTTGCTTTTCTGAACAAGGCCGCACCTTCTTTTTTTGAATCTAGTAATGCTATTCGTGATTCGCCAAGCGGTTCCTGTATCGGCTAAAGAATCATCAAGAAATGCCGATAATTTTAGCGTAGGTATTATTAGGAGAGGATGGTTGCTATGCGTATTGGGGGTTTAGCGTCCGGATTTGATACCGAACAAATCGTCAATCAATTGATGGAAGTCGAACGACTGCCGTTGGACCGGATTTACCAGCAGAAGGTACGGACTGAATGGCAGCGGGATCAATATAGGGCATTGATGACCAAAATCACCAGTTTTCGGGATCTTGTATTCAACATGCAGCTGCAGTCCACCTATCTGGTGCGGCAGGTTTCGTCTTCCGATGAGTCGGCCGTCAAGGCACAGGTTGTGGGCAACGCTCCCTATGGTTCCTATGAGATCAAAGTCTCTAAGCTGGCCACAGCCGCAACCAAGATCAGTGCCGGTGGTGTCAGTGAGAGACTGGCTGACTTCTCTGGAGGAACGGTCTATTTACGCGCCCATGCGGAGGCCGAAGAATATGTAGCGGTAGATATCGAGCCCGGTGAGGACATAGATAGTATTGTCCAGAAAATCAACCAGAACAAAGAACTGGGTATTACCGTGTTCTATGATGAAGCGACGGACAGCTTGGCTTTCAGAAGCAATGCAACCGGGGCAAACGCCCGTGTTGATTTCAGAGCAGACGATCCAGAAACCCAGAGTTTTGTTAACGATGTTTTGCTCGGCGGAGGAACGTGGGTTGAGGATGTAATGGGAGGAAATGCCGAATTTGAAATAAATGGGCTGGCAACATACCGGGAGAGCAATAGCTTCACCTTTTCCGGCCTGGCAATCAGCCTGCAGTCTGAGTCCGATAAAACAGTGAGACTGGAAGTCGTTCAAGACACGGATCAGATTGTGGACAGCATCAAGACCATGGTTGAGAAATACAATGAGCTGATTGCCGAAATTCAGGGCAAGCTTACCGAACCGTATTATCGGGATTATCCGCCCCTGACGGAAGCCCAGAAGAAGGACATGGACGAGCAGGAAATTGAGCTGTGGGAGGAAAAGGCCAAGAGTGGGCTTTTGCGTTCAGACAGAATGCTGACGAATCTGGTGTCAGACCTGCGCCAGGCGATGGGATCCGTAGTAAATGGTGTTGATGGTATGAATTCCCTGCGCAAGATTGGGATAACTACAGGTGCTTGGTTTGAATACGGAAAACTGCATCTTGATGAAACTAAGCTTCGCAATGCAGTCGAAAGCAATCCTGACCAGGTAATGGCTTTGTTTACCAACAATGGTGATACAGAGCAGACCCGAGGGATAGCCAGGAGGCTGGACAGTATTATGACAACTGGATTGGACCGGCTGGACAAAACAGCCGGCAAGTCCACAACGCTGTACGACAAGAGCAAGCTGTCAGAGAAGATTCGTTCTTATGAGAGACAGATTGAAGCTATGGAAGAGCGGCTAACTCAGCTGGAAAACCGGTACTGGATGCAGTTTGTAGCCATGGAGAGGGCACTGCAGCAGATGTATGCCCAGTCGGACTGGTTGCACCAGCAGTTAGCGGCAATGTCGAATGGCTAGGTGATGATTATCAGCACACATATTTTCAGTCGGCCGGAACTGTATCAGAAACTGCTGGAAACAGCTAAAAGGCAGCTTGAGTGGTGCCGCAATGCCGATTGGGAGCAGGAGGAGACCGAAAAACAGTTAGCGGAATTAGTCGAGGCGCGGCAAGCTTTGATTGAGCAGATTAGCGCCTTGGATCAAGGGCCCTTGTCTCCCGAGGAAAAACAGATTGTTGAGGAAATCATTGTCATTGATAGTCAAAGCACCAAGCTGATGGCGGATTTCAAGAACCAGTTTATCCGAAAGCTGCACAAAGTGAAGCAGGTTGCGCGTACCACCAAGGCCTACAACCCTGAAGCTGTTCAAACAGAAGGTTACTTCATTGATCGCCGCGAATAGTGATGGCAGTGTTGAACACGAGTAGTGACAGCCTTGAGCTGATCACTACTTTTTTGTGCTGCCGTCAAGGAAAGGAAAACTGCAAACCTGGTGGAAATAATACAGAGGGCAGTGGAATCAGTAAGCTCTACCGGCAGAAATTGTTAGGGAGGTAAGCTGATGCAGGCGCACAGTGATCTTGTTTTGCTGGAAAATGATTGTTTGCAGGTCGGTATCGCACCAACTGTGGGGGCATCGATTTTTAGCTTTAAGTACAAATACGGTGACAGGTGGGTTGATGTGATGCGGCCAACCCCTAAAAGTGCTGTTAAAAACAATGAGCCCGGGAGCTTCAGTTCATTTAACATGATACCCTACTCTAACCGTATCAAAGACGGAATTTTGACACATAAAGCCCATACATACAGGCTGGCCATCAATTCTAACGATGGGCATGCCATTCACGGCGAGGTGCGCAACCGTCCCTGGAGCATTCTGGACCGGTCAGGAACCAGGTTGGAGTTGGAATTTACCAGTACCGGGCATGACAGTATTTCGTGGCCTTTTGCTTTCAGTGCCAGGATCTGCTATCAAGTGGATGCAAACCGGTGCCTGATTACCACCGCAGTTCAGAACCTAAGCGATGAGGAAATGCCTGCTGGGATGGGTATTCATCCCTATTTTGTCAGGTCGTTGACGGAAGAAGATGACCGGGTGATCATACAGTTGCCGATTCTGGGTGTTTATCCAGGTGAAACACCTATACCAACGGGGAAATGGGAGGCAGTACCCCCGGAGCTGGATTTTTCAAAGGCGAAAGAGCTGAGTTCAGCGTTTATTGACAAGTGCTTCAGGGTTGGCCATGAACCGGCTGTGATTGAGTGGCCGAACAGCAGAGTGCGGCTGCAAATTGAATGGGATCCTGTTTATGAGCATTTGATCCTGTATTGTCCCAGGGATGATCAGCGCTTTTTTGCGGTAGAACCGGTGACCAACTGCAACAATGGTTTCAACCTGACCAACCAAGGCCTGCCTGATACCGGTACGGTTTATCTTAAGCCGCAAGCTGAGCTAAGAGGGAAGATTACGCTTGTGTTATCGCAGTGTTAATAATCCGCCGGGTTAGAAAAAGCCGGGGTATGCAGGCGGCCTGCGCCAATCCCGGCTTTTTTTGGTGCCGGTCAGCGTTTTGGCTGGCCGGATACATTAGTTAACCGCAGGAGGTTGAAATCAAGGATTACTTTGGTGCAGTAGGCATAGAATGGAGCTTGAATCAGTACGGAACACAGGCGCGGAATAAACAGCGGCTGGATTTTCACTCCATAAAGGATGTAGAGAAAATATGGAACCAATCCTACGTTGGTTACAAGCTCCCCAAGAAAGATGGCCAGAATAAGCTGCCAATTCCTCTTTTGCCCCTTGAACACATACCAGGTTATGGCTCCGGGAATAAAAGCTGTTAAATATGCAGAAAGGGTGAAGTGGGGAGCATAGCCGCCCATGGGGCTCACTATGCAGCCGACAATGTCGGCGATGGCTCCAACAACACCGCCGTGCCATGGCCCAAAGGCTATACCGGCAAGAATAATCGGCAGGCCGCCGAGCCCGATGCGAATGCCTTCGACTCCGGCAATGTTGATTCTGGCACTTAAAAACCTGCTTAAGACGATGTTCAACGCTACCAAAACAGCCAGATAAACCAACATGCGTGTATGTTTGTACATAAATAAAAGAAGCCTCCTTTCTCTTTGGTAGACTGTACCAAAGAGAAACAGGCTCTTTGGTGACAGCGGACGCGATGGACATACCGCAGCTCAAAAAGAGCATTTCGTCTTAGGGCAACGTCCCATCCCTAAGCACTAAAACGCATGCCATCTACTCTACCACATTTCTGTCTGCATTGTATCAGAACTGCAATTGAAACGCAAGAGCGGGCAGCCTAGGTTTGGAGCTGCAAACCGATATTTATGCGAAAGAGGAAATGGGCGTTAGGGATAGAAAAGTACTTGTATGAAAGACAGGGGGAGATATTGTGTATAAATTTTTGCACACCCGGGTCAGGGTAAGCGACTTAGAACGGTCGATCAAATGGTATTGCGAACATCTGGGGTTCAGGGTGAAAAGCCGTACCGACCGATCTCCGGCGGGTAATCAAATCTGTCATTTGGAGCTGCCCGGTAATGAGCACACTCTGGAATTGGCTTATTCACCGGACTACGACTTAGATGTGCCGGAAGATCTGGTGCATTTTGCCATTTTAGTCCCGGACCTTTATGCTTTTTGCAATCAACTCGAACAAAAGGGCATAGAAATCTGGCCGGGGAACTGGCGCCAGGTAATTCCGGAAGGCAAAAAAATGGCATTCATCACCGATCCGGACAACTACGAAGTAGAGCTGCTTGAACGCAAATAAGCGGTTCCGAGAGGAAACCCTGCCTTGTAAGAGGGAAAAGCTGCCGTATGGTTCCTAATGGATATAAAATGGCAATTTACAGAAAAATAAAAATATGGTATAATGAGTCCTAAGGCAGCCCGTTAGTGGTCTGCGGCATTGATTGGACCGGCACAGGAACCGAGCCGATTGATTATAGATTTCAAAGTGGGGGATGATCCTGATTAGCAAGTGGTTCTCGCGATTGTTGATACTGCTGGCAGTACTGCTTGCCGGCTGGACCGTTCAAGTGGATGCATCAGCGGAAGCACTAATTGATTTCATACCGGGCAGGCAGGTTTACCGGGTTGCAATCATCACACCAAGTGGTGTGGAGGAGTATGTGTATCATGTAGAGTTTCAGGTTAACCCGGGAACAAGAGAGCTAAAGGTAAGTACCGATGGCCCTGGATATACCATGGAGTCCCGCTATGATGCAGATTTGGGTTTGCTGAACAGCGAGATGAAGGTTGTAACAGGTGAGGATGCAGCCAGGGTGGGGTTTGACCATCGTGTGGCCGCGTTTGATTCAGTTGAAGATAAAATGGTACTGGCCTTTTACCTTGATGGTAAGCTGCAGGACACAAGGGAAGTCTATTTGCCGCAGCAGGCAACAGAAGTCGAGGTTTTGGGTTTGTACCTTCAGGCACTGTTAAATCAGAATCGAACAGATTTTCACGGCTTGATACTCGATTTAAATGCATCCGGCAGGTACCAGCTTGATTCACGAGTGCTTACGGACAAACAATTTGAGGCGTTGATTAGGCAAAAAAACATGGCGCCGCAGATCCGAGATATGCTGGCTGCAGGGCAGATTACAGTGTTTTCAATTGGTTACAATGGTATCTTGCGCTTGTTCTTCCCAACCCGGTTTCATGTTGTATTGGAAAAAGCTGCGCCACACCGGATCCTTGCGTATTGGGCCGGCAGTGGTAAACGGCTGCGGTATGTTGTTTATGAATTCCTGGAATAATTCGTGTTGCTGCGGAAGCATTGCTTTATGGGGAGCTTCCGTAGGCCTACAAATATCAGAAAATTGGGAAATACCAAACATTTGTGAGGTGAATGCAAGCCTATGAAGCGGTTTGTTTGTGTCAAACAGCAAAGCCCGACTGATTGTGGGGCAGCTTGTCTTGCTACAGTTGCACGGCATCATGGTTTAAAACTGCCGCTGGCCCGCATCAGGCAGCTGACAGGCACGGATCAGCGGGGAACCAGCGCGTATGGAATTGTAACAGCTGCTGAAAAACTGGGTTTCCGGGCCAAGGGAGTAAAAGCGGCTAAACAGCACTTGACCAAGGATCTGGCCTTGCCGTGCATTGCCCATGTAATCAAAGGCCAACTCCAGCATTACTTGGTTATTAATCACATCAGCCGGGGTAAGCTGGTGATTGCTGATCCCGCCCGAGGTGTTGTGATTTGTTCAATCGAAGAGTTTGTCAAAATTTGGTCTGGTGTGTTGATTTTACTGGTGCCGACAGGCCAGTTCCAAAAGAGGGATGAGACCAAGAGCCTGTTCTCCCGCTTGTATCCCCTGCTCAGGCCTTACCGGGGTATTTTGGTGCAGATTTTCATTGCATCTCTGTTGTATTCCATTTTTGGTATTCTTGGTGCTTTTTATCTGAAAGTCTTGGCTGATCATGTGCTGGTAGAGGGTATGGCGCGGACCCTGCACGTGCTTTCAATCGGCTTTGGCCTGTTGGCGGTTTTGCGGGTGATTATAGGGGCATTGCGCAATCAGCTGTTGATCTACGCCAGCACAAAATTGGAAGCCAAATTGGTGCTCCAGTTTTATCAACATGTGTTGGAAATGCCAGTTTCCTACTTTGACAGCTACAAAGTAGGCGAGATTTTAGCCCGGGTTTCCGATACTGGCAAAATCCGCAATGCCATTTCCCATGCTGTTGTATCCGTCATGCTCGATACGGTGATGGTGATAGTTGTAGGCATTGTCCTGCTGCTGCAAAACCGGGCACTGTTTATGGTTACGCTGCTGCTGGCTCCCTTGCTGCTGCTGCTGTTCGCCTTGTTTACCGGCCCGTACCGGGCAGTACAACGCCGGTACATGGAACAGGCGGCAAAACTAGAAGCAGCTCTGGTTGAAACTTTAGGCGGAATTAGCCTGATCAAAGCCCATACCGCCGAGCAAGAGGTCCAGCGGCAGACGGAGTCAAAGTTCAACCGGGTACTGGCAGCAGCTCTCAAGGATGCCCGCTTGCGCAATCTTCAAGGCTCGCTGCACAGTGGGATGACCTTGATTGCCCAGCTGTTAATCCTTTGGATTGGCGGAATGGAAATACTCAAAGGTGCCATCAGCATCGGCCAGTTGCTGACTTATAATGCGCTGTTAAGCTATTTTTTGACACCGATCACTAACCTCGCCGGCCTCCAGCCTGTTTTGCAGGAAGCCAGGGTGGCAGCGGAACGGCTGTGGGAGACTCTCGAACTGGAGCGGGAATCATTGTTTGCAGTACACAAGATTTCCCTGCCGCATGCATTTGGCGGGCTGAGGTTTGAAAATGTCAGTTTTCGATATGGCACACGCCGGCTTGTATTAAGAGATGTGAACTTTACCGTTGCCCCTGGCGAAAAAGTGGCAATCGTAGGCCCAAGCGGCTCCGGAAAAACAACCATTGCAAGGTTGGTTCTTGGGTTTTACCAGCCCGAACAAGGACAGATCCTGTTCGGCAGATTCCGGTTGGAAGACCTTAACTTATGCGAGGTGCGCTCAAGAATTGGCTATGTTGCCCAAGACTGTCAGCTTTTCAGTGGGACGCTGTTGGACAACCTCGTTTTGGGACTGCGGGAATTCGAAATGGAGCAGATCATGGCATTAGCTGAGCAGCTGGGTATTGATGCCATGATCAATCAGCTGCCTGAGCGGTTTTTGACCATGGTAGGGGAACGGGGTGTTAACCTGTCAGGAGGGCAAAAGCAGCAAATCGCACTACTGCGGGCTTTAATCAGGCGGCCGGAAGTCCTTATCTTGGATGAAGCAACGAGCCATCTTGACTCCATCATTGAACAAGAGATTCAAAAAGCGGTTTACGGCATAGGCAGCAGCATGACCATAATCGTGATTGCCCATCGCCTAAGCACGATAACCAACTGCGACAAGATCGTTGTGCTGGATGGCGGCCAAGTTACCGAGATCGGCACCCACAGTCAGCTTCTGGACAGCTATGGGACGTACTACAGGCTGTGGCAGGCGCAGAACGGTTACAGGGAGGTATGCTGTGTTGAGCATTAATTGGGATTCCAGTGAAAATGGCATTTTCAGCACTAAGCATGACGCGGATTTGCAGCGGCCGCCGCGCTACATGGCTACCTTGATCTGGCTGGTTCTGCTGATTCTGGCAGCTGCCTTGCTTTGGGCATGGTTTGGGGAGATCGACCATGTGGTCAAAGCGACGGGAGTGATCAGGCCGCAGGCTAATGTAAGCACAGTTCGCAACATAGTAGGCGGTAAGGTCAAAATGGTTGGTGCAAGAGAGGGGGATCACGTTGAGCAGGGCGATCTTTTGCTGATCATCGATACAGATACAGCTGACCTGAAGATCAAAAGCCTGACTGCCGAGTTACATGAGCTCGAAGAACAGCTTTCCGGTTTGGAGCTGTTGAAAGAGTGGATGCTTGAGGGTGCCTGGGTGTTGGACTGCGAAGAGGGATTTGACAGTTCAGGCCTGGGCCGATCAAATTTCTTCCAGACAATCTGCCATCGCTATTATTCCTTCAAAACACAGTATGATCAGCTTGTCCTGGCATATCAGGAGGCAGAGATAAATTGCGCCAAGCAAAAAAAGGTTAGAGCAGTGCCCGAACACGAGCTGTACCGGCTCGAGCGGGAACAGGCTGTTGCTAAGTTAAGAGCTGACAATTACCTATATGGGTCAGTGGCTGCTGTAGCACAGGAGATCGCTGCCAAAAGCGAGCAGTTGAAAAGGATTCGAGATCAGATTGCAGAGGTGGAAAGCACGAAGCAGCTCAGCTGCATCTGTGCACCTATCAGCGGTATAATCCAAGTCAGCAGCCAGATCAATGCCGAGGAGTATCTGCCTTCAGGATATGAAATTGCCAGAATCATTCCCGGCAGCGGGCAGGAACTTTGTGTCGAAATCAGTGTCCGCAACCAAGACATAGCTTTGATTGAGACCGGGCAAACCATTATTCACAGTTTTGAGGCTCTGCCGCGCCATACCTTTGGCACGGTGAAAGGTAAAATCACTGGAATAGGCGGAGATGCCGTGGTTGTAGGCGATGGAAACTTGGTGTACAGGGCCACTGCCAGCATCGAACAAACCATTCTTTGGGATCCCCATGGTAACGAAGTGGAACTTAAGCCGGGAATGGTATGCCAATCACAGGTTGTCGTTAAACGGGACAAGATTCTTTACTGGTTGTTACAGAAACTGGGGTTTATTAACTGATCTGACAGACTGTTTGACAGAGGAGGCGATCTGAATCAGAACTGGCAAAGCAATCAAGCTGAGTTTATTGTTGTTGTTTGGCATTGCCTGGCTGCAGGCAGTAAGGGCAGAATCTGGATTTGCCGACCCGGCGTTTATCCAAAACCGTATCCTTAGGCACAATGCTGAGCTTGCCGCTGCTGAGAAAGATGTGGAACTGGCCCGGCTCAACCTGAGGATGGCCGAGGCAGAACAACTGCGCAATGCTGATCCTGTAAAAGCCAAACTTGCGGAGCTGGAACTGTCCATGGCGGAAGAAGCAGTCGAAATCCTCAAACAGGAATTGCTCCTGCAAGCGGAAGAGGTGTATTACATTTTGATTAAGAATGAACTAGAAACGCAGTTGACAGTGCAGACCAAGGAATATATCCAAACTCAGCATGAGTTGACCAGAGCACAATACCAAGAAGGTTTGGCAACAATACAGGACCTGGACCGGATGATACTGGCTGTTGCAGAAATTGATCATCAGCTGCAGAAGTTGAGCCACGAGCAAGAGTTGGCCCGGATACGGCTTCTGCACTTGATGGAACTGCCTTGCGATCATGAATTGGTTATCCCCGAGTGTTGTTTTGAGTTTGAAAAACCAATTGTAGAAGCAGATCTTAGGACACTGCTGATTGATAACAACCCAGAGTTGAAATATACGGCGGCACAGGTAGAAGTGGCCGCCTTGAGGCACCGGCTGTCCCATCCCGATTATACACCGGAACTGATCCGGGAATCGAACAGCTTGGAATATGAGAAACAGAAGCTGCTCTACGGCAAAAGAGTGGATCAATTGTACCTTCAGGCACTGGAATTGCAGTACCAGGTTCAACAGCTTGAAGCACAATACCAGGAGTGGGTGCAAAGGGCAAAGATCGCTGAAGATAATCTGGCGGCTGCAGAATTGCGCTATCAGGAAGGGATGGAGCTGTCTTTGGCTGTGATGGATTCCAGGCTTGAATTAATCAGGATCAAGAACCAAGAAGTGGGTGCTTTGTTCGCATACAATATTGCCAAGGCCAGATTTGCCAATTTGACCGGGCTTAAGCTGGGGGGAGAACGCTGATGTTCGGCAAAGGGATGATCTGTGGATTGATTCTAGCATTTTTTACGGCCGCATCTTCCACAGCTGCGAACGAACCGGTCACCTTGGCTCGGTTTCTTGAGGACGCATTGGCATCCCACTCTGAACTGATCGAACATGAGTTTGCCCTCATGGAATTACAGGCAAACCTTGATGCCGCCAAGATGTCAAGCCCGGCGCTGAACATGCAGTTAGGGTACTCAAAACTCAATTCTTGGCATCCGGCTGGGAGCAATTGGGCGGCACGGGCAAGTTTCGAAGGTAGAGGCCGTTTCGGTTCTGAATACAGCATCAGTTATGATTTCCGCGGCAAGGCTATGCAGATTCAACTGGCGCTTCCCGTGTCTATGCCCAGAGAAATGTCCCCCCGGCAGCAGCAGGTTGCCGCTTGCGAATACAGTTATCAGAAGGAACTGATTGCCAGCCAAGTACTGCGGGAAGAAGTCTTTTTGGCGGCAGCCAAGTGTTTTCTCAACATATGGCGGCTTAAGGAAGCGGTTAACGTACGTCAGGCCATGATCACCTGGCTTGATTCACAACTGGAGATCTTGGCTGAGGCTTGCCATACGGGCATTGCCCATGAGATTGATCTTGCCTGTGTGGAATTGCAGTATCAGATGCAAATCAACTCTATTGACGTGTTGAGAGAACAACTTGCGGCAGAACGAAGCCTGGCTGTCATGGTTTACGGAATGGCATCGGAAGCGGATTTGTTACATGAACCGGCACAATTTGATCCGAAGGACTTGGAGTTTGTGTTAGTGCCGCAGCCGGCAGCAGGCATTGCGATGGCCAAATTGGACTATGGCCTTGCAGAAATGCATGCAAGACAACTTCAAACGGAATTAGGAGCGCAGGGCAGGTTGAGCATCAATCTCAATTCAGATTCGGATTGGTCCGTGGAGTGGGCAGTGCAAATTCCCCTTTTTGATCAGGCTTATCGGGAAAACCAGGTTGATGCTGCCGACGCAAAACTGTCTCAGACTGCTTTGGCAGTAGAACGGGCAGAATTGGAGACAATTTGCGAACATATATATCGACAACTGCATTTGTCGGCAGCAAGCAGCAATCTCAAAACAGCTGTCCAAGCCCGGGAACTGGCAGCCCGCCAGAAAGAGATCGCTGCAGAACAGTACGAAAAAGGACTGCTCTCTTTCATTGAACTGCTTAGGGCTTGGGAAGGTGAAGCAGCCGCGTTTTTGGATTTGGTTGATGCGGAATTTGAGTACCAACTTGCCCAGATCCAACATTGGCTTTTGGACAGCAATCAGAATTGTGAATGAAATGCAGCAGGAAAAGGCTGGCAAACGCAGAAAAATTGAATTAAGCGGCTTGGGAGCTTTTTTGGAATTGATAGAACGAATATCGAGGTGATTATGGTGGCAAAAGCGAGTCGGCTCGGGATCATCTGTTTTCTGATCATACTTTGCATCACCGGCCGGGTTTTGGCCGAACCTTCCTTGCAGTTCCTGTTGGAAAGTGATGCCGTCTATGAATTGAAATTCAGTTTCCTGAATCAAATTGATAAAGATCCGCTGTCCCTATCTATTTACACTTATGACGAACAAGGCCTACTTTTGAAACTGACCCGTTTGTACAGGGGGTTGGCCTTCAACGACATCACCGAAATGAATGTCGTCTTTGAGGCTCCAAAGGGGTTTGTCCGGGCTGAAGTAGTCATTGATGGTGAAACCGATCCCAAACAGAGGTTAATATCCTTTGCCAGACTCAATCGATTTGATCCTGACCGGAACACTGAACTGGCCAGCATGATTTTTAATGAGCAAGTCTATACAGGCTTGATTGTCGATGCCCGCGGCCTTGGATTGGAACGGGGGATGAGCCCTCGCATTTGGTCTGAGGCGGGTGAGATGATTTACGGCGGCGTTGCGGCACCCTATGATTATGTACAGGATACTGGGGTTATCCTTTATGGGACTCAGCTGTCCGAAGAATTGATGCAGCGGGTTTCAATACCCGGCATACTGTCTTATTCCTCTCCCTTGGTTGTCAAGGCTAAAGCCGTCAAAGGTCAGCCCAGGACTGGAGTTGTCGTAGATCAGGATTCGGCTGAACGGATTATTGACCTCATCAAGAATTACGACTTTTTTGCCCATTATGCTGTCGTTTTCCTAGTGGATTAGCGCAGTTCGAATAAACGTTGAGAATGAATAGGAGGAGCAGGATCAGTGCATAAGTTACAACAGCAGTTCCAAGCGCAAATCCAAGAACTGGTAGATGCCTGTGTCCGTGTGGCGGAACTGGGCTACGTTACCTCCCACGGAGGCAATCTATCGTACCGGGTGGCCGAGAATGTTGTTTTGATTACACCTACAAAGGTTGCCAAACGTAAAATAAGATTTGACGACATTTGTATTATCAATATGGAAGGCAGTGTGCTCTATGCCAAAGAGGGGCGAAAACCGACAGGCGAAACCCCATTCCATCTACGGATTTTTGCACGCCGCCCTGACGTGAAAGGGATTGTCCATGCCCACCCACCGGTTATGACCGGCTTTGCCATTGCCAGCACAGATTTATTGGCATTGCCCACATTGCCGGAACCTATCATTGAAGTTGGGCCCATGCTGACGGTGGAGTATGAGGAGCCGCTGACAGAAGCTCTGGCCCAAGCTTTTGACGACAAGCTGGATTATGCTAATGCATTTCTTATGAAGAACCACGGTGCCTTGGTCGTCAGCACAGACTGTGTGGAGAGGGCTTTAGATTTCTTTGAAATGATGGAGGCTGCGGCCAAATCGCTTCTCGTGGCTAAGCTGCTGGGTGGAGTAGACTTGTTATCCAGGGAAGATGTGGAAAACCTGGAGCGGACCATGAAAACGCGGCACTTGCCGATGCCGGGTGCTCCCGGCAAGGTCTCCGGTTTGGTGGAATTGTTCTTTGGCAAGAAATAAATCAAATGGACATGGAGGGAATGTGATGGGAGGCAATTGTCAAACCGGTTCCAGGGTATGGTTCATACCGGACTGCTATTGGCCTGAGATTACCAGTGGTAAACATTATGTAAGCCATGAAGCGATCTGTGTGCTTAACCCAGGCCCAAACGATGCCAAAATCAAACTGACTTTTTACTTTTCTGATACAGAACCACTGCGAGGGTTTACCGCTGAGTGTAAAGCTGAACGCACCAACCATATTCGCCTCGATCAGATAAAAAATGAGGCAGGCCAAAGGATCCCGCAGGGTGTGCCTTACGCGGCAATGGTCGAAAGCGATCAACCGATCATTGTCCAATACAGCCGGTTGGACACCACCCAACCTGAAATCGGCCTGATGACCACAATGGCATATCCTCTTTAGACAAGAAGGTTGGACAGGGGGCGATTCTGTGCCAGAGTGCAGAAACGGCCCCTGTTCTTTTTTACTTACAAGAGGAGTTGTTGTGCTGAAAACTCACCAGGCTGCGATAGCATTTGGTCAACTCCCTGATTGTGCTTTCCGGGATTTCTTGCTGGCGCAGTTGGGCTTCAAAAACTCTTGCTGCTTTTGATTTTTGGTAAAGCAGCCTTGGTACGAGTACGGCGCCTTTTACACCAGCCCGCATGATAGTCTTAAGAACTAACCCGAGTGTTGCGAGCATGTTTTTGACTAACCGTTTTTCACTTTGATATCGTCCATCATGGACCTGAGGCTGTTGAGATAGTCCTTGGCCATCGCCATTGCATCTTCCGGCTTGAACCCCGACTCGACTAACTGTTTGTAGAATGCGCCAACTGCTTTGCCCAGGTTTGCAGCTGCTTCCTCAGAGTAAAAGGCAGCCATGACATCTCTGATTAAACCAGGGACTTTTTCGGAAACTAGATCCAGCATTTCACCAATTTCGTTTGTAGGGATTTTGTTGTCATTCATAAACACACACTCCTTTGGTTATCTGAGTTTTTGACACAAGCTGACCAGCTTTGGTAAGCTGACCTTAAAGATAGGGGCGAGGATTGCCTTTGTGAGATCGGTGGTGAATGCCTCAGATTTTGACGCCGTTACATTGAAGTAGACACGGGCTGCCACCGTTTGGGGTGGGGATGCCTTCACAGCTGTAAGCATTTTTGCCAGTCTTAGTTCAAGCTGCATTAGTTCACGGAAACCCGGATCTTCCATTAGCAGGTGAAATACTTCCCGTTTCTCTTCTTGTGTCAACCGGCCTTGGATGTAGGCCAAGGCAAGTTCATGATCATAATCCTCTCTCATTGTTCAACCCCCTTTAACCAGCTGCGCAGCCTGGCCCGGGCTGTATAGGCTTTGCTCTTGACAGTCCCCACAGGTATTCCCAGTATGCCGGCGAGTTCTTCGCAGGTAAACTGCTCAACATAGAGGCCGTAGATGATTGTGGCCGAGACAGCATCCAACTGGCTGAGAATCTCCTTGATAGTCAAATCTGAAGGGGACTCTTCAACGCGGATATTCTGGTCAAGTGCCACTTCCTTGTGTTTGGCTCGGCGAAGGTGGTCCACCAGCTTGTGATGGGCAATGGTAAGGATCCATGCTTTGGCAGATTGGACATTCTTACACTTATCCAAACTGCGGTATACGGCCAAGAAGGTCTCTTGCATGATCTCTTCGATTAGGTATTCGTCGTTAAGTTTGAATCTGAGGAAGCTGTAGACACAATCCGCATATCTGGCGTACACTTCGTCAAAGCTCATCATCCTCAACCCTTTCACCCATATAGTCGCAAATTTCTTGGTTTCGGTTCATTTTCCTTCGGAGGTAGGATGGGGATCGTGCCAATCACCCTGTTTTTGACAATTCAACGTGTCTGTGCTACAATTTAATATTAATATTACCATACTGTGACCAATCCCCTGTAGTGCAGCTTGAGGGGTTTTGATCATCCATATTGATATTAATGGAGGAGTGGGCATGGCTCGTAAGAACAAGATTTTTATTATCGATGTTACTAACCGTGATGGAGTCCAAACTGCGTTTATCGGCCTTTCTAAGCTGCAAAAGACAATGCTCAACGTATATTTGAGTGAGATGGGGGTTTACCAAAGCGAGATCGGCTTCCCGGCTCTGCAGCATGAATGGAACTATATCAATGCCAACTTGAGGCTGGCGGAAAAAGGCGCCATGGGCAGCATGAGACTGCAGGGCTGGGTACGGGCTACAGTTGAAGACGTGCAGCGGGCCGTCAAATACACGGGTATCCGCATTCTCAACCTGTCTATTTCCACATCACAGATTATGACCGAGGGCAAATTTGGGGGGCGTTTGAACCGCGAAGACATTCTCAAGATGATGACAGAGGCAGTGGCTTGTGCCAAGGAAGCAGGGATCCAATCGATTGGAGTCAATGCGGAAGATGCTTCCAGGACTGAACCATATACACATGACAAACGCTATGATGAGGACTATCTGATTAGATTTGCCATGGCAGCCAAAGAACACGGTGCGGATCGGTTCAGATATTGTGACACCCTTGGGTATGACCGGACTGTGTCGATCTACGACAGCGTTAAGCGTATTGCCGAAGCAGTGCAAATGCCTATTGAGCTGCACTGTCATAACGATCTTGGTTACGCTGTGGCAAACTCGGTGGAAGGTGCCATGGGAGCTCTCGATGCCGGAGTGGATGCTTATATCAATACAACGGTTAACGGCATGGGTGAGAGGGCAGGCAACGCTGATCTGGTATCTGTGATTCTTGCCTTGAGAAAATCCCGCGGGATGCAGGGCCAAGATGTTCTCGATCAAAATATTGATTTGACTAAAGCTTGGAAGCTCTGCAATTATGCTGCCAGGTCGTTTGGCCTGCCGATTCCCATAAACCAAGTTGGTGTAGGGCGCAACGCCTTTGCCCATGAATCGGGGATTCATGCCGACGGGATGCTGAAGAACCGCAAAAACTATGAACTGTATTCCCCAGATGAGCTGGGCATTGATGAGCTTGAGATCAGGCCTTTGGGACGAATCATCACTACCGGTGAATATGGCGGGATAAAGGGCCTCAAGCATGTGTATGACCAATTGGGAGTAGTATTGGAGAACGAGAGAGACATTTTACGCCTTGTTCAATATGCTTCCCTCCATAACCAGCAGCCGTTGACTGATGATGAACTGATATTCATTGCCAAATATCCGGAAGAGGTGGAGCAGATTCTTACAGTCGATCCCCGCGTAGTTGATTAAGAGCTGATTAAACGAAAGGATCTCGGTCAACCGAGATCCTTTCCTTATGCTTTGCTGATATCTCACAATGCTATTTTGTCTGCAGCCTGGAAAGAAACTGCTGGTACCGTTCACGCAGATCCGGCAGGGCGACTGTTTCCAGGATGTAGTCCGTATATGCTTCATTGGTGGCGCCGTCACTGCGGCCGGTGAGCTTCACTCTACACTCAAACTGACTGCAGATATCCAGAGCCATCTGCAGCCTTTCTGCTTCCAGGTTAACACCAATATGTTCCAGCAGCATGACACTGGCTTTTATCAGGCTGCTCGGATCGGCATAGACAGCCCGGCCTTCCGCCACCATCCGCGGTGCAGAACCGTGGATAGCCTCAAACATGGCGTATTGCGTGCCGATATTGGCACTGCCTGCGGTCCCCACTCCGCCTTGAATCTGGGCCGCTTCATCGGTTAGGATGTCTCCATATAGGTTTGGCATAACCATAACTTCGAACTCCGAACGGCGGCTGGGATCGATCAGTTTTGCGGTCATAATGTCGATATACCAATCATCGCAGGTAATATCGGGGTATTCTTTGGCAATCTCTTTGGCGATGCTCAAAAACTTGCCGTCTGTGGTTTTGACTACATTGGCCTTGGTCACGATGGTAACCCTTTTCCTGCCGTGAAGCTTCGCATATTCGAATGCGGCGCGGATGATACGCCGTGAGCCCTGAGTGGTGGTTACTTTGAAATCGACTGCCAAATCAGGGGTGACATTCAATCCAAGACTGCCCAGGGCATATTCACCTTCGGTGTTCTCCCGGAAAAACATCCAGTCTATATTCAACTCCGCGACCCGCACAGGGCGGATATTGGCGAAGAGGTCGAATTCACGCCGCATTGATACATTGGCACTTTCAATATTAGGCATGCCAGTGCTTTGATCAGGAGTAGTAGTCGGGCCTTTCAACACCACGTGGCATTGGCGCAGTTCAGCAAGGACATCATCGGGAATTGCCTGCATCCGGGCAATGCGGTTTTCAATGGTCAGCCCCTCAATTGTCCGCAGTTCTACTTTGCCGGCTTTGATTTTGTCCGCCAAAAGCTCTGCCAGGATCCGATGGGCTTGGTTTGCTATATACGGCCCGATGCCGTCTCCTCCGACAATACCAATGATGATCTTGTCAAGGTTCTGGTAATCAATGAAGCCCTCATCTTGCTTCATGCGCTCGATCCGCCCGAGCTGAGCTTCGAGAATGCTTGCAAAGTGTTGTTTTGCAGCATCAATTTCTTGCTTGTACATGGTACCCCTCCGTATTCTCTCGATAGAACATGTCGCAAATTTCCATTTTCTTCGGTATCGATCTCAATAAATCCTTTTTCTGTGGTATAATTGTGCTAGTCAGGGGGAGGAAGATGACGAACCTGTTTATAGTAGTGATTTTGATCTATTGGTTTGCCATGTATGTTTACATGCCGATTCTCACCCCATACGTGGAAAGCATGGGAGCATCGTTAAGCATGGTTGGCTTGATTCTCGGTTCCTATGGCTTTACGCAAATGTTGATTCGAATTCCTCTTGGCATTTATTCTGATCGGATTGGCAAACGCAGAATTTTCGTTATTCTGGGGATGGCTTGTTCCACCATCAGCTGCATTGGGCTGGGTATTGCCAATACACCGTGGCTGGCTTTGCTGTTTCGGGGATTGGCTGGAGTGGCTGCTGCTGCATGGGTAGTCTTTACGGTAATGTATGCCAGCTTCTATCCGGCGGAACAATCGGGCAAGGCCATGGCAGTGATTATGTTTTACACATCGTTGGGCCAACTTGCAGCGTCGGCTTTTGGGGGAGTTGCTGCCGACGCGTTAGGGTATCAGGCACCGTTTATCATTGGCGGCGGTGTGGGGCTGATTGGCCTTATCCTCAGCACCCGGATTAAAGAACCGGCAATCCGTACACAGCCGCTGAACTTGAGATCTTTGATTAAGGTGGGCCTTAATCCGCAGCTGTTATGGATCAGTACCTTGGCTCTTTTGGTACAAGCGATCAACTTCGCGACCATTTACGGTTTTAACCAATCGTATGCAGTAAGTGTTGGAGCCAATGATCAGCAATTGACTTTTTTGATGCTCGTATCCGCGTTGGCGATTGCTGTGGCATCACGGGCAAGTAATTCTGTAGCGGCCAGAATCGGGGAACGCCGGGCGCTGGTTCTTTCATTTGTAATGATGATGCTGGCTTCAGGAAGTGTTCCGTACACATCCAGCATACCGGTTTTGTATCTTACTCAGGCAGTGAATGGGTTGGGGCGTGGGTTGATTTACCCTGTATTGTTGAGCCTGAGCATCAAGTGTGTGACTCCGGACAAACGGAGTACAGCCATGGGTTTCTTTCAAGCCCTATACGGCATCGGCATGACAGCCGGGCCGGTTTTTGCCGGCTGGATCAGCGATCAGTTCGGCATGCAGATGGGATACTTAAGTGTGGCGCTTTTGGGCGCAGCGGGATGTCTGGCTGCAGCAGGCTGGCCAAGTAAACAGCAAATGGGTGACTGCAGCGAAAACAGGCCGATTGGAGAGGATAAACAATGAATATCCAGCATTTACCGGTTATTTCCTGTAACACCGTCGTGGTGGGCAGTGGAGTAGCAGCGCTGAATGCGGCGGATCGCCTTGTCAACTATGGGCAAAAGGACGTTGTCATCGTTACTGAAGGTATGAACATGGGAACATCGCGCAATACCGGGTCTGATAAACAAACCTATTACAAGCTGACTCTTTCCGGCGCCGAGCCCGATTCGGTTTACGATATGGCCAGGACTTTGTCTGACGGGGGAGCCATGGACGGAGATATCGCTCTGGTGGAAGCGGCCTTGTCTGCCCAGGCCTTTTACCACCTTGTGGATATTGGTGTGCCTTTTCCCCATAATCCGTTCGGCGAGTATGTGGGCTATAAAACGGACCATGATCCCAGGCAGCGGGCAACTTCTGCAGGCCCCTTAACCTCCAAGTACATGACGGAGAAGCTGGAGCAGCAAATCAGGGCGAAAGGGATTCCGGTCTATGACCGCCACCAGGTAATCGGTATTCTCACCGATGCAGCGGGGAGCCGGGCTATCGGCGTGATTGCCCTGGCACTTGATGTGGATCCAACTCAGTCCGATCCGTATGTGCTGTTCAACGCTGCGAATGTGGTCTACGCTACCGGCGGCCCAGCGGGCATGTACGGGACTTCCGTATATCCACCCAGCCAGACGGGGGCCACAGGCATAGCCTTTGAAGCGGGGGTTAAAGGCAAAAACCTTACGGAAAGCCAGTTTGGGATTGCTTCGATCGCATTTCGGTGGAATTTGTCAGGCACCTATCAGCAGGTACTGCCGAGATATGTTTCAACAGCCCCTGACGGCAGTGAACCTAGAGAATTTCTGGCGGATTATTTTCCGGATCCAGGAAAAATGCTGGATGCAGTCTTTTTTAAAGGTTATCAATGGCCGTTTGATCCCCTCAAGGTGGCTGATTACGGCTCATCCTTGATTGACATACTCGTTTATTATGAGACTGTCGTCAAGGGGCGCCGTGCATTTCTGGATTTTCGCCGTAACCCATCATGGGGTTCATCAAGCGGGGAATTGGATTTCTCACTGCTTGGTGAAGAAGCATACACGTACCTTAAGAACTCACAGGCCTTGTTCGGGCGGCCGATCGACCGCCTGGCTCACATGAATCAGCCGGCCATTGATCTCTATTGTGACAATGGCATTGATCTCAGTCAGGAGATGCTGGAGATTGCCGTGTGTGCCCAGCACAATAATGGGGGCTTGGAAGGGAATATTTGGTGGGAAAGCAATTTGCAGCATTTCTTTCCTGTGGGCGAGGTTAACGGTACACACGGTGTGTACCGTCCCGGCGGCAGCGCTCTCAACTCCGGGCAGGTAGGCAGTACCAGGGCAGCCCAATATATCGCAGCCCGTTACCGGGAAGAGCCCATGGCCCGGAGCCAGTTTCTGGCCGAAGCCAAACCCCAGATTATGGCGAAGATGGAGTTGGGAAGGAAGTTTTTGGCAAAGCTTGGGGATAGAAGCAATGTTTCCGAAATAAGGAGTCAAATCCAGGATCGCATGACCAGATCAGGGGCACATATCCGGTCATTGGAACAGGCCAAGACTGCTGCAGAGGCCGCCTTGACCCAATTAAGAAGCCTGGTTGAAGATACCAGAATCGGTTCCCCGTATGAACTGAGGCTTTGTTTCCAGAATTACGATTTGTTGCTTTCTCAGTATGTCTATCTTTCGGCGATTAAAGATTACATTGAAAAGGGCGGAAAAAGCCGCGGTTCATACTTGATATATGATTCCGAGGGCGAGCTGCCTTTGCCGCAGCTGCCTGAACAGTTCCGGTTTTCATTAACCACAGATCCCTATTTTCACAAGCACATTCAACGGGTGCGGCTGCAGGGGTTCAGCTGCAGTTTCAGCTGGGATCCGGTCAAACCAATCCCCCGGGAATCAGGATGGTTTGAAACAGTATGGAATGACTTTTTGGCGGGCAGGATCATTCAATAAGGAATCTGTAAAGAGGTGGCAGCCTTGAGTATTGGTGCAAACATTAAAATTGCCATAGTAACAGGCTTGTCTGGTGCCGGCAAAACCCAGGCCATGAAAGCATTGGAGGACTTGGACTATTTCTGTATTGACAATCTTCCGCCTTCGCTGCTGCCCCAGCTTCTGCAGATTCATCAAAAAACGGAAGAAACCAGGCCTCTTGCCGTTGCCATGGATGTGCGGGGAAAAGGGCTTTTCGCAGACCTGACTGGTGTGATCAAGTGGCTGGATGAGCATCAGGTGGATTACACCATAGTTTTTCTGGAATGTGAGGATGATGTCCTGGTCCGCAGATTCAGTGAAACCAGGCGCAGGCATCCACTGGCTGATCAGGGCAGCCTTTACGACAGTATTGCCTATGAACGGAAGCTGTTGGCCAATATTAGAGAATTGGCACATGTAATTGTCGATACTTCGACTATTAAGCCCGCTGAGTTGAAAGCTTATTTGAACCAGGCTCTCCTTGGTGGAGACAGTTCGCAGTTGTTATTAAGCATCGATATCCTTTCCTTTGGTTATAAATATGGTGTTCCCAATGATGCGGACATTATTTTTGATGTGCGGTTTTTGCCCAACCCTTTCTATATTGACCATCTCAAGGATTTCAGTGGGTTGGAACCGGAAGTTGCCGAATATGTATTGAGGTGGCCGCAAACCCAGTACTTTCTTGACGAGTTTTACCGGTTGATCGTCAAGCTACTGCCGGCGTACAGCAGTGAGGGAAAGGCCAGGTTGACGATTGGGATTGGATGTACAGGTGGGAAACACCGTTCGGTGGCCATCAGCTGCGAACTTGGCGCCAGGCTTACCAAGGATGGGTTCAACAACCAGGTCAGGCATAGGGACCTCAATGAGAATTAATTGGTGTTATGCTTGTATTCAACCACGAACTGTGGTATGCTAAGACTGCGTTAAAAGGTAGGGAAGTTTGTACACGTGCTATGGCCTCTTCGGCTGGAAACGATGCTTGCAGCTTCCACTTTTAATGAGTATATTTTTAAGGAGGCCATAAAGGTTTATGGTAGGTAAAGTAAAATGGTTCAATGCGGAAAAGGGCTTCGGTTTCATCGAACAGGAAAACGGTGAGGATGTATTTGTCCATTTCACCGCCATTCAAGGCGATGGATTCCGCACTCTGGAAGAAGGCCAGCAAGTGGAGTTCGAGATTGTGGACGGCAAGCGCGGCCCCCAAGCTGCCAATGTTGTCCGCCTTTAACCGCTGAACAGAACCGAACCCAGCCGCAGTCAATCACTGCGGCTGGGTTTTTTATTGCAAGAGGTATGCGAACAATGCACATATGTACAATCAAGGCGCATAATGGTATATGTGACAAAAACCTGCGGTAGGTTTGTGGGGTGGGGCCATGCTCACGTCTCTCTTGACTTTAATCCAACATCACTATGAAACGGGGTTGGACGATTATTGGCTGCCGGCCATGATCAAGTGCTCCAACGCCGGGATCCCGGTGGGCAGGGTCAAAAACGGTGATGTGTTGATTTTTGCCTGCCGCAGAGGCGAGCGGGAAATCCAGCTTACGGAAGCCTTTGTAGATCCGGATTTTGCTCATTTTCGCCGTAAATATCTGGCAGACTTGGCTTTCTTTCCCATGATTGAGTATCACAGTAGATTTGCGAAGCACCCTGCATTGTTTCCCGTGCTGAAACCTCCAGAGCCTCTCGGAGAGGCTTTGGCCCGTCAGGGGCTAAAGCAGCTGCGGATTGCCGAGTCAGAAAAAATGGCTCATGTAACCTATTATTTCAACGGAAGAAGGGAACAGCCATATCCAGGCGAAGACTGGATCTGCATACCCAGCGTTAAAACCGGGCTGCAGCATCATCCCCAGATGCGGACTGTGCAGATTGCCGACACACTTGTTCAGTCTCATTGTACACAAGGCTATCGATTTGCTCTGGCGAATTTTGCCGCCGGCGATGTCTTCGGGCATTTTCCCGACTTTCAGGCTCAGGTTAGCTGTGTGGAAACCATAGACTCTGCCGTTGGCACCATTACCGGGTTTTGTAAGGAATACGGCTACTGTTTGATCATCACTGCCGATCACGGACTTTTGGAGCAGGCATATTTGCCCGATGGTAGTTGGAGCCTGGGCCATACTCAAGCATACGTGCCGTTAATACTGTTTGATCCTCAGGCAGTTGGCAGCATAGAGACGTTGGCGGAAATAGGCTCTTTGGCGGATGTTGCGCCCACGATTCTGCACTTGCTGGGGATCAGACCACCAAGTGTGATGACGGGGAGGTCATTGTTCAGGCCATATATTACTGCAGCCAGAGGGGTCATTTTGCTGATCCTGGATGGGTTTGGAATTGGAGTGGAGGACCCGGAAATCAATCCAATTAGTGCCGCAAAAACGCCTAATCTTGACTGCCTGTTTGCCAACTACCCCCATGCCGCATTAGAAGCATCGGGTACATATGTCGGTTTGGCACCTCACTCCAGCGGTAATTCTGAAGCGGGGCATCTCACCCTTGGTGCGGGGCGGGTGGTGATGCAGGATGAAGTGCGCATTCCCGCCAGAATTACACCGGAAAACCTCAAACAGAACCAGGCGTTTTATCGCAGGATCAGAACCTTGATATCAGGCCAGGCTGTCCATATCCTGTTTCTATTGTCTCCGGGAAGTTCCCACGGGAGTACTGATGAAGCTGTCAAGCTGCTTGAAGTGTTAAAGCAGTGGGGAGTGGAATCGGTGTACCTCCATGCTGTCACAGACGGGCGCAGCGCACCCCGGTTAGGGGCGGTGAAAATGCTGCTGCAGCTGCAGCACACCCTCGATCGGTTAGGGGTAGGCGAAATCGTTACCACCTGCGGCCGCGGTTATGTGTTGGATCGCAGCGGCCAGTACCAAAAGTGTACAAAGCATGCCTATGAAGCCTTGGTTGAAGGAAATGGGATTTTTTGGCAGGGCAGTCCCTGATGGCCTATCCTGAAAATTTGGTAAGAACATCGGCGGCTGGAAATACTAGTCTACAAAGATCATTCCAGGATATGCAGCACTTACTGCAGCCAAGAGAAAGGACGGCCGGAGATGGATGCCAAACTGGCTTACTACGCGTGGTTGAACGATGAGCGCATAGATTCCAAAACCAAGCAAGAGTTATCTGGGATTGAGGGGTGCGCTCAAGAGATCTACGATCGCTTTTCTCAGCAGCTGGAGTTTGGCACAGGCGGCTTACGGGGGATTATGGGCGCCGGTACCAACCGGATGAATGTTTATACAGTACAGCTGGCTACCCAAGCATTTGCTCAGTTTTTGATCAATCACGGGCAAAGCGAGGCCGGTGTTGTCTTGGCCTATGATTCCCGGAACCGATCCCGTGAGTTTGTTGAGACTGCAGCCGCCGTTTTAACAGGCAACAAGATTCCCGTCTATGTGTTTCGCCGTATCACACCGACACCGCTTTTGTCATTTGCTGTCAGACACTGCCGGGCGGGAGGCGGCATCATGATTACCGCCAGCCACAACCCGAAAGAGTATAACGGATACAAAGCCTACGGCAGCGATGGAATTCAACTGCATCCAAAGGCTGCCGCTGAGGTCAGCCGCTTGATGGCAGGCTTGACGCTGGCTGATGTCAAAGTTGATCACAGCTTCCATTCGAGCCCATTGTGGCATTGGATTGACGCCGAGGTATGCGAAGCGTATTTTCAAAAACTTGCCAGGCTGGCTCCTCCCAGCAATGATTATGACATGGGCTTGCGGATTGTCTATACGCCCCTGCACGGTGCCGGAGCACAATTTGTACCGCGGGCTCTAAGCCAGGCTGGGTTCCATCATGTGTATCTGGTCACCGAACAGATGGAGATTGATGGTGAGTTTCCTACGGTTATGATACCGAACCCGGAGGAACCGGATGCGTTTCGGCTGGCATTTGACTACGGGTCGAAACATGGGGCAGACTTGATTATCGCTACTGATCCCGACTGTGATCGGGTTGGGGTGGCGGTCTTGCAGCACGATCACTATGTGCTGCTCACCGGCAACCAAGTCGGAGTGTTGTTGGCGGATTTCCTGCTTACACGGCTGCCTCCGGGACAATGCCGCAACCAAGTCATTGTCAAAACCATCGTTACAACCAACATGATCTATCCCATTGCCAGGAAGTATGGCGCAAAGGTTGTGGATACGCTGACGGGCTTTAAATATATTGGCAGCACTATCAAGGAATTGGTGAGCCAAGGCGAGCAGTTCCTGTTCGGGTTTGAAGAGAGCTGCGGGTATCTGGCCGGCAGTTTTGCCATGGATAAGGATGGAGTTATGGGTGCACTGCTGGTTGCTCAGGCAGCGGCATATTATCGAAAACTTGGTTTGACCCTTCAGGATCACCTTGATCAACTGATGGGGGAGTATGGGTATCATCAGGAAACTTTGCAGTCCTATCATTTTGGCAATCAAACCGAAGTGGAACAAGCACAGCAGTTCATCGATTACTTGCGTCAGGCAAAAATAACAGAAATTGCCGGTTGTCCGGTAAAATCGATCAAAGATTATCTCAATGGGACCCATGTTGACTTGGAGGAGAACCAAACCTACAAGCTGAACTTTCCCCGTGAAAACGTTATTCAGTGGGAAACCACGGAAGGAGATGTGGTTACACTGCGCCCAAGCGGCACAGAACCAAAAATGAAACTGTATATCTCGACCGTGGCCGGTGACCCCAGGCAGGCCGCCTGTAAGCTGGAGAAATTGGAGCGGGCTTGCGATGCAATGATCAACCAAGGCTTGGCTGTTATATCGTAGCCGCATGATGTGTTTGTGGACTGCACAGATGTGTGCGTTAAAAGCAGGAAATGGCCTGTTGGGCGAGAAGTAGGTAACAAACTGACGGTACTAGTCATTCCAGACTAGTTTTTGTTTTGCTGCGGGGTGAGGATATGAACTGGAAGCTGTACCTACAGTTGTTCGAATCATGGTTTAAAGTCGGTCTCTTCACTTTTGGCGGCGGCTATGCCATGCTGCCCATGATTGAAAAAGAAGTCATTGATCGCCGATCCTGGGCCAGTGATGATGAGATTATGGATATCTTCGCTTTGTCGCAGTCACTGCCCGGGGCGATAGCCATCAATTCAGCAATCTTCCTCGGATACCGCCTGGCTGGTGTCATGGGAGCAATTGCAGCGGCGGCAGGTGTGGTTTTGCCTTCACTGCTGATCATACTCGTGATTGCGGCCTTTTTTGCTTCATTCATGGAAAACAGATTAATTGTTTCGGCCTTTACCGGGATTAGGGCAGCGGTTGTGGGCTTGGTAGCTGCCGCAGCGGTGAGAATCACCGGCGCAAACTGCCGCAGCATCGGTGCAGTTGTATTGGCGTTTCTTTCTTTGGTGATCAACCTCTTTACGGGCATTCATGCAATGTGGGTGATCGTCTCGGGGGCGCTTGTTGGAATTGTACTTTACTACCTGCCCCGCCGGGGCAATTCTAAAATACCTGGAGATGAGCAGCAGTGATCTATTTGGAACTTCTGATCAAGTTTTTCCGGATTGGGCTTTTCACGATTGGCGGCGGCTATGCCATGCTGCCTTTGATGCAGCATGAAATTGAAGCCAACAACTGGATTACCAGCCAGGAGTTCATTGACATTATTGCGATCGCGGAAATGACCCCCGGGCCGATTGCCATAAATGCTGCCACTTTCATAGGCTACCGCACTGGGGGCGTGTTGGGATCGGTAGCTGCTACCACGGCGATCGTCCTGCCGTCTTTGCTGATCGTCGTCATATTATCGAGGGTTTTGGCGAAATACCGGGACCATCCATTGGTCAACAGCATGTTTGCCGGGATAAGGCCGGTGGTTGCCGGATTGATTTTGTCTGCTGCCTGGTTTATCATTGACGCAGTGCTGATCCCGGTGCAGGCCGAAAATGGGGCAGCGCCTGCCTTTGATCTTGCAAGCATGATCATAGCTGCCGCCGCTTTCTTTTTGGTGGCCAAATACAAATTTGATCCGATCAAGGTGATTGTTATGGCGGGGGTTGTTGGATTGGTTATTTTTTAGTAAAATTTCTTGCACTCCCTTGCTTTATTCAGGCAACAGGGGTATACTATTGCCAGACATGTGACTGGGTGGTCACATAAGGAGATGATGCTCTTGCCAACAGCAACTTTTCGCAATCTACCCAGAGCCAAACAAGAGGCGATCATCACTGCTGCGGTTGCCGAGTTTGCCAGGTCTCCCTATGATCAGGCATCACTGACCAAAATCGTGGCTCAAGCGGGGATTGCCAAGGGCAGTATGTACCAGTATTTTGAGAACAAGCGCGAGTTGTATCTCTACATACTGAATATGGTCTATGCCGAAAAGAGGCAATACCTTAAAGGAGTATTCGAGGACGATAGTGACTTCTTTGCCACGCTGAAGCGGTATTACCGCCGTTCTTACTTGTTTGCCAAAGAGTATCCGCTGTATCACAGGATTATCACGCACTACTGGGATTACTGCGCAGAATTTGAAGAGGAGATAAAGTCCAGCCGGGAATTGAAGGCCAATGAGTTTATCGGCATGCTTGAGGCTGCCATCCGCACGGGCCAGGCAAACAGCGGTATCAACAAAGATGCGGCATTCTTTGTCTATCATTCGGTTGGCAAAGAACTCATCGAGAATTTTCTCGAACTATCACAGACCGATCAACAACAGCACCTGCAGTTTATCGATCAAGTGCTCGATGTATTAGAATCAGGATTGAGGGCAAGAAAGGAGTAAAAAATGCGATCCAAAACTGTATGGAAAAGAGTTTTTGAAATCAGCCTGCTTATGTTGATGTTGGTTGGCGGCACCATTTTGGCGGCGGCCAAAGAGGAAACAATAAATATAGCAGTGCCTACTGATCCCGACAGCTTTGACCCGACCCGTTCAGTAGCAGCTGCAACTGCCGAGATCGCTTTCAATATCTATGAAGGTTTGGTCAAAAGCACTCCCGATGGGCAGCTTACCGGTGCTTTGGCCAGCCATTGGGAGATTGATTCGAGCCAGACAGTCTATACTTTTTATCTGCGAGAGGCTTACTTCCACAACGGGACCCAGGTTACGGCAGATGATGTGGTCAATGCCCTTGACCGTGCCCGTGATCCCCAGATCAGCCAAAGGGCCGGTAACTACCAGGCGATAGCTTCTGTACACGCCCAAGAGGGCAATCAGGTAGTAATCACACTAAAGGAGCCCTATGCGCCGCTTTTGTATGAACTGACGGAATTGGCGGTGGCAGTTTATCCCAAAGACGCAGCCGGTTTGGATAACCGCCCGATTGGCACAGGCCCTTACAAACTGGAAGAATGGCGGCCCAATCAGTATATCAAGCTGACTCGTTTTGACCGGCATTGGTCCGGGCAGCAGCCTTTTTTCAGAGATGTCTATTTCCGGATCATGCCTGATTACAACAGTGCAGTTATCAGTTTGAAAACCGGCAATATTGACTTGATTCCCCGTTTGGAGGCGAGTTTCTTGCACCAGGTGGAAAACACCCCGAATCTGGCGGTCCATGCGGACCCAATGAATCTGGTGCAGCTGCTGGCGATAAACAACGCCCGGCCGGCCTTGAGTGATCTTAAGGTAAGGCAGGCAATAGCCATGGCGGTTAATCGTGACCAGATTATCGTTGGTGCAGCCTGGGGGCAGGGAGAGAAACTTTACTCTGGGTTAAGCCCGGCGATGCCTGAGTTCTACAATGCAGGGCTTGAGAATCTGCTTCCTTACGATCCCGCACGGGCGCAGGCGCTGCTTAATGACGCAGGCTATGCCAATCTGGAGCTGACCATGACCTTGCCGGCACCCTATCCGTTGCATGTTCAAACCGGTGAAATTATCGCCGATCAACTGCGGCGGGTTGGCGTCAATGTCAGGATTGAAATCGTGGAATGGGGCACCTGGTTGGAAAAGGTGTATACCCAGCGAGATTATGACCTTTCGATTGTTGGTTTGACCGGCAAACTGGATCCCCATACGATTTTGAGTCGTTATGTCAGCACCAACTCGCGCAACTTCACCAATTTCAACAGCGCTGAATTCGACAGGTTGATCAACGAAGGAATTAGTGCTTCCGGCCCAGAGCGGAAGTCAATCTATGATCAGGCTCAGGAGATTTTGGCCAGAGAAGTGGCAGCGGTTTTTATCATGGATCCCCTGCAGCTTAATGTGCTCAACGCTGAAATCAAGGGATGGCAGAGTTACCCCATATATGTGATTGATGCGGCAGCATTGTACAAATAGGCAAGCAGTGGGGATGATGGTTAATGAGATATGTTACCGAGAAGATAGTCAGTTTCGCGATCACGCTGCTGTTGGTCAGCACAGTCACCTTTTTTAGTGTAAACGTTTTACCCAGTGATCCGGCGATGTTGATTCTGGGTACTGAAGGCGATCCGGAGCGGTTGGAGTCCCTGCGGCAGGAACTGGGACTGGATCGGCATGTCCTGGCCCGCTTTGTCAGATGGCTGCGGGGCATGTTAAGCGGCGATATGGGCCGCTCCATCCGCTACAGCGTGGAGATCGCACCTCTGATCAGGAACGCATTGCCGGTTACGCTGTTGTTGGCTGTATCTGCAGTGGGGCTGGCCTTGTTGATCAGCATTCCTCTCGGCATCGGCTGTGCTGTGAGACAGGGTTCGTTTTTGGAGACAGCAAGTTTGCTCTTGAGTCAATTGGGCATGGCCCTGCCTTCCTTTTGGCTTGGGCTGTTGTTGATCAATCTCTTTGCCCTTAGACTCGGTTGGCTGCCTCCAGCCGGGTTTACGTCTGGTTATAGCCTGATTCTGCCGGCTTTGGCATTGGCTGTTCCCCGGGCAGCTGTTTTGACCAGGATCGTCCGAGGCAGCATGCTTGATGCGCTCAGCCAGGATTATATCCGCACAGCCCGCAGCAAGGGCTTGCCGCGGCAAATGGTGTTGTACAAGCATGCCCTGAAAAATGCTGCCGTCAGTATTGCGTCAGTGGCCGGCGTCCACCTGACCCAACTGTTGGGCGGGACAATCGTGATTGAACAGGTTTTCAGCCTGCCCGGGCTCGGTCAGCTGCTTTTGGCAGCGGCCCTGCAGAGGGATTTGCCGCTGGTTCAAGGCTTGGTTGTCACATCAGCGGCACTGATCTTGCTCGTTAATTTTGGTATTGATTTGGTGCTCATGGGCCTCGATCCAAGGCTTCGTTACGAGTAAGGGAGAGGGGGAGGGGTGCTGTGCGCCAACGGAATCTACCACTATGGACTGGTGTTTTTTTTATAGCTATTGTGGCCGTTCCCACAATCATCAGCCTGTTTTGCACGCCGTTTGATCCGGTGGTTATGGATTTGGATGTTCGTTTTCAACCACCTTCATCAAGCAATTGGTTCGGTACTGACCAGTACGGCCGTGATTTGTTCAGCAGAGTCATGGCCGGTGGGCAGACTTCACTGGCTATAAGCGCCGCAGCTGTCGGGATCGGTATGGCGATCGGAGGGACTCTGGGAGGATTTGCGGGATATTACGGCAAAAGATGGGATGAGCTACTGATGCGGTTGGCAGAAGCCTTCCTCGCCTTCCCCAGCATTCTGCTGGCACTTTTGGCCGTAACGATTGTCGGTCCGGGCAAGGCTACAGTTTTGGCAGCCATAGCCATTGCCAACATCCCGGTATTCATGAAAATTACCAGGGCAAGCTTTTTGCAGCAGAGCAAGTTTGAATATGTCCTGGCAGCCCAAGCCCTAGGCGCTTCCGATTGGCGGATCATGGCCAGGCATATTTTGCCCAATAGTCTAAGGATGATTCTTGTCCAGGCATCGGCCAGTTTTGCCGGCGCTCTGCTGGCGGAAGCGTCTCTGAGCTATCTGGGGCTGGGTGTCCAGCCTCCTGAGCCGAGCTGGGGAAGGATGCTGCGGGAGGCGCAATTCTATGGCGGCAGGGCTCCTTGGACTGTGGCCTTTCCGGGCATTGCCATTGCCCTGGTTGTGCTCGGCTTTAATCTTGTAGCCGATGGGCTGCGGATAAAAGGAAAATAGATTCCCGGTAAGGAATTATTGAGCCGGGAGGTGATGCTAAGTGGATTTTTTGCAGGCATACCCTATACTGCGGGATGTTCTGATTATGTGCGGCATGTTAGCGGCAAGCACAATTCTATACCATCTGACGAAGCGTTATGTGATGCGGCTGATCCTTGTTATCTTTCGGCAGACACCGTACAATTGGGACGAACGCTTGTATGAACAGGGTGTTTTTGACGATTTACCATTACTGGTCCCCGCCTTTGTCCTATCGCAGGGGTTGATTTTTGTGCCATCCATCGCTGTGATCGGCCAGCGGCTGATTGCAGTATGGGTGATTTTTGTTTTGGTCAAATTTGTAGATAAGTTGTTGTCAGGTGCCCTGGATATATACAACTCGTATGAAATATCCAAGCGCAGACCGATCAAGACTTATGTTCAAATAGTGAAGCTGTTCATCTATATTGCAGCAGTGATTTTGGCTGTGACAGAGTTGATCGGGGAATCACCGTGGCCGTATTTGAGCGGGCTGGGAGCGATCACAGCTGTACTGATGCTCGTGTTCCAGGACACAATTCTCGGTTTTATTGCCAGTGTCCAAATCAACAGCAATGACCTGCTGAGAGTAGGGGACTGGCTGGATGCTCCAGAATTCAATGCCGACGGCCATGTCATTGAAATAGCGCTGCATAATATCAAGGTGCGCAACTGGGATCGGACGATCACCACCATCCCCGCGCATAAGCTCGTAAGCAGTTCCTTTAAGAACTGGCGCGGGATGTTTGAAGGCGGAGGGCGCAGGATCAAGCGGTCCATCTTGATTGACCAGACAAGCGTCAGATTCTGTACACAGGAGATGATCGAGAAGTACAAAAAAATCCATGTCCTGAAGGACTACATAGAGCAAAAAGAAGCGGAGATTACTCAATATAATGCGGAACACGGGATCGATGACAGTGTAGTGGTCAACGGGCGGCGGATGACCAATTTGGGCACGTTTCGGGCTTATATCAGCGCATATTTGCGCAACCACCCCGGTATCCATCAAGGCCTTACCTTCCTCGTCAGGCAGATGCAGCCAACCAGAGACGGGCTGCCTTTAGAGATCTATGTTTTCACCAAAGACACCAGCTGGGCTGCGCATGAGGGGGTTCAAGCCGATATTTTTGACCATATTCTTGCAGTAGTGAGCGAATTTGATCTGAGAGTGGCTCAGGATCCCACAGGATATGATCTACAGCGTTTAACGGATTTGGTGGGCCAAGGCAAAGGAGCTGATGGTGAATTTGGACAGCTTTCCGCGACCTGATTGTTCGGATTTGATTGTTAGAAAAGGTACAAACTGTGAAAAGTGGGATCGCCTAGACCAAGTTTACGGCAGAGATGATCTGCTGCCAATGTGGGTGGCTGATATGGATCTGCCGGTGCCGCCTGAGGTGGTAAAAGCGATCAAGCTCCGGGCCGGGCATCCGGCTTACGGTTATACATTCCGTCCTGACAGCTACTATCAGGCGTTTATCGACTGGGCCTTGAGGCGCCATGGTTGGCAGATCAACTTCGAGTGGCTGAGCGATGCGCCGGGGGTTATCCCTGCTTTGGCTCTGTGTATTAACGCCCTGACGGACCCGGGTGATCAAATCTTGATTCAAACACCAGTGTACGGGCCTTTCTACCATGTGGTGTCCAGCAACAACAGAAAGCTGGCCACAAGCCCGCTCTTGGAGGATCGGGGCTATTACCGGATGAATTATGACGATCTTGCCGCCAAGTTTGCCAAAGGGGTCAAGATGTTGATCTTGTGTAATCCCCACAACCCTGTAGGAAGGGTGTGGACTCTTGATGAGCTCAGGCATTTGGGTGAGCTTTGCCTCGCCTATGATGTGAAAATAGTGGCTGATGAAATCTGGGCTGATTTGGTTTTCCCTCCGTTTAAGTATCACCCGATGGCGGCGGCCGGTCATGAACTGGCTCGTCAGACAATCACACTCATGGCGCCAAGCAAGACCTTTAATATTGCCGGACTGCACAATTCAGTCGCCGTAATACCTAATAAAGAGTGGAAAAGATCTTATGATCAAGCTACAAAACGGGCTTACCTGGGTTTTGCCAATGTCTTTTCCGTTACGGCGTTTACCGCTGCTTACTGTCATGGAGGGGAATGGCTGGATCAGCTGCTTCCGTATCTTAAATCCAACTGTGATCAGGTTGTCGCTGCTCTCGATGGCTATTGCAGCCTTAGAGTCAGGCCTCCTGAAGGCACCTATCTAGTGTGGCTGGATTTCCGCGGCCTTGAATTGGATCAAGATCTGCTCATCCGTATGCTGGTTGAACACGGCAAGATAGGGCTGAGCGACGGGCGCTTTTTTGGGCGGGAAGGCGACGGATTCATGCGGATGAATGTGGGCTGCCCCCGGTCAATGGTGATGGATGGAATATCCAGAATCAAGAAAAGCATTGCCTGTTTGAGTGGGGAAACCGAATCCGAATATGAGGTTTAAAACACAATATACGTTAGGTGCCGAACATTAGCTGCGACATAATCGTTAATTTATCGGAAAATCATTGACTGCCACTCCAGACTTTGATAAACTCTAAATAGGAAAAATCAAAGAGGAACCAGGGCAGGGCAATGATGCCCGGAAAGGGAGAAATGCCCGGGAGGGTAGGATTCCAGCCCTACCTCCCGGGCAACATTGTTTTTGGGGGGAATCGCTATGATCCAAGCGTTGGTCGGGATTGTAATGGGAAGCACCTCAGATTGGGAGATCATGCAGTTTTGCTGCCAGACCTTAAATGAACTTGAGATTTCTTTTGAGAAGCGGGCTATGTCTGCCCATCGAATTCCTGATGCTGTGACAGCATACGCCGCCGAAGCCCGGGAGCGGGGAGTGGAAGTGATCATTGCTGCCGCCGGTGGGGCGGCACACCTGCCTGGCGTTATTGCTGCCCATACAGTATTGCCTGTGATCGGAGTGCCTATGCCTACATCCGCACTTAACGGTTTGGACTCGCTGCTGTCAATCGTGCAGATGCCGAGGGAGGTACCGGTCGCCACCATGGCTATTGGCAAAGCAGGGGCGGTTAATGCGGCGCTGCTGGCAGCGGAGATTTTGGGCATCAAATACCCGGATAAAATAGTTCACGCATAAGCCGAGATGGAAAGTGGAGGTCGATATCGATGCACAGGGAACCAACAGCTAAGGAAATTGCCGCGGGGAAGCTTTATCGGAGTTTAGGGCTAACAGATAATGAATATGAGCTTGTAAAGCAGCTTCTGGGCAGGCTCCCCAACTACACGGAAACAGGTTTGTTTGGAGTCATGTGGTCGGAGCACTGCAGTTATAAAAACTCAAAAAGGCTGTTGAAGCGCTTGCCAAGCCGGGGTGATCATGTTTTGATGGGGCCCGGTGAAGGGGCAGGAATTGTCGATATTGGCGGCGGGTTGGGTATTGCTTTTAAAATTGAATCTCACAATCATCCTTCTGCTATTGAGCCCTTTCAAGGAGCTGCCACTGGTGTAGGAGGAATTCTGCGGGATGTATATTCCATGGGTGCGCGGCCGATGGCACTCCTCAATTCGCTGCGGTTTGGGGATCCTGCAAATGAAAGAACAAGGACTCTTATGGCCAATGCGGTTGCGGGTATCGCCAACTATGGGAATCAAACCGAAGTCCCAACGGTAGGGGGAGAGGTGTATTTTGATGACTGCTACAGCCACAATCCACTAGTCAATGCCATGTGTGTTGGCCTGGTACGCCATGATCACATTTGCCGCGGTATCGCTGAAGGCGAAGGCAATTCCGTGCTCTATGTCGGACGCTCCACTGGCCGCGACGGCATCGAAGGGGCTACTTTTGCCTCAGCTGAGCTAAGTGACAGCGAAGAGCCGGCCCATGCCGTAGCAATCGGTGATCCCAAGGCAGGGAAAGCGTTGATGGAAGCCTGCCTTGAGATGATCCAACTGTCATCATTGATTGGTATTCAGGACATGGGCGCTGCCGGCTTAGTGTCATCAAGTGCGGAGATGGCTCATAAAGGGGGCCATGGTATTGAAATGAACCTGGATTTGGTGCCGCAGCGGGAAGCGGGAATGACGGCATACGAAATGATGCTTTCCGAGTCACAGGAACGGATGCTGCTTGTGGTCAAGAAAGGTTTTGAACATGAATATGAAGCAATCTGTGGGAAGTACGGATTGGAGTGTGTGACGATCGGGCGGGTTACGTCCGACGGCAAACTGCGGCTGCTGCATACGGGACGGATTGCGGCTGAAGTTCCTGTAGATGCCCTGACAGCCAAAGCACCTGTTTATGAAAGGGCTGCCAACGCACCGCAGGCGTATAGTTTCAACCAAGCACTTGAGGTTTTGGATTTGCCGGTAGAAAACCCGGCAGAAACACTGAAACAGCTTTTGGCCATGCCGTCGTTGGCCAGCAAAGAGTGGATCTATAGTCAATTCTATACTCAAGCCATGGGGAACACCCTTGTAGGCCCTGGGATGGACGCTGCTGTGGTAAAGATTCCCGGTACAAACAAAGCAATTGCCTTAACCACTGACTGCAACTCCATCTATATTGAGCTTGATCCCAGGCAGGGCAGTGCGATTGCTGTTTGTGAAGCGGCGAGGAACCTGGTCTGTACCGGAGCCCGGCCGCTGGCGATCAGCGACAACCTAAACTTTGGGTCACCGGAGAACCCGGAAGTCTTTTGGCAGTTGGAGCAATCCATCGAGGGAATCAGCATGGCTGCGGAAAAACTGAACTGCCCGGTAGTCTCAGGAAATGTCAGCCTGTATAATGAAACCAATGGGAAGCCTATCTATCCGACACCAATCATTGCCATGGCCGGCTTGATTGAGGATGCCGGCAGGGCGATGACCGGCAAGTACCAAAAGTCCGGCGATTTGATTGTTATGCTGGGTAGAAACTTACCGGAACTGGGCGGAAGCCATCTGCAGAAACTGCTGAAGAAGATACCTTCAGGCCGGATACCCATACTGGACCTTGATTATGAACTCCGGGTTCAGCAGCTGGTCTTACAGGCAATCCAGGGTGGTTTACCGAGTTCCGTCCATGATGTGGCGGAAGGTGGCTTGGCTGTTGCAGCGGCAGAATCGGCCTTTGGCACCGGCCTGGGAGTGGAGTTGGATTTTTCCGATGGGCTAAGCGCTAGTGCAGCTTTATTCGGTGAGTCGCAGTCACGGTTTATTGTGAGTGTCAGTTCACGAAACCTGCCGGTTTTAGAGGCATATGCCCACGACTTGAACATCAGCTTGCAGGTGCTTGGCAGAGTTACCGGCAAGGATGTTTTCCGGGTTGTTTACAATGATCAAGAACTGATCAACTGTTCCCGCAGCGAACTTGAATTGGCATGGAAAGAAGGGATTTCATGCTTGATGAATTGATCGGAACAGATCGTTTGCATGAAGCATGTGGAGTTTTTGGGATCTACGGGCATGCCAATGCGGCCAACGTCGTCTACTATGGGCTTCATTCACTGCAGCACCGCGGTCAGGAAAGCGCCGGTATTGTCGCCGCGGATCATGGCCGGTTTAACGTCCATAAGGGCATGGGCCTGGTTACAGAAGTCTTTATAAATGGAAATGGCGAGTTGTCCGGAGATGTGGCCATCGGCCATGTGATGTATGCCAACCAAAAAAGCACTGTTATTGAAGCTCAGCCGCTGGTGTTCAAGTACCGGGGCGGGACTATAGCGCTTGCCCAAAATGGAGCCTTGATTAACGCTCCCATGATCCGCCGCCGGCTTGAGCAGCAAGGATCGATTTTCCAGACCAACAGTGATACGGAAGTAATTGCCCATTTGATTGCCCGTTCCAGGTATGATGATCTGGAGCTTGCCCTGCAGGAGGCACTGGCGGAAATAAAAGGGGCCTACGCCCTTCTGGTCCTTGGTGAAGATCGCTTGATTGCCTGCCTCGATCCAAACGGACTGCGGCCGTTGGCGCTGGGCCGAATCGGTGACAGTTACTGTTTTGCTTCTGAAACTTGTGCCTTCGACCTGATTGGGGCGGATTTTCTCCGCCATGTCCAGCCTGGAGAGATGATTGTCATTTCCCAAAACCGGATCCGTTCTGTGCAGGTGGCTGAGGAAAAGCCGGCTCTGTGCAGCTTTGAGTTCATTTACTTTGCCCGACCCGACAGCAACCTCACTGGAACGATGAGTGTCCATCAAATACGCAAGCAGCTTGGCAAACAATTGGCGGCAGAAAAACCGGTAGAAGCGGACTTGGTTTTGGGAGTCCCTGATTCCAGTCTGTCGGCGGCCAGTGGTTATGGAGAAGCACTGGGAATTCCCTTTGAAATGGGCTTGGTCAAAAACCGCTATGTGGGTAGGACGTTTATCCGGCCTAACCGAGAAACGCGCACTCGGGATGTCAAGCTCAAACTCAGTGTGGTGCAGAAAGTGGTTGAGGGCAAAGATGTTGTCATGGTGGATGATTCTCTAATCAGGGGGACGACCAGTCAAAGGATTGTGCGGCTTCTAAGGGATGCCGGTGTAAAGTCTGTGCATGTGCGGATATGTTCACCACCGGTGGTGTATCCCTGCTTTTATGGGATTGACATATCCAGCCGTGATGAATTGATTGTAGCCCAAAAAACGATTGAACAGATCCGCATGTTCATCAGTGCCGATTCTTTGGAGTTTCTCAGTGTTGACGGCTTGGTTCGTGCCATCACCGGCAGCCCGGATCTTAGCTCAGGCGGGTCAGGACTGTGTTTAGCCTGTTTTAGTGGAAAATACCCGGTGCCCATCGATCAACAGAGCTAAGCAGGTCATATCTTAAGGAGGCCAAAGGGATGAGTGAAGTTTACAAGCAGGCCGGAGTTGATTTGTCCGCTGGGTATCAGGCGGTAAAAGAGATCAAGAAACTTGCTGCCCGCGCCACTAGGCCGGAAGTGTTGAGTGCTGTTGGTGGATTCGGGGGATTGTTTGCAATTCCGCTGGAGCGGTACCGGCGTCCGGTGCTGGTTTCGGGCACCGATGGAGTGGGAACCAAACTGAAACTGGCATTTACCCTTGGTAAACATGATACGGTGGGTATTGATTTGGTGGCCATGTGTGTTAACGATGTGGTTGCCCAGGGGGCAGAACCACTGTTTTTCCTGGATTATATTGCCACGGGCAAGCTGAAGCCTGAGCTGGTGTTGGAAATCATCAAAGGGATCGCCGATGGCTGTATTGAGGCGGGCTGTGCTTTGCTCGGCGGGGAAACCGCGGAAATGCCCGGGTTTTACCAGTATGAAGAATACGATTTGGCAGGGTTCTGTGTGGGAATTGTGGAACAGGATCAGATTATTACAGGCAGGACGATTACCGTTGGCGACGTGCTGATTGGGCTGCCCAGCAGTGGTGTTCACAGCAACGGCTTTGCTTTAGCCAGGAAGATTATCGCAGATCACCAGCTGGATTTGAATGAAATCGGCTGGGAACTGCTGACTCCGACCCGGATTTATGTCAAACCGATTTTGAGACTACTGAACAAGTTTCCAATCGGAGGTATAGCCCACATTACCGGCGGCGGTTTCATTGAAAATATCCCCCGGATTTTACCTCCTGGAGTGAATGCCGAGATCGATCTTGGCAGTTGGCCAATTCCGCCAATTTTTGCCAAACTGCAGCATTACGGCAAGATGCAGCTTGAAGAGATGTTCAATGTATTTAACATGGGGATTGGCATGATTGTTACGGTAAAACCTGAATTGGCCGGCCCGGTTATTGATACCCTTCAGGGCGAGGGTTGGCAGGCATACCCGATTGGAACCGTTGTTTCTGGATCCCGACAGGTAGTGTTTAAGGAGGGAGCTTAGTGGTCCGTATCGCTGTTTTTGCTTCAGGCACAGGCTCTAATTATGAGGCAATTATGAAGTATGCAGATCAACTGGCTGTTCCAGACATACAGATCAGCCTTCTGGTATGTGATCAGCCGCAAGCAGGTGCCATTGCCAAAGCTCAGCAGTGGCAGACCCCGGTGTTTTTGGTGCAAAGACGGCAGTTTGCGGACAAAAAAGCTTTTGAACAACATATCTTGCTCCGCCTGAAAGAGGATAAAATTGAGTTCATTGCCCTGGCAGGCTATATGCGCCTGATTGGGCCTACACTTTTGAACGAGTATTACGGCAGAATTATCAATCTGCATCCGTCACTTTTGCCTACTTTCCCTGGGCTTGATGCAGTTGGGCAGGCGCTCAGCGCAGGGGTTAAGGTGACGGGGGTTACAGTCCATTTTGTCGATGCAGGCATGGACACAGGCCCGATTATTGCCCAGCAAGCTGTAACTGTGGATGACTGCGATGATCACGAGAGCCTGTCCCGGAAGATTCATGCGGTGGAACATGATCTGTATCCGAGGATTGTTCATCAATGTGCGACAGGACAGATATATCTTGACCAGGGACGGGTGTGCTCCCGTGTACTATCCAGTCTTCGGTCAAGTGAGGAGTGAGCATTATGCGAGTACTTGTAATCGGCAGTGGAGGGCGCGAACATGCCATTTGCTGGAAATTGATGCAGGATGATCCTGAACTAGAGCTTTTCTGTGCTCCAGGCAACGGCGGGATCGGGGAAATTGCCACCTTGGTCCCGATCCCGGTTACGGAAACGCAGCAGCTGCTTAGTTTTGCTTTGGAACATAAGATTGATATGACCATAGTTGGCCCAGAACTACCGTTGAGTCTTGGGATTGTGGATATGTTTCAGGATGCTGGTTTGCCGATATTCGGCCCCACGCGCCTGGCGGCTGAGATTGAAACCAGCAAGGCTTTTGCCAAGGATTTTATGGTCCGCCACGGGATTCCCACGGCAGATTACCAGGTATTTTCGGATGCTGCGGCAGCCCTCGAGTTCGTGGAGGCCTCTCCAATCCCAATCGTCGTCAAAGCAGATGGGCTCGCTGCCGGCAAAGGCGTGATTGTTTGCCACAACCGCAGGCAGGCGGAGGATGCAGTGAAGGCGAGTTTTTCCATAGACACAAAAGTTGTCATTGAGGAATTCCTGGTGGGCGAGGAACTGTCGTTAATGGCCTTTATAGACGGGAAAACGGTAGTGCCCATGCCGGCTGCTAAGGATCACAAGCGGGTCTATGACAACGACAAGGGGCCCAATACCGGTGGAATGGGAGCTTATGCCCCAATTCCCCATATGGGCGAGGAGGTGGTTCAAGAGGCGCTGGACACAATCCTGGTGCCTGCGGCAAACGCCTTGGCTGCAGAAGGGCGCAGTTTCACCGGTGTTCTGTATGCTGGGCTGATGCTGACCGATAACGGACTTAAGGTCATTGAATTCAATGCCCGCTTTGGCGATCCTGAGGTGCAGGTTGTCCTGCCTTTGCTTGATTCTGGACTGCTTGCCATCATCACTGCATGCGTGGAACAAAGGCTGGCGGCTTATGCAGGAATTAAATGGGACCAAAGCTCAGCGGTGGTAGTAGTCTTGTCTTCCCGTGGATATCCAGGCAAATACCAAACAGGAAAGCTGATTTCCGGAGTAGTCAAAGCCAGCCGGAGTTCGGAGGTAAGAGTTTTCCATGCCGGCACAGCATATCATGGGGGCCGTCTGATAACGGCCGGAGGCAGGGTCCTGGCGGTGGTAGGGTTGGGCCCTGATCTGAAACAGGCACAGATGTGCGCATACAGAGCTGTATCTGAAATTAGTTTCGAGAATATGCATTTCCGCAGAGACATCGCAGCCAAAGCTTTGGCAAAAACAGTTCCGAATCATATTTCCGATTGATAGTCCTGTCACAATCAGTTATAATGGAATTGCATATCTTTACGGCGAATAAAATTTACACCGTCTGTGAAAGGAGGTCTATCTGATGATGATGTTTCGTCAAAATGATTTTTTAGTTAGCATTGCCGGTGTAGGCCTTCCTTTGGGGTTGAGTCGGATCTAGGTTTTATTTGGGTTTCGCAACCGAGGGAGTGCCAATGCCGCAGGATTTGATTGACCAAAAGGAGGACGTTGGCACTTATGTACAAGAATGCCGCAGATATTTTGCCGCGGTCTTTGGTTGAAGAGATTCAGAAATATGTGCAGGGAAGGGAAATTTACATCCCGAAGCAGCCCAACAAACACCTCGGCTGGGGAGAACGGAACGGAACCAAGCATTGGCTCAACAAGCGCAATCAGGAAATCAGGCAAAAATACCGCTCAGGATCCTCGGTGGAGGCATTGATGGAAAGCTACCATTTAAGTTACGACAGCATCCGCAGGATTATCAGAGAGTGATCAATAACCTGTTGCCGGAAAGTGGCAGCAGGTTTTTCTTTATGTTATATTAGAGGTAATAATTGGGTTGTGGAGGTGTGAACGATTGAATTTGGAGCAGCTGCGCGAACAGTTTTTGAACCCTGCGGACGAGTTTGGCCCCATTCCGTTTTGGTTTTGGAATGATCATCTGACTGAAGAGGAGATAACCAGGCAAATCCAGGATTTTAAAGCCAAAGGCGTTAATGGATTTGTGATTCATCCCCGGATTGGAATCCCCAAAGAAATCGAGTATCTGTCAGACCGGTTCATGGAATTGGTGGCCTGTGCTGTGGAGGCGGCTGAAAAGTTGGGAATGCAAGTGATCTTGTACGACGAGGGAATGTATCCCTCCGGTTCCGCCCACGGCAAGGTTGTCGCCTCTAATCCCCGGTTTGCCAGCCGCGGCCTTCAACTGCGGGAGTATGCTGTTTCAGGCCATCTGGAACTTAAGCCTGAGCTGGAACCTGATGACCGGTTGGTTTCCATTCAGGCCGCAAAAAAGATTGATGAGAAGGTACTTGATCCAAAAAGCCTGCTGATTTTGACTTTAGAGGAAGACAGAATTGTGTTTACAGCCCCTGATCAGGAGCAGTGGGTGCTGATGCTGTTTGTGGAAACATATTCCAGAGGCACCATTCGCGGGATTCATTTCGGGGAGGATGACGGCCAACCGGGAGCGCCTCCCAGTGCAGATCTGCTCAACCCCGAAGCTGTGAAGGCTTTTATTGAGTGCACTCATGAAAGGTATTATCAATACTTAAGCCGGCATTTTGGGCACACGGTTATTGCCATGTTCACCGATGAACCAGCGATCCTCGGCCGCCGGGGCAAAAGGGGGCTGAGGCCCTGGACCGATGGATTTTTGGAGTGGTACCGTAAGTTTGGCGGTAGTGAATTGGATCTGGCAGCACTGTGGTTTGAAGCCGGTGAGGAAACCGGTAAGAAGCGCAGGCTGTACAAGCAGGCAGTGAATGCACTTCTGGAACAGTCATACTACAGGCAGATTTCTGAGTGGTGCGCCGGGCACAACATTGCCTTAACCGGGCATCCGGAACGGAGTACTGATATTGGTGTGCTTAAGCATTTCCAGATTCCCGGCCAAGATGTGGTGTGGCGCTGGGTGGCGCCAGAGAACAATCTTGCGATTACCGGGGAGCACAGCACCATGGCAAAGTGTTCATCAGACGCTGCCAGACATGCCGGACTGCGCAGAAACGCCAATGAGTGCTTTGGCTGCTGCGGGCCGGACGGTATTCACTGGGCGTTTAGTGTCCGGGACATGAAATGGTATATGGACTGGCTGTTCGTGCGAGGTGTAAACCTGTTGTACCCCCATGCCTTCTTTTATTCCATAGACGGCAAGGGCAGGTATGATGAGCGCCCGCCGGATGTCGGCCCCAATAATATCTGGTGGCCTCACTACCGGGTCATTGCCGATTATATCAAGCGCCTCAGCTGGCTTAATACCGACAGTGTCAATCAGGCACAAGTGGCGGTGTTGTGTGAGCCCGATCATTTGCCGTGGCAGATCGTGCAGCCATTGTATGAGCACCAAATTGAGTTCAATTATTTGGAGAACCGGCTGTTTGCCGAAAAGGTGAAAGTTGAGGGCGGGAAGCTGGCAATAGCGGCCCAGAAATACTCAGTATTGCTGGTTGAAGACCCTGTTCAGATTACTCCTGAAGTGGAGAGCGTCTTGACTGATTTTGCAAAGCAGGATGGAGCGGTTCTGATCTTCAATCTGGACCGGCAAAAGCTCCCATGGGAGTGGGCATGTGAAATCCGCGATTTGGGCCGGCTTGTACCGGAGCTCGAAAAACGGATCAGCCGTGATTTCTGTTTTGAACCAACCTGCAGTCAGCTGCGCTGTACTCATGTAGTAAAAGACTATTTGCACCTCTATCTCCTGGTTAACGAGGGAGATCAGCCGATTGCCGGTACAGCTGAGATTGATCAACAAGGATGTGTGGAAGTATGGGATGCCTGGTCTGGTACCACGAAAAAGGCCCCGGTGAAGATAAACTCCAGATCCAAGACATCAATCGATGTTCAGCTTGCCGGGCGGCAGAGCATGATCATTACGGTCGATCCCCGCAGGGAACCTGCAGTGGAGCAGGAAAGCCCGGCTGCAGCCGGTGCGGGCAAGCCGCGTGCGGTCATCACTGAAACCATTACCCTTGATGGTGGGTGGAGGATTGCAGACTCACCGCTGCCCATGGACGTTGGACACCAACTGCGGTCGTGGGTTGAATTTGAGGGCATGGAGAACTATTCCGGCACCTTTACGTATCTTAACCAGTTCGATCTTGATCCGAGTAAAGGAGAGTGTCAGCAAATCGTGCTGGATTTGGGCGAGGTATGGGAGCTTGCCGCTGTTGAGATCAATGGAGCCGATGCGGGAGTGTGTCTGCTGCCGCCTTATCAGTTTGATCTGACTGAATATGTGCAGCCGGGATCGAACCGGGTTCGAGTCAGTGTTACCAATTCCAGGGCAAATGAGCTGGCCGGTGCCAAAATCACATCCGGCATGCTTGGACCGGTGACAGTACGGGTTGTCAGGCAGGACAGCCACGGCTGACCCTCTGAAAAAACGATTCCGATTCATTTACAGCCTCGCATTCAGCAAGGCCCTGTGGTATGCTGAAGGCAGGGAGCAGGTCGATAATTACTCCCTGGAAAGGAGTGATTCCGTTGATCACAAAGAGGTGGCTTAAAGGGTAGCTTTTAAGCTAACGCAGGTAGCTCTCCCTGGGGGCTGCCTGTGCCGCGTTCAAGAGGAAACAGCGGAGTTTGACGCAGGATATTTCCCACCTCGGCGTGAATTATTGGATAAAAGCAGCAGAGGTGGTTTTCTAGTGAACAGCGGCTATGAGTATTCAAGGCGTTTTTTGAACGCCTTCATCGGTATTGAACAGGCATTGGAAAAAATTGTGAAAAACAAGCGGCGTGTGCCATTTTATCAGCTGGTGGACCTGGCAGCCAAGACTGATCCTTTTGTACGGGAGATAGCCATCGAGTTAAAAGAATATGGTGATCTTCGCAATGCTATTGTCCATGAGAGGATAGATGATAAACCCATTGCCGAACCCCATCAAGATGTCGTTGAACGTCTGGAGCGGATTCGCGTTCTGATGCATTCGCCACCTACCGTGGAAGAGTCGTTTCTGGGGCCTGTGATAACCTGCAATCTTGAGGACAGCATAAGTGCTGCTATTACCAAGATGCACGCCAACTCTTTTTCTAAGCTGCCGGTGTACAAAAGCCATCGGTTTATGGGGATCTTGACAGCAGAAGCTGTCACCTATTGGCTGGCGGATCACCTGACGGCTGAGCTCAATCTGGCCGAGGTCACAGTGGAGGCAGTGCTTCGTTATCTTCACAACCCGGACAACTACCGTTTCGTGCCTCCAACTTGTTCATTGGTGAAGGTGTTGAAGATCTTCGAGGATTTCAGCCACCGCGGCAAGAGAATCCAGGCGGTGCTGATCAGCGAGGACGGCACTGAAACCGGGACACTGTTGGGGATCATTACCGTTTTTGACTTACCGAGAATCTACCAGATCTTGGAGAAAAAGCACTAAAGGCAATACTGGCGTCAATGGTGCCCCGCCCCATGCTGTTTACGGTATTCCCGGGGGGATAGGCCGGTGATCCGTTTAAACATTCGTCCGAAATAGGTTTGACTCTCATAACCCACCATGTCAGCGATCTCCGTGATCGTCAGCCCTTCATCTGCCAGCAGTTTTTTGGCTTCCTGGATTCGGATTGTATTCAAATATTCGATCAATGTCAGCCCGGTCACCGCCTTAAACATCCGGGAAAGGTAGCATTGGCTGATGTAAAACTGAGCTGCCAATTGCTTAAGAGAGAACGGCCTTTGGTAATTTGTCCGAAGATACCGGACTATTTTGTGTATTTTTTCATGAACCGGGCTTAAAGGCTCGTAGACGCTGGAATCGGCAGTTCCGATCCTGGTCGCGACCAATAATAGTTCAATCAGCAGGATTTTCAGGTACAGCTCGGAATTGGGCTGCGGTTTTTGGTATTCAAGGCTCAGCTTTGACAAAATGTTTTCAACCACAATCTGATCCGCAAGTTTCAGCCTGACAACCTTCGGTTCGCTGTAAAACCGGTTCATAATCGGATGAGCGACAATATCCGGGATCAGATCTTCCAGGAACCTGTCTTGGAAATAGACCACAGTACGTTCGTGGTCACGGTTATCCGCAGCGGTAGTCCGGTGCAGGACAAAACTGGGCACAAAGATCAAGTCGCCCTGATGGACATGGTAGATGCGGTCGTCAATGAAATAGTAGCGCTGGCCTTTTCTAAGATAGTAGATTTCATGAGGTTTGTGGCTGTGCTTGTCATCCATGTTAAAAGCACCGCGTATATGGGATTGGATCCGAAACATATAGTTGAATCTGGGAATTGGAATCACCTCCGAATTCATTATAAATATAATCACTTTGGATCGCAAGATAGGTTGAATATCCCACAAATGAGCAAATAAATATTAGATTTATACATAAATTTGCTGTAAAATGGATTTAGCACAAACTAAGACAAGGAGGCACTCAGTTCCCGATGAAAAAACACAGGTATGTTCAGGTAGGAACCGGAGGAAGAGCCCGCTTCTTTTATGAAGCCCTGGTATCGACATACAAGGATACCAGTGAGTTGGTTGCTTTTTGTGACATAAACCCGGCACGGCTCGAGCATGCGGTCAATGCCTTAAAGGAAAAGCATGGTTATGGACCCGTCCGCACCTATTTGGCACATGAGTTTGATCAAATGATCGAAACAGAAAGGCCCGATACAGTTATTGTGACATCGGTTGACCGGACCCATCACAAGTACATCTGCCGGGCTATGGAGCTTGGCTGTGACGTGATAACCGAGAAGCCCATGACAGTGGATGCAGACAAGTGCCAGCAGATTTTGGACACGATCAAAAAAACAGGGCGCAAACTGCGGGTTACCTTCAATTACCGTTATTCTCCTTACAATACGAAAATCCGGGAGCTGATTGCCAATGGAACAATTGGAGACGTAACCTCAGTGCATTTTGAGTGGCTGCTCAACACTCTCCACGGTGCTGACTATTTCCGCAGATGGCACAGGGACAAACGCAACAGCGGCGGATTGCTGGTCCATAAGGCAACCCACCATTTTGACCTGGTCAATTTCTGGATCGGCAGTCAGCCTGAAACAGTGTTTGCCATGGGTGACCTCTTGTTCTATGGGCGGGAAAATGCCGAAAACCGCGGTGTGACAAAATTCTACTACCGCGGCACCGGTTCTGAAAATGCCAAAGACGATCCATTTGCCTTGGATTTGTCCAAAAACCCGTCCTTGGCCAAGCTGTACCTGGAAGCCGAGCAATATGACGGCTATCTCCGGGACCAAAGCGTATTTGGCGACGGTATCAGCATCGAAGACACCATGGGAGTGCTTGTTCGCTACAAGAACAAGGCCATTCTTACTTACTCGCTCAATGCCTACATGCCGTGGGAAGGTTACCGTGTGGCTTGCAACGGCACTAAAGGCCGGATTCAGGTTGATATTGGTGAAAAAAGCTATATCAATGCCGGTGGGGACCAGGATATGGAAGGCACTGTGGCTATAAAGCGGATTGTTGTTTACCCAATGTTCGGAGAGCGCTATGAAGTGCCGGTTGAAGAGGCTCCGGGTGGGCACGGCGGCGGTGATCCCCGCATGCTCGAGGATATCTTTGGTGAGCCAGAGCACGATCCTTACAACCGTGCCGCATCCCACGTCGATGGCGCCATGTCAATTCTCGTGGGTATAGCCGGCAACAAGTCAATTGCAACAGGCCTTCCTGTAAGAATTGCAGATTTGGTCCAGTTCTAAAACGCATCAGCAGGCAGGGACAGGAAACAGTAGATGATTATGTAACAGCTCTCCGAGATTCAAAAAGGCGCTTTTCTTCGAAAAGCGCCTTTTTTCTTGGCGTCAAACTTGCTGTCTGTTGTTAAGGATTATTCGAACTTAACCTCTACCTCGCTGATGATAGCGTCTATGCTGCCTGTGACAGTGATCTTCAAGGTATAGGTCTTTCCCTTTAGCTCCTGATTGTACTCCTCTTCGTCTGTATACTGGAGATCCGAAGGCAGTTCCAATGAAAATGTGTTAGGGACAGTAATGCCGGGAATAATCAGGGTAGATGTATCCAGCTCATGTTCTTCATCCCAAACAGGATCTTCAGCTTCTTCTGGCTCAAACAATTCCAAGATGGCCTTGTCCAAAGTGAGGTTACCGATACCTTTGGTTGTAAAATTGACTGTAATTTCCTTTTCCTCTGTCAACTCGTCAAACGTGAAGGTTATCGGATCCGGTTCGACTGCAATTGTTAAACCAACTTTCAAGAACCCAAAACAACCTGACAGCATAACCACAACGACAGCTATCAACATTACTTTGCCGGCTGCAACAAATCTTTGCCTCCGCATGAGATGCGCCTCCCTTGATAGAATAACGAACCAGTTCAATTATAGAAATTCGCCACAAAATCCCGTTTTCCTGCAAATACGTTTGACATTGTGATATTTTCACGGTATTTTATTGATATAGTCCGCCGGCAGGGGGACTGCGTGAGCGAGTTGCATTGTTGCCGGCGGTAATGGTAAAATAAATAGCAGTTTGATTACGCAGCAGCGAGAGGATGAAAGTACATGAGTGAATATGGAGATTTGAACTTGAGGCCGGCTCACTTCATTGATAAAATCATCGCCGATGATGTAGCCGGCGGCCTTGAACAGGTGGTGACCCGGTTTCCGCCTGAGCCAAATGGGCTGCTGCATATCGGCAGCGCTTATGCCATAAATATAAGCTATTCCATGGCCAAGAAATACAGCGGCAGGTTTAACCTTCGTTTTGACGATACCAATCCAGTCAAGGAAGATATTTCCTATGTCAACGCAATTATCGAGGATATAGACTGGTTGGGTGTGAACTACGGCGGCACGCCTCTGTATGGATCCGACTACTTTGAACAGATGTATGAATATGCCGTGCATTTGATCAAGAAAGGTAAAGCCTATGTTTGTGATCTCAGCCAGGATGAGATCAGGGAGTACCGGGGCACCTTGACGGAGCCGGGCAGGGAAAGCCCTTACCGGAGCCGGCCCATTGAGGAAAACCTGAGGCTGTTTGAGCAGATGTGGGAGGGAAGGTTTGAGGAAGGAGCAAAAGTGCTCCGGGCCAAAATTGACATGGCCAGCCCCAATATCGTTCTGAGAGATCCCGTGCTGTACCGCATCATTTACAGCGAACACTACAGGACAGGGGACAAGTGGTGCATTTATCCTATGTATGACTATGCTCACCCCATTCAGGACTACATAGAAGGGATCACCCATTCACTCTGTTCCAACGAGTTTGTCAATAACCGTGCCCTCTATGACTGGGTCTTGGAGAATCTGGACCTGCCTGGACGCCTGCCCCAGCAGATTGAGTTCGGCAGGCTGAATATCAGCGGTGTGGTAACCAGCAAACGCTACTTGAAGCAGCTGGTTGACAGCGGCTATCTGGAGGGATGGGATGATCCGCGCCTCCCTACCCTGCAGGGGCTGCGCCGCCGCGGTTACACCAGAGAAGCAATTTTTGCCTTTTTGAATGAAATTGGGGTTCCGAAGACCGAAACCACAGTGGATGTAGAAATGCTCGAGCATTTTGTCCGCCAGGATCTGATGGAGAAAGCTGTATGCTTGATGGCAGTCTTGGATCCTGTTAAGGTGGTAATCACCAATTTCGAACCCGGCCGGGTTGAGTACCTGGACGCCGACAACAACTACAAGACTACAGCTTTGGGTATACGCCGGGTGCCGCTGACACGGGAAATCTATATCGAACGGGAAGATTTTATGGAAGATCCACCCAAGGGATACAACCGGCTGACCATCGGCCGCGAAGTAAGGCTCAAGCATGGCTATTTCCTCAAATGCAATGATGTGGTCAAAGATGAACAGGGCAATATTCTAGAGCTTCATTGTACCTATGATCCTGAAACCAAGAGCGGCTCCGGTTTTGCCGGGCGGAAAGTGAAGGGCACAATCCACTGGGTCAGCGCATCCCATGGCCTGAAATGCGCGGTCCGGCATTACGAGCCTTTGTTTTTGAACCCACCCGATGAGGAATCGCTGTTAGAGGCGATCAACCCCAATTCACGCCGGGACTTGACAGAATGCATAATCGAGAGTTCTATCCTGGATTTCATTGACCAAGGAATGACCCATTACCAATTTCTGCGCAACGGGTTCTATGTCCTGGACAATAAGCTGGGTTCGAAATCCGATTTGGTTTTTAACCGTATTGTACCGTTAAAGAGTTCTTTCCGGCTGTAGCAAGAAAGCTGGATGCAATCAAGCAGGAAAAGTGCAGTTAAATAAAGGAGCTGCCCTTTTCCTGTTTCTTTTTTGCCGCTTTGGATTTCTGGATTACGGCAGGAGAAAGATGCCAAAACATGAATTATGATGATAGGGATGCTAGGATGAAAGGTGGAGATTTGAGTGTTTCAGTGGCCAAGAAGACAGTTGTCTGTTGTGATTGCCGTACTTTTGTGCAGCCTATGGATGGGCACGGCTGTTTTTGGGCAGAATCTCAGCGTTGACCAGTGGGTAAACCTATTGGGTACTGAGAATCAACAGGCGTTTGATTACTTTGTTGGCTTAGGGCCCGATGCCGTACCAATTTTGCAGCAGGCAATGGAGACCAAGTGGATGTTTCATGCTTACATACCGCAGCGCCACCAAGTGGTCAAGGTGATGGCGGCGATCGATGATCGGTCAACCCTACCTGTCCTGAAGATGGCCTTAACGTATGAATCGGCAATCCGGGAGACCGCAATCGATGCAGTGCTGGCCATTCCCGGGCTTACCATAGGCGAATTGTTTGCTGAACTGCTTACGGAACAGGTTGACTATCAGACAGCTCAGCTGGAAATCCTATGCAAGCTCTATCATGACAGGCAGGATGTGGTGCCGGTGCTGGATGAAATGTTTGAGTTCTTGGCCTCATCCAGCCTCGATGCGGGCACTATCGACAAAGCGGCAGATTTGATTGCCCGTTTTGTCATTGATGACAAGGTTGTGACATCCACACCCCAACCGCTAACGCGGGAGATGATTCTCAAAGCATTAATGGAACAACAGCAGGCCAAGGAAAAAGCAGAAGAGAAACCGGAGCCTGTCGATATCAACCCTGCGATTTTTGATTTCTTGACAGAACAATTGGACCATGCCGACACAGGCAACCGAGTACTGGCTCTGCGGACCATTGGGCGGTTGGCTGATTTGGTGCGGGGACTGGAACTGAACCAAGAGATTGATCTGACAAGTTTCGTGCAGCATTTACTGCCCATTTTGGGTGTACCGGGTACGGACATGCGGTGCAGAATTCTTGCTGCAAAGGCTCTGGAACTGATCACCCCCCATGATCAGGTGGTATTGGCGGCTTTTACGGAAGTGTTGCTGGCCCCGGGCTTGGATCAGGAGATTTATTGGGCGGCAGTTCGAGCCCTTGAAAATGCCGGAACAAGAGGAGCAGGATATCTGGGAGACATTTTGGATCAGATTTACACGATGGAGCCGGCCATGCGGTGGCGGTTGGCCGGTGCATATGCGCTCTGTGCCAATACTGATCCTAAGCTGATCGATAAGTTTGCAGCATTGATCAGCTCTGGTGACCCTGATCTGGCTTTGTATGCAGTCCGGGTTCTGACTGCGGTGGGGCCGCAGGCAGAACCAGCGGTGCCTGCGTTGTTGGATCAGCTGGCAAGCGAACCGGAACCCGAGTTTGAGCTGGCGGTCAAAGCGGCACTGCTCCGGATAGCGCCGGATCAAGACCAGGTTCGGCAATTTGCAGGGGAAATACCGGCCCAGTCGGCTCCTACCAAGGCGGTGGCCGCCTTTCCCGGTGCAGAAGGGAGAGGTATGCTGGCTTCCGGCGGCCGCGGCGGCGATGTTTATATAGTGACCAACATCAAAGATCGGGGAGCAGGATCCTTGCGGGAGGCTGTCAGCAAGCCTAACAGGACAGTTGTATTCGCTGTTTCAGGGACCATTGAACTCGAGTCTCAGTTGAGGACCGCAGCAAATATAACGATCGCCGGCCAGACAGCCACCGGTGACGGGATTACGGTAGGAGATTATCCGACTTTGATCGGAGGGAGCAATTCGATTGTTCGGTACATTCGGTTCAGATTAGGTGACAGGCGGGGCTTGACCAGCTCCGATGCTTTGAACATCGATCGAAACATCAGCAATGTAATACTTGACCACTGTTCTGTCAGCTGGGGTACAGATGAAGTGTTTTCCTCTTATGACAATTCCAATATAACAGTTCAGTACTGTTTGTTCGGCGAGGGGCTGAACTGGCTCAATCATTCTGCCGTAGGGTTGTGGGGGCCGCGGGCTACCTACCACCATAATCTGATCTATTCCAACAAAACCCGCCATCCCAAGCTGGCTTACCTCGGCGACATTGTCGACTTTAACAACAACGTGATCTATAACTGGAGAGAGCGAAACGTATATACCGGCTCCCAAGGCAGGATCAACTTCATCGGCAATTACTTCAGGCCAGGCCCTGAGACACAATCCCATCGGGGGACGCTGGTTCTGCCTGAAGGTGACGATGTGCGGATCTACATCACCGGCAATGTCATGGAGGGCAATCCCACAGTCACTGACGACAACTGGCGCGGAGTCACAGGCTCAGCCCGGAGAATGGATCAACCGTATGCATCCTCGCCTATGACCATCCATTCTGCCGAAGAAGCGTTCCAGATCGTGCTGGAACATGCCGGTGCCAGTTTGCCCAGGCGTGATGCTGTTGACGCCCGGGTGATCAGTGATGTGATTAATGGAACCGGTAAAGTAATCTTGCGCCAGAGTGAAGTCGGCGGATACCCGATAATGAACTCGGTGTTGGCACCGGTTGACACTGACTGGGATGGGATGCCTGACATGTGGGAGATATACAACGGCCTGGATCCGTACGATCCTGAAGACCGGAATCTTGACCGGGATGATGACGGGTACACAAACTTGGAGGAGTACTTGAACGCTATTGTAGCTGGTCATCCATTGGGGGAATAATATGTTGGGGGGTAATTCAAGCCCTGAGACTGAACTGGCGGATTCGCCAGTTCAGTTCACTTTACGGCGGCTTTTTCCAGTTCCAAAAGGAAGCGTTTGACAGTTAAGCCGTAGGCGAAGCCGCCCATGCCTTTTGCGGCCACAGCCCTGTGGCAGGGAATTACAATCAACAGTGGGTTGGCGCCGACGGCACTGCCTACAGCCCGGTAGCCTTTAGTCTCAAGCTGATCACCGATTTGCTTGTAGGTGGTTGTACACCCGTATGGGATTTTCTTCAGCACCTGCCAAACACGATTTTGGAAGGGAGTTCCGTCCAACCTCAGCGGCCAGGCAAATCGAACAGGCACTCCGCCAAAGTAGCGATCGAAGTCTGCTGCAAATTCCCGAGGTAAGGCAGGGTATGCTTCGCGGCAATCACCCCCATTTGGTTTTGACAGCCAGATCTTGGTAAAGTACCCGCTCTTCATAGACAGCAAGATAGTCCCAATCGGTGAAGGGTATTGATATACTCCCATACATACTCTCCTTACTGATACAGCGATGTTTCCTGCCGTATGCTGCCTGCTTTGCAGAAAGCTCTTTGTCAAGCCTGCTTGATGATGGCCGCAACCAGCTCCGCCGCCTTCGCCAAATCGGCAATCGCCACGGATTCGCGGGTACTGTGGGCGTCTTTGTAGTTCAAGCCCAAAACTACCGAGGGAAGGCTTTTGCTGTTGAGAATGCTGGCGTCGCTGCCCCCTCCGGTTCCCTTGATCTGCGGTGCAACCCCGATAGCTTCGCAGGCTTTGACTGCAAGCTGAATCACAGGATGCGATTCGGGAATTGTGAAAGCGGAATAGCAGTCAGTCATCTGCAGATCAAGCTTAGTACCAAATCTGGCGGCGCTGTTTCTGGCGGCGGTAATCATCTTTTCTGCCTGGGCTATCAGTTTGTCTGGGCTCAGGGAGCGGACTTCACATTTTACGGTACAAACCTCCGGTACAATGTTGGTGGCCACGCCGCCCTGGACCACCCCTACGTTGGATGTGGTTTCGTGATCAATTCGGCCAATATCCATGGACGCGATGGCTTCAGCCGCGATTTTGATTGCATTAATTCCCAACTCTGGACTGACACCGGCATGGGCTGCTTTGCCATAAAATGTAAAATCAAGGTTTTGGTGGGAAGGAGCCCGGTTGATAATTGCGCCTACTTCATCATTGCTGTCCAGGAAATAGGCAAAATCTGCTTTCAGCTGTGACCGGTCCAGAGCCTTGGCGCCATACAGGCCTCCTTCTTCAGCAATGGTAAATACCAGTTCAAGGCTGCCGTGGGGGATCTCTGCTTCCTGCACTACCCGCACCGCTTCAAGGATGGCGGCAATGCCTGCCGCGTCATCCGCTCCGAGGATGGTTGAGCCGTCACTTTTGATAGTCCCGTCCTCAATAACCGGCTTAATCCCTTTGCCCGGTGCAACACGATCCATGTGAGCAGAGAACATGATGGTGGGTTTATCTGATTGGCCCGGCATTCTGGCGATGATGTTCCCGGCGTTTCCACCAATCGTTTTCCCAGCATCATCTTCCATTACGTTCAAGCCAAGCCTGGTGAGCTGCCTGCGCAGATAGTCAGCTACATCCCGTTCCTCGCCGGCAAAACTGTCGATCTGCACCAATGTTAAGAATTCGTCTACCAGTCTTTCTTGGTTAATCGGCATTGAGTGATACCTCCTTTAAAATAACTATAGCTTTCTCTGTTGCAGGGCAATGTCCTGCACGGCTTGGGGTTAAAAGGGTATTATTGCCATAACGGAGAAATGATAGTCTAGACTGGAACTCATTTCATGATGTGAGGGTGACTAAAGTGGATCGAACGATCAATGTTCAGCTTCACGGCGGCAGTATTACCATACCGAAGGGAACAACTCTGCTGGAGTTGGTCAAGATGCAGAATACAGCCGGAAAAGTTGTGGCTGCCCATGTAGACAACGTGCTTTGCAGTCTTGATTACCGGCTCGAGCGTAATTGCAGAGTGAGATTGCTGGATTTGATCACCGATGACGGGATGCGCGTTTACCGAAACAGTTTGGTTTTCATCATGGTACGGGCGGCAAAAGAAGTGCTGCCCGATTGCCGGGTTCATATCGAGCATGCCTTGAGCAACGGCCTCTACGGTGAAATCAGTGCTGAACAACCGCTGGTGGAGACCGATGTTGCCCGAATTGAACAGAGGATGATGGATATCATCCTTGCTGATGAGCCCTTTGTAAAGCATGTCTTGCCCAGAAACGAGGTCATTGCCATTTTTACCCGCCAGAATCTGCAGGACAAAGTTGAGCTTTACAGTCAGATGACGGATGAAGAAATCATAGTCCACAGCTGCGGCGACTATTACGATACCCTGGCGGATGTGTTTGTACCTTCTACCGGCTGTTTGCTCCTCTTTAAACTTCGGTTCTATTTGCCGGGTTTTATTTTAGAGTTCCCCAAAATCAGCAATCCATCGGAGATTCCCGAATATGTGGAGCATGGAAAACTGGCCAATGTTTACTATGAGACAGAAAAATGGGGTAAAACGGTCAGTATCAGCAATGTGGCGGAACTAAACCAGGTTATAGACACGAATAGATATGGTGATCTGATTAGAATTTGTGAAGCGTACCACGAAAAACAGATAGCCAAGATTGCCGATCGCATCGCCACCGAGAGGGATCGCCTGCGGATTGTGTTAATAGCCGGACCTTCATCCTCGGGAAAAACCACTTTTGCCCAGCGGCTCTTGATTCAAATGCGGATCAACCATCTTAGTCCGGTGGTAATCGGTCTGGACGACTATTTTGTCGATCGGGACAAAACTCCAGTAGATGAAGATGGCAATTATGATTTCGAAGCCCTTGAGGCGATTGATACCAAGTTGTTCAACGAGCACTTGTCAAAACTGATCCAGGGTGAGCCCGTCAACGTCCCGTCCTATAATTTCCAGAAAGGGCGGCGGGAGTGGCACAACCGGGTTTTACAGATTGGCCTGGAACAGCCGATTATAATTGAAGGGATCCATGGGTTGAACGATAGGCTCACCGCAGCAATTCCCAAAGGCCGTAAGTTCAAGATTTATATCAGTGCAATCACTCAGATTAATATAGATGATCATACCAGAATTCCTACAACCGATGCCCGTTTGATCAGGCGCATTGTCCGTGATCATCAGTTCCGTGCTCACACTGCCTTGGACACCATCTATCGTTGGCCTTTGGTCCGCCGTGGCGAGGAAAAGCATATTTTCCCGTTCCAGGAAGATGCCGATGTGATGTTCAACTCCGCCATGGATTACGAATTGGCAGTGCTGAAGAAATATGCGGAACCTCTGTTGAAAGAAATACCAGGCGATGAACCGGCATTTGGAGTCGCTCAGCGGCTTTTGAAAATCCTAAGTTATTTCAAGGCTCTGCCCTCTGAAGAGGATATTCCCTGCAACTCAATTTTGATGGAATTCCTGGGAGGTTCCTGTTTTCAAGTCTAGGTGCCCCTAGTTTTGTTGAAGGAAGCGAAAATCAATGAAGATTGTACTTACCACCTTGAATGCAAAATACACACATCACAATCTCGCTTTGCGTTATCTGCGTGCATACTGCGGCCCAGAGTTTCCCGGCCTGATTGTCAAGGAATACAATATAAACCAGCAGTTGGGTTTGATTTTGTCAGAACTGGTTGATGAAAGCCCCGACATCTTGGGGTTTTCGTGTTATATTTGGAACATTGAGCAAACTCTGGTATTGATCTCTGACCTTAAGAAAGTACTGCCGGAAGTGACAATTGTCTTGGGTGGCCCGGAGGTTTCATATGACGCCCGGAACCTGATGGGCCGACACCCACAAATCGATTACATCATTGCCGGTGAAGGCGAAGAACCGCTGCTGCGTCTGCTTAAGCTGTTGGAAGCCGGCGGGATACCCGCATTAGCGCAGTTAAATGACATCCCGTCTTTGGTGTACCGCAGCGGTGGCCGGATTTATGCCAATCCCCAAATGACGATGGATTTGAGCAGGATCCCCAGCCCATACCAAAATTATCTGGATGAATTGGAGCACAAGATTGTGTATTTTGAAACCAGCCGCGGCTGCCCGTTCCGATGCCAGTACTGTCTTTCTTCCCGGACTGGGAAAGTAAGGTATTTTCCCATGGAACAGGTGAAGGCCGATCTGCAACGGCTGGCAGGTCTGGGAATTGACCAGATTAGATTTGTTGATCGCACTTTTAACTGTCACCCACAGCGAGCCCTGGAGTTGATCGAATTTATGAGTGAGCTGGAAACCAGGACTCGCTTTCAGTTGGAAATCGGAGGCGATCTCATTTCTGAGGAAATGGTTCAGCTGCTGGAGCATGCGCCTGTCAACCGGTTCCAATTCGAAATCGGTGTCCAATCCACCTATCCTGTTACGCTGCGGGAGATCGGCCGCAAGGCCAACCTTGACAAGCTGGCCTTCAACTGCCGCAAACTGCGGGAGCGGACCAGCGTACGTCTCCTACTGGATCTGATTGCTGGGCTGCCCGAGGAAGGTTACGAACGCTTTGGCCGTTCTTTCGATTTTGTCTATAATCTGAAACCAACCTATATCCAGCTGGGTTTCTTGAAGCTATTGAAGGGTTCGCGTTTGCGGGAACGGGTTGCGGAATTCGGCTGTCTGTTTACGGAGCAGGCTCCCTACGAGGTTCTGCAGACTAAGAGTATCAGTTATTCCGAGCTGGCTTTCCTGAAAAAAATCGAAGGGCTTGTTGAAAACTATTACAATTCCGGCCGGTTTCAATCCAGCCTGGACTACCTGATTGCCAGGGATTATGAGCGCCCGTTTTCGTTTTTTGAACATTTGGCAGGCAAATGGAAAGAAAACAACCTGCACCTGGTGTCCCACAGCCTGGCCAGTCTATACCGGCTGTTGTGGGAGATGATGGGAAACAAAGATCCGGTACTGTTAAGTTATTTACGGTTTGATTTCCGCCTGCATGAACGGAAACAGGCGACACCAAAGTGGATGCATGGAAAGCCCGCCAGCGAATTAAAGCGGCAGGTAATCAAAGATGGAAGGGTTTTTCACTGTCTGCCGCATCTAAAGCCGCTGCAGCTTACATCGAGAGAATTAAGCAAACGATTTGCTGTAGAGATTTTTGATTACAATGTATATCCCTGGCGGGCAAAGCCGGAACAGCAGAGGCAGATCCTGGTCTTTGACTACTCGCGGGACAACCAGGTTAAGGTTTATGATGCCACGCAGTGGGAATCCCGGTAATCTTGGCAGTGGTTTCATCAAGGGCTACCAGATCAGAACGGTCCACCTGATCGATGGACGTCTTGCCAAGTGCCCGTACCCCTTCGGCTATCTCAAGGGTGCAGGATGTGATGTACTTGGCAAGCGATACAGCTCCCTGTTTCCATTTGAACCGGCGCTTGAATTTCCCTGTTTCCCAGACAATTTGCGTTGGCGGCTCGAAGGGCAAGGCTGAAAACGATTGAAGATGGCTCATGGCAAACAAAGCCATAGATCCGATGTATACGGCATCTGCGCCTAAGGCAAGGGCTTTGAGCATGTCGCCTGGGTTGACGAAACCGCCGGAGGCAATTAAGCTGACTTGTCCCTTAAGGCCTTGTTTTTCAAGGTGGTTGACGGCACGGCACAGGCCGGCAAGTGTCGGCAGCCCAAAATCATCTTCAATGATCGGTGGAGCTCCCTTGGTTGCAGCTGTAGTCCCTTCAAGGGCAAGCACATCGACACCGGCTTCAACCGCTAGGTCAATATCCTGTTCGATGGTGTTGGTAAAGGCCATTTTGATTCCGATTGGGACTCCGCCGGTGATTTCCCGCAGCCTGGTTACAAGTTTGGGAAAACCGGCAGGTTCCAAAAACTCCTGATGGTATGCATTAGTGATAAGGTCCATGTGTTTTTCCAGCTTCAGTTTGGGCAGCAGGTGGGGTGGAAGTTTGTTGGCAGGCGTGTAGTGGCTGATCCCGGCGATGGCTCCCTGTCCCAGCTGGATTTCGATCATATCAGCCTGCTTTAGGATTTCCGGTTCCTTGTTCCACCAGCCGCGGTTGTATTGGATGATTAGGTTGGCAGCCAGATCTCTTTCTTCCTGCAGCCAGATGCCCTCTCCGATATTGGTTGCTGTTCCAGCCATGGCTGAAGCTTTGGCCAGTGCCAGTTTGGCTTCTTTGGAAAGTGCAAGGGCATAAGCCATACCGGAGATGATGATCGGGGTCGACAAAACAAGCGGTTTTTTACAGCGTTTGCCAATAACCGTAGTGGTATTGATTTTGGTGTGATGCGGAGTGGGCAGGCGGGTAAGGAAGACTGGGCTGAAGGCCAAACCGTCAAAGTTGATTGTTCTGCGGGGTGAGCCCAACGGCCGGTTAATCACCGCCCCTGCTTCTGCTCTCAAGTTTGCTTCCAAGATGTTTTGGATATCGGTACGATATGTCGCGGAAAACAATTCGGTGATGTTTTCATGGTATAGATCAGCAGTGAGGATTTTGCCAACCTGTTTTGTTATTTGATGGGTAAGCATTCTTGTTCCGACAAACAGTCCGGCAGCGCCGCCAAGGGTTGCCAGCAGCCATTTTTTGGTCATCATTCATAATCCACCTCAAAGTATATAGTGTCCGTTTGCAGTTCACTTCAAACGGAGTTCCAGGGGGAAGGATTTGGTTTAAGAAGTGCAGAATGCAAAGATATTGCGACCAGTCTCGGTCAGCAGGAAGGAGGGTTTCATCTGTGAAGGCTTGCCGCATGCCGATCGGGTTTGCTGTTGTGATACTGGTGTTCACAACAGTAGTGAAGGCTGAATCAGAAAGTGATGTTAGGTTTTGCGATCCGCATCACCTGTTTCACGTAGTGATTCCCTCCGGATGGATCTTTCAAGCCGGCGAAAGCAGTTCGCACTTATTGGTGTTTTATGGCCCTGAACACGATCAGCTGATTTATATTGAATATTTCCCGGAAATCGCTTTCAGCGATCCGATGGATTTCGCCGCCAATGTGCTCGAGCACTACAGTGCCGATTATGGCCTGCCCAAGTTCGAACTTGTCCGGGAACTTGAACCAATTGATCTGGGCGGGGTTAAAGCCGCTCTGGCAGAATATGATTATCTTGGGCGCATAGAAAGGACTGAGTGCCGGGTTTTTGTGATCATCGATCAGATTGGCTTGACCATTACCTTGAGTGAGGCAAAGCCGCATTATGCCGTCAGCAAAGCCCAATTTGATCTGATCCTTGCCGATTGGGGCTGGGAGGTGAGCCCGTGAGATTATTGGTCTTTTTGGCGGTGGGCGTGCTCCTGTTGGCAAGCGCTGCCTTTGCCAGCGACCAAAATTTGGTTACTCGCTTTGAACGAGCTGTGGGTGAGTCTGTCAAAGAACAGCTGATTGCTACCTATGGCGGCAAAGCTCAAATCCCGCTCCATGAACATTTGAAACTGGAGGCAATCTTTAACCGGCTCACGTCGGTTGTCAGTGGAAATGAGGACTATTCACTAACTATACTGGACAGCTACGAAATCAATGCTTTCTCACTTCCCGGCGGCTATATTTTTCTCACCAAGGGTTTGTTGAAACTGGCCGGCAGTGATGAGCAGCGCATCGCCGGAGCGCTGGCCCATGAAATCGCCCATGTTGCCAACAAACACGGTATGAATGCTCTCTGGCGCCGGCTGGGCCTTAGTGTACTGTTGGAAGTGGGCAAATTTGTGCTGGAGGTGACCATGACCGAGGCTGTCCATGCTGCAACCCAGGCATTGATTGATGTGCTGCAGTCGGGATACAGCCGGGAAGCAGAACTGGAAGCAGATTACCACGCCCAGAAATACATGATGATGGCAGGATTTGATCCGGCGGGTCTTATTCATGTATTGTCCGATTTGCAAAGGCTGCCCCAGTCTCAAGAGGTGGGAGCGGTTTTTAGATCTCACCCGGATCCAGGCATTCGGATTCAACAGTTGCTGGAAACACTCAGTGATTACTGGCTTTCGCCACAGCCGATAGCAGGAAATGTGGAAGCCGCCGAACCCAAGCGCGGAGATCCCTTGAACCGGTTCCTGATTGTGGACAGGAGTCCCGGCGGGGAAACCACAGCCCGATCATACACACTCTATGATCAGCAGAACCAGGACTTTGTGGGATGGCTTGATGGATTGACCGTCAATGATTTGGCTTTTGCCCCTGATGGGTCACTTATTGCCGCAGGGGTCTGGGAAAAGGGCATAGGTGATGTATGGATCTGGAACCGGCAAGGCAAAGTGGTTGAGCGCTGGAAACTGGGCTACACCAGTCCAATTGACAACCTGCACTTCGATCCCTCAAGTTCCATGCTTGTTTATCAGCTGAGAAACATGAACGGGGTTGAGATCTGGGTTGGATATCTTGGTGAGGTAACCCGGCTGAAATTGAGCTGCAGGCTGGATGCGGAACTCGTGGCTTGGCAGGAATCAGGGCTTGTACTAAAAGACAGAGCCGGCAGCTATTACCGGATTCAAGCACCACGGGCAGAGCCGATCAGGCTCGCTGATCCAATTCCTCAAGTCATTGAACGCAAACAGCGGCTAGTACCCCAGGTTGGGCAGGATGCCAATGGCTTATTCCGGCTTACTCCTCCGGGAAACTCAGGTTTCTAATGTATTATAATTAAAGCACTATTGGAAAGGTGGTCTGTCATGAAGAAATCATTTACTTTGGCCTACTGCATGATGATTATTCTAGCTGCGGCAGTTCAGGCTCAAGAGTTGTCGTTTCAGCATTTGGCCGCCAATGTTGAACAGCGATTGAACAGCATTTTTGACTTGCATGCTGTTATTGATCTGGAAATCGTTCAACAGGGCCAGGTTGTGATTACCACTTTCGATCTACAGTCTGGTAAGGAACAGAAACTGACGCGGCTGGAAGTGCTGGCTCCAGAGCTGGCAGCCGGCCAGATCTATCTCTTTGATTTGGAAAACAACCAAATGAGTATCTATATACCCATGGCGGAACAGATTATCTTACAGCCTTTGGCTGGTGCCGCAGGCACATTTGGGCTGAGCCTTGACTTTGCCAATATGGATCAATTCCTCAGCCTTGAGGATATCAAAGGTGAGATTGAAGAAGTTCTCACAACTGAACAGGGAGTGACCTACAAGGTAAAAGTGACTGACCTTGATCAGCAAGCCCTGTTTCTCTCATCTGCATCCACCAATCCGGACCTTGCGGTGCAGTATGTGTGGGTCGATGCCAACTTTATTCCCTATAGGATGGAGTATTATGAGGGGGATGTGTGCCTGGGCAAAATGTTGATCCGCGAGTACGAGTTGAATGCCGGCATCACTGCCGAGCAGCTGCGCACTTTGCCTGATGTCCCAGTCTTACAGTTTTAGGGAGGAGTGTGGATGCTTAAAAACGGAAAGATTCTAGTGGTTTTCATTGGCCTCGTATGTATCGTTCTGCTGCCGTCTGCTGTGGTTCAGGCGGAAGCGCGGTTTATCGTCGGTTACACTGGCGATGATTGGTTTGCCGGGATTCAAGGGGAGCATAGATCCAGGAGCCTGATGGGCTTTATAGGCTATCAGGAGGATGTCGTTTCCGGGCTGGTGGCACTGACGAACCAGGCGCCGAAACCTCTCGGGTATGTTCAAGCCGGAAGGGAAGTATTCCTGGGTAACATCAAGTATTCAGTCGAGGCTTATGGCGGCAATCCAGATTTTCACACTGATCTTCTTGCAGGAAACAGGTTAGGAATAAGGGGTGAATACAAACAACAGACTGGAAAACAAGCTTACGGAATCGCAGGGGAACTGAATCTGCTAGGCAAACCCACGCTTAAGCTGGTGCCTTATCTAGAATGGCGCAGCACTGGAGTGTTGAAGGCTCATTTGGAAGCAGGAACTGAGTCCATTGCTGTTGGTTTGGATTATGGCTTTGCCCTGAGCCCCCAAGCTCAGGCTGGTGTTTTCGCTGCGTATGACTTTAAGAACAAAGCTTTGGACTATGGAGCCAGGCTTACCTTTGCTGGTGGCACCTTGACCGGAGCTGTGAACACGGAGACTGGGATGAGCCTGGGGTTGGCTTGGAAAGGAGCTGAATGTCCTTTCGCAGCTGGCATTAGATGGCAGCAAAAAGTACAGTGGTATGCAAGTTATACCTGGAAGATGTGAGGGCAATCTTTGTTGCTTTGTCAGTGAGCTTGAGTTATAATTAACTTTGGTATTGAGTATTAAAGGGGAACCGAAGCCAAGTGCATATAGCGTTGTTTGAGCCTGAAATCCCTGCCAATACAGGTAACATTGCCCGATTGTGCGCGGTTACAGCCTGCCGCTTGCACCTGATTCGGCCGTTAGGCTTTTTCCTGGATGACAAGCGGCTCAAGCGTGCTGGCCTCGATTATTGGGACAAGGTAGACTTGCAGGTCCATGACAGCTGGAATGATTTCCTGAGAACCGGGGCAGCTCGCAGGCTGGTTTTTGTTGAAACCGGCAGCAGTAAGCTGTACACGGAGGTCCAATATCAAGCCGATGATTGCCTCGTTTTTGGGAGCGAAACAAAAGGGCTTCCTCTTGAGGTGCTTAGAGATTGTCCCGACAATCACATTTCGGTCCCCATGGTTAACCCTCGCTCCTTGAATTTGGCCAATACGGTTGCCATCGTTTTATATGAAGCATGGCGGCAGCTGGGTTTCATAAACGTTTTAGGTAAGTGAAGTAAGAAACGGGTTTGAGGTGAGTAATGGTGAACTTAAAGAACTTTAGAGGTGGCGTGCATCCGGAATACAACAAGCACATCACCAGCGACAAACCGATCAAGGTTTTACCAGCGCCAAAAGAGGTAGTGATTCCACTTGCCCAACATGCCGGCGCTCCAGCTGAACCGCTCGTGAAAAAGGGTGACTCAGTCCTACTGGGCCAGGAAATAGGCAGTTCGGCCGAGCCTATCTCTGCTGCTGTACATACATCCGTTTCCGGGACTGTGCTGGCAGTGGAGCCAAGGCCGTCTATTAATGGGCGGGAAGTACTGTCCGTGGTCATTGAAAATGATGGGCAGGATGCCAAGGCCCCAATGACCGGGCACGACGATCCGATCCAACTACCCAGAGAAGAAATTAGAAAGAGGATAGAGGCTGCCGGGATAGTAGGTCTGGGTGGTGCGGCTTTTCCCACCGCGGCCAAATTGAGTCCGCCCCGGGGTTGCAAAATAGAGTACCTGCTGATCAACGGCAGCGAGTGTGAACCGTACCTGACTGCCGATCAAAAACTAATGGAAGAATACACAGAAGATGTGGTTTTAGGAGCCAAGCTGCTGGCAAAGGCATGCGGCGCCGAAAAAACAATCATTGCCATTGAAGCCAACAAACCGGAGGCGCTGCGGAAAATGAAGGCACTGGCTGGATCAAATGCCATTGAGGTCGTGGCTCTGGCAGTCAAATATCCGGCTGGTGGTGAAAAACAGCTTATTAAGGCAGTGCTTAACCGGGAAGTTCCAGCGCATGGCTTACCGGCACAGTGCGGAGCCCTTGTTCATAACGTAGGGACTGCCTGGGCTGCGGCCAAAGCGTGCAGGCATGGGCAACCTCTGATTGAGCGGGTGATTACAGTTACCGGTGATGGAGTCAAAGCACCCGCCAATTACCTCGTGCGAATAGGAACACCGTTTAGGGATATAATTGCTGCGGCAGGCGGTTTTGCCGGCGAACCGGGGAAAGTGATTGCCGGCGGCCCTATGATGGGTTTGGCCCAGTTCGATCTCAATGTGCCCATAGTCAAAGGTGTGTCTGGAATTCTGGTCCTTTCGGACAAGGTTGCCAACGAATTTGATCCCATGCCTTGCATCAAATGTGCGCGCTGTGTCGATGTATGCCCGGTCTATTTGATGCCGGTCACAATTGAGAAGTATGCAATGAACGCCATGTGGGACGAGGCTGAAGACTATGGTGCCATGGATTGCATTGAGTGTGGATGCTGCACTTATATCTGTCCTTCGAAGCGCGCCCTGTTGAGTTGGATCAGACTGGCAAAAACTGAGATTGTGGAAGCGCACAGTCGCCATAGTAGCTAATAGTTAGGAGGATCGACAGTGGAAGATTCACGCTTAGTGCTTTCGCCCTCACCGCATGTGCGCGATGAGGACACGACGCAGAAGATTATGCTGACTGTTGTAGCGGCGTTGATACCGGTATGGGCTGCTGCAACTTATTTCTTTGGGTTCAACAGCATCCGCTTGGTGTTTGTAAGTATCATAGCTGCGGTTGGATCTGAAGCAGTATTTTTGGCCCTCAGGCGCAAGCCGGTTACCGTATGGGACGGCAGCGCATTAGTAACGGGAATGCTGTTGGGGTTGAGTTTACCCCCAACACTGCCGACATGGATGGCTGTTCTGGGTTCGTTTGTTGCGATCGTAATCGGCAAACAGGTTTTCGGGGGGCTTGGCGCCAACCCTTTTAATCCGGCTTTGGTGGGCCGGGCTGTCTTGGCAGCTTCGTTCACTTCACAGATGACTGCCTGGACCATGCCGTTTACGGATGCGGTTACGAGCGCCACGCCACTGGTGAGCGGACAAGCATCGTACGCCGAATTGTTTTTCGGTACTGTGCCCGGCTCTTTGGGTGAGACTTCGGCGCTTGCCATTCTCTTAGGCGGAGTGCTCCTGTTTTACAGGGGGATTTTGGATTACCGTATCCCAGTTGGTTTTATCGGTACAACCGCCATTTTATCTTTCGTTTTTGGACAAGACGTGGTTTACCAGCTGCTCAGCGGCAGCCTTCTGTTTGGGGCCGTCTTCATGGCTACCGATATGGTTACATCACCGATAACTCCCGTGGGGCGGTGGGTTTTTGGGGTTGGCTGCGGCTTGGTTTTGGTTGTAATCAGGTTCTGGGGCAGTTTGCCTGAAGGGTTGACCTACAGCATCCTGGTGATGAATGCATTTACACCGTTGATCAATCGCTGGACACGTCCCCGGATTTATGGCCAGGTGGTGAAGCAGGTATGAAGGAATCAGTCAGGATGGTCGTAGTTTTAACTGTGATTGCCATGGCTTCAGGGTTCATATTGGCACAGGTCTATCATTGGACTTATCCCACAATTCAACGCAATAGGGCACAAGCACTGGCCGGGAGTATTCTGGCAGTCTTGCCGGGTGCTGTCGAATTCAACGTAATTGAGGCGCATCCAGCAGGCGGCTTGGAAGATGATCCGACCACGCTGAGAAGCAAACCCGGCAGCGACAGTGATCCGCTGCTGTTGTACCAAGGGCTGGATGGAAACGGTAATCCTGTCGGTTTTGCGTTTGTCAGCGAGGGTGCAGGATACGGCGGGATTGTCAAGATCATGGTTGGGGTCGGTCAAACTGATCGATTGATTTCCGGTGTGGCAATCCTGGAGCATGCGGAAACACCAAATCTGGGCAGTAAGATCGAAGACGAAAGCTTCCGCAGCCAATTTGTGGGCAAAGGAATAGATGATCCCATTGCCCTTGGGCAGGACATAGATAAGATTAGCGGCGCCACGGTATCTTCAAGAGCTGTGGCTGAGGCTGTCAGCCGGGATCTTGGCAGTGCTCTGCAAGCCTACAAGGAGGCGGCTAACCAATGAATAAGATGATCAAAGACTTCTTAAGGGGTCTGTGGGATGAACACCCAACTTTCCGGATTATGATCGGTATGTGCCCGACCTTGGCTGTGACTACGGCTGCCATCAATGGGTTCGGGATGGCTGTTGCCACTACTTTTGTCCTGGTCTGTTCAAGCATACTGATCAGCGTACTGAAGAAAGTGATTCCCGGGGGAGTTAGAATCCCTGCTTATATCATTGTCATTGCGACCTTTGTTACAACCGTCGATTATATCATGCAGGCTTTCACGCCAGATCTCCACGAGTCACTGGGAGTATTTATTCCACTGATTGTAGTCAACTGTATTATATTGGGGCGAGCTGAAGCCTACGCGTCCAAAATGCCAGTTGTCTGGTCCGCATTTGATGCATTAGGGATGGGGTTAGGTTTCACCTGGGGATTGACTTTGATTGGTTCGATCAGGGAGTTGTTGGGCTCGGGAACTGTTTTTGGCTTTTCAATAATGCCTGATGGCTTTACACCGATTGCGATCTTGACCTCACCGCCTGGTGCATTCATAACACTCGGTGTTTTACTGGCATTGATGAACGTTGTCAGCAGTAAAATATCTGAAAAAATCAAGGCCAAGCAACAAAGGGCTGCCAACTAGGGGGAGAACAGCGTGGAGTACTTGTTATTGTTTATTGGTACTGTGATTGTCAATAATTTTGTGCTGGTACAGTTTTTGGGCATCTGTCCATTTATAGGGGTTTCCAAGCAGGTTTCAACCTCGATCGGCATGGGCATTGCGACCACCTTTGTCATGGTCATGGCTGCCCTGGCGTCCTGGCTGATTCAGCATTTCATACTAGTACCCTTAGGTTTGGAATATTTGCAGACATTGTCGTTCATCCTGGTGATAGCAGCTTTAGTGCAGCTTGTTGAGATGTTTTTGCACAAGTCCATCCCCGGGCTGTACCGGGCTATGGGCATTTTCCTCCCCTTGATTACGACCAATTGTGCTGTTTTGGGTTTGGCATTGAATGCTGTATTGCGCGATTACAATCTTGGTGAATCATTAGTCTATGGCTTTGGCGCTGGAGTCGGGTTTACATTGGCTCTAATCATGATAGCTGGAATCCGGGAAGAACTTGAATTTGCCGATATCCCGAAGCCTTTGAAGGGAGCAGCGATTGCCCTGATTACAGCCGGGTTGTTGTCGTTGGCTTTTAGTGGGTTTGCAGGAATGATCTAGGAATTGGATAAGGAGTGAAGGCATTGTATAATTCCCTTGTCGCATTAGCAAGCATGGGTGGATTAGGGATTATTCTATCGGTTGGGCTTGTAATCGCCGCCAAGAAATTTTCGGTGGAAGTTGACGAGCGAATCGAAGAAATAGAGATTGCTCTGCCTGGCGTCAACTGCGGGGCGTGCGGGTTTGCCGGATGCCGCAGTTTGGCGGAAGCGATCGCCGAAGGCAAAGCGCCGATTAACGGCTGTCCAGTGGGCGGAATTGCTGTTGCTGAAAAAATCGCCGAGATCATGGGTGCTGACAGTGGAAACGCGCCTGAACGCAAAGTAGCCCAAGTTCTCTGTAGAGGTGGCTGTGCAGAAGCGGCACAGCGGGCAGAATATGATGGGCCTAACGACTGCCGGATTATGAATACAACCCAAGGCGGCGACAAAGGCTGCACATATGGCTGCCTTGGCGGAGGTACTTGTGTTGAGGTTTGCCCGTTTAATGCCATGTATATGGATGAGAACGGATTGCCGGTTGTGATTGAGGAGAAATGCACCGGGTGCGGCAAATGTGTGGAAGCATGCCCTCGGGATATTATTATCCTTACCGGTGAGGAATATGGGGTCCATATCCGCTGCCGTTCATTAGCCCCAGGCAAGGAAGTGCGCCAAGTCTGTAAGGTAGGCTGCATTGCATGCCGGCGTTGTGAAAAGGAATGCCCTTGCGATGCAATTACTGTGACCAACAACCTTGCGGAAATCGACTATGATAAGTGCACGGTTTGCCGCCGCTGTGTGGCAGTATGCCCAGTGCACACTATCGAAGAACAAGACGGGAAGCCAGAGATCAAAGCCAAGAAGGCCGGATAGGAGTTTGAGGGATAATCCCATGAAACACAGGCGTTATCTTATCTATGTCTTAATACTGCTGGCCATTGGCGGGCTGGTTGTCGGAGCGATTCTGGTCAAGAGGCCGCAAAGTGTATCGGTATCAAAATCGAAGTTCATTATGGACACAGTCGTGGAAATCAGGGCAACCGGTCTTGATCCCGAGGCGGCAATTGACGCCGCTTTTTTAGAGATGGAACGTGTAGAGCTGGTATTCTCCCGTCATCTCAAAGACAGTATCGTAACCAAGATCAACCAACAGGCAGGACAGTGGGTTACAGTCACGGAGGAAGTGCTCGCTCTCCTGGGAAAAGCTCTTCACTACAGCGCACTGAGCAGCGGTGCCTTTGATATTACTATTGGACGGCTGGTTGACCTTTGGGGTTTTGGGACAGGTGCCAACCAGGTCCCAAATGAGATGGAGTTACGCCAGGCTCTAGGTAGCATAGGGTACCGTGGTGTGGAGGTAGATGCGAACGCTAAGCGAGTGATGATTCCTGCGGGGGCGAAGATAGACCTTGGGGGAATCGCCAAAGGGTATGCTGTTGATCAGGCGCAAAAAGTGCTGGAAGCAGCAGGAATCAAGAGCGGGATGATCTACGCCGGAGGAGACATTACCACAATTGGTGCCAAACCTGACGGCAGCACCTGGCGGGTCGGTGTCCAGCATCCCCGGGATTCTGCGAAGCTGATTGCTGTGGTAGAGTTGGAAAACAAGACAATTGTTACCTCAGGCGATTATGAACGTTATTTCATAGATAATGGGATTCGCTATCACCACATAATCAATCCCCATACCGGGTATCCAACCCAGGGTGTGATTAGTGTTACGGTCTATGGGCCTGAAGCGGCCGATGCTGATGCATTGTCCACTGCGGTTTTTGTGCTGGGCATGGAGCGGGGATGCGAACTGATTGAGAGTCTGCCGGGTTACGAAGCAATTATTGTGGATCAGTCCGGAAACATATGGGTTTCATCAGGATTGGCGGACGAGGTAGAACTGCGTTAGTCCATGTTTGCTTTGTCCGGATGCCGCGGAAATTAACGAAGTGGGAGCTGATACCATGTATGATTTGGCGATTATCGGCGGTGGTCCCGGCGGGCTCACCGCAGGGATATACAGCGGAAGAGCAAGATTGAAGACAACTGTCATTGATAAAGGGTTGCCCGGCGGGCAGATGCAGAACACTCTTGAAATCGAGAATTATCCTGGGTATAAGGTGATTACCGGCCCCCAGCTTTCAGAACTTATGTATGAACATATGCTGGAGTTTGGCGCAGAGTGGAGGCAGGCTGAAGCAGTTGGTGTCGACCTTTCCGATCGGATAAAAACAGTGACGTTGAATGATGGTTCGTCGGTCAACGCACGGGCTTTGATCATTGCCACCGGTGCCCAACCGCGTAAACTTAACGTCCCTGGAGAGCTGGAGTTTGCCGGGCGGGGAGTATCCTATTGCGCCACTTGTGACGGAGCTTTTTTCCGCAACAAAGAGGTTGTGGTGGTGGGCGGCGGCGACTCAGCGGTTGAGGAGGGAGTGTTTCTCACGCGGTTTGCATCGCAGGTAACGATTATCCACAGGCGGGATCAGCTGAGAGCGGCACCCATACTGCAGGAGCGGGCTTTTGCTAACCCCAAAATCCGGGTTATTTGGAATACGGTGGCCGAAGAAATAATCGGAGAAGCAAAGGTCAGCAAGGTGAAAATCAGGAATGTCAACACGGGTGTTGTTTCTGACTTGGATGCGGAGGGTGTATTTATCTATATCGGTTATTTGCCAAACACAGAGTTTCTGCAGGGAACCGGATTACTGAATCCCAACGGGTATGTTGAGACTGATTCGACCATGGCTACCAAGGTTCCTGGTGTGTATGCCATAGGTGACGTGCGCGCTGCGGCTTTACGCCAGATAGTGACTGCTGCCGGAGATGGGGCTTTAGCAGCCATGAGTGTTTACCATTTCTTGGAGTCATGGTAGCACCTGGAAAACGAAAACGGCCAGTCTAAAAAACAAAATATAGTAGAATAAAATGAGACGACTTAACCAATACTTTCATGTAAAGGGAAAATATTACGCATTGAACTCGGGAGGGAGCCATGAAAGTCAGGTTCATCGTCTCATTGATTATCTCCATGGTGTTGGCCTTGATCATGTCAGCAAGTATTGTTGACGGGTTGGGCGCACGTTACCTGAAATCCGGCCTGCGCGGGGAAGATGTCCGCATCTTACAGGAGTATCTTAGTGCTTTAGGCTATGACATAGCCGTGGACAGAATTTTTGGCCCGCAGACGGATAAGGTGGTTCGGCAGTTTCAAAAAGAGCAGGGCCTTGCAGTGGATGGCATTGTTGGGCCCCAAACCATTGCTGCACTGCAGCAAAGTGCAAGCTATCAGCGGATCCATGTTGTCACAAGAGGCGATACGCTGTCTCATATCGCCAAGGCTTATGATGTTTCTCTGTCAGAACTGATGGATCATAACCAATTGACATCTACCGTGATCTATCCCGGTCTACAGCTCAGGATTCCCACAGCCGCAGTTGACCAGGAGTATATTGTCAAGCAGGGGGAAAACTTGTCTGTGATCGCCAAAAAATTCGGCCTTACCGCATTGGATTTGGCTGCATACAACGGCATCAATGATCCAAACCGGATCAGAGTCGGTCAACAGCTGGCAATTCCTGCCGGCCCCGTTGAAGCTGTGGCGGCGACAGCAGCCGTCAACCGACCACCACGGTTCAATTGGCCGGTTTCAGGCCAGATCTCCTCACCTTATGGCTGGCGTGATCACCCGATAACGAAGGTGCGGCACTTCCATGGTGGCATTGATATCGCTGTTCCCCAGGGAACTATTGTCAAAGCGGCCGCATCCGGAATCGTAATTCAGGCAGAGTGGATGGGCGATTACGGCTATGGCGTGGTAATCGATCATGGCGGCGGGTATACAACTTGGTATGGGCATAACACTCAACTGCTGGTCAAAAAAGGCGATGCAGTCAAAGCGAACCAGCCTATTGCCAGAGCTGGCTCGACAGGCCTTTCCACCGGGCCTCACCTGGATTTTCGGATCAAGTATAATCAGGAAACCATCAATCCCCTTGGCTTGCTGCCATAAAGAAACGAGCAGTATCATCTGCTCATTTAACGTTTAGATGCGCTCATATTGAAACTATGCGAGTAGGGGGATCCGGTCACTGCATAAAGCGCTTTAGTGCCTGCATGAGTTCTTCGATGGCATCGTCCTGGCCTTCTTCAATCGCCCGAAGCAGGCAGGTATGGCTGTGCTCTTCAAATATGATCATACCAACGCGATCCAAGGCAGCCCGCGCTGCAGCAACCTGCGTCAATACTTCAATACAGTTCTGTTCGTGCTCAATCATTCTTTGAATGCCCCGGACCTGTCCCTCCACTCTTTTCAGCCGCTGGATCAGCTTTTTCTTGCCTCCGTTGTCACCCATAGCCGATTCACCTCTATGGTTTCATGATACCCGGTATGGGCATAGTTGTCAAATCGACTGATAGCGCAGGCTGAGTCCTGCTTCAGGGAGCATGCCCGATAGTGTTGACAATAGTCGCTGCAGCAAGCTGCGTTCTTTACGATATGTCCTGATGAAGTAGGAGCCTTCGATACCGGCGAGTTCCAAGGCCTTTTGCTTCGCTTCTTCCAGATCACCTATGGCATCAACTAGACCTGCTTCCAATGCTTGCCTGCCGGTGAGAATCCGGCCATCGGCTACTGCCTCTACTTTCTCTCTTTCCAGAGCCCTTGCGTAAGCCACGTCTTCCACGAATTGATCCCAGGCATCATGAATCAGTTCCGTCAAGAGTTCGGTTTCGGCTTCGGTAAGGGAGCGGAATGACGACAGGGTATCCTTGAATTCCCCTGATTTAATTACTTGGATATCTACACCGAGTTTTTCATAGAGCTCAGCCAAATTGGCATTCTGCATAATCACTCCAATTGATCCGGTAAGAGTTGAACCATTGGCATAGATAAAGTCTGCGGCTGCTGCAGCGTAGTATCCGCCAGAGGCGGCTGTGTCACCCAGGGATGCCACCACTGGGATGCCCCTTTCGCGAAAGCGCAGAACTGCATGATAGAGTTCCTGGCTGGTGGCGGCAGATCCTCCTGGGCTGTTGATCCTCAGCACGACTGCCCTGATTTGCCCATCTTCTTGAGCTGCCCGCAGTTGATCCAATGCCGAATCGGCTCCTGTCAATGCTGATCCGTCAATTACTCCCTCAATGTGAATCAAAGCAATCCCAGGGCCCATCTGCACTCGATTCAGTCCCATAAGGACGACGCGAATTACTACTACCGCTAACAGCAACAGCAGGATAAATCTCCAAAACTTCCTACCCATCCTGATTCCTCCGTTTAATAATTTCCACTGCAGTTGGCAGGCTGACAGCCTTGGCATAGATCTGGTTGTTGGCGATCACGGGCTGCCAATACTGATCATGCCAGTGAATCAATATCATTTTTCCATTGACGGTGTAAATTCTGGGGATACGGCTGTTGATGGTGGTGCGGCGGGCGCGGACCTGGGCAACAGCGCCATATAAGCCAAGTGCATGTGGGTGTCCGGTCAGATCAACACAGCTTGAACCCATGGCAATTTTTCCGACGATTGGAAAATCTATGCCGTCAATCGATACTATATGAGGTGTGCGGGCTAGGTGCAGCAGGGCTGAACGCAAGTGCCGCCACATGTCGAAGTTGTTAGGAATAACTCCCAATCCATCGCCATATCCAATGGGGATTACACCGATGAAGCAATCGCGTCTTGCTGTATATCTTTGATTATAGCCAATCGGCTCACCTTTGGCAACTCTCCGGACTTGAATGATGTGTGTATAGAGATTCCAGGTGTTTCGCAGGTTAGTGCCGGGCGGCAGTTTTGCCCGCGTTTGGCCAAATATGGCAGTGCCGATTCGCACCAAGTCCAAATGGCTTTCAGGGTGGGAGAAAAAGGCGGAGGAACCGGCTGCATGCCAGATCAGATTTGTAAGGCCAAAATCGGTGAACATGGATTTGACTGCAAGCAGCCTTTTCAGCTGTTTATGGGTATAGCCGGGGTCGTGGTCAGCATCAGCAAAGTGGGTGTACACGCCCTCAAGCTGCAGGTATTTGTACTTGGCAATTAATTCTGCATACTCAAGGGCAGATTCCGGCTCAATCCCGATCCGGTTCATCCCAGTGTTGATTTTGAGGTGGATTTTGACCAGACGGCCGCGAGCCTGGCCGTGCCCTGCCAATATCTCGATCAAATCCTTGGAGGCTGCCGTTACCGTTAGATCATGGGTTACGGCTTGGGGTGCCTGTTGTGGCAGAATCGGAGTCAGGACCAGAATTGGAATGGTTATACCAGAACGGCGTGCCATAAGGGCTTCATCCAAATCACTGACCGCAATGCGCTTGATTCCCTCCAGTTGGAAAAACATACCGATTGCTGCCAGCCCATGGCCGTAGGCATTGCTCTTGATTACCGGGCACAGCTGCGCTTTGGTAAATGCCCTAATTGCAGCCAAATTGTGCCGGATGGCACTGAGGTTAACTTCTATCCAAGTTGGGCCTACCCATTCCATCGGCTGGTCATCCTTAATTGATCACCTTCAAAGAATGTTTCCCCGAAATCTCTTGTAGATGTTCAGCGCAGGTTTCCAGAAGCGATACAGGGGTGAAAACGGCAGATCGAACTCACCGGCATACTCCACCAGTTTTGCACCAAAGCCTTCTTTAAATCGGTACAAACCATAGAGTGGGTGTTCAGGATCAAGGTTTCCTGACACACCCCGCAGATCATAGACGGTACAACCCAGGCTTTTTGCCCACCGGATCATTTCCCACTGCAGGGCGTAACTGGCTTGCAGATTGCGCTTGATATTTGCTGAAGCGCCATAAACGTACCATGCCCGTTTGCCAAGGCGGAAAGCAATAGCACCGGCCAAGGGCTCGCCATGGTGCGAGGCAAGGAACAGTTGGGCGGTGCGGTGGGGGACAAGGCAATCCCACAGATGCTCGAAGTAGGCAAAAGAGCGTATTGAAAACCGATCTCGGGCTGCAGTTTCCTGTAAAAGCGGATAGAAAATTTGCAAATCGTCTTTGGAATGGCTGAGCCGGACAGTGATCCCTTTACGCTTGGCATAGCGGATGTTATAGCGGGCCTTGCTCTTCATATTGGCGAAGATGGTCTCCAAGTCAGGGCGCAGATCCAGTTCCATGATGAATCTTGGCTGCACACCGTCGAAGTCAAGGCCGATCTCAAGTTTGTGAAGGTGTTTTTGGGCAAACTGATCCCAGGTTCTGTTCTCTGTGGGAATAGCCGGATCCATCTTCCAAAAGAGAGCTCCATGAGACCGAGCAAGATCAGTAACGCCCGCCGCCAGGCATTCAAGGGCTTGGATACTGGAGAAAAGAGGGCCTCTAGGGGAGTAAAAAATGCATTTGCCAGTCAGGGGTATTATTCGTTTCAGCACCAGTGCGCCAGCGCAGATTTGCCCTGACTCCACTACACCCAAGGGAAAAGGCTCCCATCCGGTCATGGATTTCAGCTGGCCCCAATAAGTTGTCTGCAGCAGATCTCCATAGGTGTGGTTGGCGACGTAGTGGTTGAAGAAGGATGGGTGCTTGTCAAAGATTTGCATTTCCATGGCTGGCCACTCCTCAGGCTGACACAATTACTAGCAGTATATGCCCCGGCGGCCTAATCTGTGATTCCTGGGCGTAATCAGATTCCACTGTCCGGCGTATGATTTGATGTAGAAGCTAAGGGGGAGTAGGATGACAATTCGAATTGGAATCACATTCATGCTCATTGTCAGCTTGATTTTGGGCCTTGCATTAAGCCCGGGTGCGAATGCAGAAGAAAAGTTTCCCAGTGCGTCAGCAATAGCGGTTGTGATTTACGATGCCGACTTCGACCACGTGCTTTACGCCAAAAACCCGCACCAAAAGCGTTCAATAGCCAGTTTGACAAAGGTTATGACCATCCTGTACATTTGCGAATTGGTCCAGGCAGGCAATATCGGTCTGGAAGACGTTGTCACAGCCAGTGCCAATGCCGCCAGCCGTGGGGGTACAGAGATCAAACTCAAAAGCGGTGACAAGCTTACAGTGGAAGAACTGCTCTATGCCTCGGCACTTGCTTCAGCCAATGATGCCGCAGTAGCCTTGGCGGAGTACGCGGCAGGTTCTGAGTCAGAATTTGCCCGGCTCATGACCAGAAGGGCGAGGGAATTGGGGTTGAATGACACAAACTTCGTGGACGCAACTGGCTTGTTGTCGATTTACAGCGGCAATTACTCAACTGCCTATGAGATGGCACTATTGTCCCGTTTTGCCATGAGCAATGACTTGTTTCGCCGTTTTGTATCGACCAAAGAATACGAACTGAAGGCTATGAACAAGACCATCCGCAATTCTAATGCCCTGCTGCACGAGGTTCACGGTGTCAACGGCATTAAAACAGGAGCCACCACTCCAGCCGGGCATACTTTGATTACCAGCGTTAACCGTGAAGGGCGTAACCTGATTGTAGTTGTCCTTGGCGCTCCCAGTCGGGAAGTCCGGAATGAGGAGTCGGAGGCACTGGTTGAGTACACCTATGGCAGGTTGGAGACCGTAATTCCCAAAGGAGAGTTGATTGCCACAGTTAGTGTACCGGACGGAGTGACATACATGGTGGGTGCAGTTTTGCAACAAGACCTGTCCATCTTTGTCTTTAGTGATCAGGATCGGATGATTGAAACAAAACATGAGATTGCTCCGGGGCGGGCACCGATTGAAAAGGGAGAAAAAATCGGTGAATTGATTGTATTAAGGGCTGGAGAAGAGTTTGGCAGGGTCGATTTGGTATCAGATCAAAGCACAGGCTTGGCTTCTTTTTTCCGGAGAATCTGGAACCGGATCGTGCTGTTTTTTGCCAGATGGTTTTAAGATGGTTATAAGATGGTTATAAGATGGTTTTAAGGAGGCGGTTGGGTGCGGGTCTCTAATTCACTGGTGTCCAGAAGGATTATGTTTTTGTTTGCCCTGATAACATTTACCGTTTTGCTGCTCGCCGGACGGTTGATTTATGTCCAGTTAATCCGCAACGACTTTTTCATAGGCAAGGCTATGGACCAACGGCTCCAGTCCATACCTGTTGACGCAAAGCGCGGCACTATTTATGACCGCAACGGGATACCCTTGGCGGTCTCAGTTAGTGCCAATGCTGTATATGCCGTACCCAATCAGGTTAAGGACAAGGAGTCCACAGCTGCCAAACTCAGCGAAATTCTGGATTTGGATCTCGAGTTTGTCCTGCAGCGCCTTCAAAAAAACACTGCCAGCGAATGGATCAAAAAGCGGGTGACTGCTGAAGAAACCCTGGCCATTCATGAAGCGAACCTGCCGGGTATTGGCGTTGTGGAGAATCCGGAACGGTTTTACCCTTACGGATCGCTTGCACCGCAGGTGCTGGGAATTGTCGGCATTGACAATGAAGGCCTGGAGGGCATCGAGCTTTTTTATGACAGTTACCTTCGGGGAGTCAAAGGAGAAGCAATATTTGAGCGTGATGCCGTCGGGCAAATCATTGACCACGGAATCAAAGCCTATACTCCCAGCATTGATGGGGCTGACTTGGTTTTGACTTTGGATTTTTATATCCAGCAAATAGCTGAAAAGGAAGTAAGAAGGGCGTGCCTGGAGACCGGGTCCCGTTTGGGCCTGATTGTCATAGCCGATCCGAAAACAGGAGAGATTTTGGCAAACGCGATCTATCCTTCTTATGATCTGTTGGATTATAATGCTTATCCAATTGAAAACCGTAGAAATATTACGGTTACTGACCCGTACGAACCGGGATCCACATTCAAGGCAGTTACAGCGGCTGCCGCCTTGGATTCCGGAGTGGCGACTTTGAATACGCACTTCTTTGATCCCGGCTATATTAAAGTGTCGGGATGGACGATCCGGTGCTGGAACAGAGGCGGCCATGGGCCGCAGTCATTCACCCAAACTCTGGAGAATTCATGCAACCCCTTTTATGCCAAGTTAGGGATCGATCTGGGCGGTGAAAGGTTTTATCATTACTTAAAAACCTTCAAATTCGGCGATCGCCTGGGCATTGATTTTCCCGGTGAAGCACCAGGGACGGTTCGGCCGCCCTCCGAGAAGATTCCGCTGGTCACCTGGGCAAATATTGGTTTTGGCCAGGGCCTGACTTGTACCCCGATGCAGCTTCTGGCAGCGTTTGGAGCAATTGCCAATGACGGTGTTTTTTGTGTGCCTCATTATGTGAAGGCAATCCGGACCGAAGCTGGTGAGATTGGCCCCGAAATTCCTCCATCGGAGCGCATTCTCGATCAAAATGTTGCCAATATGGTCAGCAAGGTTTTGCGTTCGGTGATTGCCAATGGTTCGGGAAAAAAAGCGGACGTAAAAGGTTATGCCGTGGCAGGTAAGACAGGCACGGCTCAATTGGTGGAACACGGCCGCTATTCCCACTCAAAAACGGTGACATCCTTTGCCGGATATGCGCCGGAGCACGATCCCCGAATTGTGGGGTTGTTGGTCCTATGGGAGCCACAAGGTGCCTTCTACGGTGGAATTATTGCCAGCCCGGTGTTTGCCCGTCTAGTTGAGCAAATCATGCCTTATTTGGGAGTCAAGCCGGAACAGGAGAGCGGCATTGACCGAAGGCTGGCGGTGAAAGTACCGGATGTTCTGGGTAAACCGGTTGCAGAAGCACAAAGGCTCCTGACGGAAGCGGGTTTCAAGGTTGAAACAGCCGGCCTTGGCTCGCGCATCATTGACCAGATTCCGGCTCCCAATGCAGAGGTATACCCGCATACTACAGTGATCATTTATACTGACCTTGACTATCTGCCTGTTTACAGTGAACTTCCTGATCCGATCGGAGTCTAGGGGCACTTGGGCACAGAACAGCCAGCGGGCAGCGCTCGCACTTGGGTTTGCGGGCATGGCAGAGTCTGCGTCCATGCTGAATCAGCCAGTGGTGGGCATTCTTCCACAGCTGTTCTGGAATAATGTCCATCAACTGCTGCTCTGTCTGCTCCGGGCTTATGCTCTTGGCCAATCCAAGGCGGTTGGCAACCCTGTGGACATGGGTATCCACGGCAATGGCCTGTACATTAAAGGCATTGGCCAGAACAACATTTGCAGTCTTGCGTCCGACTCCGGGAAGCTGCATCAGTTCATCACGGGTTTGGGGCACTGTGGAGTTATAATGTGCTAATAAAATCTGGGCTGTTTTCTTGATATTGCGGGCTTTTGTCTGCCACAGGCCGGCGGAGCGGATGTAATCTTCCAACCTAGAAACTGGTAGCCGGGCGACAGCCTCCACAGTCGGGTGATCCGCAAACAACTGGCTGGTAATCATATTGACCCGCTGATCGGTGCATTGGGCGGAAAGAATGGTGGCAACCAGGAGCTGGAAAGGGGTTTCGTATTTCAGTTCAGTCTGCGCATTCGGATAGGTATCCTTTAGGATTTCCAGTATTCTTGCGGTATCGCCTGCAAGCATCAGGCTGCACTTCCTTTGAGAGCGCTAACCCATCTTAAGTGCTCTTTCATATTTTGCGGTAACCCTCGACATCTTCTTCGCTGATAATCCTTGGTTCTCCAGGGACTGGTTCTTTGCCCCGGTTGCACTTGGTGCAGCCCTCACAGTCTTTGGTAACTCTGACCAGGCCGTCTTCGTCGATAATCAACCCGTGAGGGCAGTCATGGGGGACGTCGTTTAACCTAAGCAAACTGCCGATGGTCTCCAGGATCTTTTCTTTCAGAGTCTTCTTGTCGGAAGGGCGCAGATC
>FZPS01000175.1_pt59 | contig 126509 bp, 114 predicted proteins | sample 1817821 | NCBI WGS metagenome assembly FZPS01 (sample SAMEA104158645, study PRJEB21678) | metagenome | place: Germany | collected 2015-04-21
CAGGCGGCTGAGTCTTCGGAGCCTGCGGTAGAGCCAAACTGGGTTGACAAAGAATCTTGGGAAGCTGTAAATCAGGAAATCCAGAGCGATTTGTCGCGGGTCACAGCCATGCTCCTTGGTCTGGAAACAAGGATCACAGACTCTCTGGCCATGTTTGAAGAGAGACAGGCGGCTGAGTCTTCGGAGCCTGCGGTAGAGCCAAACTGGGTTGACAAAGAATCTTGGGAAGCTGCAAATCAGGAGATCCAAAGCGATTTGTCGCAGGTCACAGCTATGCTCCTTGGTCTGGAAACAAGGATCACAGAAGCTCTGGCCATGGTTGAAGAGAGACAGGCGGCTGAGTCTTCGGAGCCTGAAGATGCCTTGACCCAGGAGGAGCTACAGGCTATCAAAGAGATGCTGATGGAGATCATAGCCAAAACGGACAAGGCCGAAGCATTGAATAGTGAACCGGAATCAGAACCCATGGCGAGTGTTCAAGTCATGGCCCCAGTGGCGCAGGTCGTGGAGCATGAATGCGGGATCGTTGAAGTTCGGCTGTTGCGGGGGGACAGTGTGTGGAACATCGTCGCCCGCTTCAAGTCACCGCCCAGCCCCGCGCTGGTTAACGAGGTTGTTGAATACAACGACATAAAAGACCCCAGGCGCTTGCCGGTGGGCTTTCCTGTCAGGATACCCATGGAGCTGGTCAACGGCAACGCAGGGTTCTAGGGAAGATTGGGTATTGGGTGAAGGTCAAAGGCTGTGCAAAGCGGACATTCCTAGTCCGCTCTGCATGGCCTTTCTTTTTTGCGGCAGCATTGAAACAAGCACTGGCGCGTCCATGTCCTTAGTCGGAATGAGCAAAAAATGCTCGCTTTCTGAATGGAATACCGCCTCGATTTGCTTTACAATAAATGCCGTGAGTGGCAGAAGGTATTTAACAAAATTATGAGGAGTAAAATGGTGGACATATCAGGCAAGTTTCGTACGAAAACGGCACCGGAAACAGGGCGAAGGGTCGTGCAGCTGACTACTGGGGACGCCTTTTGCTATCCTTTGTATTACTTCATTCCATCCATCAGCGGGGAATACCTGGTTTATCATCGGGCGGACCAAAGCGGTGTACAGCTCTGCCGATTGAATTTGTCCACGGGTGAGCATGTTCAACTGACCAAGGCAACGGGGAAGGACACCCAATGGTGGCCTTGGTGTGTCCCTGCGGGTCCGGGTGTACTCGATCATCGAAGCGCTCTTAATTGTGTATCACGAGAAGTCATTTATTTTGATGGTAATGTGGCCCGTGCTGTCCATCTCGAGACCCTTGAAGACCGGATCTTGTTCATGCTGCCAGACGATAGACTGGCGACTGGACAGAACTGCGTCTCCCCAGATGGTCGTTGGTTTTTCTATATTCATCATGATAAACAAAGCATCGCAGAGGTGCATCCGATGCGGCCCGGTACTGAATCCAATCGCCATCTCTCCCGGGGTACGGCACTGACTGCCTTTGATCTGAACAGCGGAGAACAAAGGACGCTCGTACGAATGAATGCACCCCTCCATCATGTTCATCCCTTAGGGCAGGATCAGTTGGTCTTTTCGAGCCCTGCTATGGAACGGGGAATCTTGATCACAGACTACCAAGGCGGATGGTATACGCACAATCGTACTCAAGATGACGCTGGCTGTACAACTTGTCACTATTGTGCAACGGAACGAGGCATCTTTTACGAGGTTCCAGGCAACAGTCTCCAGAGAACCTTGGGCGGTGTGTGGGATCCGCACAACCGTCGCGGGGTGGAGTTTGTGCTAGAGCATGAGCGTGATGTGCATGTCGGCAGCGACCCCTTGGGTAGGCTGTGGTTCTATGAAAGCTCTGTGGATGAGCATCACCGCCAAATCCATCTCCTGGCGAGATATCACGGTTTTGAACAGAATGAGTGGATCAAGCTGTCAGGAAAGTGGCCCATGTATTGGCCAGGGGGTGTAAGACCACTGCGAGGCTGTCAAAAGGCGCACCATCATGCACGGATTACGCCTGACCGCAGGTGGCTCGTGATCACTGCAGGTGACGCGAGAACGAGGACAAATCACATTTTCTTGCTAGATATGGCCGATGTCCAGGATACCCAGGGTCTTCCTTGGGATTGATCACAAATGTGAATCAACAAGAAACAAGCTAGACAGAGAGAGGAGGCGTTCTCATGGCTAAACAGGCAACCGCAGGATATGATCGGATTAAGCAAGTTGCTCTGCGCTATGTGGAACAAATGAAAATCGGTGATGTGCCAGGACGATACAAAAAGGAGGCAATGGAGACTGGGCCAAGTTTGTATGGTTCGTATCATGCCGCACACATCCTTGATCTCTTTGGTGAACTGGAGAAACTTCCCGACAAGGATCTGGATATCTGGGCACAGTTTTTTCTGGAAAAACAAACGGCACAGGGATATTTCTCAAACAAGGCCGCTGACAAAAACAGAGAACGGCTCCTGCGGGAAATGGATCCAGTTTGGCATTCCACTCGCGGGATCATCTGGGCGTTACGAGTCTTGGGTAGAAAGCCCACCAAGGAGTTCAAATTCCTAGAGCCCTTTGTAGATGCGAAAGTGCTGTACAACTATGTCAAGAGCTATGATTGGGGCAATTCGTGGGCTGCAGGCAATCAGATCTGTGCTTTGGCCACAGCGCTTTTTGCCCTACGTGATTGGTTTGGCGTGGCCGAGGTGGATGAGGTCATGGAAAAGGGACTGTATCCAGCTTTGGAGGAACTCCTCGATGAGGAAACAGGTTACTGGGGGACCCAGTTTGGGGCCGATCTCTACAATGGACAATTTGGAACCATCCACATCACTCCGATCTACTTTGCCCAGAACTGGCCCCTACGGGCAGTGGAGAGAAACGTAGACTCCACCTTAGCATGCCAGCTCGCCAACGGTTCGTTTTGGCCTGGCGGATCCGATTGTCCCGACTTCGATGGAGCCTATATGATGATGAACCTGTACTTCCTCACGGATTATCGGCGTGAAGACTTGCAGGAAGCGGCCCGCAAGTATCTCGAACATGCCCTCATGCATGTGGATCCAAATGGTGTTGGCTTTCTACTCCATCGCAGAGATAGTAAACCCATCGAATGGAAGCCGAGACCCCACTGGATTTGGGCCGATGGCGATGCGACCGCCCGGGAAGAGTTACGGGATGATGATCCAACCCGTACCCATATCATGCTTGGTTCCTGGTTCTATCCCTTATCCATCGCCTTGGTCGCAGCCATGCTGGGCGACACTGGCTATGAAGGACCGTACAAGCTAAACAAAATGTCACTGCACGAGTGTAATGTAGTCGACATCTAAGAAGCTTGCAGGAACGGTAAGCGATCGAGTCGTAGACAGATCGCTTATCTTTATCCTACATGGATTTCAATGTGAGAGGATGAGCAACAATGACAAAGAAAGTTGTAACCCTTGGGGAAATCATGCTGCGATTGTCCACTCCAAACTACCAGCGATTTGTTCAAGCGGAATCGTTTGATGTGGTCTATGGCGGTGGAGAGGCTAATGTGGCCGTCTCTTTGGCCAACTATGGCCTTGACTCCTATTACGTCACAAAGCTGCCCACAAATCCTTTGGGGCAAAGTGCCCTCAACTATCTGCGCCGTTTTGGGGTGAAGACAGACCATATCGTCCGGGGTGAGGGGCGGCTTGGCATTTATTTTCTAGAAACAGGTGCCGCCATGCGTCCTTCTAAAGTGGTGTATGATCGCGCCGATTCAACCATTGCCAACGCCAAGGCGTCGGACTTCGATTTTGAAAAAATCTTTACCGGCGCAGACTGGTTTCACTTCACTGGCATCACACCCGCCCTCAACCGAAACGCGGCACAACTTACAGAAGAGGCGCTAAAAACAGCTAAGAGCCTAGGCGTCACAGTCAGTGTTGATCTCAATTACCGAAAGAATCTATGGACCCCCGAGGAAGCGCAAAAGACAATGACGCATCTCATGCAGTATGTGGATGTTTGCATTGGCAACGAAGAGGACGCCGAGAAGACTCTGGGATTTAAACCGGGGAAAACCGATGTTGCGGCCGGATCTTTGGAATTGGCAGGGTACCGCGATATATTTGTGCAAATGCGGGAGAAATTCGGGTTTAAGCTGATTGCTACCTCATTGAGGGAGAGCTATTCGGCCAGTGATAATGGCTGGTCGGCCCTGATCTATGATGGACAGGAATTTTATCACTCCAAGAAATATGATGTGCGGATTGTTGATCGGGTTGGAGGAGGAGACTCGTTCTCCGCCGGATTGATCTATGGCCTTTTAGAGGGAATGAGTCCCCAAGACGCCCTCGAATTTAGTGTGGCAGCCTCGGCCCTAAAGCATACGATTCATGGCGATTTTAACCATGTCAGCGTGGACGAGGTCCTGCAGCTGGTTCAGGGAGATGCCTCCGGGAGGGTACAGCGGTAAGCCCGTTGTTGCCCAGGGTCTTGATCAGGGTATAAAGGAGGTAGCAAGCATGAGCGTTTTTTACCAGGAAAAGAGTGCGATCCCCATAGCCGGAGAATATGATTTGATTGTGGTCGGTGGAGGCGTTGCTGGCGTAGCCGCAGCATTAGCCGCTAGACGAATGGGCTTGCAGACATTATTAGTGGAAAAAAGCGTGATCCTCGGGGGTCTGGCCACGTTGGGGCATATCGTAATTTACTTACCGCTCTGTGATGGCCAGGGCCGTCAGGTAATTGGCGGTATTGCTGAAGAGCTCCTGCAGCTTTCCATCAAGTATGGTTACGATGATTTGGCGAAGCAGAAACGCTATCGAACCACGTTCAACGCTCCAGCCTTTGTGTTAGCCCTTGATGAGCTCATGGTCGATGCAGGTGTTGATCTGCTATTCGATACCGTCTTTAGTCGTCCCGTCATGGATGATGGTTCTTGCCAGGGAATCATCGTGGAAAACAAATCCGGACGGCAGCTCTATACGTGTAGGACAATTATAGACACGACGGGTGATGCTGACGTTATGGCCCGTGCAGGGGCGGAGTGTGTAGAAGGTGACAACTGGTTAACTTTTTGGGGGTACCACTCCGACTTAGATGTCATGCAGAAGGCCGTGGAGACGGGAGATGTTATGCAGGCTGTCGGGCTACTGCGGTGTGGAGCAGGACCGGCGGGACAGGGGGCAGAATCCCGGAAGTATTCAGGGGTAGACGCCCGTGATGTGACGGAGTTTGTGTTAGCAGGCCGTCGCATGGCCAAGGAATTTGTCAAGAAGAAAGATAAGAAGCAATACAGTTTGTTGGCCCTGCCTGGAATGGCGCAGTTTCGAACCACGAGAAGAATCACGGGTTTCTATGAGTTGACCAGTGCTGATGTATTTGCTCGCTTCGAGGACTCGGTGGGTTGTGTCGGAGACTGGCGGAAGGCCGGACCCATCTACGAGATACCGTATCGAACCTTGATCGCTCCAGGTCTCAAGAATATGCTCACTGCGGGGAGAACGATTGCTGCCAAGGACGACGCCTGGGAAGTGACGAGGGTCATCCCTGTGGCTGCCTTAACTGGTCAAGCGGCAGGTACGGCCGCTGCATTGGCCCTGGAATCCGGGGAGGATGTTGCACAGATTGATATCCAAAAACTGCAAACGTTCTTGGAGGATACAGGTGTGCTCATTCACATCTAAATGCCAGAACCCAACTTGTATGGTGCTGGAAGAAAGTCTTAAGCGATCACAGATTGTTTGCGCTAGAGAGATCAATAGGGGACTGTAATCTCGATAGGTATGGGGTTGCGTCCCTTTTTGCATCGCTGCGCAGGTGGGCAAAAACTATCGTAGGGCGAAAACGTCCCCTACCAGCCCAGAGAGAATCCCAGGCTCACTCTGGCTATCCAGTATCTGGAAACAGCGTCAGATAGTATAAATAATTGTCACATAATTAATGGATGATTGCCGGGGGTTAATTTACAATAAAACTAGCGACTTCGTAGCCAACATCATAGATTAGCTGGGAAAAGACGATCGTAATTTTCAGTTTTGTTCACAAAGTGTGATTAGAATAGCTCAGTGATTTGGCTGGAGCGAGCGGGTCTCAGAATTGTTAGGCGGAGTGAGAAGGGGTGATGGTGCGCTCATAGTACGACGAAAGAGAATTCGATTGCGTTGTGGAGTACTCCGTTGGTATCCAGCTAGCTGACTGAATGAAGAATCTTATTACAGGGAGATGAAGCAATGACACTAAAGAGTTTTGATTTGACAGGTAAAGTTGCGATGGTGACAGGATGTAATACAGGACTAGGCCGCGGTATGGCTGTGGGCTTGGCCCAGGCTGGTGCTGACATCATTGGTGTTAGTTTGCCGCCCCATGATGAGGTGAAACAGGAAATCGAGGCACTTGGCCGCAGATTTTTGGATATTCGCGCCGATCTATCCTCATTAGAGCCCATTGACCGCATAATGTCCACCGCCCTTGCGGAATATGGCCGGATTGACATTTTAGTGAATAATGCAGGTATCATCCGCCGTGAGGATGCCCTTCAGTTTTCCGAAAAAGACTGGGACGATGTGATCAACGTAAATCTGAAGACCCTGTTCTTCTTAAGTCAAGCGGTGGGTAGACAGTTTGTAGAGAAGGAGATTAAGGGTAAAATCATCAATATTGCCTCGATGCTATCGTATCAAGGCGGCATTCGCGTTCCTTCTTACACGTCCAGCAAGAGCGCGGTCATGGGCCTTACCAAGCTTTTGGCCAATGAATGGGCCAAGTACGGCATCAATGTGAATGCCATTGCCCCTGGCTATATGGCCACGGACAACACAGCTCCCTTGCGGGCTGACAAAGTGCGCAGTGCTGAGATTCTAGACCGTATTCCTGCTGGCCGCTGGGGTACGCCGGAGGATCTGCGGGGCGCTGTGGTCTTTTTGGCCTCGGCAGCTTCCGACTATGTCAACGGATTCACATTGGCCGTAGATGGTGGTTGGCTGGCTCGATAAGGGTAATTTGAAGGGAGGATTTTGGTGTTGAAGGTCATTGATGACAAATTTGTTGTTGACATTTTCTGCGACGCTTTTGAACCAGAATGCGTCCTCCAAGCTGCAGGTGATCTGCAGAGTGACCTAAGGAAGGTCAGCGGTCTTTCACCGGTGGTAAAACGATACTTGCCTTACGAAGAACAAGGGTTTATTGTCATTGGCTCGCTGCAAAACGAGCGTTTCCGCGAATATGCAGCACGCCAGGGGATCGATGTAACAAGACTGGCAGGGACCTGGGAAAACTACCTACTCAAGACCTTCGGATCACAACACCAAAACCTCCTTATTTGCGGAAGCGATCAACGGGGGACCATGTTTGGAGTCTACGAGTTTTGTGCTGAATACCTAGGCGTGGACCCGCTCTATTTTTGGACCGATAACGAACCCGCAGTCCGCACAGAATTGTCACTCGGCCCGATCAACCAGGTATCGGGCCCCCAGACGTTCAAGTTCCGGGGCTGGTTTATCAATGATGAAGACTTGCTGACAGAGTGGAAGGCAGGCGGCGGCACCCGCTATATTGACTACCCCTTCTATCATCAGGTCGTTAATCAAGCGGCCATGGCCAAAGTGCTTGAAACCGCGCTGAGGCTCAAGCAAAACCTGATTATTCCTGCTTCCTTCTTGGACATTGATAATCCCTCCGAGGAGAACTTCGTGAGGATGGCAACGGAGCGGGGATTGTTTGTCTCCCAACACCACGTAGAACCCATGGGAGTGAGCCATTTTGGCTGGGATAACTATTGGCGGCGCAAGGGCCAGGACATCCCGGCTTCTTATGTGCTCTACCCAGAGAAATTTGCCGAGATCTGGAGGCATTACTGCGAGAAGTGGGCACAGTACCCCAATATCATCTGGCAATTTGGTTTACGTGGACGTGGTGATCGACCGGTGTGGACACATGATCACAATGTGCCTTCGTCGATGGAAGACAGAGGTAAACTCATTTCATCGGCGATCGCTCAACAAGCTGAGATAGTTAAGGACGTTCTAGGACATGACGATTTCTATTCCACCATGACAGCGTGGGCAGAAGGCGTAGAATTGCACAATGCAGGCTATCTCAGCTTCCCTAAAAACACCATGATCATTTTCGCTGACCATGGTTCAACCCAAATGTGGGGCGACGACTTTTCCAGTGTTGATCGCGATCCCGATACGGAGTACGGAGTATACTACCATGTTGCCTTTTGGGCAGACGGACCCCATCTTGTCCAGGGAACGCCGCCTGCAAAGATGTATCACAATTATCAAAGGGCTGTGGAAAAGAAGGATACTGCTTACTCCATCCTCAATGTCACCAGTGTCAGAGAAGTTCTGGTGGGCATTAGGGCCAACTCCCAGATGACCTGGGACTTTGCATCCTTCAATCCTGATGACTTCTTGCAGGTCTGGGCGAAAGAAGAGTTTGGCCCGGAGGCGGCCCCAGCTGTGGCCGCAGTCTATTCCCAATTCTATGAGGCCTATTATAAACTGGATAACACCCAGATCCCTGGCCATAAGATGTTCATCGATGGCATGGTGCGCAGGGTTGGCCTTAGGTTTATTGAGATGCTCCATGGTGTGCCCAAGGGAGAGGGCTACAAGCTCCTGGACAAATCGTTTGACCCTATGGACTTTGCATCATCGCAAGCTTTCATCGAGTTCTATCGGCGAATAACCGCTGAGGCCTTGGTAAGTTGGCGAGAAGTGTACAGCAGCGCCTATCAGACCTTGCCTTTGATTCGCGAAGAACGGCGACAGTTTTTCATTGACAACCTTGTTGTGCAGCTAGAGGTAATTTATGGGCTGTATGACTGGGTTCATCAGCTCAGCAAAGCTGCTGGGGATATTATCCTAGAGGGCAAGACTGCTAAGGACAACCCCCACCTCAAGAAGGCTGTCTACGCACTGGAGAAGCTATTGCTGGATCGGAAGAAGGCGGAACACGGCAAATGGCAAAACTGGTATCGCGGTGATAAGAAAATGAATATGCAAGCTGTACTCGATCAGACAAGACAATTATTGAGGAAAGAAGGGTGACTATGAATCCACTGGTGATGTCGGAACGACTCTATGATCACTATGAGAGTATTGCAGAAGTCAAACACTACTATGGATTATTGGCCATCTACGGGCTAGTGCTAACCGCGGAAGCAACCAACAATGAGCAGTTGCTGGAACGGTGCAAAGCAATTTTGCGAAGGTTTCCAGATCAAGTGGAGCACCATCGTTACAACTTCCCAAGTTACCGAATAGGGGGCATACCCAAGGCATATATGTTTTTCCGCGGCCATATGCCTGAATGCGAAGCACAGGTCCGTGAGTACGCCGAGGAGATGATGACGGCAGCCCGTGACAGCAAGGGCATCATGTCCCATCCCCATAAACCTGAGGAAGAGTTGATCTGGATCGATGTGGCCATGGCCGTAACTCCCTATCTGCTCTTTGCAGGTCTCGCCCTAGGTGAACAGCGCTATATTGATGAGGCAGCTAAGCAGGCCTTTTTGCACTATGAAGAGTTTCTTAACGAGGAAAACGGCCTCTTACATCAGTGTAAGAACTTTGTTGGCCCAGGCCTTTATTCTGAAGATCACTGGGGTAGGGGAAATGGATGGGGATACATAGCCCTGACCGAGTTGGTGAATCATCTGCCCGACGATTCGCCGCATCGTCCCAAGGCGGAAAAGTACTTTAGAGACTTGTCAGAGGCTCTGCTGCCGCACCAGAGCAAACGCGGTCTGTGGCGGCAGGAAATACCCTTTGAATACTCCTATGAAGAGACATCCGGCACAGGCTTGATCCTCTATGGCTATGGATGCGGAATGCGCCGCGGTATCCTGGATAAAGATGTCTATCTAGAACCATTCCGACGGGGCGTTGCAGGCTTAAATGAGGTTGCCATCAACGATGACTTTTCCATCGAAAATAGCTGCCCAGGTTGCTTGTGTCCTGGGGAGGGTGATGAGAAAGGAACGGTCAAGGCCTATGTGACCTTGAAGCTGCCCTATCGGGACGAACCCCATGGTTTTGGTCCACTGATGTTTGCCTTGGTTGAAGCATATAAACACGGAATCACTGATTTGCCCAGATAAGAAAGGTGATAGGGTTGCATGGGAACATGCAGCCCTATCCAGCGCAGCCATAGGCTTATTGCTGAGCAGTCTACAGAGAAGAGAGTTGTTGCCATGGGTTCCTCTAGTTTGCGAGTGGGAAAACAACGAGAGCGGAGTTTTTGGTGGTTTATCCTGATGTCATCCTTGACCTATGTGGCTGTGGACATCAACGTGCAAGGTGTAATGGCGCTCTTACCCTTTATCCGCGATGAATTTGCCTTATCCAGCAGTTCGCTTGGACTTTACTCCAGTTTTTTGTTCCTGAGCTCCACACTAATGGCTATCATTGGCGGTCAGTTTGTTGATATGCTCGGTTCACGCCGGGGTATGGTGGGTGGAATTCTTTCTGTGAGCATATTCGCCATGTGCCACGCCTGGGTTCCTAGCTATTCGTATATTCTAGCTTTGGTCCTTTTGAGCGGCTTCGGCTTTAGTCTGGTCACACCTTCAGTCAATAGGGCTGTGATCGATTGGTCACCGGCGTCAAGTCGCGGCCTCGCCATGGGAATTTCACAGTCAGGAGGCTGTGTTGGCGCTGTTCTGGGAGCAGCATTACTGCCGCAGCTAGCCGTTGGAATGGGCTGGCGGGGCGCGGTCGTGGTAGGAGGTCTGCTCGGCATCGTTACATCCTTGTTCTTGTGGTTTTTTTACCGTGAGCGGGGAACAGCTCCGCACACCAGGCGCGCCTTTGATTTTAGTGCGGTCAAAAGACTAGTGAAGAACCGGCGCCTGCTTTTTGTGTGCCTCTTAGGGATAGGCTTTGGCAGTGTGAACAGTTCACTGCTTACGCATCTTGCTGTCTTTCTTAATCAAGATCTAGGCCTTGACAAGACGGTGGCCGGTTTGGGACTAAGCGCCCTCTACCTTGGGGGCATCACTGGTCGCTTGGGCTGGGGCTGGGTTGGTGATCGCCTCCTGAAGGGCAGCAGCAGGCGGATGCTCTTTATCATCTGCATGATCAACGTGCTGATGGCCGGATTGTTTGCTGGGTTCACAGAGAACGTTGTGCTCCCCACGGCTCTGGTGCTGTTTTTGGTGTTTCTATGGGGGACGACGGCAGTGGGGTGGATTACCTCGTTTTTTACCGCGATTGGGCAGCTAGTGGACCAGGAAAGCACTGGGACAGCAACAGGGTTGTCCTTGATCTTTGTCCGCGCCGGTGTGGTTGTTAGCCCTCCCCTCTTGGGGTACTTGGCCGACGTTCACGGGAGCTACGAGCTCAGTTGGGTGTTTTTGGGTGGGTTGGTATTGATTTTGGCCTGTTGTTTTTACTGGCTAACTGCGCCGTATGAGCGCGCAAGCTATAAGGAGGGAGCATGATTGAAGCCAAAAGTATTGTTTGCTTGCCGGGTAGAAGATGAGGCGGCGAAACGGCGGATGGAGGAGTATGCGGAAATTGTTGAGATTGAGACCGCTGATCCCCGAGTTTTGCTGGACCACGTGCCGACCATGACGGGGCTTATTGTCCCTTATACCAATGAGAAATTGATCACCAAAGAAGTGCTAGACAAGGGAGTCCACCTCAAATTGGTGGGAACCACCTATGGTGGAACTCGGCAAAATGTTGAGGACGAGTATGCTTTGGAAAAAGGACTCACAGTGATTCATACTGGAGGTTCTCGGCCTCGTCCCATGGCAGAATACACTTTGGGGCTAGTGCTGAGTTCTCTGTTACAGATCCACAATTATCATCATTACATGCGCAGCGGAGAGGCTTGGCCCCGGTTTAAATACGGGCGGACACGGATCTTGCACCGACGCAAGGTTGGCGTGATCGGTTGTGGCCTGATCGGACGCGGCATAATCGAGCTCTTTAGGAATTTTACCGATGAAATTTATGTGCGCTCCAATCACCTCAGTGCAGAACAGGCAGAGGAGATGGGCGTCACAAAACTCGAGCTCAATGAGATCTTCCGGGAATGCGAGATCATCATCCTAGCAGGAGGGTATACACCTGAGACGCACCACATGATTGGACAAGAGCAATTTGATCAGATGCAAGAGGAAGCACTTTTTGTTAATATCGCCCGCGGCAAGATGGTGGACGAACAAGCGATGATTGCGGCAGTGAACAGCAAACCCATTTACTTGGCTTTGGATGTGTTCGAGGAGGAACCGCTGCCGGCCGACAGCCCCTTGCGCCAGAGCGACCAGGTGCTCTTAACACCACATCGTGCCAACAACCCTCGGGAGTTTGAGGATCGGTGGCAGTGCCTTGCTGATGAGTTGGAGCTTTTCTTTACAGGAAAGCGGCCTTCCTCTGCGTTGACATTAAACAGGGCCAGAGCTATGAGTTCGTCATAATTTAAGGTTGGAGGAGCGGCAGGATATGAGTATTTTCATGACAGAGCATGAATTGACAGCAATCGAGCAGGCAAAAAAGGATGCTAAGTATCTCAACTTGTACTGGGGCATGGTGAATCGAGTGAAACGATATAGCGAGGCTCCGGGACTGTCCAACTCCCTTACGACCACAGAGTGGTGGCACCATGCAACGGAATATTTAACCGAGGCGGCCTGGGTGTGCAGGGTTCAACCGGATCGGTCTGTGCAGAGCTGGCTGCGTTCTGCAACCTTAGAGTTGGTGCGCAGATCGGAGGATGACTGGGTGGGACCGTTCTTTCGGGATCATGCCAAGAATCCTCCGCAGGGTCACTTGGAAACAGCACATTTGTCCATCGCGGTTGCCATCGTGCTGGATTTGGTTCCAGAAATCTTTACAGATGCTGAGATTGCGGAGATTAGGGAAAAACTGCAAAATACGGCGATACCTCTTTGTTTGCGCTGGATTGAGAACAATCGGCACTTAGCGAATTGGCGCAGTATTTTGCTGGCAGGAGCCACAGTAGCAGCAGCGGTGCTGAACGATGGGGATACGCTGGCAGCGATGCGCCGGGAGTATGAGTTCTGTCTCCAGGGAGTTCAGCCCGATGGATCCTACAGTGAATCCCTGCAGTACAGCAACTACTGCTACTTTGGCCTGATGTTGAGTTATGAAAGCCTGATTCGCAGGCAGCCTAAGTTGCAGGAGGAACTGGCCATACCCTATGCCCAGGGAGTAAAGTGGTTTGTGCACAGCTTTTTTTATAACAAGCCTCTTTCCGGATGGGGTGCCTATCCCATGCCCCGCTCAGCCAACTTCAATGACAGTGCAGCCATCTTCGGAGCCGATGGTGACCTCTTAGCGCACATTGCCGTGCGCGCCCAGGCAGATCTGCCGCAAGAAGCGGGTCTTGCTCGCTGGATGTTCGATCAGCTTTGGGGTGAATATCCTGCCCAGGGACCCTTCGATCTGAATTCCTTTGGCATGGTCAATCGCTACAGTTTCCTGACCATGATCCTATATCCGCTAGCAGCGCAAGCCCTGTCGCCGCAAGAGTTGGATATGCCAGAGTACGCCCATTTCAGCAATGGTCAGTGCCTGGCTAGAAATGACTGGACCGATGGCAAGACGATCTTGGCGTTCAGTGGGATCAAAGATCCCCTCTATGGACCGGGGCACCAGCATGCCGACTTGAACAGTCTGATCTTGGTCCATAACAAGGAAAGGATTTTGGCTGATCCCGGTCACACCTGCTATCGGACGTATGTCCATGGCAATGAGACGGAGACGAGGCTCCATAATACCTGTACCTTTAGATTGGGCGAACAGGATGCGCTGCAGGAAAACGCGTTGAAATCAGCGGTGCTGCAGCAGGTGACAAGTGGACAAAGGAGGATTTCTGCATCGCGAGAACTAGCTGCCCCCGTGGAACGGGCCGGAAAGCATTTGTTGGCCGCCCGAATCGATGATGTAACAGTATTTGGGGCCGATGCGGGAGCCGCGTATGCTAACCCCCTGGAGAAATTTGAACGATTCTGCATCATGTGCGGCGAGCACGCCTTGTTTGTTGTTGATAGAATTACCGCTGCTCAGCCCGTGCTTACCTGTTGGAACTGGCTCCTGAACAACAGGGATGGACAGCTGGAGTACAAACTGATGTATCCAGATAAGATTGTTGCCAGGCGCGGCAATGCTGGCATGAAGCTGTTTCACTTTGGCGATGCCAGTCTTTCCGGCCCGGTATACAGCCATATCCATGATGCCTACCATCCCCTGCCGCAGCAGCTAGGTGAAGGGGCGCCAGGAAGCGGCCTGCAGTTTACCTGGACGGATTCTGCACCACGAAGCTCCTTCGTGCGGGTACACGGAATTGCTTTGGATACCTATGGCATGGTGGCCCGCTGGCACTTGAGGCAGGATGACAACGGATCGATCAATATCGAAGGACCAGATGGATGCTGCAACTGGCAGTTGAGCATCAACGAGGATAGCTTCGCGGTCCGTGAGACGGTGGGCACACGCAGCTATGGGATTCGCGAGACGAATGGAGTTTGGAGGATGGAAAAATGACAGAGAACATGTTTACCGGTGTCGATCATGTGGGCTTAGCGGCCCAGGACGTGGAGAAGTTAACCGAATGGTATTGCCAAGTCTTAGGCTATGAAAAGGTCCATTACCATGAAAAAGGGGTCTGGATGATCAGAGCTCAAGATGGGACCATGATCGAGGTCATGCCCTGTGACGACACCAAGCGCCCAGAGCGGACAACCTGGACGCCGGGGTGGTCACACCTGGTCTTGCGTGTTGCGGATATGGAAAAGGCTTGCGCCTATTTAGAGAGCAAAGGTGTGGAATTTGCCAATGAGATCATTAATGCCATCGGCGGGGGCAAAGTGAGAAACTTCTATGATCCAGAAGGCAATATGCTGCAGATTGCGTGGCGGGAGAGCAAGTGACCGTTGTGTCAAGATAGCGGAATAAGGTGAGACGGATGAATGTATTGATAAACCGCACCCGATCCTTGCCTGTGGCCGACCGTTGGTGTGTCCACAGTTACTATACCCTGTGCCCCTATGCGCCGGACGATTCCGGGCGTTTGCTGCTGGCCGGGGTCGATCTGGAAACAAACCAGGGCGAAGTGATCATGATGTCAGCGCAAGGCGAGGTTCTGGATACCTTTGGTGAACATACAGTTAATACCGGGTTCTTTCACACAGGCTTCTGGCAGACTTGGAGTCCTGACGCCAGCTATGTCTATTATCAGAGTGGAACACTGGCCGAACCGCAGATTACCCGCAGGGAACTGGCGACTAAGAGCGAAATAACTGTCCCAGGGGATATGGAGGGGGCTCCGCCCTTTGGGGAACCCATTGTTTCTGGTCTCATGGGTATGCTCTATGCCGCGGGTTATGGAGATGGCAAGTATACTCCGGAAACAGCCCCGATGCCCTTTCAGCAGCGGGAGGACCATGGCCTCTTTGGGTTCTCCTTCTCGCCGCCCAGTCAGAGGTTGCTGCTCTCCGTGGCTGAGGTATTGGACCGCCACCCCGATAGGGACAGACTCTTGCGCGAGGATAGGCTGATCAAAAGCCGACTGGGGACCAAGGATGGCTTAACCCTGATGACCTATTGTGTGCGCTGGAGTCCCTCAGGCGATCGGCTGCTCTTTTACTTCGGCAATCACTGCGTTGTACAGGAACGAGAAGAACCGCGCTTGGCTTATGTGTTCACCGCGACGCGGGATCTTCAGGAGATCCATCTTGCCTTGGATCTCAGCTTTGGTCGGCGTGGTGTCCACTGGGGATGGCACCCCGATGGAGAACATCTCATTGGCTACGGGCCTGATCCACAGGCTCCCGGCCAGATTTGCTTGGCTCAGGTGCGTTATGATGGAAGCGATTACCGCAAGATCAGCTCCCATTGTAGCGGAGGGCATCCCAGTATATCGCCGGCCGACTACAATTTGCTGGTGACCGATACGGGGGGACAACCTGGCTCAGTCGACTTTATTGATCGAAGAAAAGATACCATCGTGAAGAGTTATCATTTGCCCCGTGTGTATGGGGAGAGGGAACCATTTGGCCGCAACCCCTATCGCGTCTGTCACCATCCAGTGTTTTCTGGCGATGGCCGCAAGGTCTTGGTCAACACACTGCCGCACAGACATGGGGTTTTGCAGGAGATAGAGGTAGGGGAGGCTTTGCGGTGAGTTTGTGGACCGTATTAACCAAGGGCAACAGCATCCCGAGGGGTGACAGTCCAGGGCAGAGGCTGGCGGTCTGGTGGGGTTACCGCCTCGCTAACAGGCACAAGAATGTCACGGTTGCCAAGAGTGCAAAAATTAGTCCAGAAGCTAAAATCTCCCCCCGCAACGGAGCGATCAAAATCGGCGAGAATTGCAGCATTGCCTTGGGAGCCATTGTTCAGGGCAATGTGACCATCGGGGAGAACAGTTCGATTCAAGCCTACACCATTTTGGTGGGTTACGGTGACCCGCAGGACGATCAAGGTAGAATCAGCATCGGAAACGGTGTGCGCATTGCCCCGCAAGTGATGATGATCGCAGCCAATCACGTCTTCCGCGATCCCGATCGGCCCATTCATGGACAGGGTATAGAATTTGGCCCAATCGTAATTGAGGATGATGTTTGGATTGGAGGCCGAGCGAATATCATGGCTGGGGTAACCATTGGCAAAGGCTCAGTGATTGGGGCTGGTGCTGTGGTCACGCGCGATATCCCCCCCTACAGTGTTGCAGTGGGAGTACCCGCCAAGGTAATCAAAACCAGACGATAGTCTTCTTTTGTGGCTAGCCATTAGCGCTTGATAAAGTCGGAGGGATTGGCACAGGTTATTTTCTTAAAAAGCCTGCTGAAGTAGTAGATGTTGTTGAAACCGACGGTTTTGGCTGCCTCAGTAACATTACATTTGCCACTTAGGATCAAGTCTCTTGCCTTGGAGATCTTGATCCTATTTTTGTACTGGGTAACGGTAAGCCCAGTAACTCGTTTGAAAAGATTTCTAAAGTACGATGGGCTAATATCGGCCAACTCCGCTAGCTCCTCAATAGAGTATGACTCCATATAGTTCTCTTCCATAAGGTTGATGATTTTCTCAATCTTGCTGGAATGGGGAATGTTCAGCTCGGAGAAGTGTATTTCGCGGATCATCAAGTAGAGGATTTCCGAAATAATGCTGCGGCACTTGATGAGAAAGCCCGGTTTCTTCCCTGTCCAGAGGTGATCGAGTTCCCGAAATAAGGTGGCAAACTGGATCTTCGTAGAATCGGGAAAGACGTTGGGAATTTCATAGAACCACCTCTCAGAGGTTGCATTGCCAAAGGAGGTCTTAAAGACAACGTAGATGAAATGCCAGGGATGTTCCTTATCCGATGATGCGGATCGAATCTTACCGCGGGGGAAGAACAGCAAATCGCCTTGTTTGATGTGATACGTTGACCCGTCCAACAGATAAGAAGACTTTCCTGATAAGACAAAGGCCAGGATATGATAATCGTTATTGGTGTAATCTTCTAGGTACCACTCCGCATTCGGCTTCTTGTCCAGGACATAACAAATTTCCGTTACCACAAAATCGTAGTTATCGTGATCATTCATTTGCATCACTTGCATACGGATCCCCCTTATAGCCATTGCTTCAAAAAGGCAGTAACAGCGCATTTTCTTTGCATCGACAAGACACTTTGTGTAAATACCGATCTGTGACCAATCGGTCATTTGTGTAAATATTAATCGGATTGTTCATTGAAATCGATTTGTTTATCATGTAACGTTATTTCGAGAAATGCCTAGTAGCAACTAAAAAACTTTTCAAGTTGGAGATGATCAATGCACCAAGAGTTGTTTGCCAGACGCCAAAGTGGCATACAGTGGTTAATCCCGCGCCTTCATGTCCTATCCCCATCGCCCTCGTTCCGTTCGTTCTCGGACAGTCCTATCCTTGCCAGCGGCTGGTTTCACCAAAATAAGGGGCGCTGCCAAGGGTAAAACGGGAACAGTAACGGATTTTCTCGTCTATTATACAAAACGCTTTGTGTAAATGTCAAATTAGGATCAAAAAGTCATTGTGTGTAAATATTTGTCGGATAGTGAATTGAAGTACACCGGTCTGTGATGTAAACTAATTTCAAAAGTTGCTGAGCAAATGCTATACCGTTTGCTGGAAATCATGAACACAATGGAGGAGATGAATGATGAATTTAGAGATTCTGGAAGAGGCCAGGATGAACAGGAAACCTTGTCCCCTGCCAATCAGTGAGAAAGAGCTTTGTGATAGATATGAAAAAGTCTACACAGGAGCAGTTAATGATGTATTGAGGGATATGGGTTACCTATATCAAACGCTGCCATCCACCATATTGCCATTACGCGAGGAGATGACAGTGGCAGGTGTTGCCTTTACGATTAAGGGCTCCAAGAATCTGATCATCCGCAACGAAATGGAAGAGCGGGCGGAGATGCTCGAGGCCATTCATGAGAACGCGATTTGTGTTTGGGATACCAGCGAAGATGATGAATCTGCTCAGTGGGGCGAGGTTATGACCATGGCCTCCATCCGCCGTGGATGTCGGGGTGCTGTTGTTGACGGCGGTGTCCGCGATACGAAAACCGTATTAGAACTAGGTTTTCCTGTGTTCTGCAAGTATCGGACGAACAATGGAATGGGCGGCCGCTTCCGCATGGTAGCATACCAAGTTCCTGTGCAGATAGGACGTGTGGAGATTCACCCAGGTGATATCGTCTTTGGCGATATTGACGGAGTTATCGTTATTCCACGTGACATAGCCTATGAGGTTCTAGTCAAGTCGGAGGAGGTAAGGGAAAAAGAGGTCGACATTAAGCAATGGGTAACGGATGGCATGCCACCGACTGAAGTTGTAAAACGAGGCGGTTACTTCTAAAGGAGGATTTGCAGATGATGAAAGCGGCCGTATTAACAGAGTGGAAGAACCTTGAGCTCAAAGATGTGCCTGTTCCAGAGATTGGTGACGGGGAGTGCTTGATTAAAGTAAGCTACGCCGGTATCTGTGGTTCCGATTTGGTTATCTATAATGGCAATCATCCTACGGCGCAGGCACCCGTCATTTTGAGCCACGAGTTTACAGGTGTGGTGGAAAAGGTGGGCCCCAACAATCCAAACGGGATTCAGGTGGGAGACAGAGTTGTTGCCGAACCATTGATCAGCTGCGGAGTGTGTGAGGCTTGTACAGAGGGTCATTGGCATGTATGCAGATCCCTGAAATTGCTGGGAATCCACACAGACGGTGGTTTTGCTGAGTATGTCAAGGTAGACACAAATAAGGTTGTCAAGATCAGTGATGTCCTCACCGATACGATCGCTGCCCTGGCTGAACCGTTTGCTGTGGGCTTTCACATCAATGAACGGGGCGGCACAAGAAATGGCGACAGCGTGTTCATCGTTGGCGGCGGTCCCATTGGTTTGGTTGCCGGTATCGTGGCACAAATCTGCGGAGCTGCTCAGGTGGTCTTCTCCGAACTCAATCCAGCGAGAGTCGAACTGATCAAGTCCCTTGGGTTTACAGTGATCAATCCGGCCAATGAGGATGTTACCGCTCGGGTCAACGAGCTGACGAATGGTGAGGGATTCGATGTAGTTCTTGAGGTGTCCGGTTCGCAAGGAGGAGTGCTCTTGGCGACCGATGTCTGCAAGATCAGAGGCACAATTGTAGTGGCTGGTTTTCCTGGCCAGCCGCCAAAAACCGATTTGCTGAAAGTCATCTTTAAAGAGCTCAGCATCGTCGGCAGCCGGGTTTACACCTTGAATAACTTCAGGAAAACGGTGAAGATGCTGGAGAACATCGTCCGAGAAGGACGCTTCGATTTGGACAAGCTGATCAGTGACATTTTTGATATCGCAGATTTGGAAAAAGGTTTGCAGATGATGGCCACAGGCCAGAATCTCAGTAAGATTCTGATTAAACAATAGACGTAGAAGAAAGGGGTATGGTAATGCGAGATTTGCAGGGTAAGGTTGTTGTGGTGCCAGGAGCCAGTGGAGGGGTTGGTCAGGCGGTATGCAAGTACCTGGCTAACGAAGGATGTAAATTGGTGATCGGTTCTAACCAACCAGACATGCTTCAGGAGTTAGTCGCAGCTTTGGAAGCTGATAATGCTACATTTGTAAGCCAGGAACTGGACGTAACCGATGAACAGCAAGTGGCTGCTTTTCTGAAACTAGCCATGGACAGCTTCGGGCAGGTAGACATCCTTCTGAATCTCCCAGGCCTTTCCATTACAGGCCCCATCGCAGAGATGGACTTAGCCAATTACAGAAAGATCATGGATGTCAACCTTATGGGCAGTTTCCTCTGTGCAAAGCACTTCGTCGCCATGGCAAAGGACGGCGGCCAGATCATCAACATCGGTTCAATGGCTGCGAAACGTGCCAATCCCAATGCTCCCATGTATTGCACAGCCAAGGCGGCAGTGAACATGTTTTCCGACGGACTTGCGCTTCAGGTCAAGGAGAAAGATATTCGCGTAACAGTCCTGAATCCCGGTCCCATTGACAGCACCTTCTGGGGCGATCGCCAAGTACCGCGGGAGAAGTTCATGAAGCCTGCTGATGTGGCCGAAGTCATCCTGTTTATCTTGAAGATGGATGAGCGAATCGTCTTCCACGAAGTGAACTTTGAGTCGTTCTTGTTTATTAAAGGGTAGAAGATATCTCCATTTGGAGCGAGGAACGGATAGACGATGCACTTACTCTAAGAAAAAGGATGTGGTAACGAAAAAACAGAGGATGGAGAGGTTGTGTCAGTCGAAATTCGCTATTTCAAGGAGGATGATGATGAAGCTTAGAACGTTATGGGCCATGCTGCTCACACTGATACTGACGTTGTCGTTAGGGCTTACTGCCCTAGCTGCTGGTGAAGCCCCAATGCTTAAAGCTCTGGTTGAAGCCGGTAAGCTGCCGCCTGTAGAAGAACGTTTGCCAGAGAACCCAATGGTTATCGAACCCGTTTCGGAGATCGGTACCTACGGTGGTACATGGCGTCATGCCTATACTGGAATGGGTGATACCCCCGCTTTTGATAAAATGGGGCACACTGGTTTGGTAATTTACTCCATGGACGGCAGTGAAGTAATTCCCGGTCTCGCCGAGAAGTACGAAGTGTCCGAAGATGGCATGACGTACACATTCTACTTGCGCAAGGGACTTAAGTGGTCTGATGGAGTAGAGTATACCGCAGATGACGTAGAATTCTGGTACCTACACGAAGTCATGAACAAGGATCTGAACCCCGGCCTTGTGGCCCGATTTGCTGTGAATGACATGCCAATCGAGTTCACCAAGATCGACGATTACACGGTGCAGTTCGTGCTGCCTGGTCCTTCCGCCGTGTTCTTGGAGAATTTGGCACACTATGGAGATCATGGTATACCGAAACACTATCTGTCACAGTTCCATCCGGAATTCGTTGATCCCGAAGAGCTTAAGGCCAGAGCAGACCAGCAAGGGTTTGACAACTGGATGATGTACTTTGGCGATCGCAATGACATCTTCTCCAATATGGATCGTCCCACCATGCGGCCCTGGATGCTCGTCTCTAAGCTAGGTGACCAGGTTTATACTCTGGAAAGAAATCCGTATTTCTGGCAGGTTGATCCTGAGGGGAATCAGCTTCCCTATATCGATAAGATTGACAACTATCTCATGAGTGATCCCCAAACCATTTTGATGAGTGTCGTTGCCGGAGAGATCGACTTCATGGTCCGCAACGTAAGTTTTGTCGACTACCCATTCTTGATGGAAAACCGCGAGAGAGGGAACTACGAAGTTTACCTGTGGCCAATGGCTGTCGGTTCGGGCTGGGCCTTTATGCCTAACATGAACCACAAAGATCCCGTCCTGCGCGAGATTTTTGAGGACATACGCTTCCGGACAGCTCTCTCCATTGGTATCAACCGTGATGAGATCAATGAGATGGTGTATTATGGCCGAGGGAAACCCCGGGCAGCTACAGTTGTCCCAGAATGTCCCTTCTGGGAAGAAGATCTGGAGGACTACGCTGCTGAATACGATGTGGCCAGAGCCAATGCTCTCCTCGATGAAATGGGCTTGGAGCGCGGCAGTGACGGTATTCGCCGCCGGCCAGATGGTAAGCGTTTGGAAATTACCCTTGTTACCCTTGATATGCAGAACTATGGCAGCTGGGTAGACATTGTGGAGATGAGTGCTGCTGATTGGGAGAAGTTAGGTATTGACATTGAAATCCACGTTCCTGACCGTTCTCTCTTGGAACAAAGATGGGCCGCGGGCGACTTCGATATTGGCGGTTGGGCCTGGGGACGTGGTCTGACGCCTTTGACCGCACCAAAATTTGTGTTCCCCAGTGATCATGTTTGGAATCCGGGTCCGCTTTACGGACAATGGTATGAAAGCGGTGGGGCACGGGGTGAGGAGCCACCAGTGGGATCCGACGTTCGGCGAGCGATGGAACTCTATGGTGACTATGTAAGTGAACCTCGTCCCGATGAACGCCTCAGAATCGGTAAAGAACTCATTCGGTTGAGCACTGAAAGTCTCTGGAGTATTGGTACCATCGGTGAGATTCCATCACCCATTATCGTGAGCAACCGGCTACGTAATGTCCCTGAGACTATTCTTAACGAGCACATCTTGCAGACGCCGACCAATGCAAGACCGCAGCAATTCTTCTTTGCTGACTAGGCTAGCTTGTGCGGTAACTTTCCCGGTTCTCTCCGGGAAAGTTACCCTCTTTGTCGGGCACTTGAAAGAAGGAGGAACCATATGCTCAGTTACATCATCAAACGATTAATCTATATGGTTTTCACGATAGCATTTATTTCTGTTGTTTCCTTTATCGTAATCCAGCTTCCCCCTGGGGACTACCTCACAACGATGATTTCCCAGATGGAGGCCCAAGGTGATGTTGTGTCCGCAGAGCTAGAAGCAGCTTTGCGCGTGAGATATGGACTCGATCAACCGATGCACAAACAGTATTTTACTTGGGTGACTAGGATTCTCACGAGGCTGGACTTTGGGTATTCCTTTGCCTACAATCAGCCTGTGCGTAACCTGCTTGGAGATAGGTTGCTGATGACCATGGCGGTTAGCGCTTCGGCCATGCTCTTCGCCTGGATTGTTGCGTTTCCAATCGGCATTATTTCCGCTGTGAAGCAATACTCCCTATTTGATTATTTTTCTACATTTTTAGGCTTCCTGGGGATGGCTACACCGAGCTTCCTATTGGCACTAGTACTATTGTGGGTGTGTTATCAGGTGTTTGGCACCAATGCTTCGGGGCTGTTTTCGCAAGAATTTATCAATGCTCCCTGGAGCATGGCCCGGGTAGGGGATATGTTGAGCCGGATCTGGCTGCCCATGATCGTCGGTGGTTTCCAGAGTGCAGCAGGTTTGATTCGTACCTTGCGTGCGAACATGCTGGATGAGTTGAGAAAACCCTATGTGACCACAGCAAAGGCCAAGGGTTTGGCCAATGCGTTCTTGATCATCAAGTATCCTGTCAGGATTGCCATTAATCCATTTCTCAGTTCTGTTGCCTGGATGTTTCCGCAGCTCATCAGCGGAATGTCCATAACAGGTATTGTGTTAAACCTGCCGACATTGGGTCCTCTCTTGTTGAACTCACTGCAGAATCAAGACATGTATTTGGCAGGCTCTGTGGTCCTGATCCTCAGTGTGCTTACAGTTACAGGCACACTGGTATCCGATTTGCTCTTGGCCTGGGTGGATCCTCGGATCCGTTATCAATAGTGTGGGAGGTGAAAAGCTGTGGAGAGACAAATGATTGAGGATAATTTCGAATTGGAATTTGAAGCGGATCCGAACGATGCGATCTATAATGCATCGCACTGGAAGCTGATGTGGATGCGTTTTCGCAAGCATAAGTTAGCCATGATCGGTGTTGTGATCGTCATTTTCATGTATACTTTGGCCCTTTTCGCGGAGTTTATTGCTCCTAATGATCCGAATTTCACGAGCAGTCAGTATTCCTATCGCCCGCCTCAGCGGATTCGGATCATTGACAGTGAGAAGAACTGGCATTGGCCCTTCGTCTATGGGTTGAAGCAGGCGCGCGATCCCGTCACACTTCGTCTGAACTATGTGGAAGACACTAGCGTTCGCGTCCCCATCAGTCTGTTTGTGCGGGGCAGCGAGTACACCGCGTGGGGAAGGGTTGAAGGTAATCTGCACTTGTTTGGCACCAAGGATGGTCCATGGTTCCCCTTGGGAACAGATCGACTGGGGCGCTGCATCCTTTCACGGATCATATATGGTGCACGCATTTCTACGACCATCGGTTTGGTCGGTGTCCTTTTGAGTTTTGTTTTTGGTTTAATCCTTGGCGGTATTTCCGGCTTTTATGGAGGGGCCGTGGACATTGTGGTCCAGCGGATCACGGAGTTCCTGAGCTCCATGCCGCAAATTCCATTGTGGATGGCCTTAAGTGCTGCCCTCCCAGCAAATCTGCCGCCCCTGCAGATGTATTTCGGGATTACGATCATTTTGTCTCTGTTCGCTTGGACGGGATTAGCCCGTGTTGTTCGAGGGAAGTTCTTGTCCCTGCGTCAAGAGGACTTCGTGATGGCTGCAACATTGTCTGGAACGAGCAATGCCAAGATTATCCGGCGCCACTTGATTCCCACCTTTACCAGCCACATTATTGCCCAGATTACCTTGTCAATACCAGCGATGATCATTGGGGAGACCTCCTTGAGCTTTATCGGCGTTGGGCTGCGGCCGCCTACCATCAGCTGGGGAGTGCTGCTGCGAGAAGCGCAGAACCTCCGGACCATATCGCAAGCACCATGGCTGTTAATACCGGGCCTGTTCATCATAGCAACGGTTTTGGCATTCAACTTTATGGGGGATGGATTACGAGATGCGGCGGATCCATATTCGCAGTGATCGTTGGGATATCTGAGAAGGTGGTGCGCAAATGAACAAGGATAACAACATTATTCTTGAAGTCCGGAACTTGGATGTTAAGTTCTTTCAGGATATTGGTACTGTCAATGCAGTGAACGGAGCTACGTTTCAGCTCCCCGAAGGGAAAAGCATTGGTATCGTTGGTGAAAGCGGATGTGGCAAGACGATTACAGCGTACTCTACGATTGGTTTGCTGCCACCCGGCGGTAAGATTACGAATGGCGAGATTCTCTACACGCAGCGGGATGGATCCGTGGTGGATACGGCCCAATTGCGCAAAGATGGTAAGGAGATTCGGAGCATCAGGGGACGGGATATCTCCATGATTTTCCAGGAACCAATGACAGCTCTGAGCCCAGTGCATACCATTTACAATCAACTTTCGGAAATGATTCGGCTCCATCTTGATTTGAATGAAAAAGAGATCCGGGAACGGTCCATCGAGCTCTTGCAGATGGTAGGTATTCCCGCAGCCGACAAGCGGATCGATGAGTATGTCTTTCAGTTAAGCGGCGGAATGCGCCAACGCGTCATGATTGCCATGGCTTTAGCGTCCTATCCTAGGATTCTCATAGCCGATGAGCCCACCACAGCGCTGGATGTGACGATCCAGGCACAGGTGTTGAAGGTGATCAAGGACTTGCAGGAGAAGTTGAGTTTGTCCCTGATCCTAATCACGCATGATCTGGGGGTCGTCGCCCACATGGTTGATTATGTGTATGTGATGTACCTGGGCCGCATGGTTGAGTCCGGGCCCGTCGACCAGCTTTTGGTGGAGCCGCTGCACCCCTATACTAAGGGTTTGCTGCGCTCCATTCCCCGTGTGCGCGGTGAGCGCCAGGATCGGATCGATTCCATTCCAGGAACGGTTCCTGACGCGTATTTTCTCCCACAAGGCTGTCCATTCCATTCTCGCTGCAATGAGCTGGTTGGTGAGATCTGCAAAAAGGAGGCGCCCGAGAGAGTGTGTGTAGGTTCCGAGCACTATGTAAGCTGCCACATCTACTCTGGAAGCGTTAACGAAGGTGGTGCTATCGATGGGTAATATGGACATTGCCCCAGACCTGATTCTAGATGTTAAGGGCCTTACCAAGCATTTCCCCATTGAACGCGGTTTCCTAAAGAAGGTTGTGGGCCATGTTCGAGCGGTCAGCGATGTGAGCTTCTCGGTGAAGAAGGGCGAAACCTTAGGTTTAGTTGGTGAGAGTGGGTGTGGCAAGACAACCACAGCGCGGATGATCATGAAGGCTGTGGAGCCTACCGCGGGTAGTGTGCGATTTCGGACGGATCAAGGAGTCGTGGATATGGCCAAGGTCGATCGCAGGGAGCTCAAGGCGATTCGACGCGATATGCAAATGATCTTCCAAGATCCCTATTCCTCCCTAAATCCACGCATGACGGTGCAGGAGATTGTCGGTGAGCCCCTTGGCAATTACGGTTATTCTGCGGAGGAGAGCAAGAAGCGAGTTCAGGAACTGCTGGCCTTGGTAGGGTTAAACCCGAAGTATCTGAGCCGCTATCCCCATGCTTTTAGCGGTGGACAAAGGCAACGTCTCGGCATCGCCAGAGCGCTGGCCCTTGATCCCAGTTTGATTGTCTGTGATGAACCCGTCTCGGCTTTGGATGTCTCTGTTCAGGCTCAAATTCTGAACCTGCTCAAGGACCTGCAAGACGAATTAGGGCTGACCTACCTGTTTATTGCCCACGATTTGAGCGTTATTCGCCATATTTGCGATCGGGTGGCGGTCATGTATTTCGGTAGGATCGTTGAATTAGCGGATACAGATATCCTCTTTAATAATCCACTGCATCCTTATACGAAGGCGCTGTTAAGGGCTGTTCCTGATCCAGATCCGAGAGAAGAGTGGTTGGGTGGAGTAATCTGCGGGGAAATCCCCGATCCAACCAAAGAGATGGTGGGTTGTTCCTTTTCCCCGCGTTGTGCCTATGTTCAGAAGCAGTGTGAGCAGATCTGTCCGCAGCTCATCGATGTGGCTACACAGGGAGAACAGACCCACCAGGTGGCTTGCCACCTCGTAGCTGAGGCGACGGGTTTGCGGAAAGAAGCCTAGATCAAACCGGAATTTGCCCTAAGCGGCCCTTGGACTTTTGGGTAGAATCTTTTATGAATATGGGGGCGTGGCCGGAGGCACAGTTTGTAGATGGTCCTGGTGACCAGAGCAGTGCCCACGGCTGCCACCCTAATTTGTTGATCTCCCTTTACTGCAGCACAAAGATGGAGGTCTTATTCATTACATACTTCATAAGGGGGAGCTTGAATGCACATTGTAGTTTGCATTAAACAAGTGCCGGAAACACGGGATGTGGCTGTAGACGAAGAAACGGGCGTATTGTTACGTGATGGAGTTAAGAGCATTATGAATCCCTTTGATTTGTATGCCCTGGAAGCAGCACTCCGCCTCAAAGAAGAGCGTGGGGGCAGTGTGAGCGTTATCTCCATGGGTCCGCCGCAAGCGGAAGCCGTGATTCGTGAGGCGTACATGATGGGGGCCGATCGAGGCTATCTGCTGACGGATCGTGCCTTTGCCGGGGCCGACACTCTGGCCACCGCATTTACCCTAGCCCAAGGCATAGACAAAATCGGTGAGGCGGATCTCATTGTTTGTGGACTGCAGACAACCGATGGTGATACTGCTCAAGTGGGACCAGGAATAGCCGAAATGCTGAGGATTCCCCATGAATCCAATGTGATTGCGATCACAGGCGTTACAGATTCCGGATTACGACTGGAACGGGATAGCGGAGATTCCTTGGATACGGTGGATGTCGCCTTCCCATGTCTAATTACGGTAACCAAGGCCATTGGTGAGCCGCGTCTTTTATCGTTTAGGCGCAAATTGGAGACAGCGGACTATCCCGTCGTTTACTGGTCATTAGGGGATTTGGGCGAGAATGAGGATTCTTTGTATGGGCTCAAGGGATCGCCTACGCAAGTGGAAAGGATTTTCTCTCCACCCACCCAGTCCGATCAGGAGATGTGGCGGGGCAGCGGAAGCGAACTGGCCCAAAGGCTTCTTAGTAAGTTAAGTGACCTGCGTTTTGTGGGAGGAATGCGTCATGATTAAAGTTAACCACAGCCTCTGTACACTCTGTGAAATATGCGTAGGGGTTTGCCCCTTTTCCGCCCTGATGCGCGAAGACGACAAAATCGTCGTGCTCGATACTTGCCGTCTCTGTAAAATTTGTCTAAAGCACTGCCCAGAAAATGCTCTGTCCCTTGAAGTGACGGCCTCCCGTTCAGAGCACAACCTCGCTGATTACAGCGGTGTTCTTGTAGTGGCCGAATGCAGCGGTGATAGCGTCCATCCAGTCACCTATGAACTGATTGGCAAGGGAAGGGAATTGGCAGATAAGGCGGGGGAAAAGCTCTCTTGCGTTGTCATTGGACATGATATCGCGGACATTTGTGACCAACTGCTGGAGTATGGTGTCGATCGCTGTTATGCTGTGGACTATCCTGAACTGGCCCAGATGCGGGTAGAGCCGTACACCAATGCCTTAGAAGAGGTCAGCTTGAAGATCAAGCCTTCGATCGTGCTCTTGGCGGCCACGCCGACGGGCAGAACACTGGCGCCGCGTTTAGCTACGAGATTGCGGACGGGGCTGACTGCGGACTGCACGACTCTTGAGGTCAGGAATGGTTCGGAGTTGGTGCAAATCAGGCCTGCCTTTGGTGGGAATATTATGGCCCAGATTGTGACGCCGAAGCATCGTCCCCAGCTTGCAACCATGCGTTATAAAGTGATGGAGCCAGCTGTCAAAGAACGGAAACCGGATGCCAGAGTGGAGACGCTGCAGCTGTTGGCTAATCAACTGGAGTCCAAGGCTCAAGTGGTGAAATCACGCCGTAAGCCTCCTGAGGAAAGCATATCCGATGCCGAAATCATCGTCGCTGCCGGCAGGGGCGTCCGTTCAGAGCAGAGTCTGGCGATGGTTGCTGAACTAGCAGCCCTCCTCGGCGGGCAACTGGGCGTAACTCGGCCCCTTGTGGAAAACGGCTGGGCCGACTATACGCGCCAAATTGGCTTAAGCGGGAGAACTGTTCGGCCGAAACTCTTGATCACCTGCGGGATCTCAGGTGCCGTGCAGTTCACAGCCAGCATCACCGGTGCAGAGACAGTGGTCGCCATAAACTCTGACGAGAATGCCCCGATCTTTAAGAACGCCCATTACGGACTGGTGGGGGACTTAAACGAAATCGTACCGGCCTTGATCGATGGGCTGAGGGAGGTTTAGATGATGGAATTCACACGGTTAACGGAGGAGCATATTGCAGATCTTAAACGCTTGATTGAACCGGATCGCGTGTTTTGGAGGGATGAAATCAATCCCGACTACAGCCACGATGAACTATCACTCGAACACCACTTTCCGGAGGCGGTGGTTGAACCGCTGAATACCAAGGAAGTCCAGGACGTTTTGGCCTATTGTTATGCCAAGGGCCTTCCGGTTACGCCTCGGGGATCAGGTACCGGTCTTTGCGGTGGAGCGGTGGCACTATATGGCGGGGTCTTGCTTGTCACAAGTCGCATGAATCGCATTATCGAGATCGATTCCCGAAACATGATGGCCAGAGTAGAGCCGGGAGTACTCTTAATGGATTTTCAACAGGCCGTTGAGGAACAGGGTTTGTTCTATGCACCAGATCCCGGCGAAAAGACAGCCACACTTGGGGGCAATGTGAGCACCAATGCCGGCGGTATGCGGGCGATCAAGTATGGAGTGACTAGGGACCATGTGCTGGGTCTAGAAGCCGTCCTGCCCGATGGTTCGGTTATTCATACCGGTGGTAAGGTGGTTAAGAACAGCTCCGGCTACAGTCTGCTGGATCTATTGATTGGTTCGGAGGGGACCTTAGCTGTGATTACAGAAATCACCCTTAAGCTGCTGCCCAAACCAGAGCAGCAAATTAGTCTCCTGGTGCCCTTTCATGATTTGCGCAAGGCGGTGGAGGCGGTTCCTCAGATTCTCAGCCAGGGAACGATTCCCGCTGCATTGGAGTTCTTCCAGCAAGAAGTCATGCATGCAGCGGAAAAATACCTAGGGAGGCATTTTCCCCACTCTTCAGCACCCGCCTACTTACTGTTGACCTTCTTGGGTAATGATGAGCAAGAGATGGAAAGAGCGTATGAGAAAGTTGCTCAAACATGTCTGGATTGCGGAGCCATTGATGTACTTATCGCTAACACCCTTGACCGTCAGGAAGGCATTTGGGAATGCCGAGGCGCATTCTTAGAAGCACTGAAAGGGATGGGCGATTTAGACGAAGTTGACGTGGTCGTTCCACCAAGCGAAATCGCGGAGTTCATTAGCAGTGTTGAAGAGCTCCGAGAAGAGTATGCTCTTCCCATTCTAAGCTTTGGCCATGCTGGCGACGGTAATCTCCATATCTACTTCTTGCGAGGAGATCTCGCACGGGACAAATGGTTAGACAGATCCCAAGAGGTCATGGAAATTGTGTACGAAGATGCTCAGAAACTTACAGGACAGGTCTCTGGGGAACACGGTATTGGCTATGCAAAGCGAGATTTCCTCGCACAATCTTTAGGCCCAGCCCAGATGAGGCTGCTCCAGGGAATCAAGGCCACCTTTGATCCCAAAGGTTTGCTCAACCCTGGTAAAGTTGTTAGCTGAATCTACGGATACCATGAACAAAGAAGCCTCCGCCAAGTAAGCGGAGGCTTTGCCATCGGATGCTGGCATCCGACGGATGCTAGCGCATTATCGTCATGTAGCAGCCTTGCAGCTGGGTGGGTATATCTCCCAGATAAACGGCCTTGTTGGCAAAGGTTCCGATATAATCTTTGCCCAACATTTCATGGAGGTGCGAGCGCATCGCGAATTCCGGCAGTTTGCCCAGGAGTTGGTTTCCGTCAAACAAAAAGCTGACTTGAACGGGAGTGGCGTAGGACCCGTCAGCAGTGAAATCGCCTCCGGAGGCCATCAAGATGAAGATGGCCATTTGGCCCTGGAGCGCTTCGGATATGTCAGCCGTATCCGTTCTAAAGGCTAGCGAAGCTCCATGGGCGCCGTCGATGGTGGGCGGATCGTCGTAATTTCCCGTGGCGGCCCCGGTGTGGGCCAGCTGATAGAGCTGAGCTGTTTTCTTATCCGTAAGCAGCTTGGTCAGTTTGCCTTCTTCAATCAAAGGGAGGCTGTCGCCGGGCAGCACAACCCCTTCCGCATCAAAGAAGGGTCGACCCTTTCGCAGGGGATCACGATTGAGCTCGATGGTGATCCTCTCAGAGAAAAGCTGCTGGCCGAGTTTGCCGCTGAAAAGGGAACTGCCTTTGGCAAAACGCTCCCCGTTTAAGGAACGTCCGATAAAGCCTAAAGTGGACTCCGTTCCTAGGGTAAAGACGGGCAGCACATCACCTGGAGGCAATGCCACTTTATTGCGGTAAGCTTCTAGAAAGTTCCGATTGAAACTGAGGAACCGGTCTGGATCGAACTGCCTAGTTTGACAGACCAAGGCGCCATCCAGGAGATTTGCCGTCGCTTTTTCCTTCAGGATCAGGGTGAGCCCAAAGAACGCATCATGGTATTGGAGATCCAATCCTTCGCTGTTCTTCATCTCAATCCTTGTCTCCTGGAAGGAAATCCCTTCGCTGAAACTAAAATCGGAGTATTCCTGCCCCAAGACCGCGAGAATGTGTTCCGCCTGTTCCAAGAGTTCCTGGGAGGTCATGGGATGATCATTGTAGGAACGGTGGTCCATATGGTGGCCAGAGAGGGGATAGGGATAGGCAATACCTGCACTTAGGTTTTCCACAGCATTTTGCAGCAGGTCCCCATCGGCTGCATCGCCTACAGCACCGGAAATGCCGATCTTTCCGTCTTGATAGACCCGAACTCCTTTTTTGATGATGTTCTTGACCCGCACAGCCTGGACTTGGCTGGTCTGGACCCGGGCTGTTGTTTCTTTGTCCTGAATGGTGATCGTCTCTCGTTTCATGTCAGTCCCCCCTATTGAACCTTCAATTTCCTGACCCGCGTGTAAGGGCCGCCAAATCCAACCGGTAATGGATACTGCTCCATTTTACCGCAACCGCCCCCAACAAAACTGGTCAACTCGAACTCTGCACTGACTGCGTCTACCTCTTGCAGAGTACTAAATACATTTCCGGTAACCACGGAGATTTTCACAGGGGTGGTTATCTGTCCTCCCTCGATCTTGTAGGCACGGGCCGGGGCTAAAGTAAAGGTGGACATGCCAGAACCATGTTTGAGTGTTTCTACGTAGATGCCGTGGTCGATCTCGGCCATGATCTCCTGCACCGGACGAGTACCCTTGGCGATATAGGTTGTGGTCATGCGCACAATAGGCTCAAACTCGAAGCTTGTGGCTCTGGCATTGCCAGTGAGGTTCTCCTCCAAAGCTACACTGGTTGCGGCACTGTGCAGACGCCCCGTCAAAAGTCCCTGGGAGATGATTTTGGTCTCTTGTCCCTTTGTTCCTTCGTCATCGAAGGGTGTGTAGCCGTTACCGGCTAATGTTCCGTCGTCCACGATAGTGAGCAGATCGCGTCCAACTCTTTTGCCCAGGGCCCATTCGGCCTTCATGGTCTCATCTCCAACCATGAAATCGGACTCGCTCTTGTGCCCGAAGCTCTCGTGGGTGAAGACACCTGTGGCTTCTGGACTCAAGAGGACGGTATACTCTCCCGGAACCACGGGCTCGGCATCACGGATGAAGGCGATGCTCTTGGCTATCTCATCCTGGAAATACTGTTTGTACCCTCCAAGATCAGAGAAGAAGGTGGCACCCTTAGATATTCCCGCTTGATCTTTATTCTCTCCGCAGACAATGTCCAGCGTCATGCGGATACCGCAAGTCTGTTGATCAAAGGTGATGGCAGCGCCCTTGGACGAAAAGAAGGACTTGATGGTCTTGTTATCGACATAACGGGAGTTGTGGTTAACAATGGCCGGATCCGCAATCTGTGCCAGGATTTCCTCGAGAAGCGCCTGCTTTTCCTCGATGGAAATCTTGGTCACCGAGTCTGCCTCATAGCGCAGCATCTTTTCTTGGTTGACTTGGAATGCTTGCACCACGGGATGGTTCAAGATGTCAGGGTTGGGTGTGGCCATTTGGACCAAAGTGTCCATGCTGGCCTGAATATTCTCCAGATCTGTGGTCGAACCGTAATACCAGCGGGTGCCATCGAATACCCGGATCAAGGCTCCCTTCTCGGTGCGGATTTTTTGGCTCTGTAAGACGAGCTCCTTAAAACGGATTTCCGTGTTATGGGACTCTACTATGCGGACGTCGACATAAACATCATGGGGAAAGCGAAACATTGGCGGCCTCCTTCAGTTCCAGTTTTCCAGTTGGGGGATTGTACTTGTTCCCTTTTGATATTCATGACGGACTTTGCCATTTCCTGCAAAAAGTCGGGTTTTCGCCTAGAAGGTATTTCAAGTTGTATCTCTAAGATATAGTATCAGTTCATGCATACAAGGGAGTGAGTTGCAGATGAGGACTGGGTTCAAAAGGTACATCCGTCTTTTTTGTGTCCTTGGGATGATCTTTCTTTCTGCTTCGGCGCGGGCGGAGCCGGCGGTGAAAAATGTCATTCTCATGATCGGAGACGGCATGGGCATAAACCACATAACCGCAGCTAGAATCAGCTTAGAGCATGGGGCGTACTCTCGACTGAACCTAGATACCATGCCCTACACTGGATTCTCCATCACCTTCTCCAACTCCAGTCTTGCCACGGATTCGGCCGCGGCAGCAACCGCTCTGGCCACGGGCTTTCGCACCGACAATGGACGACTGGCCACCCTGCCCGATGGTACCTTTGTGCAGAGCATCATGTTGAAAGCCAAAGAACAAGGACGTAGCACCGGGATTGCGGCCACAGTAAGCATCACCGATGCCACACCCAGCGCTTTTTTGGTCAATGCGGATTCTAGGGCCTTAGAGCGGACGATTGCAGAAGACATTCTGAAGACCCAGACCGATGTGCTTCTTGGGGGAGGTGCTGATGCCTTTGGTATTAACCCCTTTACCCGCGAACCCCGCGCTCGTTCGTTAATGAACGAAGCATTAGCCGCTGGATACACCTATATTTATGATCGGGACGGGCTGATTAATCTGGAGATCACACCGGACCTCAAGTTGATTGGGCTCTTCATGGGCGGCAATATGAGCTTCGAGATCACTCGATTTCCCACAGAGCCGTCGATTGCCGAGATGACCATGGGGGCGCTGCAGGTTCTGGGGCAGAACCCCCAGGGGTTTTTCCTGTTGGTGGAAGGATCCCGGATTGACCTGGCGGCCCATTCCAACAGCACAGCAGAAATGGTCGGCGATCTTCTGGCCTTTGATCAGGCCGTGGGGGTAGCTTTGGACTATGCCCAGAAGCATCCTGGCACCCTGGTGGTGGTGACAGCGGATCATGAGACCGGGGGTTTTGGGATCAGGAGCGGAGACCCTTCTGGGGAGAGGGTGAACTACGGTTGGTTAAGTACCGCCCACACAGGAGCGATGGTGCCGATCTACGCCTTTGGGCCAGGTGCAGATCGTTTCACGGGAACGCTGGACATTACGGAAATATCTGTTCGAATCGCCGAACTTATGGGTATGAGTGGTTTTCCCGCAGTGATAGATACGGGCAGCAGCGATTCCCAATGAGCGGACATGGCCGAGAAGAGCAGCAAAAGCTTAGAAAACAGACTATATGATCGATGGAGGAATGCAGAAGTGCTGATTAACAACGATGATCTCGTTTTATTTCAAGGTGACAGCATTACCGATACATCCCGGGATCGGGTGAACGATTCTCTGGGCACAGGTTATGCCTATATCACCGCCAGTTTGTTTTCTTCTTTGTACCCACACAAAAAGGTGCGTTTTGTCAATCGGGGCATCAGCGGTAATCGGGTGCGGGATTTGGAGGAGCGCTGGGATAGGGATTGCCTTGACCTTCAGCCCGATGTTCTTTCGATCATGATCGGAATCAACGACTGTTGGAAACGGTTTAGTCAAAATGACCCCACCTCAACAGACAGCTACCAGAGCGGTTATAGAAGGCTGCTGGAGAGGGTCCGGACGGAGCTGCCCGATACCAAACTGATTCTCTTAGAACCCTTTGTTCTGCCAACCTTGCCTGAACAGCAGGCTTGGCGAGAGGACTTGGACCCTAAGATTCAGGCAGTTCGTGAACTGGCCAGGGAATTTGAGGCTGTCTATGTGCCCCTTGATGGTCTTTTTGCGGCAGCAGCCGCCCGCCGGGAACCGGCCTTTTGGGCTCCTGACGGCGTGCATCCCTCCCCCGCAGGCCATGGCTTGATTGCCCGCGCCTGGCTGCAGGCTGCGGGAGCAAATCTTGGAGGATAGGTGGTAGCTATGGATGATCTTCTTTCCATTCAGGGGGATCTAGGCGGGCTCAAGCAGGTCTTGACCTACCAGGATGGGGTCTTGACCTGGAAAGAAGGGGAGAACACCCGAAGCTGGCAAGAGGAAGAGCTGGAGACGGTGAAACTGCATCATTATGTGGGCAGTCTGACCATCAATGCCAAATTGAAGGATGGGCAGGAGTTGGTGCTGCTCAGGGGCTCGCAGGGTTTAGCCCGCCAATACCAGATGTTCGCTCAGACGATCAACAACCGACTTCAAGGCAAGGACGACAGAGCGTATGCCAAAGAAGTGGCGGATCGCTGTCCGAAATGCCAACGCTACTATGCAGATCCGGCGCGCCCTATCTGCCTCCGCTGCTTGGATCGACGCTCGCTGTCCAAACGGGTGCTGGGTTTAGCTCCGCCTTATCTCCGGCAGATTGCGTTGATGATTCTTCTGATGTTGGCTTCTTCTTTGGTGGGCCTGATCTCGCCCTTTTTGGGGGGGCGGATCTTCTTTGATGAGGTGCTCGACTCCGCAGGCCGCTATGCAGGCCGAATTGGCCAGGTTGTCCTGGCCATGTTCCTGGCCCAGCTGGTCACGCTGTTCCTCAGTATTTGGCAGGGTAGGGTAAATTCCAGGGTGTCGGCGCGCATTGTCTTTGATCTGAAGACGCAGGTGTTCACAGCCATGCAGAGACTATCCCTGAAATTTTACAACAATCAGCAGACAGGCTCCTTAATGACCAGGGTAAATAATGATGCCACCCATTTGCAGGCGTTTTTCCATGATGGTCTACCCTTCTTCATTGTGAATTCCATGCGCTTGGTGGGTATTGTTGCGGTACTGCTTGCCATGGATTGGCAATTGGCTCTCTATGTATTGATTCCAGTTCCCCTAATTGTGTTGGGAACGGCCAAACTCCACCCATTACTCTGGCGCCTTTACACCAGGCGCTTTCGGGCTTTGTCCCGTTTGAATGCAGTGGTCAACGATTCCTTAGGCGGGGTGCGGGTGGTCAAAGCCTTTGGGACAGAACATGAGGAAATCCAGCGTTTTTCCCGCAACAATCAGAGGGTCTTTGCGGTGAATCGGGAGGTGGGGCAGATGTCTTCCACGGTCTTTCCTGCCCTTTCCTACTTGATGAGTCTGGGTGCCTTGGTAATCTGGGGTGTGGGCGGAAGCAGGGTGCTCTGGGGTGACCTTACCTTCGGTACCCTGATCACCTTCACGGGCTATCTGGGAATGCTCTACGGCCCTTTGGATTTTATGACTCGTATTGTTGACTGGTGGTCGTCAAGCATGAACTCGGCCCAGCGGATCTTCGAGGTAATCGACTCCAACGAACTGCTCTGGACTCCCGAACCTGGAGAGATTGTTCCTATGCCCCGGGTCAAAGGTTCCATTGCAGCCCAGGATGTGACCTTTGGATATGAGGAAGGCAAGCCTGTCTTAGAAGATATCTCCTTTACGGTGGAACCCGGCGAGATGATCGGCATTGTGGGACGCTCGGGCGCAGGCAAATCCACCCTGATTAATCTCATTTCTCGTCTGTATGATCCCACCGCGGGGATCATTTTTCTCGACGGGGTCGATCTGCGTTATGTTGACCAAAAGGATCTCCGGCGGCAAGTGGGCATGGTCTTACAGGACACCTTTTTGTTTCGTGGCACTGTTTTCGAGAACATTGCCTATGGCAGGACCGATGCCAGCTATGAAGAGGTGGTCCAGGCTGCACGGATTGCCAACGCCCACGACTTCATTACCAAACTTCCCGATGGTTATGAGACAGTCTTGGGGCAGCGAAATGTGGACCTTTCCGGTGGAGAAAAGCAGAGAATCTCCATTGCCAGGGTAATTCTGCATGATCCGGAGATTCTCATTCTCGATGAGGCCACAGCCTCCATTGATACCGAGACAGAGCAGCTGGTACAAGAGGCTTTAGAACGCCTGGTTCGGGGCCGCACCACCTTTGCCATCGCCCACCGTTTGTCGACCTTGCGACAAGCCGATCGCCTTTTTGTTTTGGACCGCGGCAAATTGGTGGAGGTGGGCAGTCATCAAGAGCTCCTCAAAAAACGGGGTATTTACTACAAGCTCTTCACAACCCAGCGGGATGCCTTGTCCCATATCGGCGTGGCTGGCTAGAGAGAGGTGAAGCAAATGGCTGACGTACAATTTCTGGACGCAAAAAGTGTTCGGCTTCGGACTACAGCGGGTGGTTTGGTGAGTTTAGGCCTGGGCGATACCTTTTTTCCCAAGGTAGATTTACACCTGGCTTTTCCCTTTTCCGATCCCGAGCGCTTCATTTCGGTGCGGGAGCCAGAGGGCGATGAGATTGGACTCATTCGTCACATCCAGGAGCTCGATCCCCTTTCCCAAGAAGCGGTCCGCAAGGAGCTGCGCTGGAGGTACTATACCCCTAGGATCCAGCGTATCATCAGCTACAAAGAGGAGTTTGGACATACCTACTGGGAAGTGGAAACAGATCGGGGGGTCCATACATTTGTAACCCGCGGTCGCGATCAAACGGTGCGCAGTATTTCGGAAAGGCGCACACTGATCATTGATGTGTCGGGCAATCGTTATGAGATTGCTGATTTGGAGGACCTGGATGTCCGCAGTCGAGAGTATTTGGCAACCTTGTTATAGGGGTGGTGAATGTGTCAGAGTTGATGACGGTGGCGGCACCTCTTAGTTCCGATCTGAGGGATGTGGATTGGCAGGTGGTGGCCACCTTGGAGAATCTGCAGGTTCAGGAACGGACAACGGGACGCATACTGGATGAAATTTCATTAGCCGGTGCCACCAAAGTGGAGAACGAGACACTGGTTGGTTTGGCGCGCCTTGTGATCTATTTCGGCCATGAGGCCCGTACAGTGGCCTACTATCCTTTGGAACATGTTCCAGAGTATGGCGTTTTAGCCAATGCACTCACTCGCTATTTGGAAGACGGTGTCGTCCCCACCATGAAACCGGTGGAGACCGCCTTTTGCCCTAACTGCCAGAGGCCTTTGCGCCATGGCACCAAGGTTTGCCCCGCCTGCGTTAGTTCCAAAAGAGTGCTGAGGCGCTTAGCAGACTATCTCAAGCCCTATTGGCCGTTGGTGACCATGGGTATGCTCATCTTTTTTGCCTTGACCGCCGCCAGTTTGATCACACCCCAGTTGCAGAGGATTTTGGTGGACGATGTACTCAAAGCCAGCGATGCGAATCTTACGATGCTAGTGGTTTTGGTGGCGGGTATGGCTTTGGTTCGGCTGTTGGTGACCGTTTTCAGTATTCTGAGGGGCCGGATCATGGTTGTGGTGGGGGCCCATCTCGGCCGTGATTTGCGTGGGGCAGTCTTTACCCGGATTCAGTCCTTATCCCTTAGTTTCCTCGATAAGCAGCGGGTTGGGGATTTGATGAACAGAATCAACCACGATACCAGGCATGTACAAAGTTTTCTCCAACACCAGCTGCCGGACTTGGTGACCCAGAGTTTGCTCCTGCTTGGGGTGATTGTAGTCTTGCTGGTGCAGAGCTGGCAATTGGCACTTCTGATCCTGATTCCAGCTCCCTTTATTGTCTGGCTTTCCAATGTCACAAGGCGCAAGGTGCGGCGCATGTACCGCCAGCAGTGGCGTTCTTGGGATGAGGCCAACTCGGTCCTCCAGGACATACTTAGCGGGATACGTGTGGTCAAATCTTTTGGCGCAGAGGACATTGAAGTGGAACGTTTTACGCAGTACAGCGCCCACTACCGGGATCTTACCGCCCGTAACGAAAGCGCTTGGAATACCCTGTATCCGAGCTTGAGCTTTATTATGGGTTTGGGAAACTTTTTGATCCTCTACTATGGGGGGAAGCTGGTGCAAAATGAGGTCTTTCAGATGGGTGAGCTGATTCAGTTTTCGGCTTATGCCGGTTTGCTCTATGGCCCATTGCAGTTTATGTCCTTCATCCCGCGCTGGTTTCATCACGCCATCACGGCCGCTGAACGCATTTTTGAGATTGTCGATGAGATTCCTGCCATCCTTGATCGCCCAGATGCGATAGCAATGCCTAGGATTGAGGGGCACATCAAGCTGGAGAATGTAACCTTTGGCTATCGTTCGCATGAACCGGTGCTGAAAAAGGTCAGTCTAGAAATTGAGTCTGGCGAGATGATTGGTTTGGTGGGCCATTCTGGGGCGGGGAAATCCACCTTGATTAACCTCGTCAACCGCTTTTATGATGTGGACGAAGGATCCATTTATATTGATGGGGTCGATGTGCGGGATTTGGCACAAGGCGATCTCAGGCGCCAAGTTGGAGTGGTCTTGCAGGAATCGTTCTTGTTTGCGGGGACAATCTGGCAAAACATTGCCTATGCCAAACCTGGGGCGACCAAGGAAGAGGTGATCCGTGCCGCCAAGATCGCCAATGCCCATGATTTCATCGTCACCTTTCCCGACGGCTATGATACTAGGGTGGGTGAAAAGGGCCAAAGGCTCTCTGGCGGAGAAAGGCAGAGAATTGCCATTGCCCGTGCTGTTTTACACAATCCTCGGATCTTGATTTTGGATGAAGCTACATCCTCGGTGGATAGTGAGACGGAGAAACAGATTCAGGAAGCCATCCAGCGACTGGTGCAAAACCGCACCACCATTGCCATCGCCCACCGTCTATCCACCTTGAAGGATGCGGATCGGATCATGGTTCTGGACCATGGGGAACTTGTAGAACTGGGTACGCATGAGGAACTTCTTGGCCTGCGAGGTTATTACTTCCGCCTGGTACAGGCGCAAAGGGAGATGAACCGCATGCGGGCTGCTGTCTAGTTGGTCTCTGGCGCATATCCGCCTGGGGTTTTTGGCACCATAACAACGAACTTACAGGTTAAGGAGGTTGCTTATGGAAGTCCATTGCACTGTGAAGAACTGTACCTGGTGGGATGACAACTACTGTATCGCCAATGGTATTCTAATTACCAGCGACGAAGTGGGGGAGGCGCTGCCCGAACGCTACGATTATCAGGAGACGCAAAGCATTGTGCAGCAGTTTGGGGAGACCCCGGTGGACTCTTGTACGTCCACCTGCTGTAAGACCTTTGCCCCGCGCCAAGACTAGGGAAGATCACAAGACACCCGGGGAGGGTGTCTTCTTCATTTTTCTCAGGGTCGCAAGGAAGGATAGCCCCCGTTGATAGAACTGTCGATGCTCCAGACATTGGTGAAATCCCAGCCAGCGTAGGTGCTGGTTTGCTGCATGTCGAAGGTGGACCTGCTCAGACCGGCCCCGAAGGTGGTCGCAGCGAGATTCTGATCGAAGTAGGAAGTACTAACGGATCCCAGGTTCAGGCCAGTTAGACCTCCTCGATTTCCGGCCCCGCTCAGAGAGACGGCAGCATAGCTTTCCTGGATGACTCCATTGCTATGGTTTTGGTTATGACCGGCCAATCCTCCAACGGTGAACCCAGTCACCGACCCCCGGGCATAGGAGCGGCTTATTGTGCCGCGATTATTGCCCACCAGGCCGCCGCTATAGGAGGATAAGGTCAATCCTAGAGCAGTGGTGTTGCCAGTTGCAGAGCAGCGAGTGATGGAACCGGTATTGGTTCCGACCAAGCCGCCCACATCCACTCGACCTAAGACCTCGGCTTCCAGGACTGTACAGCCAATGATCTGGCCGTCGTTTCTGCCCGCGAGGGCCCCCACAGAGTTTCCGCCGCTGATCTTGGCCGACTGCAGCTGGAGGTCAATCACAGTACCATTGGGGGCAATGTTGGCAAAAAGACCAACCTGTGAACTATCAGGGCGGTGAATGAAGAGGTCATGAATGGTATAGATACCCCCAGCGTGGCCGCCGGTCAGACTTCCTTCGAAATCCCTGATAGGCTCCCAGCCATCTCCATCGTTCCCGTAGGGAGAATCTATCTCGGCTGTAGCTCCCGCCTCAATGTCATTGGCGAGTTGGTAGTGGGCTGTGGGATCGGTCCTGATACCGTTAAGTCCATGGAGATTGTGAATGAGGTAGGGGAAGTGTTCCTCGCCTGTGCCTACATAGCCCACGACCAAGAGGGGGGCCATCAGTTCCAGGTCATTATGGGAAAACGTAAGGTAGTACTCGCCTTCCTGGAGGATAAGGTCAAGAAATTCTGCTTGACCGTCCGCATCGGTTAGAACACTTTCTGTACCTGAGGCAAAACCGCCTGGTACCGCCGCGGTTATGGTCTGACCACCCTCCCTGATCACATTGCCGAAGACATCCACCAGAACCACTGTGGGCGGCCCCAAAATGGGGGCGTTGGCGGTACCGTGATCACCAAACGCCACTAAACGCAAACCAGCGGGTTGAGCTGGAAGCAAGTAGAGGTCAAAGGAATAGCTGCTTCCTTCGACGTCCACCGTTAGCACATGGTGCCCGGCGGTGCTAGGAGCCGTTGTCAGGAGCAGCTCTGCCTTGCCTTCCGCAAACGAACAGTTCTCTTCCTCCAGGAGAATGCCATCAAGGTCGCTGGAAATTGTGACAGCGTAGATCCCGTCAGGGGCGGGCTGATCGCCCTGTGTTAAGGCCACGATCACGGCTAGGGGTTCACCGGCTAGGTGATCTGACTCTGTCTGTAGAGCGGCCGCCCAGGTATCCCAAAGACTCGGTGCATGGGTTTCATGGGTCGGCAGGGATAGGTTGGAGTATGTATATTCTACGCTGCGGGGCAGAATGCCCTGAGCAGCGACTCTTACCAGATAGCTGCCATCAAGGTGCGTGGGTAGATTTAAGGTGAGTTTTGCCTGGTTGGATTGAATGATGGTGAATGCTGTGATTGCTGGGTCGAGCGGGTCTCCCTCGGCATCTAGAAACTCCGCCTCGATTGCGGTGCCATCTTCCACATTGGTTGTGGTAACATCAACTGTAACGATTTTCTCGCTGCCCGTGATCGGATCCGCGGGCGAGAGGGTCACAGCCAGGATAGCCGGGGTCCCGATCTCAAATACGCTCACATTGTAGGAGAGCACACTGTCCTTATACCCCTGTCTTCTGGCCACCACGTTGACCGTGGTGGTGCCAACGCCGATGGCTGCAAAAGAAAGCTCATGCTCCTGAACTGTCACCGCTGTGATGGAGGGATCGTCCGCTTGACTGCTGAGCTCCACGTCAGAAGGATCAATTTCAAGTTCGATGGTCATTGTTTCTCCCAAGGGCAGTCGGATGTCTTTGATCTCCTGGCGAATGGCGATGGACTTGCTGTACGTTCCGATACAGCCTGAGAGGGATGTTATGGTAATGAGAAGCAAGAATAGTGCAGCCTTTACATGTTTGGAGTATGTCATGGGCTCACCTCATCAGAGTGGATAAAGAAGGAATTCTGCGCTGAGACGAGAACTCCTTTTTTGACGTATACACAGGGAAATCCGGAACCTGAAGGGGTGAATACATGCGTGGCTTCAGCTACTTCGTTGAAAAGATTCCCCCTAGTATCTACCATAACGCCAGGGCCATCTTCTCCACCCACATGGCCATCTTTCTTCCCGCCTCCTATGTGTTTGATCGCAAGATGGAGGTGGAGGAGTATCACTTTGTGATCTGTTTTGAGACTCCGCCTTTAGCTACGATCAACGGGAAGGAGTACCAGTTCAGAAAGGGCAGCATCATTTGCCTGGCTCCAGGCGATGACATTTTTGTGCACTTTGCAGAGAAACAGGGTCCGGCCAGATACATGACGATTTGTGTGCTGCCCACGTTTATGAACAATATTTATGCAGAACTGGGCGGTCTAGGGACGCTTGACTTCGAGTCTATGCACAATAGGTACAGTCACCTGCTTCTGGATGCGCTCGACGCTTTGATCCACGAAGTAGTTCACAATGGGGACACGAGTCCACTGATGATTAGCAGTCTGGAACAACGCCTAGCCATTCAGCTGATCCGCGATGCCAAGCCCGCCCCGCCGTGGATCAGCGGGTGTCGGCCCCATGTTGAAGACATTGCCCACAAGGCCTGTACGTATATTGAAACATATTACACCAGCAATATTACGATTAGGGATATCAGCGATGCGATTTTTGTCAGCCCCTCCTATCTGCAGAAAATCTTTCCCAAGATCGTGGGAAAGACCCCCCATCAGTACATTATGGAGTGCCGGCATCGCAGAGCCAGGGAAATGCTTGTTCTCACTCGGGTGTCCATGGAAGAAGTCGCTAGACAGTGCGGTTTTGTCAACAGCTCGCACTTCTCGACCACGTTTAAGCAGATGGAAGGCATCTCGCCTTTAGCCTTTCGGAAGGCGTATCCCCGTCAATGATGGAACCGATGCATCACAAAAAGACCCAGCCCGCAATCCCTGCGAGCTGGGTTTGCCAGCGGGTACTCTATTTCAGCAGCGTGAACTTACCTATGATCGGCAGCTCTTTCGCCACGCCATTAAGTCCGTTCACCAATCCGATCACCCCGAAGATGAGGCAGGCGATGGAGAAAAATGGTAGGAGAATCCAGCCAATAATGGGGATCAGTCCTAAAATGAATCCCCCGACAAGACCCGTTATCCAAAGCAGAAGTGACTGATTGGCATGGAACTTGGCGTACTGTGATTCAGGGCAGGTGATTAGAGGGAGGAAGAACAGAAGGTAGGCCAGGCCTGCCATGGTCTTGTTCTTCTCCACGTCCTCCGGGGAGAACACGCGCGTTGTCTCGGGTTGCACTTTCATTGTAAGAACCTCCAGTCTAGACTCTTCTTTTAATTGTATACGCGAAGATACGATGTTTTTTGGCAATTCCCTCCAAGAAATTGCAAAAAAACGCACTTTTTCTAGAATAAATCCGGAAAAGTTGGCAACGGGCGCTGCCCCCTTCGTTCGGTGATGCTGTCTGTAGGTCCGATTTCGCTGCAGAGGAGGGGCGAGAGGGGGTTATACCTTGCCAGGTTTTCTTGTACGGATTTCGGGCTGAAGTTGGCATAGCAGTAGATGCATCCGTGGGCACAGGTGTTGTATGCTCCAAGATCGACGCTGGATACACAGTTGCAGTCTTCCCTCTGATGTTTGTCTCTGCTGATCTGGAGCGGCTGTGATCGGATCTTGGCGATCAGAGCATTATCAATGCATTTCCCAGGCCTAATCCCCAGGGGGGTTAGGTCAATTTGTTCACTGCATGCTTCCAGGCTCAATCCAAAGCGTTGGGCTAGATGGGCCAGTCCTTCCGCTACATCAAGAACACTTTCCTTGTCCATCATCAGGGGGCCTAGGCTTCTTGTGTTCCTTGTCGTTTTCCTGTAAAGATCAACAAAACTGATCACGCACTTATCGGTACTGTCAGCCAGAGCCGAAGCCAGCCTAGTAAATTGACGCAGGTGGAAGTCCTTGTTGAGCGTCTTGGTGATGATGATGGGGTCATAGCGCCAAATCGTCCGGGTTTTGCCAACTCTTCGGGCCAACTCCTGGAAGGAGGCGATGATTTCTTCCTTTGGTGCTAGATGGGGCTCCACGGAGGTATCGTAGCCGGTGATGGTAATCTGGAAGTAATAGTGGTAGCCGTCTAAGAGATCAAGCTTGGGCAGCATCCTACTTGGGTCCTTGGTCCAAAAGACGATGCCATCGACGAGCTCGGGATGGAGGGAGACGCGGCTAACCTGGCGAGGGTTCCTGGGGTTTCGCACGCAGGCATAGCCTTCCTGCAGTCGCTGGAAAAACCACTCACTGAAGAAGGCTGGGATATCCGTTCTCCGGCTTACGCTCAGTATCATCGTGATCCCTCCGATGCTGCTAGTTCATCCTGTATCCATAGGCCTCCAGAATCCATAGGGGAAACTCCATTCGCACCGTCATCAGGGGGTCTACGATTTGGCAGATGTGGAGATTTCCCATTAGGGACAAAAGCATGCCTGCTTCTTGGGCATCCATACCCAGGGCCTGTTGCAGAAAAACGAGCATCATCTGGGAGGCTGTCACGGCAGCTTTATCTAGTGTAGCTTCTGAGGCAATTGTGATCAGATCGGAACCAGACACTACCATGGGCAGGGGCAGCCACAGATTTTGCAGCACATCCACTTTCACTTGGATCTGGGCGGCGATTTCCATGCCGCAGACGATGACTTCTCCGTCCCCCATCAGGGCATGAACATCGCCCATGGCCAGCAGGGCACCTGGAACATGAACGGGCAAGTAGACGACAGAACCCTTACCGATCCGTTTACAGTCCATATTACCGCCATGGGCACCCGGCGTTCCAGTGGAAATCTCCTCACCCTTTGGAGCGGTGCCGATCACTCCGATCATGGGATTGAGCTTCAGTTCAAGACGTTCATTGAAGATGGCCTTCCCATCTTTGATGGGAATGAACTTGGTTTTGCGCTCTGTCAGGACATGACCTAGTGCACCGCTTCCGGGTCCAACGCGCATGACGCCTTGGCTGTCCAGGATGATGTCCATGATCTCGACGCGTAGAATATCACCGGGGCGGGCGCCTTGCACATAGAGCGGACCGGTGGCGGGATTAACGCGGTCCCAGCCTGAAAAGGGGAGGACTTGGTTTTCCTGGGTAATTTGGTTGCTGTAACAATCATAGGTTTCAAAGCAGATAGTGTCCCCAGGGGACGCTTGAGCTACCGGATCGTTCCAAGGGGATAATTTAAAGACGGATTGGTCGCGCGCAATTCTTTGCATGGGATCCTCCCTATCAAAGCAGTATTCTTAATCTTTCTTGATTCCATCTCCGCAAACCAAATCCTTTGGGTGAGGCAAAAACGGAAGGAATCTCATGAGATTTGAAGAAACATAAATATAACGTCTGCGTATACTTGTAAAATAATGTTAAGACGAGATTGGAGAATCAAAAAGGGGAGGTGTGGATTAGCGAGCTTGTTCGTACCGGGCTTTTCTTACAACAAGAAGGGGGAACTGTATTGAAACGAGTATCTATTCTATTACTGCTGGTATTGTCTCTGGCTTTAGCAACTGGTGTTGCTGGCGCCCAGAATATAGAGTTGACCTACTGGACCCATACCGACGACAATCGCACCATCATCGAAAACCGCTACATTGAGGAGTTCCAAGAGCTGTATCCCAATGTGACCATTAAGCGAGTGGTGAACGAAGCCGCTAAAATGGGAGATTTGATGCTAACGGCGTTCTCAGCCAACAATGCGCCAGACCTGTTTAATCTGCCCATTGAGCAGGAGTATGGATATATGATGCATTATCGGGTAGCACCGGTAGACTACGAAGCCATCGGTTACAAGGATGCGCAGGAGATGATCGATCAGTACCTCGCGGGCACTTTTGATCCTGTCACCATGGACGGCCAAATTTACGGCCTGCCCCTTGAGCTTACCAACTGGAGTATCTATATCAACAAGAATATCTTCCGCGATGCAGGTCTTGATCCCGAGAAGGATTATCCTAAGACATGGGAAGAGATGATTGAGGTTGCCGACAAGTTGACATTGCGCGATGGTGAGATTATCACCCGGCGCGGCTTTGACTTCCGTTATCCTTACTACCTCGTGGCTATGCTCCCCATGGTGGAGCAGTTGGGTGGACAGCTGCTCAGTGACGACGGAAAGACCGCTATCGTCAACGACGAAGCCTGGCTCCAAGTCTTTGAGTGGTTTAGAACCTGGGGTCCCCACGGCCGTAATCTAGGCAGCCCCACCTACACTTCAGCACGGAAAATCTTCAATATGAACAACAACGATATCGGCATGTGCCTAACAGGCTTCTATCAGCAGGGCAGAATCCGCATTGACAATCCTGAATTCTACGACAGCGGCGAATGGATGGTTGTTCCATACCCCGTCTTTGAAAACGCCGTAAACGACGTAGCATGCTCCTATTACGGACACTACATGATGGTCAACGCACAAACCTCCCCAGAGAAGCAGGAGTGGGCTTGGCGGTTTATCGCTTATATGCTGGATCATCCTTGGGAGTATCTGGAGACTGTGAACATCATCCAGCCCAGAGGCGACCTCCTTGCAGATCCAAGGTACATGGAACTGCCTTACATGAATGTGTTTATGGATGATATGGAAAGAGGTCACATTGTCTTCTTGCACGAAAACGGCTTCCAGTTCGAGCGTTTCATCAAGGAGGCCATTGAAAGTGTCATGCTGTCGAATATGCCTTCGGAGGAAGCATTAGACATTCTTCGTGAGCGCATCCAAGAGGTCCTTGACGACCAGTATTGATGTGTTCTAAGGCCCGCAAGCAAGCCCGGGCTTCTGCTCGGGCTTCTTGTTCTTTGAGCTAATGGGGGGAGATTTATGCGCCAGAGCAGAGGATTTAGTATGGAAAGGAAAAAGGCAAGGTGGGGATGGGTGTTTGTGATCCCGTCACTGATCCTGTTTTCAGCCTTTAGTTTTTTCCCGATCATGAATGCTTTTTATGAAAGTTTCTTTAATCGTAATCTGTTATCCCTCAGGCCGCCACGCTTTGTGGGCTGGGATAATTATACGTATTTATTCCGTTCTAAGGATTTTTGGCTGTCCGTCCAGAATACCTTGATTTTTACCCTGGGGACCTTTTTGCCACTCTTGGTGTTCAGCCTGATTCTGGCGGTTTTTATCATGTCCATTTCCCGTTTTAGGCGATTTTTTCAGATGGCCTTCTATTCCCCCGCAGTGCTTTCGTCGGTGGTAGCGGCTTTGATCTGGCTGCTCATCTTTGACCCCCGCGGTTTGGCTAACCAAGGAATGAATGCTTTATTGGGTACAGCCGGTATAAACTACAATTGGCTATCCACAACGGGTATGCTGCGTCTCTCTACCATTATTGTCTATTTTTGGAAATATATCGGCTACTTTACCGTGATCTTTGTTTCAGGAATTGGTTCGATCCCGGACACTTTGGGAGAGGCGGCCTTGATTGACGGAGCCAATCGCTGGACGCTGTTTTGGCATGTCACGTTTCCGCTGCTCAAGCCCACTACCATGCTTGTATCCATTATGACCATGATCCAGTGCTTGAAGACCTTTAGCACGCAGTACATGTTTACCAGTGCAGGCGCTCCGACCCGGCCGATCAATGTGATTACCCTCAACATTTACAACACGGCCATTAAAGATTATCGCATCGGGCGGGCTACAGCCATGAGTATCCTGCTCTTTGTGGTCATGTTTGTCTTTACGTGGCTGCAGCTTAGGGTTTCCCGTACAGAGGACGTCAGTTACACGTAAGAGTCGTCTACACGGAGGAGGAGATAAGTATGAGTGCACAGAAGACACGATCTTGGTATGTAGAGAAGGCTTTTACGCTATTGATCTGGATGTTCCTGATTGGGGCCTGTATTTTGATCTTGGTTCCGCTGGTATTTATGTTTACTGCATCGGCCATGCCGGCCCGGCACATTTTGCGTCTGCCCTACCCATGGATTCCCGAGGGTTTTTACTGGCCAAACTTCTGGAGTGGTCTAAGGGGACCGGAAGGTACGTTCATTTTTATACGCAATGCTCTCAATTCTCTGATTGTCGCCGGTACTGTTTCCTTTTTTACAGTCATACTCTCGTCCCTGACGGGCTATGGTTTGGCCAAGTTTCAGTTTAGGGGACGAACTCTCGTCTTTATGCTGATCATGGCCACGATGATGATCCCCTTCGAGGCGATTATGATTCCCCTATATATGGTAGCCATGCGCATGGGTTTACAGGACACCTATGCCGGGTTAATCCTGCCTTTCCTGGCCAATGCCTTTGGGGTATTTTTGATGCGGCAGTACCTGATCACCTTCCCCGATGAGATCCTCGATGCTGCCCGGATCGATGGCGCCAGCGAACCGCGCATCTTCGCCAGAATTGTGCTTCCGAGCTCGGGGCCTGCCATTGCCACCTTGGCCATCTTGGCGTTCCGTTCCCAATGGGACAGCCTGCTCTGGCCTCTCCTTGTGATCCAAAGCGATGAAATGAAGACGATCCCCCTTTATATCACGAAGTTTATGGCGGAAACCCATAGTGACGAAGGGATCATGATGGCCGTTGCTGTAATGGCCAGCATTCCCATGATTGTGCTCTTTTTGACCTTGTCCAAGTACTTTGTCAATACCGAGGGACTCACATCGGGAGCGAAGGGTTAGAACCAAATGGGGGGGAAATGCGATGACAGTCAAATACCGCAGGGAGCTTGATGCCATCTCTGCATATGTACCGGGGAAGCCCATTGACGCGGTCAAGCGGGAATTGGGTTTGGAGCGGGTGATCAAATTGGCGTCCAATGAAAACCCCTTTGGCTTCTCCGATTCGGTACGGGCAGCGGTGATGCAGGCCCTGGACGAAGTTAACTTATACCCGGATGGCAACGCCACTCTCCTCAAGGAGAAGATAGCGGAAAAGTACGGCATTAAGCCTGACATGGTCTTGCCCACCTGCGGATCTGACGAGATGGTGGATTTAATTGCCAAGACTTTTATTGATCCAGGCAGTGAGGTCGTCATGGCCGAGGTGACCTTTCCGCGGTATCTTTCCACATCCCAGATGATGGGTGCGAATTTGAAGATTGTCCCCATGAAGAATATGGCCTATGACCTAGAGGGATTTCGCAGGGCCATCACCCCTCAAACCAGGCTGGTCTGGCTGTGCAATCCCAACAATCCCACCGGCTCCTTTTTCACCCGAGACGAGCTGATCAGGCTTCTGGAGTCGATCTCCCCAGAGACCTTAGTGGTGTATGACGAGGCTTACTTCGAATTTGCCACCCATCCCGAGTATCCCAGGGACAGTCTGGATCTCTTGCAGAGACACCGCAATATGCTGGTCATGAAGACCTTGTCCAAGGCCTATGGAATTGCCGGACTTCGTATTGGATTTACGATCGGTGATCCGGCTCTGCTGGGGCTGATCAACAAGATTCGCAATCCCTTCAATGTCACCCTGCTTACCCAGGCCGCGGCCATGGCCGCCCTTGATGACGACGAATTTCTCGTCAAGACCATCGAGAACAACGAGCGAGGCAAGGTCTATCTCTACGCACAATTTGAGGATATGGGCTTGAATTTCGTCAAGACGGAAGCCAATCATATCGCTTTTGATGCAGGTAAAGATGGGGAGGTTGTTTTCCAGGAACTGCTGCGCAAAGGTGTGATCATCCGTCCCATCGGCGGGACGAAGTATGACACATGGCTCAGGGTGAGCATTGGCAAAATGGAGGAAAACCAGGCGTTTATCAAAGCTCTGCGAGAGGTTCTGTAAGAAGGAGGATGGTATGGAAAAATTCACTCTGTACAGGGAAGATTTGGTTTTGTTGATCATTGATATTCAGGAAAAGCTCGTGCCTGTGATCAAGTATAGGAGTCAGGTCATTCGCAATGCCACCGTGTTGATCACGGCGGCCCAGGAGATGGGTTTTCCCGTTATGGTCACGGAGCAATATCCCCAGGGATTAGGGAGAACGGTTCCTGAACTGTTAGGTCTGATTGAGGAGGGCAACCTTTTTTCGAAGAACAGCTTTACCGCTTACACCGATCAGGTCAAGTCTGCTTTGCATGGGTTGGGGCGGAAAACGATACTCCTTTGCGGTATGGAGACCCATGTCTGTGTATTTCAAACAGTCAGGGATTTGCTGCAGGATGGATACCAGGTCCATGTGGCCAAAGATGCTGTAGCATCTAGAACGAAGGATAATTACACCAATGGCATTGATTTGATGCAGTCACTGGGAGCGGTGATCACCAACACGGAAACGGCAGTTTTTGATCTGTTGAAAGTATCAGGTACTCCCGAGTTCAAATTGATCTCCAAGCTGATTAAGTAGCACAACCTGAGAGAGAGCCTCGGGCGCGGGGCTTTTTTTGTTGGGGGAAACCTGCACAAAGTGCCAAGTTTGATCATTATTTCGCAAAGTTAGGGGAGTGGGTGGCGAATCCACAATTAACAAATGTCAGGGAGGAATTTCAGGCTGGGAATAGAATGTTTAATTTACTAAGTATTCGAGGATGGTCGTTAATTTAGCAGGAGGTGATCGGTGCAAGTCGCTATAGGGGTCGTTGAAGCAGGTAGTACTAAATATCGAGGGAGGTAGTCGTAAGTTGATCCAAGCGTTGATCATTGGATTGTATGTTTGGTGGGTAGCGAGTCCTTTCAGCATTAACTTGAGTTTCATGGTCTTTACGCGCCCCTTAGTGTCCGGTGCCATTGTTGGACTTGTCCTGGGGGATCTGCAGAAGGGAATCATGATCGGTGCGGCCATCAATGCCGTATACATCGGTTATATGCATACTGGCGGATCTGTCACCGCTGATATTACGTCGGCGGGTGTCGTTGGCGCCGCCATGGGTATCCTTGCTAATATGAGCGTGGAGGCTGCCTTAGCCTTTGCCATACCCATCGGACTGATCGGGAATGCCATGAGCCCGTTGATGATGGCAGTTAAGTCGCTTTTCGTGCATAGAGCGGACAGATACGCCGAAGCCGGAGACACCAGGGGAATTGCCCTGCTTAACCTGATTCCGGGTACTCTCTTGGCCCTGCTCTATCCCACAATTCCCATCGTATTAATTATCGCCTTTGGCGCAGAGCCCGTTCAAGCCATTGTTGAAGCTATGCCAATGAAGCTTATGGCTGGGATTACCGTCACCGGGAAGCTCCTGCCGGCTGTAGGTTATGCCATGCTGTTACGCTACATGGCCCGGGATACACTCGATGTGGCCATCTACTTGATCGGATTTGTGTTGGCTGCTTATCTGAAGCTTGACATCATCGGCATTGTCATGCTGGGAAGCGCCATGGCCCTTTTGATGTACTTTAGAAACAGTGATAAGGGGGTTGCTGCTAATGTCTAACAAAGAACAAGCAAAGGTCAAGCTTAGCCGCACAGCTCTCCTGAAATCCTGGTTCAATTGGTCAGCCTTCTTGCACGGTCTGTATAACTGGGAGCGCATGCAGGCGGTGGGTTTTGCCCACACCATGAAACCTATCATTGATGAACTGTACAAGACGAAGGACGAGATTACGCAAGCGCTCAAACGTCACTTGGTATTCTTCAATACCAGTCCCCAAGTTGGAGCTCTGGCCGCAGGACTTGTTGCCTCCATGGAGGAGCAGCGTGCCAACGGAATGCCCATTGATGATGAGACAATAAACTCTGTGAAGACCTCTCTCATGGGTCCCCTGGCCGGCCTTGGTGACACCATAACCCAGGGTATGGTGATCCCGATTCTTCTCGCCATTGGTATCAGCCTTGGCTTGGAAGGAAATGGAATGGGAGCGTTTGTCTATGCGGTAGGTGCTTCGGTTTACGCCTATGCCTTTTCCTATTGGGCTTTCTTCCAAGGGTACAAGCACGGGGGCAACTTGGTGGAGCACATGTATGGAAGCGGTCTACTGGAGAAACTATCGGATGCTGCCGCCTTTGTCGGTCTGGTTGCAGCCGGTGGGCTCACGGCCCGATACGTTAACTTCAGGATCCTGACGGAAGTTCGTATTTCCGACATTACGACATTCAATGTGCAGACCCAATTGTTCGATCGTCTGGTACCAGGTTTGTTGCCATTAATTGCCGTGCTTGGCTTCTGGGGCCTGTTGCGCAAGGGCGTTAAGGTCAATCACATTATCTGGGGTGTTTTCGTGGTTGGTATTATCCTCGGATGGCTCGGAATTATCGGTTAACGGTAGTTTCCTTTGGTGGGATGGAGGCTCTGTGCCAGGGCCTCCATCAAATTTTCAACACTTTGCTGGGAGGTAGTTTGCTGGATGGAAGTAACATTTGTTCGAGTGGACAGTCGGCTGATTCATGGCCAAGTCTCCACGGCTTGGGTTCATCACACCGGCGTGAACCGTCTCATGGTGGTGAATGACAAGGCTGCCCATGACCCCATGGAACGATCTTTGCTGAAGATGGCCAAACCAAGAAACATTCGGGGTCTTGATGTCCTAACAATTGAACAGGCCGTGGAGATGATCAAAAACGATACGGGCAAGGACAAAGTGATGATCATTGCCAGAACCCCGCATGATGTAAAGGGTTTGGTGGACGGTGGCATAGCCATTAGGGAAGTCAATCTGGGAAACATGCCGCCCCAGGAAGGCAAGACCAGATTTGAGGACACGGTCCATGCGGACCAAGAGGAGATCAAAGCGCTGAAAGCCATGGCTGATGCAGGAATCGTGATCTATGCCCAGACAACCCCCGTTGGTCCCAAGAGCAACCTCAACGCGAGATTGCAGGGTCAATAAGCAAGAGGAAGGGGATCGATATGATCGGTATCGTTGTTTTGGCTCATGGAACTGTGGCAGAAGGCTTGGTGGAAACGACCGAAATGATCGTGGGTGAGCAAGCCCAGCTGACTGCGGTGCCTTTTGATGGGAAAATTGATGTGGCAGACTATCGGGATCAGGTTGTCGCCGCGGCCTCCAAGGTCGACGGCGGTGAGGGAATCCTCTTTTTAGTTGATCTCCAAGGGGGTACTCCATGTAATGTGGCCGCCTATCTGTCTGCTGCCAGTAAGGCCAGGGTCGTGTCGGGCGTGAATGTTCCCATGCTTGTTACTGTGGTCTTATCCAGGGCAGGTTTGGCCTTAGAACCACTTGCTAGGATGGCACGTGATGCTGGAATTGAAGGTATCCAAGACGTCAAACTAGAGATGGAGGAGTAGATATTGGTCCATTCGAAAGTTATCATAAAGAACCCAGTAGGACTTCATGCACGTCCCGCCGCTAACCTGGTAAAAGAAGCTGTACGCCACCAATGTGCTATTCGGGTGGAGTACAACGGAAAGACAGCGGATGCCAAGAGCATTCTGCAGGTCTTGGCCTTGGGCGCAGGCTGCGGAGAAGAGGTCGAAGTATTCGCGGATGGACCTGGTGAAGCAGGGGCTTTAGCTACGATCGTTGCGTTAATCGAGTCGGAGGAGGGCTAGGTGTGGCACAAAGATTAAAGGGTATCCCGGTCATGCCAGGTCTTGGACTTGGTTATGCTGTGATCCTTAAATCTACTCTGCCGCCAGAGATCGACGAAAGGATCCTTCCTGGTGATGTAGGGGAGGAATTGAAGAAATTCCAAGATGCGGTGAATCAGGCTTGCAGGAGTCTGGAACAAATTCGGGACGAAGCCGCTAAGAAGGCCGGTGATCAAGAAGCAGCCATCTTTGAAGCACAGCTGTTGATGCTGCAGGATCCGTCCCTGCTGGATTTGGTGGAGCAGAAGATCCGGCGTGACTTGTTTGGAGCCATTTCCGCCAGCCGGCAGGCTTGCGAAGAAAACGCAGCCATGCTCAGCTCACTGGAAGATCCCTATTTTGCCGCCAGAGCCCGGGATGTGCTGGATGTTCGGGACCATCTCTTGCGTTGTCTGATGGGGACTCCTCTGCAGAAGCCTGGAGATTACTCGGACCGTTCTGTGCTTGTGGCCGATGACTTAGCACCCTCTGATGTGATCTCCCTCGATCCCGAAAAGGTGCGGGCTGTGGTTCTGGCCCAGGGAGGCACCACGAGCCATGCGGCCATATTGCTAAAAGCCATTGGTATTCCCACTTTGATGGGAATCGGCGTAGGTCTGGAGCGAATTGGGTCAGGTGATTTGGTTTTTGTGGATGCGAATATCGGCGAGGTGACCATCAACCCGGATGATCAGACCGAAATGGAGCTCAAGGCTAGGTTTCGAGCCTTCAAAGAGGAAAAACAGGTCTTGGCCGCTCTAAAAGATCTCCCGGGAGAGACCCTGGACGGCATCAAAGTCGAGCTCCTGGGTAATATTGGCAGTGCAGAAGAAGCGAAGTTTGCATTGGACGCTGGGGCAGAAGGTATTGGTCTTTTTCGCACGGAGTTTCTGTTCATAAATCGTCAAGCTGCACCCAGCGAAGATGCACAGTTGGCCGTCTACAAGCAAGCCCTTTCTGCCATGGCCCCGCACCCTGTAACAATTCGAACACTGGATGTCGGCGGTGACAAGCCCATACCGTACTTGACCTTGGTCGAGGAGATCAATCCCTTCCTGGGCGTACGGGCCATTCGTTTATGCCTACAGGAACAGGCCCTGTTCCGCACTCAGCTCAGGGCTCTTTTGCGCGCTTCAGTCTATGGAAACCTGCAGATCATGTTTCCCATGATCGCGGTGATCGAAGAGCTCAGACAGGCTAAGGAGATCCTGCACAGTGTGAAAGAGGAGTTACGGGCGGAAGGATTCAAGGTGGCCGAGGCGATCCCTGTGGGGGTGATGATCGAAACCCCTGCTGCCGCCGTGTCCGCCCACTTCCTAGCGCAGGAGTGTGATTTCTTCAGTATTGGCACAAATGACCTTGTTCAATACACCAATGCCGCCGATCGCGGCAGTCAGGCCCTGACGTACTTGCAGGATCCCCTCAGTCCTTCCGTTTTGAGGCTCATTGGTCAGACGATCACCCAAGGGCACAAACATGGCATCAAGGTGGGTATGTGTGGAGAGATGGCAGGTATACCCGAAGCGATCCCCCTCTTGGTGGGTATGGGGATGGATGAATTCAGTATGGCTCCAGCACTTTTGCCCAAGGCGAAAAGCGTGGTTCGCAACCTGGACGCAAAAAAAGCTGCTCTCCTGTGGCAGGAAGTGAAGCAGCTCAAGACAGCGCAGGAGATCCGAGACTACCTTCAGGCGAGTCTATAAGGATTGCTGATCCATATGGAGTATGGCACGTGCTACCACTTCATCGGTTGCCAGGTGCGTAACGAAGCCTGCCCTAAGGACAGATAAGATGGCTGCAGCCTTATGGCGGCCCCCGGCCACAGCCAGAACCGCAGGAGTATCATGCAGCTGCTGGATACTGATGGATGTTGTGCTTCGGCTGGCCACGACCTGACCATCATCGTCGAAGAACCAACCGCACACAGCGGCTGTATTGGGAGTTGAGGGAGAAGGAACCCGCAGGCCGTCAGGGACATCGACCCTGGAAGCTCCGATGCCAACCACAGCGCAGGATAGTCTGTCCCAAAGCGATGTACATTCCTTGATGGACTCTTCTTCCAGCAGTTTGGCCACAATGGTCGGTTCGTCGATAAAAAGGGGCAGATTCAGCGGGACATAGTCTCCGCGAAACTTGTTGGCTGCCATCTCAACTGTATAATTGATGTGGGCTCCCCGGCGCATGTTGGTCCCGCCGGAGATGGGAACGAAGCGTAGACAAGCATAGTCGGACGATCCAGGCAGCAGCTCTACCATGCGGTGAACGGTGGAACTTAAGCCAAGACCAATAATGTCTCCGGATTTGAGCAGTGCCAAGATACTCTCTGCTGCCTGATAGGCCAGGCGTGACTGCAGGGCATCATAATTCTCTTCGCCAGGGCAGAGGCGGCATTCCTGGAGGCCGAACCTTTCGGTTAAGGCCTGGGCCAGTTCACTCAGGCGCCTGGCGGGATTGTGCACCGTGATTTGGACAATGCCTTGGTCCCTTGCTGCTTGCAGGAGCCTAGAGACACCACTGCGGGACAGGCCCAGAGATTCGGAGATTTCTTTCTGGGTTTTCCCTTGGATGTAGTACATTTCACTAATTCGGACCAAAAGGTCTAGGTTTTGCTCATCATTGGGGTTCAGCACAGGACATTCTCCCCCTTCGCTTCTCACGGTTTTTATCTCACCACTACACTATTTGCCGTTGAAACCGATTTCTCCTGCCTTGATGTAATTTTTGCCCTCTCTGAAAAAATGTCAGGGAGGAATTTCGGCGAAGTTGTAGAATGATAAAAGTATAACAGACGAAAAGAAAACAATTAGGAGGTCCTACTATGTCAGTGAAGTCCAAAGCGGCAGTCATTGTCGACAAAGGCAAGGTAGAAGTACGAACGATCGACATTCCGGCACCAAAACGGGGAGAGGTCCTGGTTCGCCAGAAGGCAGCAGCCCTGTGTACGTTAGAACAGCGTTTCTTCACAGGAGTCTTCCCGACCTATCCCGGCGTTTGGGGCCATGAAGTGTCCGGCATTGTTGAAGCCATCGGACCGGATACTTATACGCCGCTGAAAGTGGGGGACCATGTAGCCCGCGGCTGCGGCAGTGCCTGCGATCAATGCTATTTCTGCGCCATTGGCCAAGATGCCAAGTGTGAGGTGGAGAGAATGCGACTGAAGGCGCAGCAGAAGTCTGATCGGGAAGACGGAATCATGGGTATCTTCGGGTTGTCCCAATACGCAGCCGTTGACCCCCGCAATCTTGTCCCCATCTCCAGGGATGTTCCCTTTGAACTAGCCGCTCTGTCGGAACCTGTGGCCTGTGCTGTGGCCAGTGCCAGCAAGCTTGATATTGAGCTTGGACAGACTGTGGTTGTTATTGGCGCGGGTGCCATGGGCATGGCCAATATTTTGGTGGCCAAGAGTCTAGGTGCTTTTGTTGTGGTGAGCGAATTGGATGCCGCCCGGCGCCAAAAGGCTTTGGATGCAGGGGCTCATGCAGTGTTGGATCCCAATTCAGGCGATATTGCCCAACAGCTTCAGGCGATCAATGACGGACGTTTAGCCGATGTTGTCATCGTTACTATTGGAGTTGAACCTGCAAACGAACAGGCTGTGCGCCTGGTAGCACCCAATGGGAAGATTATGCTCTTTGCTTCGGCCCATCCAGCCGTCCCCATGAGCGTAGATCCCAATTGGGTGCATCGTTCGGGTATTGTCATTACCGGATCCACCAGCAAGAACAGGAAGGACTTATACCAGGCCTCTTTACTGATTGCTAGAGGAATCATTAATGTGCAGCCCATGGTGGAAAAAGTCATCCCCCTTGATCAGGCCCAGTTGGCTTTTGAAGAAGCCATCAAACCAGAGAGCTATCGCATCGTCGTTTCCATGTAAGAGTTCATAGAATGGGAGGAAGAACAGATGTTGGAAAATATGAATCGTCTGCTGAAAGAAGCAACGGAAAAAGGATATGGTATTCCAGCGCCAGGGGTCAATGACTTCCAAACACTGGAGGCGGTGTTTCAAGCTTGCAGTGAGTTGAAATCCCCGCTGATTATCGACTGTGTGCAACGGAATGATTTTGAAGCTGTGGCGGATATGACCAAGTTTTTGGCCAAGCGTTATCCCCATGTTCCAGCCGCCCTAAACCTCGATCACGGCAGTACATTTGATGTATGTGCTCAGGCTATTCAAGCCGGATTTACCTCTGTGATGATTGACTGTTCCAAGGAGGCCTTTGAGGAGAACGTCAGGGTAACGGCGGAAGTGGTGAAGATGGCCCATGCCGTGGGTGTATCCGTAGAGGCTGAACTCGGCTATCTGGGAACCGCTTCGCAGATCTCCGAGGATCATCGTAACTCCTTTACCAAGCCCGATGAGGCCTTGGAGTTTGTAGAGAAAACAAATGTTGACTGTCTTGCTGTTGCCGTTGGTACCGCCCATGGTTTCTACAAGGGTGATGCTCCCCGCATTGATCTTGAACTGATCTCTGAGCTCAAAAAGACCCTGTCCGTACCCTTGGTCTTGCACGGCGGCTCTTCGGCCGGCGATGAGCAGTTGGCTAATGCGGTTAAGGCAGGTATTGCCAAGATTAATCTGTTCAGCGATTTGTCCTCTGCAGGCACCGATGCAGTGAAAGACTTTTTAAACCAAGGAAAGACCACTATTCTCGGATTCATGCCCTTGAGCATGGTTTATGGCGTAGGTGTTGAGGCTTACAAGAAGATGTTTATGCATTATATCGGTGTATTTGGTTCAGCCAACAGAGTGTAGAGGACGAAAAAGGGGGGAGGGTTCACAGAACCTTCCCCCCATTTCAACTCTAGTCTTCAAACAAAGCCTTGGCCGCCTGCAGTTCCTCCCGCAGCTTGTCTTCATTGTTATTGGCAACAAAACACTCCAAAGACCAAACCCCAGTGTAACCGCTATCCTTTAGGGCCTGGACAATACGCTTCAGATCGAGCTCTCCGGCCCCGATTCGCAAATGCATCTTCTCTTTTGTACCATCGCTGAGGTGGAAATGGGCAATGTGTCCTCGGGCTTTTTCGATGAAATCCACAGCGGCCTCTGTGTCTCTAAGATGGGTAACGTCCAAGGTGACCTGTTTTTCTTTGCTTCCCACATCGTTAAACAATCTATCTAAGTCGTCCCAGTCCTTCACGGAGACGATCTCTTTGTCGCTGTCCATGTTTTCAACTGCGGCGATCACGCCCTGTTGTTTCGCATAGTCGAGGATTTTGCCAATGGAACTCACTTGATGGGCCCAGTGGCTTATGGGATCCTCCAAAATGGAAAATCTGCTTCCTGGATGAATGACGATTAATCTTGATCCTAGATCTCGGGCCAAGTCAACGGCCTGGTATGTCTGGCGCAGGGATTCTTCCCGGATACCTTTGTTTGGGCTGGTAATGCTGATATCCATGATGGAACAATGGATAGTTGACTGCAGATTGAGCCTGGTTAGGACCTGCTTCAATTGCTTTGCGCTGGCTCCGCGGTGCTCGTCCCAGGCATGATCCACCCAGATTTCGGCGCAGTCAAACCCGCATTTGGCAATGATCTCTAGAGCTTCAAGGATGGGTTTGCTGAAAAAAGTCATGGTCGTTACTCCAAATAACACAAGGATACCACCTTTCGTAGATAGAGCCCAGCCAACCCCTGGGGGCTGGCTGGGCTGACGAATGCCTATTTCTCGGTCCTTTTACCAGATGTAGCCATTGGCTTCCAGCACAGCATTGTCTAGGGTCTGTTGAGGATCAATGTTGGCAAACAAGGCCTCTTCAACAGCAATACCTAGCACTCTGGAAACGTCGGCATAGCTGACCAGGTTCGGACGTGCTCTGGCATATTCGGCTTGCTCGATGACAACCTGGATATAGGGGTTCTCTTCGAGATACTGGGCGTATTCTGGCGAGTTCAGAACAGACTTGCGCAGCGGTGTATAACCCGTCGCCATACTCCACTCTAAGTTGTTTTGTTCGTTGGCCATCCACTCAACAAAGGTCCAGGCGGCGGCCTCTTGCTCGGGGGTGGTCCGGAAGATGCCCATGCTGCTGCCGCCTACACCGGTGACTTTTTCTTTGTGGGCGGGCAGTGGTGCTACACCAAAATCAAAGTCAACCTTCGCCGCTGTTTGGGCGATGGAAGATGTGCTGGAGACTTGCATCGCGATGCGGCCTACTTCAAAGCCCTCTTGTGGAGGGGAGAGCGTGAGGATCTTGTGCTTATGCGCCAGATCGATCCAGAAGTTCACCGCTTCCACGGCGGCCTCATTGTTAAAGGCAGCGGCCGTGAAGTCGTCATTGTAGATCTGACCACCGGCCTGCCAGAGGAAGGTAATGAAGCCGTAGACGGCGCCAACATTCGCCCTGGTGGTGAAGTTGATGCCCCACTCATCGGTCTTGCCGTCGCCATCAACGTCCCGGGTCAGCTTGAGACCGTATTCAACCAACTCATCCCAAGTTGCTGGCGGTTTTTCTGGATCAAGGCCGACTTCTCTAAACATGTCCTTGTTGTAGAAAAGGATTTGGTTACTCATGGAAAACGGCATAGTCCACTGTTCGCCATCGATGGTGACGGTATCGAGGGAAATCTGATTGTAATCGGCAAAATAGACCTCTGGGTCCACAAATTCCCGAATAGGGACGAGAGCTCCAGTGGATACCATCAGCGGTGGCCAGAATTGGTCCATTAACGCTACGTGGGGAGGTTGTCCTCCAGCCACGGAGGTCATCAGTTTGTCTCTTGTGGCAAATTGGTTTCCTGTGTAAAGAACCTCTACATGAATGTCTGGGTGTAGTTCATTGAACTCTGCTACTTTGGCTTCATGAATTTCAGCATTGACTCCACTGAGGTAATGCCAATAGTCGATTTTGACCTGGGCCGAAGCTACACTAACCATTCCCAAAACTAAAGTCGAGATGAGCACAAGCGTCAGCACTTTTTTCAGCATACGATAACCCCTTTCTGATCGAATCTCTCTTAAGACTTGAGTTTTTGCCGCGACCTATACCTACTATGCAATCCCCCTTTCCAAATCACTAGAATTTGACGCCCGTAAACGCCAGGCTTTGAATGAACTGTTTCTGCGCCGAGAGAAATGCCAGGATAACGGGTAAGGTTGCCATGACAGAGGCCGCCATCATCATGGGCCAATCGGGATAGATGTCGGTACTCAAGAGTGCCAATCCAACCTGAAGCGTCCTCATATTGGCTGTTGTTGTAATGATCATGGGCCACATGAAATCATTCCACGCAGTCATGAAGGAGAAGAGGCCCAGGGTGGCCAGGGCGGGCTTGGTCAGGGGAAGAACAATCCTCAGCAGAACCTGGGCACGGCTGCAGCCATCGATGATGGCCGCCTCTTCCAGCGATTTGGGCATGGATAGGAAAAACTGCCGCATCAAGAAGGCGCCGAAGGGAGTGGCCAAAAATGGCAATGTCAGTCCTCGATATGAATTGAGCAAACCAAGTTTGCGGATGAGGATAAAGGCGGGAATGATCGTGGCCTGGGCTGGGATCATCATCGCAGAGAGGTACATCATGAACACGATGTTCCGGCCGGGAAACTCCAGTCGGGCAAAGGCATAGCCAGCTAAGACCGCTGTTACCACCTGTGCTGTGGTGATGATCACCGAGACGAGGACAGAGTTGAGTCCATACAGCAAGAAAGGCTGCTGCGTTAACGCTCGATGGTACCCTGAAAACGTAATTTTCGAAGGCATCCAGGTCATTTCGTAGGTGAAGACTTCATTTTCTTCTTTCAGGGATGAGAGCAGCATCCAGGCGAAGGGGAGCAGCATGGAAACGGCTAATGTCAATAAGACGATGTAAATGATGGAGCGGCTGATTGTTGTTCTTAGTTTGTGTGAATTCACGGTGCTGCCCCCTTCCCTAATAGTCGGTTCTGAAGAAACGCATTTGGATGATGGTGAAAACGAGGATCACGGCGAAGAGTATCCAGGCCACAGCCGATGCATAGCCTGTTCGGTAGAACTCAAAGGCCTGCTGGTAAAGGTAGTAGACAACGACCATGGTGGAATTCGCCGGTCCGCCTCCTGTCATGACATAGATCTGGCCAAACACCTTCATGGAGCCCATAATGCTCATGATGGTGGCAAAGCCCAAGGTTGGCTTGATCATGGGAATGGTGATGCGGAAAAAGCTCTGGATCGAGGTGGCCCCATCAATTTGGGCGCTTTCATAGACTTCGGCGGGAATGTCCTGCAAACCCGCGAGAAAGATGACCATATTATAGCCTAAGTTCTTCCAAATGCTGAGGATAATGACGGATGTCATGGCCCATTTGGGATCGGTCAGCCAGCCGGGACCGGTAATTCCAATCTTCGATAATAAGGAGTTGATCAGTCCATAGTTCGGCTCTAGCATCCAGGTCCACACCAGGGATACCGCCACCATGGATGTGATTACAGGTGTGAAGAAGGCCGAACGGAAAAAGCCGAGAAAGCGGAGACGGTTATTGAGCAAAACAGCGATAACTAAAGCTAAGAAAATGCCAACGGGTACGACTCCCATGGTATAGTGGAGGGTGTTTGTAATCGCCCTGCGGAAGGTAGGGTTGTTGAGCAGGGTAGTATAATTGCCAAAGCCCACATAGCGTTTGGTGGTAGCGACCAGGCTTACATTAAAGAAGCTAAGGTACAAGGAATGGAAGATGGGATAAATGGTAAATACAGAAAACACAACGAATGATGGCAAGAGTGCCAATAAGGCTGTCTTGGTCTGCTCGTGTCCTAATCTTTTCCACTTACGAACCATTTGGAACACAACCTCCCATGAGTAGTTACAGATATTCATTCTGGACAAAGTTGCGAATTCCTCTCTGAACGACATTGGCCCAGGCGCTTATTTGCCTGCCTAATATCGGATATATCTGGATGGAAGTGGTTCCTGTAAGGCATTTTCTGTTGCCGTTAGCTCAGGCAGGAGAATGAAAATGTGTCTAGAAATAATTTCTAGAGATCACGATTATCACTGGGAAGCGGGGGAAACGTCAGTGAGTACATTGCGAGCAATATACTATGTGAACCAATTCTTTGCAGGCATCGGCGGAGAAGACAAGGCCCATCTTGGTCTGCACGTATATGACGAAAAAAAGGGGCCGGCCATCGGCATTGAGGGCCTCTGGAAGGGTGAGATGGAAATCGCCAAAGTGTTGGCCTGCGGCGATAACTTCATTAACAACGATGACCTATATGCCAGCATTCTGCCGGAGATTGCCAAAGTTGTCCGTGAGGTGCAGCCCCATGTCTTCATCGCAGGTCCGGCCTTTAACGCTGGGCGTTACGGGGTAGCCTGTGCTAAGCTTTGTGATTATGTGCGAAGGGAACTTAAGATCCCAAGTGTCACCGCTATGTATTATGAGAATCCGGCAGTAGAAATGTATGTGCGGGACAATTACATCGTGGAAACCGGTGAAACCGCCGGTTCCATGCGGCAGGCCCTTCCTGTCCTGGCCAAGTTGTCTCTCAAGTTGGCCAAAGGAGAGACGATTGGTCCCGCCCGCTTAGAAGGGTATTTGCCCACAGGGCACCGTTACAATCAGTATCATGAAAAAACCGGCGCCCAGCGGACGGTGGAAATTCTCTTGAAGAAGCTCCAGGGGGAACACTATCGGACGGAAGTGCCTTTACGCGGTTTGGAGAGTGTCTTGCCCGCAGATCCAGTCCCCAATGTCAGGGCGGCTAAGGGAGCTTTGATTACCACCGGGGGTCTCGTTCCCAAAGGGAACCCTGACCGTCTGAAACAGGCGTTTTCGGTGACCTATGGCAAGTACAGTATCCAGGGGCTTGACTCCATACCAGCTCGCGACTACGAGTCCATCCACGGAGGTTATGACACCACCCATGTTAACGAGGACCCCAATCGCTTAGTCCCCCTCGATGAGCTGCGTAAACTGGAACAGGAAGGCGCCCTACGGGAAATCCATCATGAATTTTTCACCACATGCGGTATTGGTACCAATGTGGAAAGCTCCAAATTAATCGGTCAGGGAATAGTGGCCGATCTGCGCCAGGAGGGGGTAGAATTCGGTATCCTCACCTCCACCTGAGGAACCTGTACTCGTTGCGTCGCAACGATTTCCAAAGAGTTGGACAGAGCAGGGATCCCCAATGCAGTCATTACCGCCTTCACCTCCATTGCCTACAATGTAGGAACCAACAGAATCGTCTACGGAGGCAATTTTACCAATCCTGTGGGCAACTTGGATCTACCCCTCGATCGGGAAAAAGAGTACAGGAGAAGTATTCTGCTCAAGGCGCTAGAAGCTGTAAGCGTGCCTGTGAGCGAACCGACCATCTTTGAAGTAGATCAGAGTAAGGAGGGCTGATGGTGAGACTTACCAGACAATATTTTGATGTGAAGGATGTAGTGTGGAGCACGGAAACAAGTTTCAAGGAGGGTATCCTGTCCATCCACAAGGAGGAGCTTTTGGAACAGGTGAAACCCTTGATGAAGAGTGTGACCAATGTCGATCTGGAGCTTGTCAAGCCAGGGGAGGATACCCGCATCATCCATCTTTTAGACACTATCCAGCCCATGTTTAAAGTGGAAGGGTCGGGACAGCAGTATTCAGGATTTTTCGGTGAACCGGATACAGTAGGCGAAGGGGTGACCAATTTGCTCAGGGGCCTGACTGTTATGGAGAGCGCACCTTTGCCCTGGGATGATAGTGCATCGAGCGGCCTGCTTTATCCCCGGGATGCCATCATGGATATGACGGGGCCCATTGCGGGGTTTACGCCCTTCGCAGAGACCATCAACTTAGTTGTCATCTATGAACTGGTGGAAGGCAAGTCATCGGCCGAATATGACCGGGATCTGCGTCTCATTGGTCTCACCATTGCGCAAGAACTGGCTAAGCTGACGCAGGGTCAGACCCCAGATGAGACCGAGGTCTTTTCCATTGATGAAGTGAACCCGGATTTGCCCAATGTTGTCTTGGTCTGGAAATGCCAAAACCAGGGCGTTTATTCCAACACCCTCCTGTATGGTTTGCCCATCGATAATTTGGTGCCCACACTGCTGCACCCCAACGAATTGCTCGATGGCTGCGTGGTGAGTGGTAACTATGTCTGGCCCGCCTTTAAGGTCCCCACCTATCTGCACGCCAATCATCCGATCCTGCTCGAACTCTATCGGCAGCACGGGAAAACCCTCAATTTGAGAGGTGTGATTCTTGGCCGCAGCCATAACCCCACGAATTGGCACAAGCAACGTTCTGCTAACTTCTGCATCAAGATAGCTCGCTGCCTCAAGGCCCATGGTCTCATTATGGCCTGGGAAGGCGGGGGGAATGCTGCAGTTGACGGCATGCTCACCATTCAAGCTGCTGAGAGAGTGGGCATTAAGGCGTCGACCATCACCTTTGAGTTTGGAGGACAAGACGGCACCGAAGGTATCTTGCTTGTGGATGATGTTCCTGAAGCAGATGCCGTGATCAGCGGAGGAAGTATTGAAAAGACCTATACGCTGCCCAAGGTAAGCCGGGTTGTAGGCGGCGATGTGCTGCGCCTCAACAAGGAGTCCGGCGGGTACTTCCCTCCAGCTAAGGAGAGCATTACCTTTGACACCACAACACAGCTCTACCTATCGGGCAATCAGGCGGGACATAGTAAGCTCTTTGCCGAATCCTACTAGACTGCGGAGAGGAGAAGATAGTATGATCAACCCCTATCAATACATTCAGGAAGAGCCCTATCCCCTCTATATTAATGGGGAGTTTGTACCCTCGGCATCAGGGGAAACAGCGCCGGCCATCAATCCCGTGAATAATCAGGTCTTTGCCTCCATTTATCAAGGGGGCCGGGAGGATGTAATGAAGGCGATCGCCGCGGCCAGAGATGCCTTTGACAACGGGCCTTGGGGAAAGATGACCCATTTCCAGCGCAGCAATTTGCTCTTGAAGGCGCGGGATCTCTTGGCGGAAAGGCAAAACGAGTTTGCCTGCGTGGAGACATTGGACTGCGGGAAAGTATTCCCCAGCGTCCTGTACTACGAACTTCCCCAAGCCCTGGATGCCCTGCAGTACTTTGCCGGCAAAGCCAGGTCAGGCCTGGAGGGGCAAGTGGTCCCTGTGGATGGGGGCGGCCGGTATCTAAACTATGTAACCTGGGAACCCTGCGGAGTGGTCGGTGAGATTCTGCCCTGGAATGGTCCTCTGATGATGGGCTGTCAAAAGATCGCCGCCATCTTGGCTGCGGGCAATACAGTGGTCGTGAAGCCTTCATCCTGGGCTGCCCTGAGCATGCTCAAGCTGGCCGAAGTCTTCCATGATGCTGGCTTTCCACCTGGAGCGGTGAATGTGGTGACGGGGCCTGGAGCTCTGGTTGGAGATTTATTGGTGAAAAGCAAGGATGTGGATATGGTGTCCTTAACGGGGGGAACGGAAACGGGTAAGCAGATCATTGAGAGCTCGGCAGCCACAGTCAAGCACTTAGCCCTAGAGCTTGGCGGTAAGAGTCCGAACATCATCTTTGACGACGTAGATGTGGAGAATGCGGCCAAGTGGGCTTTGTGGGGTTTTACCCTCAACTCGGGGCAAGTCTGTGTGTCGGGTACGAGAATTCTTGTCCAAGAATCCATCTACGAACGATTCTTAGAGACCCTTGTGGATCTCTGTCAACACTTCAAACTGGGGGATGGCTTTGACTTCCAAAATGGAGTCAACTTCGGCCCCCTGATCTCCAAGGAACATTTCCAGACGGTCCTAGGCTATATCGAAAAGGGGAAGGCCGAGGGAGCCAGGCTTGTGGCCGGCGGTTCTCCCGCTTCTGGTAAACTGGCGGAAGGAAACTTTATTCCCCCCACGATTTTTGCAGACGTGACACCGGAGATGACCATCTTTAGGGAAGAGATTTTCGGTCCCGTTGCCTGCGTCAGCCCCTTTGCCACGGAAGAAGAGGCCATCCATCTGGCCAACGCCGTGGACTTTGGCCTGGCGGGCGCGGTATTTACTGAGAATGTGCGGCGGGCGTTAAGGGTGGCGGCTAAGATCAACGGTGGACAAATTTATGTAAACACCTACTTCAGTAAGGGTATGATCGAGTCGCCGGGCACAGGTTGGAAGCAGAGCGGCTTGGGCGTTGCAGGTATCCATAAGTACATGCGCTCCAAGACAACCTTTGTGGAGCTAGGTGATGGTGTAGAACCGCCCATGTAGCCTGAGAGCAAAGGCTAAGGGCGGCCTGAGAGGGGCGGCCGATGCAAGTGATACCGCACAAAGGTGTTCAGCGCTTGAACGGCGGCACGGGGATTTCTGTAAACGGGCAGTCCCCCTTCTTCCATCACGGCCACAAATTCGTCATAGTAGCGCGCTCCGTTCACCGAAACGACCAGGGGCTTTTCGTACCTGTGTGCTAGCTGGACCAGGAGGCTGGCCATGCCGTCGGGATCCCGGGCCCTATCCGGTCCGCTTTTCAAGGCGTTCGAATGGGGGACAATACTCACAAAGACCGCATCCACATTGGGATCTTGCAGTACTGTCTCTACATAGTCGGTGAAGAGCTGGTCGTTGGCCATGGGCGTTACATCCAAAAGTGCGGTGGAAAGATCCACCAGGCCGTGTACGTCAAGCTGGCGCAGTCTTCGGATTGTCTCAGTCTGTAGGTTTGCCGGGATCAGTCCCCGTAGTGCATCTCCGGCAATGGTGGATTCAAAACCGGCGTTAACAACGCCTGCAACTCGGTTGCCTAAAGGTCTCTTTTTGGCCAGGAGGGAGAAGATGCGTAGGTAATCGTAGAATTCCTCCAATGTCTCCGCCAGGATCGCCCCCCCTTGCTTGGCAGCGCTCTGAAATACCTGATAATTCCCACTCATGGCCGCGGTATGGGAGGCCGCCGCTTTGGCCCCCACCTCGGTCTGGCCGGATTTGTAAACAAGGATGGGCTTTTGACTCTTCTGGGTCAGTTCAAAGAAGAGGCGACCTTCACCCGGAGATAATCCCTCCATATATAAGGCGATCAAGTCAATTGCGGGGTCTGAAGCAAAGTGGGCCATCAAATCGGTGATTTTCACGTCATATTGGTTGCCCAAACTGACGATGACTTTGAAGACGCCGCTGTTTTGCATAGCATCGATGGAGGTTAAGGCTAAGGCGCCGCTCTGTGTTAAAAGGGCGGTGTTGCTGTCTTGGGAGTACTTCAGGCCTAGCTTCTTCTCTTCGATGAAGAGGGTGTTGACCCCCTTTTTGCCTTCTGCGGGGGCGAAGAAAACCCCCATACAGTTAGGGCCGATGATCCGCAGTTCCTTGGGCTTGACTTCATTCATCTGCGTAATGAAATCGGAGTACTCCAGATCAGCGGGAAGCCCTGAAATGACGATCACGGCCTTAGCCTTGCCAGACAGATCCCTTACAAATTGCGCTGTACTTGCCATGGGGGCCACATAGACGACGAGATCCATCGCCCCCGGAATCTCCTGGACGTTTCTGTATAGTGTATACTCTGTGCCCTCAATCTTGATTGTTCCACCCCTGGGATTCACCATGTATAGGTCGCGATGACCCATTTTGTGCAGGAGGATGGCGATTTCCCGGGCCATGTTGGGCTTGGATCGATCGGCAGAGACCCCTATGACCGCTATGGTCTGGGGCATAAAGAACATCTCCAGATTCTCCCCATGCACCTGGGTCGCGTTTTCAGGGAGCTCCTCGGCCGCGCTGAACTCTCCGAAACCGTCAATGGCGATCAAGCGGTCATCGTCCGTGAAAACCAGTGGATTTATGTCTAGAGCCTGGAGCCTATAGCGTCTCTTGACCGGTGCAAGGCTGGAGTAGAGATACGCCAAGCTGGACACACGGGCCAGTGCCTCCGCCATTTGCGATAGATTGGCTTCTTTTCCAATCTGTCTGAACTTCTGGGCCACCTGAAGAGTGTTTATAAAGCTCAAAGCTGCCTCTCCCTGGAGAGGGGGCAAATGGATGCTTGCGGGGTGATAGTACTTGGCAAAAAACTCTGCATCACTCCCCCCTTTGCTGATCACAACTACGGGACCGAACTCGTCATCCTGCCGGCATCCGATCATGGTTTCATTGCCCAGGGCGGGGGAGTGTGGAACGAACTCAACCAGCAAGAAGCCCTCAATGACAGGCTCTTGATCTTGGGGAAAGTGGGATAGGACGTCCTTTTTCATCTCCTGGAGGGCGCTTCTTACGTCCTGGGGATTCCAGTTTCTAAGAATCCTAACGCCGCCTAGTTTTTCCTTGTGGGCAATCTGGGGCGAGACGATCTTAACCACCAGGTCTGAACCGAACTGGCCCAGCGACGCTTCCTGCACCTCCTGGGGATCGGGGAGAAAGAGGTAGTTGGGGGTCTTAACACCAATCCTGTTCAAAAGCGCATAGACCTCGAATTCGTAAAGGGTGCTTCGGCCTTCCCCATGGGCCCTCTCTAAGATGCGGTCTAGTTCCTCTAAAACGCTCTCGCTGAATGCATTCACCGCGTACTCCTCCTGCTTCGGGATTTCATGTTCTGCCTAAGTATAAGCTAAGTATAAAGTATGGATAACTGTTACGCAACAAAGGGGGGCGCCTGCATATTTCCGGGTTTGGGTTCACATCCTAAGCCCGTAAGGTCTCAATTTTCTCCTTGACAAAGTAAACGATAAACATTATCATTAAGGTACATGACAGGTTTAGGAGTTGATTCCTAAGAATTTGAGCGTAAGAGGAGGGCATGTCATGAACAGAATTGGTTTATCAAACGAAGCCACAAAAAAGGTAGCGGAGCATCTCGATCAGCACCTTGCGGATCTCCACGTGCTCTATACGAAGCTGCACAATTATCATTGGAATGTAGAAGGTGCGGGATTCTTTACCTTACACGCCAAGCTAGAGGAACTCTATGATGCTGTGGCCGAGGAAATCGATGCAGTAGCCGAACGGATTTTGATGATTGGACATCGTCCAACCGCCTCCCTGGCCGCATACTTGGAGAAGGCCAAACTAAAGGAAGCAGCCAGTGCACCCATTTCCTCTAGAGATCTCGCAGTCGATCTCCTGGCTGATTACGGCACACTAGTAGCCGGTCTGCGCTCTGGCCTCGCGGCTGCTCAAGATGCAGGTGATGAGGTCAGCGTCGATCGTATGCTGGGTAGTTTGTCTGAATACGAGAAAATCATCTGGATGCTGGATGCCTATCTCCAATAGCTGATAGCTCAGGCGGAAGCTCTCTTTGGGAGGGCTTCTTTTTTTGTGCAGGTAAGGGTAACCCGAAGGAAGAACTAATGGGGTAAAAGAGGTCAGCAAGGAGGAGAAGGTATGCCCTTTACCATTGTCAGACAGGATATTACGAAAATGAATGTTGACGCGATTGTAAATGCGGCGAATACCAATCTGGCCAGGGGAGGTGGAGTCAGCGGAGCCATCTTTCGAGCCGCCGGGACCCAAAAACTCGAGGCAGCTTGTGCAAAGCTTGCGCCCATCGAGGTCGGTGAGGCGGTGATCACTCCTGGGTACGCCCTTTCCGCCAAATATATCATTCACACTGCAGGGCCCATCTACCGCGATGGTCAGAACGGGGAGGAGGAGAAACTTCGTTCCTCCTACCGCAGCAGCCTTCAGCGGGCGGTGGAACATGGCTGCGAGAGCATTGCTTTTCCCCTGATTTCCAGCGGTCTCTACGGCTATCCGAAGAAGCAGGCTCTGAAGGTCGCCGTGGGTGCGATCCAGGACTTCCTCGAGGATCATGATCTCCACGTGTACCTCGTTGTCTTTGATAGAGAAGCCTATACTGTAAGTGAGGAGCTCCTGGGCAACATTGCCGATTACCTCGCTCAAAACTATGTAGAAGAGGGACTGGAAAGGCGGCGCCGGAAGGGCGACCTGCCCGAAAATGAAGGGGAGACCATCGTCACTTGCTACACCCTAAGGGAGCTTAAGACCCCTTTGCACCTGGAGGATCTGGTGGGCAATTTAGATGAAGCGTTTTCCGAGACTTTGCTGCGACTTATTGATCGCAAGGGCAAGACTGATGTGGAAGTATACAAGAAGGCCAATTTGGATCGTCGGCTTTTCTCCAAAATACGCAGTAATAAAGGATATATGCCCAGTAAGCGCACGATTCTGGCCCTGGCCATTGCCCTGGAGCTTTCCCTAGACGAAACGAATGACCTTCTGAAACGAGCGGGCTATACGCTGTCCCACAGTCAGGTGTCCGATGTGATCGTGGAATACTTTATCCTGCAGGGACAGTACGATATCTATGCGGTCAATGAGGTCTTGTTCCGCTATGACCAGCCTTTGCTGGGCGGAATCTAAGAACGTTTAGATTTGAGGCGTTGGCAATGGATCAGGGTGCAATGAACTACGTAGTGCGGGTTTTGGTGCAGCGAATCTTGGCTTTGATTCTATTTTGGCTTGGGGCACGCTCTGAACTAAGTTGGCATGTTTGGATCTACTTTGGCACCATTTTTGCGATATCCATCGCAGCTTCCGTTATTATGCTCAGAGTTAACCCGGAAACATTGAGCCAACGCGGCAAGGTGGTCACCGATTCGCCCCTCTGGGACAAAGTACTATTAGGATCGTATTGGATTTTGCACTTCTTCGCCATCCACTGGGTTGCTGGACGCGAATGGCAAGGTAGCGTACCTAGCCCCACGCTGTACTGGATAGGGATGATCCTGGTTGTACTCTCCAGCCTACTGGCTGTATCCGCCCTGGCGGTTAACCCGTTCTTGGAGTCCACCTCGCGGATTCAAGCCGAACGGGGGCAGTCTGTCATTGCCACCGGAGTATACGGCGTCGTGCGGCATCCTACATATGCAGCGGTGCTCTTGTCGGCGTTGGGAATAGCCCTTGTTTTCAGTACAACTCTGGTCGCTGTTACCGCTGGAGTCATTTCTGCCATAATTGTGCTCAGAACCTATCTTGAGGATCGGATGCTGCGAGCACATCTTGCTGGCTATTTAGAGTATGCCCGCAAGGTTCGCTATCGGCTGCTTCCTTATGTTTGGTAATTGTCGCCCAAAAAGCGACCTAGGATCCCCTGGAGGCTGCTATTCTTAAGGTAACAAAATCATTAGGGGGTCAAGGCAGTGAAACAGGGATTGACAGAACTGGTGTTCATTTTGGACAAGAGTGGATCCATGGGCGGTTTAGAAAGTGACACCATCGGCGGTTACAACGCCATGCTGGAAAAGCAGAAGCAAGTGCAGGGCGAGTGTGTTGTGACCACAGTACTATTTGATCATGGTTACGAGCTCCTCCATGATCGGATCGATCTGCGCGCTGTGGGGAAGATGACCGAAAAGGAGTACCAGATTGGTGGCTCTACAGCTCTGCTCGATGCTATGGGGACTACCATGAACAAGATCCGTAATGTCCAAAGAAACACGGCAGAGGAGTATCGCGCTGAGAACGTCATGTTTGTAATTATCACCGACGGGCAGGAGAACAGCAGTCATGAGTACAGCGTGGAGACGATACGATCCCAAGTAGAACAGCATCAACAGCAAGATGGATGGGAGTTCATCTTCTTAGGTGCCAATATGGATGCCATTGAGACCGCAGGTCATGTTGGTATTCGGGCCGGCTATGCCCAGAGTTATCATGCAGACAAGCAGGGTGTGGAGCTGAACTTTGCTGTGATCAGTGATGTGGTGACCCGCTTTCGGGAGCAGGGAGAGGTATCCGAGGAGTGGAAAGAAAAAATCGAGGCAGATTACAGACGCCGCGGTGGTGAGCACTAAACTGGGTAACCTCCCCATAGAGCACTACAAAAGAATCCGCCAATTTCCAGAGAGTTTCCTTGGATCTTGGCGGCTTTTGTGTTAGGCCTTGAGCAGTGCTTCCAACGCAACAGGAAACTTCTCTCTTGCTAAGGTCTCAACTGCTGCGGCAAAGTCTCGGATTTCTTTTTGGGCGGCATGGTCCAAACGGAGCTTAAGGAAGTGGGCCACAGCTTGGAGGCTGCCTGTCCATACCCAACGCACATACAAACCGTAGGCGGGCAAGAAGAGGCGGGCCTGCTCGGGACAGACTTGGTCTTCCAAGGCCTGTTGATAGAGCCTGAGGCTTTCCTGGACGTGCTTTTGCAGCGCTTCGGTGTACTTCTCCCCCAGGCTTGGAGCGAGGTTACCTCCGCTGCCCTGTTTGCGATTTTCAGGGACAGATCTCCACTCGTCCACTCCAGGGATCAAAAACATGGGCTCTTCTGTGATATAGCGTCGGCTTGACTCGTTCCAAGCGGTCAGGCGATCATAGCCTTCTCCATGTTCGCTGCCAATGACATGTTTCCACCATTGCCGAGCCACCATGAGGGGAGCATAGACTTCGAACTTTAGCACAGAGTGCCGGAATGGGGATGTGTGTTGGTGATCGGCGAGATAGGTGATGAGCCGTTTCTCTCTGTCCCCCAACTGGCTGCTCTCCTTGTCAAAACTAACTTTTGCATCATTGACGGGGGAAAGATCGTCGCCCATCCAGTCCTTTAGGAGCACATATCCATGTTCTGCTACAGCAATCTTGCGTTTTTCCATCCAAGATACCCTCCTAGTTTTTCTTTAGTCTATCAGTTTTCCAGGGAGAAAGAAACAAAATTCGTTACTTAGTATTTCGTCTAGCAGAAGGCAGAAGATTTTCCCGCCAACAGTGTAAAGCTCCGGAATGTAAAATCCAAGAATTCGTGACCAAACCTGGGAGAATAGGGAGGAAGGACCGTCTTTGTAGCGAACACTAATCACACAGGGCAAGACCCTTAAAATGGTTTAGCATCTAGTGCAAACGTTGTCATAGTGGAGGTGATGGGTTCTTAGGGTTTGTACTGCCGATTTAAGTCTTATAATATGGAGGTGCGTGCAATGAAACGAATAGCCACGATTTTCTTTCTGCTTGTACTGGTCATGTCGCTGAGTCTGCCAACAATGGCTTCCGTTCCGGGAGAGTTATTGATCTGGTCCGACGGTGAAAGGGCACCTGTTCTGGCAGGAGTCGCCAAGGAGTTCGTGATCGAGTATGGAATTACAGTCAGGATTCAGGAGCTTCCCTTTGGAGATATCCGCGATAATCTCGCTATCGTTGCTCCCACGGGCGAAGGCCCGGACATTATTGTCGGTGCTCATGACTGGTTAGGCCAGTTGATCACAGACGGTTTGATTGAACCCATTGAGCTTGCCGATGAGTCTGCCTTCCTTCAGTCGGGTCTCGATGCCTTCACCTGGGGCGGAAAGTACTACGGAATTCCCTACGCTATTGAAGCCATCGGTCTGATTTACAACAAGGATCTAGCGGGCGATGAGGGACCTGAAACCTTTGAAGAACTCATTGAGCTTGGCAAGGAGCTAAGAGAAGAAGGCAAGTATGCACTTGTCATGCCCCAGCCTGATCCCTACCACACCTTCCCATTCTTCAGCATCCTGGGGGGCTATGTCTTTGGTTTGGATGCAGACGGTGTCTTGGATCCCCTCGATGTTGGCCTCGCCAACGATGGCGCGGTAGAAGGTTTTGAGTTCTTTGAGTATCTTTTGGATGAGCGGATTTTGGCCCGCGCCACACCCTATGATACCATGATGAGTCTCTTTCAAAACGGTAATGCAGCGGGCATGATCACCGGTCCCTGGGCCTTCGGTGATGTGCGTTCTGCAGGTATCAACTATGGTTTCAAACAGATTCCGTCGTACCAAGGGCAATATGGCCGGCCGTTCTTAGGTGCTCAAGGCTTTATGGTGAGCTCCTTCAGTGAGAACAAAATGTTGGCCAACCTGTTCCTCAATGAGTTTGTGGCGACAAAGGATACCATGTTGGCTATCTATGAGGGGGATCCCCGGCCAACCGCTTTCCTGCCTGCAGCGGACATCATTAATGAAGATCCCGATATGCGCGGCGTAATGGAATCCGCGGCAGAAGGTATTCCGATGCCCGCTATTCCTGCTATGAATGCGGTTTGGACCGCATGGAGCGACGCCCTTGAACTCGTGATTAATGAACAGTCTGCCCCCAGACCTGCGATTGAAAACGCAGTTCAGCTCATTATTCAGACAATCAAAGACAGCGGTTATTAGACCTAACACACATTCCCCTTGGAGCTTGCTCCAAGGGGAATCCATCTCAAGACAGCGATCTTTTTTGAAGTGGGTGGTGTAATGTGGGCAAGATGATCAAGTACATGATCTTGGGCATCCTCAATGTGGCGTTCCTTTGGGTTGCCCTTTTTCTCCTCAGCTCCCAGGCGTATTTTGTCTTCGTTCTGCTTCTGTTAGGCGCACTTTTGGCGAACTTGGTCTTTCTTGCGCCGAAGGGGTATCCCTATCGCTATCTTCTGCCTGCGGCCTTTTTCATGGTCGTGATGGTGGTCTATCCCATCGTCTACACTGTGTACATATCCGTGACCAACTATGGGACCGGCAATATTCTCCACAAGGAGCAGGTCATAGCGCAGCTGGAAGATCGCTATGTTTTGGAGCCTGATGCAGAGGACTATGCCTTTCAGGCCTATCGGGATGACAGGGGTGATCTCTGGCTCTTGTTCACAGATTCCCGGGGAGAACGGTTACTCGGTTACCGCGGCCAGCTCACGTCCCTGCAGGAGCAGGACCCCCTGTTGGAGCAGTTAGCTGACTTTGCCGAGCTGACCAGGGTGGATTTGGTGCGGGCCACAAATGAACTCTCGGGCCAGTCCTTTGCCTATGATCACACCCATGAATTGAGGATGCGCAACATCAATTCCTTCAGCGTCTACCTGCAGCAATACAGCTATGATCGGGAGAATGATGCCCTGATCGAATCGGAAACAGGCACCATTTACACACCCGTCGGCGGTTACTTCCAGGATCCCGATGGAACACGCCTTACGCCTGGATTCCGCGCTGTCGTCGGTATCAATAACTTCCGCAGGCTCTTTGGCAACCCCCAGATTACGGGACCCTTTGTCCGTGTGTTTATTTGGACTATTCAGTGGGCTCTGCTCAGTGTGGCCACAACCTTTGTGGTTGGTTTGTTTTTAGCCATCTTACTTAACGATCCCTACTTGCGTCTGCGGAAAGTGTATCGTTCGCTGCTGATTCTGCCCTATGCTATTCCCGCCTTTATCTCCGCTCTGATCTGGCGAGGTTTGTTCAATACGGAGTTGGGTGTGATCAACCAGATCCTGCAGGCTACCATCGGGTCGTCCGTGCCCTGGCTGCAGGATCCCCTCTGGGCCAAGGTAGCCCTGGTTATTCTCAATTTGTGGCTCGGTTTCCCTTATATGATGATCATCTGCCTGGGAGCCTTACAGAGTATTGGAGCGGAGATGTATGAAGCGGCTGTGGTGGATGGAGCCAGTTCTTGGCAGCAATTCCGGCATATCACCGTTCCCCTTTTGATGGTGAGTGTGGCACCGCTCTTGGTCTCCTCCTTTGCCTTTAACTTCAACAACTTTTCCGTGATCTACCTCTTAACAAGGGGAAGACCGCCCATTGTGGGGGCCCAGACCCCCGCAGGTCACACCGATATTCTCATCTCTTACACCTATCGGCTGGCCTTTGAAAGCGGCCGGGGAATTGACTATGGCTTGGCCTCCTCTGTTACCCTTGTCATCTTCTTGATTACCGGGGCAATTACGTTCTTCAACTTCCGGTTTACCGGAGCCCTCGAGGATGTGAACAAAAATGTATAGGAAACACAGCTTTTTCCGAGCCCTGTGGCGTCATGTCACCTTGCTGCTGTTTGTGGTCTTCGCTTTGTTCCCTATTCTGTGGGTCATTTCTGCCTCTTTTAATCCAGCAAATACCTTGGTGGGTCAGAGCCTGGTTCCGCGTTCGATCAGTCTGGACAATTATCGCCAGGTTTTCACCAGCGAGCAATATCCCATTGCCCTCTGGATCAAAAACTCCATCTTGATCGGACTGGTCACTTCTGCTCTGGTTGTGGTGATGACGTCTCTGGCTGCTTACGCCTTTTCGCGCTTTCGCTTCAGGGGTCGCCGAGAAGGACTTTTTGCCTCCCTTATGGTGCAGGTCTTTCCGCAGATGCTTGCTGCTGTTTCCATCTACCTTCTGGTCTTGAGCGTAGGAAAGATCATGCCCGCCCTGGGAATCAATACCCATGCCGGTTTGATCATGGTCTACCTAGGCGGAGCCATGGGCGTGAATGCCTGGCTGATGAAGGGGTATTTTGATACCATTCCCACCTCTCTGGAAGAGTCCGCCATGATCGATGGCGCATCACCCTTCCAAGCGTATTACATGATCATTTTGCCTTTGGCCCGGCCGATTCTAGCCGTTATTTTCCTGCTCCAGTTCATCGGGACGTACTCGGAGTTCATTTTGGCCAGTGTGCTCATTAGCTCCAGCGAGAAGTACACTTTGGCCGTGGGACTGCAGCTTTTCATCCACGATCAGTACGCCAGCCGCTGGGGCGTTTTTGCGGCCGCATCGGTGCTCGGGGCTTTGCCCATTGTGCTTCTATTTATGTTTTTGCAGAAATACCTGGTTTCCGGCTTAACGAGCGGTGCGGTGAAAGGCTAGTCTGTTCGTTGTATTTTTGGAAGAAGGAGGAATTAGAGTCCTCCCACAGAATTGCTTTCAGTACAATTCAACAAGGAGGTTTCGGAAATGCCCAAAAAGTTGAGTATAGCTTTGTTGCTCGTTGCAGCCTTGCTCTTGACGGGATGTGGCGGGACAGTTGTCACCGATTTGTATGTTCAGGATATCCTCGAGGTTGTGGAAGGCGCGGAGGAACCCCTTTTTACGCTGGCCACCATTTCGGTGGAGTCACCGGGAGATGAATACAATCAGCAAGTGATCGAACTGCTTGAAAGCACGTTCCGGGATGCCGCCAACTCCAGGACAATGATGCAGGACTATACGACCTATGTCCTCTTGGACGTCAAAATCCCCATTGTTGACTTAGATGATTTTTACCAACTCTGGGAAGACGACGACCCCATCGGAATTGTGGTTGTGGACATGGAAGACGGGACTTCAGGCTTTGGTCTCAGTTTGAACAGCGACGTCCTTGATCCGCTCTTTGCGGAATTCTCGGAACAATTGTGGCAGCCGATTTCCATCGCGGACTTTACCTTTACAGTGCGTCTGCTCAACGATACCAGAGGGGTAGTGGCCGCTACGGTGCAGGGGGTCTACGCCAATCAAATCCCGGTGTCCTATGAAGAACGCTTTGACCTGGAACGCCGAGATGTGTTGGAGATTAAGCTTGGTGATGTAGTGCGTGATGCGGCCTATCGAGAAGGAATTGCGGTCTTGGGTGTCTTGGAGTGATTCTGGCAACAAGATGAAGGATTGGGCATCGGGGTAGTCCCGGTGCCTTTTTTAATCCCCGGTAACTGCGGCTCAGTGCATGGGCAAACTCGGTGGGAAAAAAAGCCAAAAAGTGCTGAAAAGACTCTTGATATTGTTCCCAAATTCACATATACTGCACTCAGTTAGGATTCGTGAGGACCGAACTCTCATGATAAACAGCCTAAGGAGAGGAGCCCTGCCATGGCGAAATGTGTTGTGAGGTCGCAGCTGGAGCGGATCAGATTCCACCCGGCAGCTTTGATTATTGCAGTTCTATTCGTCGGCAGTAAGTTGTGGAGCAATGTGTCCTATGGAGGTTCTGTGACCACGGGATTACGTTCAGGTTTGATGGGCCTTATTGTCTATGCCTTGGCCCTTGGCTTGATCGCGGTGCTATCTAAGCCCGACAGCGAGCCCTTTAGCGCCTGCCAGGTTGATCAGGCCAAGCTGCGCTCAGGGCTGATCTGGATCCTGGCCTGTTATGCGCTGATGCTAATGCGAATCGTAGATAACCTCCAGCGTGGTGCCTATATTCCCGGGGATCCCATCTTGAACTTCGTACCTGGTTACGCCGCACTGAACACCGCCCTTGGCACACTCCCAGGCGGTTATCGGACGGCGAATATTCTGAGGGGTCTGCCCCTGGCCATCCTGGTACCCTGGCTTGTGCTCCGTTTCTTGGGCTTGCGGCCTGAAACATTGACGTTTGACAGAAAAGATCTCAAACCAGCCCTGCCGTTTTTGGTCATCTATGGGATCGCCTTTGTCGCCACTGGGATCGACTTTGAGCGTTTGCTTTTTCTTGGCTACGCCCTGCTTTATGCTGGCGTACAAGAGGAGTTCTTTTTTAGGGGGGTTATGCAGCCTCTGTTCACAGCTCAGCTGCGCAGTTCGACCTGGGGTTTGTTTGCCGCAACTCTACTGTTCGCCCTGCTCCATATCCCAGATTACCTATTTCGGCTGTACTCCGCCGTTCCCATGGCCCTTAGCGGTGTGGCCAGTGTGGCCATGTTTGGGGCGCTAATGGGTTATGGAGTCTATCGGACCGGCTTGCTTTGGCCCTGGATGATGATCCACGCTTTAAGCAATGTCCTGGGCTGGTAAAGGTAGGAAGGCTGCCTGGCCGGATCAGGAATGGTCCGCTTGGGGCGGCACATCAAACGACAAGGTGGTCAGGATGGAAATAGCATTTTGCAACGGATCGGATCAAGGATACCAGAAGCGACTCAATAACCTGCTCAAGGAGATCTTCTTGGACTTTCAATTCTGGTATGATCTAGACTTATGGGATCACAACTATGAGAGCTATTCGTTCGTAGATGATGACGAGATTGTCTCCAACGTCTGTGTTTACAAGGCACAGGTGCAGTTCAAGGGTCAGACCCATCTGGCTCTATCTGTGGGCGCGGTGGCCACACGCCATGACTACCGTGGACAGGGATTATCTCGGCGTCTGCTGGAACACATTTTGGAGAAATATGATGGGATACCCATGTATCTGTGGGCCAACCAGGGGGTTGTCGACTTTTACCCCAAGTTTGGCTTTCGACGGGTCTACGAGAAGCAGCCCGTCTATGAAGTAAGCGTTAATCATGATCTAGTGCCGCACCGCTTGTCCTATGATGACCCCAAGGTGTGGCGCTATGTGCAGAATCGGGTCAACTTCTCTGTGGAACTTGACTGCCTAAACACCGCAAGTGTGAATCTCTTCCACATTCACCTCGGTTATCTAAAGAACAGTCTGTTCGAGATTCCGGAGCTCGAAACCATGCTCGTTGCTGAGCAGCGCGGAACTACGCTGCGATTGATCGGCGTCTTCTCCCTCAAGCCCATCCGCTTCGCCGATTTATTGCCGCAGCTGCCGTTCAACCATGTGGAAAGAATTGAGTTTGGGTTTATGCCCTGCTGGCCCGATCTACTGTATCGGATGGAAGAACAGGAAACAGACCCCCTCTTCGTTCGGGGGCTAGATTGCGATTTGGGGGATTTCAAGTTCCCTGAACTGTCCATAACGTAACGTCTTGCTTTGGTTTTTCCACAGGGCCCGCAGCGAGCTGCCGTATCAGGAGGGATGATGATATGCGCATGATTATCCACGATCTGGAACAAAGTGATTTCCAGAGGCTCTTCTCGCGCCCACTAAACCACACCATGGTGATTAGCCCCGATGCCACGATCCGCCATTGCCTGGGTTGTTTTGGCTGTTGGATCAAGACGCCTGGGGCTTGTGTGATTCGAGACGGGTTCGGGAATATGGGCGAACATTTGTCGAAGTGCAGTGAGGTTCTTGTGATCAGCCAGTGCTGTTACGGAGGGTTCAGCCCCTTCGTGAAGAACATCTTCGATCGCAGCATATCCTATGTTCACCCCAATTTTCGAAACAGAAATGGGGAAATGCATCACAAAAGACGATACAAGAACACCGCCAATCTGCGGGTCTTCTTCTACGGGGAGACAATCACGGAGGGGGAAGAGACAATAGCCAGGGGGCTAGTCGCGGCCAATGCACTTAATCTGGGCTGGCATGCTGCAGAAGTCTCTTTTAGCTACGACATCGCAGAACTGGAGGGCCGAGTAGGATGAAGATAGCGCTAATTAACGGCAGTCCAAAGACCAGCGGCAGCGCCTCAGGTTGTATCTTACAGAATTTGCGGTCCCTTCTAGATGAGGAAGGCAGCGTAATCGGCGAATATCATCTAAAGCGGCCAGGAGTAAGCGCGGAAGAGGTTGCCGCTTTGGGCCAATCCGATGCCTTGGTCTTTGCCTTTCCTTTGTACGTGGATGGAATTCCTTCGCACCTGCTACATTCCTTGGTTCAATTGGAACAATCCTTGGTCAAGGAAAAGCAAGAAACCATGGTTTATGCCTTGGCGAACTGCGGCTTTTATGAAGGACATCAGAATCGGTGGGCTCTGGCCATGATGGAAAGTTGGTGCAGCAAGGCTGGGCTAATGTGGGGTCAGGGAATAGGAATCGGTGCCGGGGGAATGCTCCCGGCCATCCAGAGCGTTCCCCTTGGATATGGACCCAAGAAGAATTTTGGGAAAGCCCTGCAGCAGCTGGCGGCAAATATCGCAAATTGCAGCGCCGACGAAAACCTGTTTGTCACAGCGAATTTCCCCAAACTTGTCTATAAGCTGGCGGCTGAAGCCGGGTGGGTGCGCTCCGCTAAGGCCAACGGGCTCAGGTGGAGAGACTTGTCGCTGCGCAGGTGAGACAAAAGGAGGCCGTTCATGGTTGGCAAGGATGCATGGGGCAAGACCGTGCTGAGGGAAACAATGAACTTGGAGCAATTAAAGGACTCGCTGCGGCCAGTGACAGGAACGATCAGCGTCTTTGAGCCCATGGGTAACCATGAGCTTGAGCGGCATCTGGTTTATACGATCATCTGCGAAGGTGGAGTTTACGCCCTTAAGCTTTATCTCAAGAGTGACCGCTGGAACAGGGAGGTGGCGAACCTCAGGCGTTTTGCAGGTACCGACGTGCTAGCCCCTGGGATTGTCGATTATGGCGTATTTGAAAACGGGGTGGAATGGCTGGTATCTGATTTTGTTGAGGGGACCCTCCTTAGCCGTATTGACGTCGAGCTTCCCCGACGTAACCTTGAGGCCATTTACTTCGAAATGGGACGGCAGTTGGGCCTGATCCATCAGCACAAATGCGACTTCTTCGGCAGTATGGATGAACATGGGGAGAGCCTCCATGGGTTTAAGAGCTTGAAAGCTTATCTACTTCACTCGACGTCGAAGATTCTGACTGACCTTCATAGCGTAGAACACGAAGACCATGTCCTGATCAAGCGGGCTGAGTCCTTGTTTCTGACCATGTTGGATTCTCTGGAGTATAATCCACCTGCAACCCTCTGTCACCATGATTTTGGCCCCAGGAATATCCTAGTGTCCGAACAGCGCGGTGGATATTCCTTAAGGTCTGTTATAGATTTTGAGCATTGTGTACCCTCCGATCGGGACGAAGAATTGATCGAGGTTTATCTACCCTTGCTCGAGCGAGATCCCGGATTGGCGAGCAGTTTTCGCTTGGGATATGGGATCTTGGACAGAATCGATCCAGGCGACCTTTTGGCCAAGAGGGATTTCTACTATCTCTTTAGGGGGCTTGGCATCTGTGCTTGGGCGAAGGAAGTGGACTATGCATATTACACGGAGGGAACAAGGCTTCTAAAGGAGGCTCTGTCTGGAAGAACAGACTGACCAGCCTCTAACCTGGGGAGAGGTCTGCTCCAGAGCAAACTACCGGTTCGCAAACATCGCCCGGATCGATCATGGCCTTTTGCGATCCTTTTTTGTTTATGCCGCGACTATGAAGGAACGGGCACAAGGAACGAGAAATAGTCCTGAGCATGCAGAATGTTCGTGCGAGGGAAGATATGAGTAGAAATCGATCCATTGTCCTCACAGACGGCAGTATCCTCAAGGCGTTAACGAAACTAGCCATGCCCATCATTGGCACGTCCTTTGTGCAGATGGCCTATGGCTTTATTGATATGATCTGGGTAGGGAGAATCGGCTCTGGTGCAGTGGCGGCCGTTGGCACAGTGGGCTTTTTCACGTGGCTGGCGAATGCTTTTATCATTGTTCCTAGAGTCGGGGCCGAAGTCGGTGTTGCTCAGTCCATCGGCGGCAACGACCCCAAGGGAACAGAGCGCGCCATTCGCCATAGTATTCAGCTGATTGTTGTCCTCAGCCTAATCTACGCAGTGGGTTTGGTGCTTTTTCGCCGTCCCCTTCTTGGTTTCTATCGACTGGGTGCGGAAAACGAGGCAGCGGCTCATTCATATCTACTCATCATTTCCCTGGGAATGGTGTTTTTTGCCATCAATCCCATCTTCACCGCCATCTTCAATGGGGCTGGCGACAGTACAACCCCCTTTAGAATCAATGCCCTGGGCCTGGTGCTGAATATAGTATTGGATCCCATTCTGATCTTCGGTTTGGGACCCATTCCCCGCCTGGAGGTGGCGGGGGCGGCCCTGGCCACCATCATTGCTCAATTCATTGTGACCAGTACCTTTATTTTCGAGACCCGCAAAAGGCCCGAGCTCTTTGGCAAGCTCAGGCTGTTGACCCCACCGGATTTTGCCTATCTGAAAGGTATGGTCAAAATGGGACTGCCCCTCTCACTGCAAAGCGCCCTCTTTACTATCATCTCCATGCTGATCGCCCGCATCATTTCCGCCTGGGGTCCCCAGGCCATTGCGGTACAAAGGGTGGGTGGCCAAATCGAACAGATCTCCTGGCTGACGGCTGGCGGTTTTCAGTCTGCGATGAGCGCCTTTACAGGTCAGAACTACGGAGCCCGCCAAGGTCAAAGGGTCTACCGCGGCTATTTCGTAGGCGTGGGAATTGTCTCTGTGATCGGAATTGTGGCCACGCTCACCCTGTATTTTGGGTCTGGACGCCTCTTTGCCATCTTTATTCCCGAACAGGAGGTCATTTTGCTGGGCGCATCGTACCTCAAGATTATTGCCGCGGCACAGTTTTTTCAGTCCCTGGAGATCCTGACCGCCGGGGCCTTTATTGGGCTGGGCAAGACTACACCCCCTTCGGTTGTGGGTATCACCCTCAATGTCCTCAGGATACCAGCAGCCCTGGTGCTTGCCGCAACCGCACTCGGCCTGGATGGGGTTTGGTGGGCTATCAGTATCTCCAGCATTTTGAAGGGAGTCATCTTAAGTATCTGGTACTTACGCTTTATGAACACCAATTCTGCCATGCTTCAGCTAAGGAATTAAGGCACATTCTAGGAGGAGATCAAGTGGCTTTACAATGGAACAACGAACATGTCTATGCATCGCAGCGTTTTCCCGCCTATGGGCAGAGGGGGATGGTGGCTACATCCAATTCTTTGGCGGCTCAGGCGGGCCTGGATATGCTGAAAAAGGGGGGAAACGCGGTGGACGCGGCCCTGGCCGCGGCTGCTTGTCTCACCGTGTGTGAACCTACCTCCAACGGAATCGGTGGCGATGCCTTTGCCATCGTGGCCTTTGGCGGTAAACTCTTTGGGTTGAATGCCAGCGGACCCGCTCCCCAGGGGATCTCCCTGGGAACTTTAGTGCAACAAGGATATGGGGAGATTCCCAAGTACGGCTTTGTACCAGTGAATGTGCCAGGTGCCCCCGGGGGTTGGGCTGCTCTCTCCGAACGATTTGGGAGCCTGCCTCTGACGGAGGTATTTACTCCGGCCATTTCCTATGCGGAAAAGGGTTATGCTGTTTCACCGATTCTAGCCCACTTTTGGAACAGGGCCTTTCAAAAGTACCGAAAGAAGTGCTCTGGAGAGGAGTTTCAGGCGTGGTTTGATACCTTCGCTCCTGAGGGAAGGCCTCCCCAGGCAGGGGAGCAAGTGCGCTTGCCCCAACATGCGAAGAGCCTTAGGCAGATTGCAGAGACCATGGGAGAAGCTTTCTACCGAGGGGAAATCGCTCAGCGCATAGACGACTTTTCCAGGAAATACGGTGGTTTCTTGCGGGCCAGCGATCTAGGGGACTATCAAGCAGAATGGGTGGAGCCCATCTCCACGCGTTACCGTGACTTGGATGTCTGGGAGATCCCCCCTAATGGCCAAGGGATCGTCGCTTTGATGGCCCTTAATATCCTCAGAGGTTTTGATTTTTCCAAGGAGGATAAGCATTCTTCCCTGACATACCATCGACAGATTGAAGCATTGAAGCTCGCTTTCGCCGATTGCCAACTGCATGTGACCGATCCCAAGCGTATGGAGATCGGGGTGGAGGAGTTGCTGTCAGAAAGCTGGGCCCGGGAAAAACGCAAGCTGATCGGGTCTCGAGCCCTTTTGCCGCCCAGGTCCGAAGAAACTAGGGGAGGAACCGTTTATCTGACAACGGCGGATGCCGAGGGGAATATGGTGTCCATGATTCAAAGCAATTATATGGGGTTTGGGTCAGGTCTGGTGGTACCGGGTACAGGTATCGCCTTGCACAATAGGGGGCACAACTTCTCCTTTGATCCCCATCATCCCAACCGCTTAGCCCCTGGCAAAAAACCCTATCACACCATTATCCCCGGGTTTTTGACCAAGGATGGCCGGCCTTTGGGGCCCTTCGGGGTGATGGGAGCCTTTATGCAGCCCCAAGGTCATGTACAGGTTGTGATGAACCTAGCGGACTTTGGGCATAATCCTCAAGCCGCGCTAGATGCTCCCAGATTCCAATGGATCAAGGGCAATCGAGTACATCTGGAAAAAACTTTGCCGGCCTTGGCCGCGGAGCAGCTCAAACAGATGGGTCATGAGACCATCATAACAGAAGAAAACGCAGGTTATGGCCGGGGTCAGATCATTTTGCGTCTGGATAACACCACACTTGTGGGAGGAACCGAAAGCCGGGTTGACGGTACGGTGGCCGTGTGGTAGGGAAGGACTGGCACCCTCAAAGGAGAAGAAAGTAGGAGATTTGTCCGTTGGAAATGAGGAGTCACCATGATCTATTTGGACCAGGCGGCCACATCCTATCCCAAACCGCCTGAGGTGGGCAAGGCCATGTGTCTGGCTTTACAGACGGCGGGAAACAGTGGAAGGGGTGGCCATTTGCTGAGTTTGGAGGCCAGTCGCCTTGTTTTTGAGGTTCGCTGGGAACTGGCCCGCTTTTTTGGTGCTGAGGATGCCAGTTGTCTGGCCTTTACAGCGAATGCCACGGAGAGCTTGAACCTTGCTCTCCTCGGTGTTCTGAGGCCCGGTGATCATGTGATCACCACAGAGTTGGAACATAATAGCGTGCTGCGCCCCTTGTACAGTTTGGAAAAAAGGGGAGTGGAAGTGACCATTCTCAAGGCAGACCGTCTGGGAGTTGTGGACTTTTCAAATTTGGGATCGCACTTGCGCCTGAACACCCGGGCCCTTGTGGTAAACCACGCCTCTAATGTTACAGGGAATGTTGTGGACCTCGGTTTTGTCGGGGAATTTTGCCAGGATCATGACCTTATCTTGATCGTAGATGCGGCCCAGACTGCTGGCTGGTATCCCTATGATCTCCAGCATTCGCCCATCGATATCCTGGCCTTTACAGGTCACAAGGGTCTTTGGGGACCCCAGGGTGTTGGAGGTATTTATGTCAAACCAGATCGTGTTGGGGTCAGACCCCTGAAGACCGGCGGCAGTGGAGTGCAAACCTTTTCCAAGACCCATCCCAGCGAGATGCCTGAAGCCCTCGAGGCCGGCACACTTAATCTCCCTGGTATTGCAGGTCTTGGTGCCGGACTTCGCTATATTCAAAATCTAGGACTCTCACAGATTCGCAAAAACGAGGCAGAGCTCATCACGTACTTCTATCAAGGAGTGCGGGGGATTCCCGGGATCGAGGTGTATGGAGACTTTTCCTGCCTGAACCGCTGTCCCATCGTATCTTTGAATATTGAGGACATGGACTCCAGTTTGGTGAGCCGGCTTTTGGCTGAGGAATACGGGATATTCACCCGCTCGGGGGGGCACTGTGCACCTTTGATGCATGCTGCCTTAGGTACAAAGGAGCGGGGTGCGGTGCGCTTTAGCTTGTCTCATATGAATACCAAAGAGGAGCTGGATGTCGCATTGCAGGCCCTAGCCGAACTGGCGGCGGGGCAAGGGAGAGAGTACCATGGCTAAGACAAGAGTTGTGGTTACCTTCCGAACTACAACCGAGGCCATGGCCTGGGAACGGACCTGTAAGACGGAAGGTTTACCAGGGAGACTGATTCCTATGCCCGTGGAGATTAGTGCCGAATGCGGTTTAGCTTGGATTGTTTCCAAAGAGGAGAAGGAGCCCTTGCTCATGCGGGCCAGGCAATTGGACCTAAGTTATGCTGACGTGATAGAATTGAAGAAGGAAACGAGGTGAAGGCCGTGGCGGACAGAGTTTTCTGCCGAGGAGGCGGTTGAACCGCAAAACTTGGACCGGAGGTCCTCCAGAACGTGTTGGCAAAGTTGCCGCGTATCCAGGATCCCAATTTCTTGGTGGGTTTTGACCACTCCGATGATGCCGCGGTGTACAAGCTCACCGATGAATTGGCCATGGTGCAAACCTTGGATTTTTTCCCGCCCATGGTAGAAGATCCCTATGTGTTTGGGCAGGTAGCGGCGGCCAATGCCCTCAGTGACATTTACGCTATGGGTGCGGTGCCCAAGACGGCCCTGAATATTGTCTGCTTTCCAGCGAAATTGGATATGGGCATTCTGGATCAAATCCTGCGGGGCGGCAGTGAGAAGGTGATGGAAGCGGGTGCCGTTTTGGCAGGCGGACATTCCATTGACGATGTGGATGTGAAATACGGGCTTTCTGTGACCGGTCTTGTTGATCCCCGCAAAATCTATACGAACATAGGCTGTAGGGCTGGGGATGTATTGATCCTGACAAAACCCTTGGGCGTGGGCATCGTGTGTTCCGCCGACCGGGTGGGAGAGGCGTCAGAGGATGCTATGACCCATGCTGTCAAATCCATGATAACACTGAACAAGTACGCTGCAGAGGTTTTGGGCCGGTACCCTGTTCATGCCCTTACCGATGTGACCGGTTTTGGTTTCTTAGGGCACTTACATGAGATGCTGGCTGGACAGGTTTCCGCCATAGTCGTCAGTGGGCAGGTTCCCCACATTCCCCAAGCCCTGCACTATGCCGAGGAGTTTTTGATCACCGGCGCAGCCCAGCGTAATCGAAACTTCCTGGAAGACTATGTGCAGATAGAACCTGGGGTGTCCTTTGGCTTGGAGGAGCTGCTCTTTGATCCCCAAACTTCGGGAGGATTGTTGGCAAGTGTTCCGGCCAGGGTGGCGAAGGAGCTCGTGGCAGAACTAGAACAACTGGGTCTGCCCTGCGGAATTGTGGGGGAGATTATACCTAGGGTGGAAAAGGAGATTATGGTACGATGAGAAGGGAAATTGACGCTACAGGTCTAGCCTGTCCCTTACCTGTTATTGAGACCAAGAAAGCCTTGAAAGACATGTCCCAAGGCCAGCTTGATGTAGTAGTGGACAATGCCATTTCGCTGCAGAATTTAGAGAAGATGGCCAAACAAATGGGCTTAGATTACAGTTTAGAAACGGTTGACGATGCACGGCACATTATTCATATTCAGGTAGGAGAAGGAGCCCAGACCGCCGAGGAGAGGCAAGTCCTAACAAGAAAAAGGGCGGGCAAGAAAGTTGTGGTGCTGTCATCGGATCAGATGGGAGCGGGCCATCCCGAACTGGGGCGGGTCTTGATGAACAGTTTTATCTTTGCCCTCACAGAACTTGAGAACCTTCCAGACCAAGTACTGCTCTATAATGGCGGTGTGAAGCTGGCGGTCGCCGGTTCTGATGCCCTGGCTGATTTGCAGACACTAGCCGAGCAGGGGGTCGAGATCGTAAGTTGCGGTACCTGTTTGAACTTCTTTGAACTTACCCAGGAGCTTGCAGTGGGGTCTATCACCAATATGTATGAAATAGTGCAATGCCAGATGGAAGCGGCCATCATTATTCAGCCATAGACCGAGAGGGGTTTTTGGAATGAAGTATTTCACGCCGTTTAGACCGGGGCAACATGATTACGAATATGCTAAGCGGGCTCTGGAGGCTGGGTTGACAGGTTTTGAGGCGGTGTACCGCGAGTCCTACGAGACCCCCGAGGTTCACCTACAGTATGTGGAAGACCTTCAGAATCTGAAGAAGAATCTGGACGCGGCTTTTTCTGTCCATGCTCCAATCCGCGATATTCACCTAGGGAGCTTAAACCGCAGAGTGCGGGATGTAGCCATTGAGGAGATTAGGGGGAGTTTGCGTTTTGCCCGGATGTTTGGCGCTTCGTTGGTGGTTGTCCATCCAGCACCGGGCATAGCGGGCATACCTGGTGCATCGTCTAAAGTGGAGCGTCCTCAGAAAAGCGAGGGCGGGGATCTGGAGCGCCAAGAGGAGCTCATGGTTCGAGCGGTGAAAGACTTGGCCGATTACGCACCCGATCTGCTCATTGGCCTAGAAAACTTGGTCTATCCTCACGAGATGTATCGCAGCGCGGAGGAACTGGCGGAGCTGATCAAAAAGGTAAACCGCTCCAATGTGGGCCTCACCTTGGATGTGGGACACGCGGTGAACTGTGGCCACGACCCGGCAGACTTCTTCAACCTACTGGGGGATTCCGTCTTCCATGTACATCTTCATGATAACGATGGGGTAATTGATCAGCACTTGCCCTTAGGCCAGGGAATCATAGATTATGTCGCGGTGATTCAGAGCCTCAAGCGGATGGATTACCAAGGCGTAGTCAACCTGGAGTTCTCTTTGGATGATCCTGATCGCTATTGCGACTATCTCCACGAATTCCGGTAGGTGCCGTATGTATACGAAGGAAGAACTCAAGTCACAGCTTCAAACGATCGGCATTAAGCCCTGCGATACCCTCCTGGTCCATGCCTCCGTGAAGGCGGTGGGCCCTGTGCAGGGGGGCGCTGACACAGTACTTGATGCCCTCAGTGAGTTTATGGCCCCAGGCCTCCTCGTGCTGCCCACTCATACTTGGGATCAGATGAATAACCCTGATTACGTTTTCGATGTTGTTCAGCAGCCCTCCTGCGTGGGTATCTTGACCGATTTATTCCGGCAGCGTCCTGGCGTGGTCCGCTCCTGGCACCCCACGCATTCTATCGCCGCGTTGGGGGCCGATGCTGCCGACTTTGCCAGCGGAGAGGAACGCCTGGAGACTCCCTGTGCCAGAGAGGGCTGTTGGGGTAAACTCTATGACAGAGGGGCCAAGGTCCTTTTTTTAGGCGTTGACCTCAGCCGCAACACTTTGATTCATGCAGTGGAAGAATGGGCCCAGGTCCCGAGGCGCCTCAACCCCGACTATCGACTGTTCAAGATTCGGACGCCAGACGGCAGGCTTTTGGATCGGCCCATGCGTGGCCACAAGGCACCAATTCGCAATATCTCCGCCAATTACGTCAAGTTGACTACACCCTTGCTCAAACGGGGTATTGCGGTGCAAGGGACAATCGGAGACGCTAAGAGCATTTTGGTTGACGTTGTACCCATGGTTGATCTGACCATGGAATTTCTCCAGCGGAATCCCGACTTGTTTCTCGATCGGGAGCCCGTTCCGAAAGAGTGGTATTAATGCAGCCCCGCCTGAAGCAGCAGATTGACTTTCTCATGGAAATCGACAAGTTGAAGCATGTCTACAGGCAAAACCTAGTAGCCAATGGTTCGCGCCGCGAAAACGATGTGGAGCATTCCTGGCATCTGGGGGTAATGGCCGTCATCTTGCAGGAGTATGCGGCGGAGCCGGTGGATATGGCTAAAGTGATGAAGATGGTTCTCTTACATGATCTGGTTGAAATTGATGCAGGAGATACCTTCGCCTACGATCCTGAGGCGGGTTTGGATAAGGAAGAGAGGGAAACAGCCGCTGCGGATCGCCTGTATGGGATGTTACCATCCGATCAGGGCCAGGAACTAAGGACTCTATGGGATGAGTTTGAAGCCAGGGAAACCCCAGAAGCGAAGTTTGCAGCGTGCTTGGATCGCCTCCAGCCCCTCCTCAATAACTACCACACCGCGGGAGGTACCTGGCAGACGCATGGCGTCTCCAGCGGCCAGGTGCGCAAGCGCATGGAGCCGGTGGGTGAGGGTGCACCCTGCCTGGGTGATCTGGTAGAGAGGCTGATCCAAGAGGCCATCGCCCAGGGGATACTTCAGGAATAGACAGTAAAAAACGGTCCCGAGGGACCGTTTTGACTTATTTCACCACGATATTGTAAATGCGTCCGGGTACGTAGATCTCCTTGACAATGGTCTTCCCGGCGATCGCCCTTTGGATATTGTCGTTGGCCATCGCTTTCTCTCGGGCTGCTTCTTGGGAGTCATTGAGGTTGACGGTGATATCGCCCCGCACTTTGCCGTTGACTTGTACTCCGATGGCAATGGTTTGGGCAATTGTTTTCTCTTCGTCATAGCTCGGCCAACTCTGTTCATGGAGCATACCCTCGAAGCCCAGGACTTGCCACAGTTCTTCCGTGATATGGGGAGCAACGGGGTTCAACAGGATCAGGAATGTTTTCATTTCGGCTTCATTGATGGTTCCTAGTTGGTTTACCTCATTGAACAGGGTCATCAAGGCCGCGATGGCTGTATTGAACTTCAGGCTTTCGTAATCGTGGCTCACCTTCTTGATAGTCTGGTGCATCTTGGCCTCTAAGGCCTCACTGTAGGCGCTGCCTGCCTTGACTGTGTCCTTCAGCTTCCAGACCCTGTCCAAAAACCGCTTGCAGCCCCTGACGCCATCGGTGCTCCAGGGTACACTTTTCTCGAAGTCCCCGATGAACATTTCATACATGCGCAAGGTATCGGCACCGTATTCTTTGACTACATCATCAGGGTTGACCACGTTGCCCCTGGACTTGGACATTTTCTCATTGTTTTCACCCAGGATCATTCCGTGGGAAGTCCGCTTTTTATAGGGTTCGGTCCCTGGAACAACTCCGATATCATACAAGAACTTATGCCAGAACCTAGAATAGAGCAGATGCAAGGTGGTGTGTTCCATGCCGCCATTGTACCAGTCTACCGCCATCCAGTAGTCAAGATTCTCCCGGCTAGCCAGAGCTTGATCGTTATGGGGATCAGTGTAGCGCAAGAAATACCAAGACGAGCCCGCCCATTGCGGCATCGTATCGGTTTCGCGCTCAGCATACCCGCCGCATGTGGGGCAGGTTGTTTCGACCCAGTCCCGCATCTTGGCGAGGGGAGATTCTCCGGTGTCCGTTGGTTCGTAGTTCTCCACTTGTGGGAGACGCAGCGGCAGCTCCTCTTCGGGAATGGCTACCCAGCCGCAATCGGAGCAGTGCACCAAGGGGATGGGCTCGCCCCAGTACCGCTGCCTCGAGAACACCCAGTCCCGCAGTTTGTAGTTGACCTTGGGCACACCCAAACCCTTCTCCTCCAGCCAGGCGGTGATTTTCTTTTTGGCGCTGTCCACATCCAGGCCATTTAAGAATCCAGAGTTGACCATGGTGCCTGTTTCTGTTTGGGTGTAAGCCTCCTGGGTCACATCGCCTCCAGCCACAACCTCAATAATGGGAAGGTCGAAGGTCTTGGCAAATTCCCAGTCTCGCTCGTCATGGCCTGGTACCGCCATGATGGCCCCCGTTCCATAGCTCATGAGTACGTAGTCCGAGACCCAAATGGTGATCTCTTCGCTGTTCACCGGGTTAAGGGCGGCCAAACCTTCGATTCTCACTCCGGTTTTTTCGTGATTCAGTTCAGCCCGCTCAAACTCGGTCTTCTTGCGTGCCTCTGCTTGATAGGCCTTAATGACTTCAAGGTTTGCGATCCGGTCTTGAAGCTTCTCCAAAATGGGATGTTCTGGCGAGATCACCATGTAGGTTGCGCCAAAGAGGGTATCTGGCCGTGTGGTGAACACCGTGAGGGACTCTGCGGTATCCTTAATCGCAAAGGATACGTCGGCCCCCTCGGAACGTCCAATCCAGTTACGCTGTTGGATTTTCACCCGTTCAATGTAATCGACCTCGTCCAAATCTTCGATAAGACGCTCCGCGTACTCGGTAATCTTGAGCATCCATTGGTTCTTAACCCTGGTTTCCACTCCATGCCCGCAGCGTTCACAGCTTCCGTCCACAACTTCTTCATTGGCCAAGCCGATTTTGCAGCTGGGACACCAGTTGATGGGCATCTCTTTTTTGTAGGCCAGGCCCTGCTCAAACAGCTTGATGAAAATCCATTGGGTCCACTTGAAGTAGTTGGGATCGGTTGTGTTCACTTCTCGGGACCAGTCAAAGGAAAAACCCAAGGAGCGCATTTGCTCTTTAAAACGGGCTACATTGCGTTCCGTGACCACTGCTGGGTGGATCTTGGTCTTGATGGCGTAGTTCTCTGCTGGCAGACCAAAGGCGTCCCAGCCCATGGGGAAGAGGACATTGTAGCCTTCCATACGTCGCTTGCGTGCTACCACATCCAGTGCAGTATAGGGTCTGGGGTGACCAACGTGCAGTCCTTCACCAGATGGATAAGGGAATTCCACAAGGGCATAGAACTTGGGTTTGCTCGTGTCTTCTGTCGTCTTGAAAGTCTCGTTCTCATCCCAAATCTTCTGCCATTTCTGTTCTAGGCTTTGATGGTTGTATCGGGCCATTTTTCTTCCTCCTGCTTCTACAAATAGAAATAGAAAAAATCTTTCTTCTCTGCACTTAGAGACGAAAGATCCGCGGTACCACTCTAATTGTCTGCTCGAATGAGATTAGCTTAAGTAACTCGAGTTCAGACCCCTTAAGGCATGGTAACGGAATGACCGGTTTGTGCTAGACCGCAGCTTCACACAAACAGCTCCCAGGCGAGTTCCGGGCGGATTTGTGTTGCTTTGCACCTAACAGCAACTCTCTAGGACGCCTCCACATAACCCGTACTGCTCCTGCTCACAGCTTCATGTATTAGAGCCATTGTATCAACTCATGCCCTTGATGTCAACAGATACGCTTTGACAACCCAAATCCTAGCGCCATCTGAAGGGGACCTCTCAGGCGCGGGTTTGAATCGTCCGTTGACTGCTCTTGATGTTCGTGACGCTCCTTATCGCCATTTTTCATCAGTTCTCATCCAAAAGCTAACCAAGGGGTGAAACTAAGGCCAGGCACCAACTGTAAGGCTTTCCTAGGCGTTTGGCGATTTCCCCCGCTGCCAAGGAGTCTGACTTAGTCCGCAGCCTGTCTCGCTTGGCTATACGTAGCTGCTAAACCCTATTTTCACGTGAAATTGGCGGATCTGCAGTTGTATATCCCATATTCCGCTAAACTAAGGCTCATTAATGCGAACTTGATTCGTCAAGTCGCGTGAATCGCGTGATAATTGTGTATATTATTCAGGCAGAAGGGGTATTTTTCTGGCACGTGGAATACTCTCCCATACTCTAAATGGGAGCGATTAAGCATGGATAGAATCAAGGAACTGGGATTGGACGTTAGAACGTTCTTCAATGCCAAACCAGCGTTTATAGCTGGCGTTTTAGATGCAATGCAGGTGCCCGAGTTTTTTGACCAAGCCATAGGTGCAACGAAGCAAACCGGGCGCCCACCGAAGATATCCGATGGCACAATCGCTAAACTTATGCTGATTAATATCTGTGACAATCACCACCCGCTTTATAGGTTACAGGAATACTTCTTAGACAAGGATATTCAGCTCCTAGCTGGCGAGCACGCCGAGCTTGATTTACTCCATGATGACCGCTTTGGCGATCTTCTAGATCGAATGTTTGAGGCTGGGCCTAGAGCTATCTTTAGTGCTATTGCCACGAGCGCCTTTCTCCAATACGGTCTCAGCATTCGCAGTCTCAACTACGATACAACCTCGAAGGTCATGTGGGGAGAATATGAGGGTGATGATGGACGTATTGGCACCATCTCCATTACCTTGGGTCATAGCAAGGATAAAAGAGGCGACAAAAACCAGCTTAAAATTGGCCTCGGTACCGCCGATGGCGTTATTGTTGATGCTAAGGTTCTCTCTGGAAACACCGATGATAAAACCTACAACAACGATGCTTTAGATGATGCAGATGTGTTGCTAGAGCGGCACGGTGTCGATCGCGAATCGTTTTACTATGTGGCCGACAGCGCATTCTTCACAGAAGCCAACATAGAAAAAGCAAAGGATCACGGGATTAAGTTCATTACGAGGGCTCCCGAATCGGTTACGGTAACCAATCAACTGATCGACCAGGCATGGGAGCACCCAGGGAGCTTCCTGAAACTGCAACTCAAGAACAATCAAGGCCAGCTCTCCGAGTACATGGTTCAAGAATTCGATGACGCCTATCGTGAAACGGCATGTAAGTTTGCTGTCTGCTATTCCCCGAGCCTAGAGAAAGAGAAGCAAAAGACAATGACTAGGCGCATCGCCAAAGAAAAAGCGGAACTAGACAAGTTGGCCAAGCAGTATGCCAAAAGGAACTATGCCTGTCAACCTAATGCCGAGAAGGAAATTGCAGTGTTTACTACCAAAAGGCTGCCAAAAGTCCAATACCATAGGGTGGACTTCCAGATTGTTGAGGAAGAAAAAAGAGGCCGTGGTCGTCCGAAAAAGAACCAACCTGACGATGAAAAAAACTATATCTACCGGCTTTTGCTAAGTATTGAACTAGACGAAGCTGGTGCGGCCCAAAAGTCAAAGAGAAACGCAACCTTTGTCCTGGCCAGCAATGATCTGGATCTCTCCGCGGAGCAAATTCTGGCGGAGTACAAGACTCAAAGTAGTGTGGAAAAGAAGTTTCAGCAACTAAAGTCACCGCACTTTGTCAACTCGCTGTATCTGAAAAAGCCTGAACGCATTGAGGCACTGGTGTACATCATTCTCATTGCTATGATGGTTCTGTCGGTAGTAGAGCGTGTAGTTCGCCGTGAGATGGAGACAGAAAATGCGGTTGTGATTGGCCCTGGCAAGGTCAAAATGACGAGACCCACGCTGCGTGCTATTGTCGACATCTTCGGTTATGCCCCGATCAATCGCTACTCTTATGAGGGTCAAGTCTCGCGGGCATTGCTAGAGCCACTTAATGATAGTCAGGCCAAGATACTGCGTTATTTGGGAATTCCAACCAACATTTTCACCGAAACCTAAGGGCAGATCAATAATTCGGGAAATCTACATTCTGTTTAGCGAAATATGGGGTATATGTCGGAATTCGTGACATTTTTGTGGTTTACAGGGAGCACTGTCCGTGCTATACTTATTGAAACTGAATAGAGCCAAACCGTTGATGCGGAGATAAAGGTGATCATGCTCACACAGAGAGCCCGAGGTGCTGAGAATCGGGTTGAAAACAAGTCATCAAATGGACCGCGGAGGGTGCAGTGAACGGCCAGCATATTTGCTTGCTAAGTATTCTGCAACGTGTGGGCATACGTCAGTTGCCGGGGATATGATGGTATCCTGCTAAGTGCATGAATTCATTTTCATGAAGCAAGGTGGCACCGCGAGCGCTTAAGCCCGTCCTTGACAGTAGATGTCAGGAGCGGGTTTTTTTGTTTCCTCCATGCTCCTGAAAACGAAAGGAGTGGACCTCGTGGTAGCTTAGGAATGGCCAGAGGGAAGAGTTGAGGTAATGGATAGAAAGAAGGAGGATGTGATGTCGAAAGGTCGCTTTGGAGAGCATGGAGGTCAGTACATTCCCGAGATCTTAATGAACGCAGTACTTGAACTGGAGGATGCGTACACAGCATTCAAGGATGATCCGGGGTTCCGCCGTGAGCTGCAGCAGTTGCTGAATGAATACGCTGGCCGCCCTTCCCGTCTGTACTATGCCGAAAAGATGACCCGGGACCTTGGCGGGGCAAGAATCTATTTGAAGCGGGAGGATCTGAACCACACAGGTTCCCATAAGATCAATAATGTCTTAGGTCAGGCATTGTTGGCCAAGAGAATGGGGAAGACCCGTCTGATTGCAGAAACAGGGGCCGGTCAACATGGCGTAGCTACCGCTACCGTCGCGGCGCTTATGGATATGGAATGCGAGATTTTCATGGGGGCAGAAGATGTGAAGAGGCAAGCCCTCAATGTCTATCGCATGCGTCTCTTGGGTGCCAAGGTGAATCCGGTTACCACAGGGACCGCAACGCTGAAGGATGCCGTCAATGAGACCATGAAGGAGTGGGTTAGGCGTATTGAGGATACCCATTACCTCATTGGGTCTGTGGTAGGCCCCCATCCCTTTCCCGCCATGGTTCGAGATTTCCAGGCTGTGATCTCTGCGGAGGTTAAAGAGCAGATCATGGCTAAGGAAGGCAGGCTGCCCACTTGTGTCGTCGCCTGTGTAGGCGGGGGTTCCAATGCCATTGGAGCATTCTATCACTTGATAGAACACCCTGAGGTGCGCCTAATCGGCTGTGAAGCAGCGGGTCGGGGTGTGGAGAGCTTGGATACAGCCGCAACTGTTACTGCGGGGCGAGTGGGGATTTTTCATGGAATGAAGAGCTATTTCTGCCAGGCAGATCATGGACAAATCGCGCCGGTCTACTCCATTTCCGCTGGATTGGATTATCCAGGGGTGGGGCCTGAGCATAGCTGGCTGCATGATTCCGGGCGGGCTGAATATGTGCCCATCACCGATGAGGAGGCCGTGGACGCCTTTGAGTATTTGTCCCGTATCGAGGGGATCATCCCCGCAGTAGAGAGTGCTCACGCCCTAGCCCATGTCATGGCTCTAGCCCCCACGTTGGACCGGGATGCGATTATAGTGGTGAACCTATCGGGGCGGGGCGATAAGGACTGTGCTGCCATGGCCCGTTATAGAGGGGAGGATATAGTAGAATGAAGGTTGAGCAAGCGTTTTTGAATGGAAAGGCGTTTATTCCCTTTTTGACCTGTGGGTATCCGGACCTTGAGACTACAGAGCAGATGATCTACGCATTGGCAAGGGCCGGTGCGGATCTCATCCAGCTGGGAATCCCTTTCTCGGATCCAACCGCTGAAGGGCCGGTTCTGCAAAGAGCCAGTGAAGAGGCACTGAGGGCTGGGATCAATACGGATGGCATTTTCTCCCTGGTCAAGCGGGTGCGCGCCCAAGTCACAACTCCCCTGGCTTTTCAGACTTACGCCAACATCGTCTTTTCCTACGGTACCGATCGTTTTGTCGGGCGAATGGCCGAACTGGGCGTAAGCGCCATGATTCTGCCCGATGTCCCTTATGAGGAAAAAGATGAGTTTGACGCTATCTGTAGGAAGGAAGGGGTGTCACTGATCCCCTTGGTGGCTCCCACGTCAGGGGACAGAATGGCCAAGATTGTCCGGGACGCCCAAGGGTTCATTTACGTAAGTCCGTCCATGGATGCAGATAAAATGGTGGGTGCCCTGCGACATCTTACGTCCCTTCCCATTGTTGTAGATTATGGGCCCGGGCAGTTTGCCGATCTGACAACTAGAGCCGATGGTGTCATCGTTGCCACGATCATGGAAGGGGTTGTAGAGCATGGCAGCACGCCTGATATTGTCTATGATCAGGCTCGAACTATGGTTGCCGTGATGAAGGGGGCCGGCGCCCAGGCGCTGGTACTATAAGGATCCTATCGCGGGCAGCCGGCTTCCTGCGGGGAGCCGGCTTTTCCAATTTGTATCGAGGAAAAGATTACGGAAATCAATAAAATAAGAAGGAGATTATGAAACTGTGTCTAACAATATATGTACAGTAGAATTTAAACCGGTTTAAGCTCTGGATCTGCCCACAATCGAACTAACGGTCAAGGATCGATATCGCTCACGTTCGTAGGCCGTTATCTTTTTCCCACAGTTTAAACCGTTTTAAATAGGCGGTACTGTCCAAAATGCGTGCTGGGGAGGAATGAATGTGAAGCATTTACAGTTAAGTGACGTTGAAGTCGTTGAGATTCCGTGGCAAGAGCCCGTTCAGACCCGAGACTTGCCCGTGATTAAGGCAGAGACATATGCCGAGCGGATCACCCAACTACGGGAGCGAATGGAGCAGCAGGGATTGTCTCACGTCATTGTGTATGGTGATCGGGAGCATTTTGCCAACACACGGTTTTTGACAGGGTATGATCCTCGTTTTGAGGAGAGTCTGGTCATCGTGGGCTTGACGGGCCAACCCCGTCTGTTGGTGGGTCTGGAGGGCTTGTATTACGCTGCTATTGCCCATGGTGTAGAAGTCGAACTCTACGACAAATTCAGTCTCCAAGGGCAGCCTCAACGTGGTCGCAGCCTTGAGGCCATCTTGGCAGATTGTCAAGTCAGCTCAAGCAGCAAAGTCGGAATCGCGGGAACTAAGTATCACGAGACGGACGATTTGGCCGAGGCTGCAATTGTCAGCGATGTTCCCTATTATATTGTGGACCTCCTCATACGCGCCGCAGGTCAGGACAAGATTCTTGATGTGACCCGCTGGTTCACCGATCCCACCACCGGACTTCGAATTCCCCTCACTGTGGATGAAATTGCCCGCAATGAGATGATCAACCAAATGGTATTTGCCGGAATGAGGCGGGCGATATCCGCACTGGAACCTGGTGTTTCTGAAGCCGAGATAAGTGCGAAACTGGGATTTGACGGCAGCGTTCCCCTCTCTTGCCATATTGTGGTCAGTTTTGGCGATAATGTTGGTTTGGCCTTAAACAGTCCGACCAACAGACGCCTCCAACTGGGGGATCCCCTCAGCGTCGCCCTGGGTGTCTGGGGCGCCAATATTGCTCGTACCGGAATTGCCGCCAGCGATGCGAATGATTGGGGCCCGGAAATTGAAGACGCCATGGAGAAGGTATTTGTTCCCTATTTTGATATCTTGCTGCGCTGGTACAAGGCTCTTCATGTGGGGGTTAGGGGTGGAGCCGTGTATGACTCGGTCCGAGAGTATATGGAAGAACCATTTTTCAACATTGCTCTCAATGCCGGTCATCTAATTCGAGACGAAGAGTGGATCAATGCTCCTTTCAACCCGGGTTCCGAGGATGTACTGGTCTCGGGTACAATGATCCAGTGTGACATCATTGTACCTGCTACACCCCCATATCCCGGGGTACACACCGAAGATGGGCTGGTTGTGGCCGATGCAGCCCTGCGAGCACAGTTGACTGCCAAGTACCCTGAGGTTTGGGCTAGAATTCAGCGGCGCAGAGAACTCATGCAGAGCCTAGGCTATGAGCTGCATGAGGACGTACTGCCTCTCAGCGAGATGCAGGGTCAGGTGACTCCTTATATGCTCAACCCCACGCAAGTGCTGCGTTTGAGAAAGTAGGTTCGTTGTATTGGAGGAATTCGTGCTTACTCACCAATAATCCACAAAGGAGGGTAGAGTTTCTTAAGGTAGGAAAACGCTAGTCGCAAAACCAAAGCTAATGGAGGGATGAAATTGAACACAAGATTTGCACGTAAAGTGTCCATCGTTGTGGTCCTCAGTCTTGTTGTGTTGGCGGGTGTAGCAGCGTTAGCTTCTGCCCAGAAACCATTGATCGGTGTCTCCATTCGCAGTCTGTCTGAAGAACGCTGGGAACGCGAAAAGATGATGATGGAAGACGTCGCCCATGAACTCGGTGCGGACATCATTTTCACCGACGCCAATCACGATGAAGCCTTGCAGAACTCGCAAATCGAGAACCTCATTGCTAGGGGCGTTGATGTGCTGGTGATCATTGCCCAAAACAGTGACGTTGCCGCCATGGGAGTACAAATGGCTTCCGAAGAAGGCATTCCCGCTATCGCCTATGACGTTGCCATATTCCATCCCGATGCCATCTATCTATCTTTTGATAGTGTCAGGGTTGGATACGAAATGGCCAAAGCTGTTGTGGAACGTGTTCCTAAAGGAAACTATATGTGGATTGGCGGATCACCCACAGACGACAACGCCTACTTGGTACGGGAAGGGCACTTCCAGGTTCTGCAGCCGCTCATCGACAGTGGCGACATTGTTTTAGTAGGTGAGCAGTGGTGTACAGCCTGGAGCCCGCAAGAAGCCATGATGCACATGGAGAATGCCCTGGTGGCAAACAATGACAAGATTGATGCCGTGGTGGCTTCCAACGATGGTACTGCTGGGGGAGCAATTCAAGCCCTGATGGAGCCGGGACTGGCAGGGAAGGTACCCGTCAGCGGGCAGGACGTTGACCTGGCTGCAGCCCAGCGGATCGCCGAAGGCACTCAGACTGTGTCCATCTTCAAGGACGTTCGGGTATTAGCTCGTGTGGCCATGGAGTCCGCTGTGGAGCTGGCCAATGGTCAGACCCCGAAGGCTCTGAACGGCAAGTATCGCAATACCGAACGCGGTATTGAGCAAGATGCCATCCTCTTGGATGTCGTTCCCGTCACGCAAGAGAATCTCTACGAAGTGATCATTCAGGGCGGATTCCATGCCCTAGAGGATGTATACCGTAATATCCCCAGAGCGGAGTGGCCGGATCAATAGGTCCAACGATCTGGAGCACAATTTTTAAAGAAAGCTGGGTGGACTATGCCGGAACCGAAGAGTATTCTTCTAACGATATCGAACGTGAGTAAGCATTTTCCAGGCACGCTGGCGCTGGACAATGTGAACCTAGATGTCTATGAGGGCGAAATTCACGCCATTTGCGGCGAAAACGGGGCTGGGAAGTCCACCCTCATGAAAATCCTCAGCGGCGTTTATCCGTACGGCTCCTATCAGGGCGAGATTTACTTCGGGGGACAAGAGGTACGATTTGCCACCATCAAAAGCTCTGAGCGGCTGGGGATCCGCATTATTTACCAGGAGTTGACCTTGGTACCCCAGATGACAGTAGCGGACAACATTATGCTTGGGGCTGAACCGAATAAATACGGGGTCATTGATCAGAATCAGCTTTATAGGGATACGGAAGAGTTGCTCAAGTCCTACAATCTGGACATCCCCTACAATGCACGGGTAGGCAGTCTGGGTATTGGGAAACAGCAAATGGTTGAGATTGCCAAAGCCCTTTCTGGAAAAGCCAGACTCCTGATTTTAGATGAACCCACCTCGGCTCTAACCATTGATGAGACGAATGTGCTCATGCATATTCTCCGGGATCTGAAGCGAAGGGGCGTAACCTGCATTTATATCTCGCACAAGTTGGAAGAGGTCTTTGCGATCGCTGACCGGATCACTGTCCTCAGAGATGGTCAGGTGGTGGGAACCCATGCGGCCAGTGATTTGGATCAGAATAGAGTGATCTCCCTGATGGTCGGTCGAGAACTGACCAATCAATATCCCACCCGGACCAAGAAAATCGGTGATATTACCTTTCAGGTGAAGGAGTGGACGGTGGCGAGACCTGGCGAATCGACTCCCGTGGTCAAAGATATCTCCTTTGATCTTCGCCAGGGTGAGATACTGGGTATTTCTGGTCTCATGGGTTCAGGGCGGACAGAGTTGGTTCAGAGCATTTTTGGCGAGTATGGCAGAAGACTCTCTGGCGAACTGCTCCTCGGCGGCGAACCCATTGAAATCCGCTCGTCCCAGGACGCCATACACCATGGACTGGCCCTTCTGACGGAAGACCGCAAGGGCACCAGTTTGGTGTTGAAGCACTCTGTCTTGACCAACGCCACTTTGCCTTCGCTACCGGATTTGGTTAACTGGAGTATCATTGATTCCAATAAGGAGTTGGCCGTAGCCTACCATTACCAGGAAAAACTACAGATCAAAACCCCGACCATTCATGCACTGGTCAATAGTCTCAGTGGTGGAAACCAACAGAAAGTGGCCTTAGCCAAGTGGCTGATGACCGAACCCAAGATTCTGATCATGGATGAACCAACAAGGGGAATTGATGTGGGTACAAAGTATGAGGTCTATCGCTTGATGAATGACTTAACCGAGCAGGGTGTATCGATCATCATGGTTTCATCGGAGTTGCCAGAGATTCTCGGGATGAGCGACAGGATTCTGGTTATGTATGAAGGAACAGTGGCAGGTATTGTGGAGAATCAAGATGTTAGCGGCGAGACAATCATGCGGTTAGCAACGGGAGGGGCGTAAGCACGTGAAGATAGAACATGCCAAGCTGGACAAGAAAGCAGGGTTGAGGAGTCTGGCTAAGATAGACTTTCGTTCATCGACCATCGTATTGGCGCTGTTGGTCCTGTGGGTTATTCTTAGTGTCCTGACTGACGGGGCGTTCTTGACCCCTAGGAACTTATCCAATCTCTTTAGGCAGGGTTCTGTTGTAGCCTTCATTGCCGTTGGGATGGTCATGGTGATTGCAGCAGGACAGATTGACCTATCAGCAGGGTCACTGGCTGGTTTGGCCGGAGCTATGGCCGCTCTGGCACAGGTTCGGTGGCTGCCTGCCCTGGCAGAGCAGACAGGGATCCATGCCCTAGCCTCCGGTTGGCTGGCAACAATCGTCGCCGTCTTGGTCGCTGTGGGGATGGGCATACTTCTTGGAGGGATCCAGGGGGTATGGGTGGCCTATGGTCAAGTCCCCGCATTTATCGTCACCCTAGGCGGTTCATTGATCTTTCGCGGTTGGCTCTTGGGATTAACCCGTGGAGTGAATATTGCCCCTATGGACCCTAAGTTCCAGCAGTTGGGTCAGGCGTACGTGTCACCGGCCTTGGGAACTTGGCTCGGCGCCGTAGCCGTCGTGCTGATCGTAGTTTTCACCGTCCATTCCAGAATGAACAAGAAGCGCCATGGGTTTGATGTCAGGCCGCTTTGGCTGGAAGCGATGATTGCCGGCGGGATGAGTGTGATCGTGTTGTGGTTTGTGAGTAACATGAACCGCTTCCGTGGAATTCCAGTTCCGGTGATGATGCTCTTGGCCTTGGCCGGGCTTTTTACCTTCATTACAACAAGAACGCAGTTTGGGCGGTACGTCTATGCCATCGGCGGCAATATTGAAGCCGCCCGCTTGTCGGGAATTAATATCCGCAGGAATATCCTCAAGATCTTCATGGTCGTGGGAGCGATGGCCGGTGTTAGTGGCGCTGTCTTAACAGCGAGACTGAACGTGGCCACGGCCAATGCAGGGGCGCAATTTGAACTAAACGCAATTGCAGCCTGTGTCATTGGAGGAACGAGTTTGGTTGGTGGCGAAGGGAGTATTCCCGGCGCTTTAGTCGGAGCTCTGATTATGGCCACGGTGGACAATGGCATGAGCCTGATGAATGTGGAGTCCTTCTGGCAGCAGATCATAAAAGGTATGATCTTGGCCACAGCAGTCCTCATCGATGTCAATACGCGCAAGGCCAGGGCCTAGGTGACGGAGGAAAGTTTGGAGAGATGTCGAATCGTAGTTGGCAACTAGACTGATGTGTTGGGGGAAGCTATTTGACTAGTTCGGGTTCGAAAAGAGGGAAACGGCGGCAGGTTACCATTGGAGATATAGCGCGTCATCTGGAGATTTCCAAGGCCACGGTATCTTTGGCCTTGAATAATAGTCCCCTTGTAGCGGAAGCTACCAAGCAGCGTGTGGTAGAAGTTGCAGAGCAGGTTGGTTACCGTCCCAACTATTTCGGAGCGCGCCTATCCAGGGGCAAGTCGGACATGATTGGCCTGTATATCCTAGGCGGCGAAGCGGGACGCTGCAATTGGGCCAGGCCTTCCAGCTGGATGTTCTACAATCCGATTTTGAGGGCGGTTAGCACAGAGTTATCGATGCATGGTTATCGCTGCAACTTAGAGGTCGTCAGCGTTGAACAGGTGACGAAACAAAAGGTGATCTCCTCTGTGATCGGAGAGGGTTCCTTAGACGGCATGCTCTTGGTTGTTCAGGATGATATTGACTACAGTTTCTTGGACATCGTTGAAGAGAGGCAGTTTCCTTTTGTGGTTCTTAATGCTGATGTTTCTCCTGACATTAGTTCAGTCAAAGTGGATAACGATTGGGGAGCGCGGAAAATTGTGGAGCACTTGGCTGGACAAGGTCACCGCAGAATTGCCCACTTAGGCGGACCTAGGGGCGACTCCAACGCCAGGGAGAGAAGGGACGGCTTCACTAGGGCTGTCATGGATCTGCAGCTCCATCACGATCCTGCGCTAATTCAGTATGGCGATTGGCAGCGGATGTCCGGATATGAACTGGTTGGGCATTTTCTGGATCTTGATCATCCTCCCAGCGCCATTTTCTGCGCCAATGACCACATGGCCATTGGGGCCATGCAGCGCTTGCAGGAAGAAGGCCGTCGTGTTCCTGAGGAGGTCTCCGTTGTTGGGTATGATGATACGGAAATGTGTCAGATCGTGGCTCCCAACTTAACAACCGTGAGACAGCCCTTGGAGTTAATGGGTGAACTCGGAGCGGGAGAAGTGCTGCGGCAAATTGAAGAAGAGGAAAAGCGTTCAGCCATCCACACCAATTTGGAACCCCAGTTGATTGTCCGGGAGTCAACAGCCGGCATCACCCAATGAATTTCCAGGGCCGGCCAGCATTTACTCCCATTTAAAAAACCGAATGGACAGAGCGACAGAGAGTATGGTGACACCAAGCAGAACAAGGAGTTCCCGTCCATAGTCCCAGAGAGCTCCCCCTAACCACACTCCGGTTAGCAGCCGCACTCCGTAGGTGAGGGGCAGGATATTAGCTATCTTCACAATGCTCTTGGGCATAATGTAAAGGGGTACCGAGGCCCCGGAGAGAAAGAGCATGGGGAAGTAGACAAGATAGGCCAGGGCGGAAGCAGCTCGGCCATTGGGAGCACCTCCCGCGATCATCAGCCCTAAAGAGAACATGCACGCTAGGACCAAGAGAAAGGCGAACAAGGTGGCGGGCATGTTCCACAGGAATTGCACATGATAGACCAATCTGGCCACCACCAGGAGCAATGCAATACCTGCGATGGTGGTTATGCTGTTTACTACTACTTGGGCTGCCAAGATCTGCAGGGGCTGGATAGGGGTGGCCATGAAGCGTTTCAGGATCTTTTGTTCTCGGTAGGCGGCGACTGTTAAGGGCAAGCTCATAATCCCTGTAACCGCCACAATCATGCAGGTATAGGATGGGACCATCAGATCCACGGCCCCGTAACCGCCAGTGAACTCACTTGGTTCATTGCCATACATGGCACCAAAGAGAAGGAGCATCATCAGGGGGAAGGCTAAGGCGAAAAACAAAGTGATCACGTTGCGTAACTGCAATTTAAGCTCGAATTTGGTCAGGACAGCAAACATCGTCAAGACACGGCTCCCTTCTGCGCTGGATTCACCAGTTTCAAAAAGGCCTCTTCCAACTGGGGATAGGTGATCGTAATCTTGCGATAGGCAACTTGTGCTTCATGTAAGGCCAACACTAGATCGGTGAGGGTTTGTTCGGAATGAGTGTAAACGTGTACGAGAGAATCCTGCTGGACTATCTGTCCAGAGTGGGGCAGGGCACTAAGGAGGAGGCGTACGTCGCTGTCGGTCTCAAAGGCAATCACAAGATCGATCTGTGCCTCAGCAATCACTTCATCCACTGTGCCAGCGGCTACGATCGCGCCTTGGCTGATTAGGCAAATCTGATCACACAAAAAGGATGCCTCTTCCATATAATGGGTGGTCATGACGATGGTGCGCCCTTCGTTCTGGAGCTGTTTGATGTAAGACCAGATTTCCCTTCTGGATCCGGGATCAAGGCCCGTAGTCAATTCATCAAGAAAGACGATTTTGGGATTAGAAATCAGTGCTAAGACAATGGCCAGCTTCTGACGTTGCCCGCCTGACAGCGATCCCACGGAACGTTTCGCCTTTTCGGTCAAATCGAAGCGCTCCAAGAGACTGTGGTAATCGAGGGGCTTTGTATACATCGATGCAAAGAGCTCGCAGAGCTCATACACCTTGGCCGAGCTTTGGTAGACGGTCTCCTGGAGCTGAACGCCTACGTCGTTGAAGAGCTTCTGACGGTGTCTTTCTGGATCGAGCCCTAAGACTGTGATCTGACCTGCAGTGCGCTTTTTCAAGCCGATCATGCACTCCATGGTGGTGGTTTTGCCGGCCCCATTGGGCCCCAAGAGTCCGAAGATGGACCCTTCGCTCACGGCAAAGGACACATTGTCTACCGCCCGGAGGGAACCATAGTCCTTGGAGAGCCCGCTCACATTAATGATACCCAATCTTCTCACTCCTTTGACCAATTAGTATAATTCTATCACGAACCGTGCACTATGCCAATTATTTCTAACCCTATACAGCAAACATAACAGGAACTAACCTGCTTGAAGGCGAAGAGACGAAGTGAGATGAAAGGGGTTTTTGGTTGATGGAAACAGTAGCAGTCGTCCTATTTCTGATTGCCTATGCTTTGTTGTTGGTTTTCCCGCGGTTTAGGGCACATATAGCTTTGGCCGCCGCGGCAGTGTTCATTGTTCTAGGTATTGTCCCTTTGAACCTGGTGTTTGGCTTTGTCGACTGGAATGTGATCATGATGATCGCAGGTACGATGGGAATTGTAGCTCTCTTCATTGAGTCCCGTATGCCGGCCCGGCTTGCCGATCTGATCGTTGAGAAAACGCCCAGTCTGCGCTGGGCTATCATAGCTTTATCTTTATTCTCTGGGGTTATTTCCGCTTTTGTGGATAATGTGGCCACTGTTCTGATTGTAGCTCCGATAGCCCTCAGTATGGCGAAAAAGCAGGGGATATCACCAGTGTCAAGTGTGATTGCTGTGGCCATCGCCTCGAATCTGCAAGGCGCAGCTACTCTGGTGGGCGACGCCACCTCCATTATGCTCGGCGGCCATGCCAACATGGACTTCCTTGATTTCTTTTTTACGAAAGGGAGAATCGGCATTTTTTGGGTCGTCCAATTCGGAATGGTAGCCGCAACGGCGATCCTGTACTGGGTGTTTCGTTCCATAAAGGGGGAGGTAAAACCCCAGGGGCGCACCGAAGTGAAGGATTACTTCCCTTCCTATCTATTGCTGGGCATGGTTGTTCTGCTGATCTTGGCCTCCTTTATCCCCAACAAACCTGATGTCACCAATGGTCTTATTACAGTGACCCTAATGGTGATCGGTTTTCTTCGAGGTCTGGTTTTGCAGCGTAAGGATCTCAAGTGGGTTGGCGAGAACCTTCAGGAGATTGATTTTTTTACCTTATTTCTGCTGATTGGCCTGTTTATTGTGATCGGTGCTCTGACCCAGGTAGGGGTTATTGACAAGATTGCGGAGTTCATTGTCAAGACTGGTCAGGGAAATGTCTTTGCCATCTACACCCTGGTGGTCTGGATTTCCGTCTTTATCTCGGGCTTTGTGGATAATATTCCTTATGTGGCCACCATGCTGCCAGTCGTTGGCGGGGTTGCCCTTCGCCTGGGAGTAGAACCTAATCTGCTTTACTTCGGCCTTTTGGTCGGCGCTACCTTAGGAGGCAATCTAACGCCCATTGGTGCTTCCGCGAACATTACGGGGCTGGGACTGCTCAGGAAAGAAGGCCATGAGGTGCAGGTTGCGGAGTTTATGCGGATTAGTGTGCCTTACACCCTGGCTGCAGTGATCACTGGTTATATTTTAGTCTGGCTGATCTGGGGTTGAGTTTGTGATCGGTATCCAAAACGAAGGATCTTTACATGCCGCTCTAAAAGAGTTCTACCGAGAGCCTGGGGACATTGTAGAAGGTGACGTGGGCGGATACTTCATCGATTTGGTGCAGAAAAATCGTTTGGTGGAAATCCAAACTGGAAACTTTTCCTCGATCAAGAGGAAACTCTCCACGCTGTTGGAGACCCACGAAGTTCTCCTGGTGTATCCCATTACACTCAGACGTGACATTGTGAGGATCGCTCCCGAAACCGGGGAGATACTAAGCAATAGGAAGTCTCCGAAAAAGGGCGATATCTACGACTTATTTGTGGAATTGATTCGTATTCCGGAACTCATTTTGCATCCTCGCTTGACAGTGGAGGTGGCTTTCATCAAAGAAAGAGAAATCCGCTGTGATGACGGGCGGGGCAGCTGGCGCCGGAGGGGTGTCAGTATTGTCGATCGGACACTTGTGGGCGTAGTGGAGCGGCAGGCGTTTTTTACCGCCTCAGATTACTTAGGATTGCTGCCGGAGGATCTGCCTTGCCCTTTTTCCAATCGAGACTTGGCTCAATGGGCCAAGGTTTCCAGGGCTAAGGCGCAAAAAACAACATACACCTTGAAGAAGGCTGGATTATTGGAGGAGGTGGGCAAGAAGGGCAACGAAATTCTCCATGCTGTCCGTTGATATGCACAATTATCAACAATATGCACAGGTTACCCACAAGACAATGGGTGAAACAGATGTTTTTGTACTCCATTTAGTGGTTTGACTGTTGGCAATGTATAGCATTAAGAAAGTACGAGTGAACAATGTTGCAGTGAGTAAGAAGCAAGGCGAAAAGGGAGGAATTTAACGTATGAGAATTATGACCGAACAGAACCTACGCGACGCTTTTTCCGGTGAAAGCCAAGCCCACATGAAGTACCAGATTTACAGCGCGGTTGCGGAAAAAGAGGGGCTTTCCAATGTGGCCAGACTGTTTAAGGCTATTGCCTATGCAGAGTTAGTCCACGCCCGCAATCATCTCAAAGAACTGGGGGGGATTAACGACTCCGTTGCGAATCTGCAAGACGCCTTCGACGGTGAGACCTTTGAGATCGAGGAGATGTATCCTGCTTATAAGGCTGTTGCGGAACTTCAAGGAGAAAAGGGCGCTGTACGCTCCACCCACTATGCCCTAGAAGCAGAGAAGATCCATGCCCAGATGTATGATACCGCCAAGAAAACCGTGATGGAGAAGGGTGATATCAGTATCGGCACCATCCAGATTTGTGATGTGTGCGGCTACACCCACGATGGTGATGCACCGGAGAAATGTCCCATTTGCAGCGCTCCTAAGAACAAGTTTCTATCCTTCTAAAGATAGGGAGGTCGATGATGCAAACCTTTAACATCAAGATTGGGGGAGAAGCGGGGCAGGGTTTGGTGTCCATAGGGAACATCCTTCTTCAGGCTACGGCCCAGGAAGGATGGTACCTCTTTGCTCATCAAGACTATGAGTCACGTATACGCGGGGGCCACAACTTTTTCCAGCTTCGCCTTGCTGACCAGCCTGTGGCATCATGGGAGAGCGAGATTGATGTCCTGGTGGCCCTGGATGAGACAACGATCACCCTAGGTCAAAAAGAATTACGGGCCGATGGTGTTCTCATCTACGATCCCGATGTTTTGGGAAAAGAAACCAGAGAGTACGTAAAGAGGCCAAACTGCCTGGGGCTACCCTTTGCCAGGATGGCCCAGGAGTTAGGGCAGCATAAAATTATGGCCAACGCGGTGGCCGCAGGTGCTGTCTGGGCTTTGCTCAGTGATGATTTGGCCGTCTTAAATGACACACTTGAGGCCATGTTCGCCAGCAAGGGAGATGCAGTCGTCGCTGGCAACCAGAAAGTGGCTGAGGCAGGGTTTGCCAAGGTTCGGGAACTGGCAGATACTAGACCGAAGCCTGCCAAAGCAGGGGAGGTTGGTGCGAGGCTACTTCTCAAGGGAAATGATGCCCTGCCCCTTGGGGCTCTGGCCGCCGGCCTGAAATTCATGAGTGCCTATCCCATGACACCGGCTACTGGTGTGACGGAGTTCATTGCGGAACATGGCAGAGATCTGTCTGTCCTGATGGAGCAGGCAGAAGACGAGATTAGCGCCATTAATATGGCAATTGGTGCAAGTTTCGCTGGAGTTAGGGCCATGACAGCTACAAGCGGCGGCGGTTTCGCGCTGATGACCGAAGCCCTAAGCCTAGCCGGATCCGCAGAAATTCCCATCGTGGTGATCAATGCCATGCGTCCCGGCCCAAGTACGGGGCTTCCAACACGTACTGAACAGGGCGATCTCGCCTTTGCTGCAGCCATGTCCTTTGGTGATTTTCCCCGGGCAGTTCTATCCCCTGGTGATCCTGCGGAGGCTTTTTACCTCATGGGTCAGGCTTTTAACTTAGCAGAGGAATACCAGATGCCTGTCGTGGTATTAAGTGATCAGCATTTGGCTGACTCTTATACCACGGTGCCCCCCTTTGATCTGAGCAGAGTGGAGATCAAGCGGGGCCGAGTTGTTTCCGGGGCCGATGCAGGCCATGATTACCTGCGCTATAGGTATACAGAAGACGGCATTTCCCCTAGGCTCTATCCCGGGTTTGGCCAGGGGGTTGTGGTGAGTGCCGGTGATGAGCACGATGAAAAGGGGCATTTGATTGAAGACGGCGAGACTCGCCAAAAAATGATGGAGAAACGCATGGCTAAACAAAGACTTGTGGAAGCAGCTTCGCTAGAGCCTGTCCTTTGCGGGTCTGACGAACCTGATGCCGTCTTAATAGGCTTTGGATCCACCAAAGGTGCTATTGCCGAAGCGGTGTCCATTCTCAACGAGGGCGGCTGCAAAGTCCAAGGGATTCATCTCCCCCAGGTCTTTCCCTTGCCTGGCAGCCTGGAGAGCATTTTGCAGCGTTCAGGACGGACGTTTGTTGTGGAAGGCAATTTCTCGGGGCAGCTGGAGTCCTTGCTTGCCTCTCGCTTTGCCTTTAAGCCCACTGGACATATCAGGCGCTATGATGGTCGACCGATCAATGCGGAGTACATCCTCAGCAAGCTTCAGGGAGGTGTTTGTGGTGGCTAATCAAGGCAAGGAGTTTGAGATAGCGAGGGAGACCGCTTGGTGTCCCGGCTGCGGAAACTTCGGGATCCTAAACGCATTGTCCCAGGCACTCGAGGGATTGGGCCTGAAGAAAAGTGAGGTTCTCTATGTCTCCGGAATTGGCCAGGCCGGCAAGACTCCCCACTACATTCATGGTAATGTGCTCAACACCCTCCATGGACGTACATTGCCCACAGCTACCGGAGCCAAACTCGCCAATAACGATTTGCATGTGATCGCCATTGGGGGCGACGGTGATGGGTACGCTGAGGGAGGTAATCACTTCCTGCATGCCATTCGTAAGAATGTCAATATCACCTATCTGGTCCATGATAATCAGGTCTTTGGTTTGACCAAGGGCCAAGCATCACCCCGATCAGATCAGGGAATGGTCACAGGAACGACACCGCAGGGTGTGACCTTGGAGGCCTTTAACCCATTGGCCACAGCTATCACCCTCAATGCTGGTTTTGTGGCTCGCAGTTACGCTGGGGACAGAGAACATCTAAGCCGCACGATTCAGGCGGCCATTCAACATGAGGGATTTGCCCTCATCGACATCCTGCAGCCGTGCGTAACCTTTAATAAGATCAACACCTACCAGTTCTATCGCTCCAGAGTGTATGATCTGGATCAGGAAGAGGGGTATGACCGTACCGATCGGCCAAGCGCATGGGCAAAGAGCTTTGAATGGGGCGAGAGAATTCCGATTGGTGTCTTCTATCAAATTGATCGCCCCACCCTAGGGGATCACTATGGGGACCTCGTTAAGACTCCTCTAGTCCGGCAGCAGCCTGACCACCAGGCTGTGCAAGGTCTCTTGAATCAGTTTAGGATTGGCTAAATGACGCTGAGCAAGTTGTTGCACGTCTTGTTGTCGTAGCAAGTTTGTTGGGATACGGCCCTTAATTCCGCAGATCTGTTTTCGTTTCTCACAACCTCCTGGTTACCGTGATTCATGTGCCAATGATCTGGCGCATGTGTCAGGGCAGGAGGTTGTGCTTTTCCCCAGACAACCTCTACGCCTGATGAAACCAAAGCGTGACAGCGCTTTTTGGTGACCTTGTTGAAAAGTGGCATTTCTTCGGGGTGCCAATTTTTGTAAGCTGTGCTATGCTATAGGGAAGATGATCATCACACCTAGGTGTATAGACATCATCAGCGGACAATCCTACGCATTTTGACTCTAACTATCAGGCTCTTTTCGTTTCCCCTCCTGATAGGCAAGATATTCGTTGTGCAGACGATCAAACTCCGCCGAAAGCTTCTGAATGTCAGGGTGCTGCTGGTCGTGACCCACGTCCTGTAAAGTATGGTGCAGCTTAGCCCTGGTTTTCTCCATCTTCAGGCGGAGAGCGAAGAGTCGAGGCAAAGGCTGTTCACTCCATTTCCAAAAAACAACATCGTTAGCTATCATCGCGCTAAATCCCGGAAAAGTCCATGCATTTTTATCTTCTTTTCCTATATTTTTTCCGAATGCGACCGAGAAACAGGTGCAGTCTGAACGAAGAAGCCGATACTCGTCACCGTGCGTCCAAGTGCGGAGACCAAGAAGGTGTTGGCGCTGGGGAGGGTGGGGTTAAGGGAAAGCGTGCTGGATGTCCTATCTGCGTTACAGGTGGGTGTTGGAGCTTTTGGTGTGCTGCATGAGCCATGCGGCGTCTGATCAAGGGGGATCGGGAATGGATGCCAGTGTCGAGAGGGCCGAACGGATCGGCGTTAGGGCGGAGAAGGCAAGGACTTGGGAGATCCTGCCCCAGAGTGAAGCGAAATACAAAGCCCTGTTTGAAACAGCAGGCGGTGGTTTGTGGTGGACGGATCAGGATGGGTATGTGATCGAAATCAGCCCGTCCATGGCTGAGATGTTGGGTTACAGATCGGAGGAGGTAGTCGGAAGGGTTTGGACCGAGTTCGTCTCGGATCAAGGGTTATCAAAAGGGTCCGAAAAGGGGAGAGAGCATCAAGGGAGGCGGGCAAACTCCTATAAAATAGGTCTAAGGAAAAAGGATGGGACGATCCTGTGGGAAGACATCAGTGTTTATCCGTTGAGGTGTACATATGGCCGTCACACCACTCCTTCACGTGGGTATGAGCAGGAGAAGGAAAGGAAAGTAACATCAGGATCCAGTGCGGAGGAAGTATTGGCTCGAGTTGCAGAGCTTCAGCGAGCCGCTGAGCGCAGAAACAGGATCCTTCGAATGGTGGCACATGAACTCCGTGATCCCCTATCCATTATTCTAGGCAGAATGGAGATCTTGGAACGAACCCATCTAGCCCGAGACGAGGAGGTTTTGAGCGCAATCGAGACCGTAAAGCGTCAGACCGAGCATTTGGCTCGAGTGGTGGAGGATTTGCTCTGTGGTATTGGTTCTACCGAAAAAAAGGTGGCTCAGCAGATGATCCTCAAGAAGACTACCATGGTTCTGAACACTATTGTCAACGATGCCATTGAAGACATGCGACCCGATTTCGAGGCCAAGGGCATCCGTTTATTGACTCGGATCGGTGCAGAGCCCATCGCTTTGCATGGCGATCCAATACGGATCGCCGAGTGTCTACGAAATCTGCTGCGAAATGCCTGGGCATATACCAAAGAGGATGGCACAGTCCATGTTTCGGTGCAGACAAAAAGAGACAGCGCAGTGATCAGAGTCCGGGACAATGGGATCGGAATTCGTCCTGAGGTTTTGGACAATATCTTCGAGCCATACGTGCAGGACTCTGCCTCTGATCATCCGGCAGAAAGTCTTGGGTTGGGGCTGGCGATCGTAAGGACAATCGTGGAGATGCATGATGGTGATGTCAGTGCCTATAGTCCCGGTTTGGGGCAGGGATCGCAGTTTACCCTGCGACTGCCGCTGCCCGGGTAGTGTTGATCAGCGACTTGGTCTAGCCTTCTATTCCAGTATATCCAAATCTCTGCGCAGCAGTTGGGGAGACTGGTAGAGGATAGCCTGCAATCCTAGGCGGCGCGCTCCCTCCACATTGGCGGCCACGTCATCAATGAACAAGCATTCCTCTGCCTTGAGTCTATATTCCTGCAGTAGCTGCCAGTAAATTTGTGGTTCGGGTTTCAAGACTTGATGCTGAAACGACAGAATCATGCCATCAAACAGCCCAAACCATTGATATCGGGCTTGGATATACTTAAAGGCCGCTTCGTGAAAGTTGGAGATGATATATAATCCATAGCCACGCTGCTTGATTTGGCGTAATATTGCTACATTATCCTCGATGGGAGTCAGCATGCCAAACCAATGGGTCAGAGCTCCCTTAATCTCGTCCTTGAGCTCAGGGTGTTGATTGGTCAAGCGCAGCTCCGCCTCGGTCTGATCAATTACGCCGCGATCGAGCATAAGCCATTCTGGACTGCCAAAAAGAGCCTTCTGTACTCGGTCAATGCGGGGATAGCCGGGAAATAACTCTCTCAGATACGCCTCCGGGTCAAAGCTGATCAGGACGTTTCCTAGGTCAAACACGATGTGTCGAATCACACTTACCTATCCTCTCCATGGGCTTGATTCAGGACGGAGCTCCCATGCCGTCCCATTTGCCTCCTTTTCTCCTCTGACTGCAATTTCCCCTCCATCGTCTTGATTTCCCTTTTTCCAAAGGGATCTGTCTCGATGTGCCGAAGTTTAAGCCAGATATCGCAAAGGAGGAAGTGTGATGGAAACACTGAGTGCTCTGGCTGCCACCTATGTGGGCAGGATTGCGTTGGCGGTGGTTATTTGGCTCATAGGCAAAAGGCTGATCGATTTTGTCCTTCAGGTCTTGGATCGCAGGATGGATAAGGTGCATGTGGACGAATCGCTTCATTCGTTTCTCTCGCCGCTTCTCAGCACGGTACTTAAGGTCTTGCTTGCACTGACTGTGGCGGCAACCCTCGGCATTGAGATAACTACTTTTGCAGCTATTTTGGGTGCAGCGAGTTTGGCTGTGGGCTTGGCGTTTCAGGGCAGTCTAGCCAATTTCGCTGGAGGCATATTGATCCTCTTGCTCAAGCCATTTAAGGTGGGTGACTTTATTGAAGCTTCAGGTTTTTCGGGGACGGTCAAGGAGATCCAAGTTTTTCACACCGTCTTGAGGACACCCGATAATCAGAAGGTGATTATTCCCAACTCTGACCTGTCCAATGCGAGTGCCATTAACTATTCCGCCTTTGATACCCGCCGGGCCAACCTGAAACTTGGCGTATCCTTTGATTCTGATATTAAGCGGGCCAAGGCCGTGATCCGCGAGGTGGCCGACAAGAATCCACTTGTTTTGCAGGACCCCGAACCCGTAGTGGCCGTGGGAGAACATGGGGATCATGGATACGTTGTTTATGTAAGGCTCTGGGCTAAGAACTCCGACTATTGGAATATGCGTTTCTCGTTCCTCGAAGATGTTGTGGAAGCCTTTGATGCTGCAGGCATTGAAATTCCTTACCAACAGCTGGATGTACATGTAAAGCAAAGTGGTTAATTCGAAACCCTTGGCTGGAGTTCCAAAGGCCAAAGCCCCTGTGCATGTTGCCTTTTGCCTAGGGGTATGCTATCCTAGTTGTAGGCAATCTCCGAATATGCACATAGTGGGGGACCCACGTTTTGGGGTGAATCTTAGATATTCAAGAGGGGCGACTTGGGCGCCCTAACCCGGCAGCTAACCCCATAGGAGTACACCAAGCGCATTGTCACTGAGACTGAAGTCCCAGGGACAGCGCTTTTTTACTGCCCAAATCCTCGGGCCCGGGCAAGAAAGGCGCCATCTGTCATTCTAGTCTAAATAGGTGGAGGTATTGGATTTGGACATTCTATTGAAACTCGGAGTTGCTTTAGTTGTGGGACTCGTGGGAGGTAAGGTTGCCCGTATCTTTAGGCTGCCTAATGTATCAGGATACTTGGTGGCGGGGCTTTTCCTGGGTCCTTCCTTTTTTGGGTATGTCACCGAGGCGGACACAGAGTCATTGGCGATTATCAGTGAGGTAGCGCTAGCGATCATTGCCTTTAGTATCGGAAGTGAGTTTATCTTCAGGGACATGCTCAAGCTGGGCAAGTCCATCATGGTCATCACCCTGTTGGAAGTGGTAGGGGCCGTAGTTGTCGTTTTTGCTCTGATGTTCTTTGTCTTTGGTCAACCCTTTGCTTTCAGTATCGTAATTGCCTCGATGTCGGCGGCCACTGCGCCTGCAGCCACGCTCATGGTGATCCGACAATACCGTGCTCAGGGGCCCCTGACCCGTACTGTCCTGCCTGTGGTAGCCCTGGATGATGTCCTGGGAATCATGGCCTTTGGTATCGCCATGTCCCTAGCCAGACTCTCTGTGGGAGGTTCAGGGAGCTCGCTTTGGCATATGCTGACCCAGCCTTTGATCGAGATCGTAGGTTCCTTGCTGTTGGGTACGGTCTTGGGCTACCTATTAACCTTTGTGGGCAAAAGGGCTGCGGATAAGGATGAACTGCAGGGGGTTTCTCTGGCGGCCATCGCGGTGGCGACAGGCCTGTCGAATATGCTGGGATTGTCCCCTCTTTTGACCAATATCATGATGGGAACCGTTCTCGTGAATGTAATGCGCCATTCTACCAGAGTGTTTGGCTCTATCAATGACTTTGCCTCGCCTGTTTACATCTTGTTTTTCACCTTGGCTGGTGCAAGCCTGGATTTGCGTATTCTGATGTCCGTGGGTTTAATGGGCCTTGGCTACATTGTGGCCCGTGCGGGTGGGAAAATGCTCGGCGCTTATGTCGGGGCACGACGGGTGGGAGCTGAGGATGCGGTGAGGAAGTATCTAGGTCTGACCCTGCTTCCCCAAGGCGGCATCTCCATTGGACTGTCGGTTTTGGTCAGGCAGCTCCTGCCCCAGTATGCAGTGCCCATCACGACTATTATCATGTTTAGTGTGTTGGTGTACGAGGTTTCCGGGCCTATTTTTTCGAAAATTGCCATTCAAAAAGCCGGGGAAATTGGCGGAGTGGATGGGCCTGGAGAAAGCTTAAAGACTTCTGCTGAAGAGCGAGCAGTTTAGACAACTAGAGGAAGAGGGTATAGCTATGTATGCACTGTTCATTGTGCTGAATCGGGTCGACTATCTGGAGGAGATTTTGGAGCGATTTGTGGAGATTGGTGTCAGGGGAGCTACAGTCCTGGATAGTCAAGGGATGGGAGGAGCCATCGTTCATGGTGCCGCCAAGGGTGTGCCCCTCTTTGGCTCTTTAAGGACGCTTATGCACGGAGCCCATCCCTACAACAAGACGATTTTCACTGTCTTGGAAAGTGAAGCACTTGTGGAACGAACTGTCGCAGCCGTCCAGGAAGTCCTGGACGACTTGTCCCCACTTGGCCTGGGCTTTATGTTTTCTGTTCCCATCGGTAAGGTCTATTGTATGTCTGGGGACCAGGATCGCTAAAGAGTCCTGATAGCATCAGAGCCTCAGCCTGCGTACGTCAGGGCATCCTGTCCTCCGGGAGTGTGTGGAGACTTGGCTCAACCGGTGGCGAACCAGGACACATCGGAGCTTGAGCAGATCGACTTCGGGGACATGTTCCAACGAAACAAAAAAAGAGGCCTCACTTCTAACGTACTTAGCAGGAGAAGGCTTCACCGTGATATCTGGACTGGTCGAGCTTGTCATAAAAGAGAAGGAAGAAATTTCCCGGGCGTTACTTCCGTTTCTCCTACAAAAAACTGAACTCTCGTCGGAGTGCGTCATACCTTTGACGTTCATGAGGGAAGACGTTGAATAGCGGATTATACAGAGAATGCTGCATGACATCGGCGTCAATCAACACCTCAACAAAGGGCGCATGCTTGCCGTCCTTATTGCTGTGATAATGTATGGCACCGCAAATCTTCTCAATCTCGTGTCCAGTGAACATCTGCAGCCCGGATAAAATCTCTCTGGCCATAACAGCTCCCTTCGACGCATGGTCTTTAGGATCTCCTGTGGAATAGGAGTGGATATCATGCAACACCCCGGCTATGACTGCTAGTTCCACATCTTCTCCTCTCTTAGAGGCGAGCAGCGCACATGCCTGTGCGACGCCATACAGATGCACGTACCCGGCTCTGCGTTCCGTGGGATCTGGCACGCTTGATAGAACCTGATCAACGACCTCCCTGACTGATTCAATACGGTTCATATCGTTCTCCTCCCAAGAACAAAAGGCCTATCCAAAAGCACGCCTTGGTCAGAGAACACGAAGGTCTGCTAAAGCCTTTTGGATATCTTTCATCACAAGCGATCGCATGTTTTCGTTATATCTCTCCAGATCTGCATGATGCAGTGCGTTCTCAATGTCCTGCCTCAGTTCAGGTTTATGCTTGGCAACGACGGGTAACACCTTGATGCACTGCCGAGAGGTTATGGGCTTCTCATCGGTAATATGCTTTAGCAGTCTATCTATGATCTCATCGATCGTATTGTCCTCGTCCCACACCGCGTTGGCTGCTATCAGAAGGAGGCCCCGTGTCCTGATATAAGAGTTCGGGCTATCGAGCATGGCGGCAAAGGTGTCAAAGTATGCATAGACGGCGCTGGACTTGGCGCTCTCTTCTTGGAGTCGCCTTAAGCATTCATAAGCCTGGTTGTTATCGCGATCCGTCAGTCCATCAATCAAACTCTGCACGCCAGGGAACACTTTCACCGCCTCTTTTCTCATACGGGCTTATCAGAGTGGTTCTACCCTAATTGTCTAAGACCGTAAGATCTTCTCCATCGCTTTTCCTTTTGCCAGCTCGTCCACGAGTTTATCCAGCCACCTGATCTTCTGCATAAGTGGATCCGAAATTTCCTCTACACGAATGCCACAAATGACACCAGTTATCTTCGGGGCATTGGGGTTCATCTGCGGGGCTTCCCTAAAGAAGGTCTCATAATCGACATTTTCCTCGATTTGCTTTTGTAGACCCGGGCGATCATACCCCGTCAGCCAAGAGATGACGGCGTCAACTTCCGCTTTGGTGCGCCCCTTGCGCTCGACCTTTTTGACGAGGAGGGGATAGACTCTAGAGAACTCCATCTTGTATACGCGTTCGTTCTTCACTTCTGTTCACTCTCCTTCGCCTTGCCGCTTCAAGCGCCAACGCACAATATCTGCGATAAGTTCATAGTCAACAGGTTTGTTGTAGGGCAGTTGAATCGCACCTTTGGAGGTCCTGTAATCCGCCAGCCGGTCGGCAAATTCGGTGGTAGCTTCGCCACCTGGGTACAGCCCGATGTGTTTTTTGAACGCAGCGAAGTGGATCAGGTTTTCGCCCTGCCAAAAGGTGGGCATTTGCCACGAGATTTTTTCGACTGCTTCGGGAGCGGCCGCTCGGATCGTTTCTCTGATGCTCTGCAAAAGGGGCTGCACATCTCCTGCTTGTGCGCTGATGTATTCGTCAATGCTGCCCGGCTTGACACAGAAGTGGTCTTGTTCGGTTTTCTTGAATTCGCGGCCACACTTCGGACACTTCCACATTTTCGCCACGCTCTTCTCACTATAGTTTGGAAGACATGCTTTTCGTGTGTGTCATGGGGATAAGCCTGATACCCTCCACAACCTGCTCTTCCCTATCGGGTACGAACCCGAGTTTCCTGTAGACCTCAAAGGAATTAGGTGATGGGTTCATTTGGATTTTTCGCCCGTGCGTTTTTTTGGCAGAACTGTCTCAAACCGCTTCCTTCCGATACCTTGTCCATAGTATCTACCATCGACAAAAGACGGTACAATATGATGGCCGTTGTTTCTTGTGGCGAAAACTCCTACAATCACATTATCACTGTATGCGCCGGGAAATTCAAGTGAATTCAGCGCCTCTTGATTGTGGACAAACACCCTAAAAGCCTGAGCTCCTTGCTCCGAATAGTCAGGGACCACATACTGCATGAAAACAGACCTTGCTTTATCGGCCCATGGGCACGATTCTCGTGTTGCCTAGACCTGATCAACCTGATCAACACACACAGACGGGCATTGTGCCCATGACTAAGGATGTTGAATTTCCCTTCTCTCTGTGTTAGAATACAAAAGAAGAGGGCCCCGTAGCTCAGGGGATAGAGCAGTGGTTTCCTAAACCACGTGCCGCAGGTTCGATTCCTGCCGGGGCCGCCATTTGCTGTCTTTGCCCACACTTCATCGGGGGATCACCGAGGGTAAGAGAATATTTTCTGAGTCAATTTAGGCCCGTGGGACGTGGCCTTTTTTTTGGCGGCAGCAACATGACCTTCTGATCAGCAATGCCGTTTCGATATCTAGGACATGCTGGCTCTAACGCGTCGGGATTGGGTAGCGGTGGTGTGAGCTGCGGCAGAGTCTTCAGGAGCCGCGTGCTGTACCGCTCTGCAAGAGGCAAACCGCTGGGCTGATCGCCTAGCGGTTACCTACTCGATTCCCTAAAAACCATAGATCGTCTTGTTATATCCCACTGACCACATATAGTGGTTAAACGTCTGATTTTGGATTTGTAGCGTCGTTTGGTAGTTGATCCATTTAATGGGGTCATAGGACTCATCGTTCGAGGACGCACTGCGGTTCTCCTGCGGAATGGCGCTTCTGATCAACCTTAAGGCATGTTCTCGGTCTTCTTCGTCCCCAAGGCTGAGTGCCCTTCGTAACGTAGTCCAGACGGCAGGAAATTCCAGCACCTGTTCCTTTTCCTCTTGACTGAACGCTGGCCACGCTTCCACAAGTTGTTCCTTGATCTCTTGGACTCTTCTTTCCGGGATAGCTCGGAGATCAGCAGCCCCGTCATTTCCGAGGTGTTCTGCGAATACGAAGAGTTCAGCGTAGGCCATCGCCGCTACCTCTGTTAGAGCCGTTCCTCCTGGGACCAGTACGCGATCGGCTTCTAGCATTGCTTCGCGAACCAGATTGACAATGGGGTCATCTGGATCACTCTCTTCCACCCACTCCCACATTACCTCTTGCAGGGACACTTTCATTTCCGCCAGATCTTCTGGGTCGTTTAGAGTCATGAGGAACTCGACAAACAACGGGAAGTCATCGAATTGGAGTAGTTCGTCGTCGGAATAGTCCATCAAAACCCCCTTCAGTTCAGCTCCGATCAAGGTTTCTTCGGCCAGCGTGAGCGGTGAACCTAGGGCAAACTCCAACACGAACAGGAAACCGTCGACATTCCTGGCAATGCGCTCCATCTTTGCATCGGCCCCAGCTGGTGCTGCGGTACTTAAGCTCGATGCCAGGGAGTTGGCGAACCCTCCCAGTATGGACAGGGCCCGGTCTTCGTTAAACATGTCCCGATTGGCGAGGTAGTGAAACCACAGAGTCTGCTCATATTCATTGTCTTTAACAACCAGTGCGTAGCCTTGGGCGCTTTTCTGCCCAGTTCCATGCTGCAAGTCAATGAGGACCATATCACCCGACTGATCAGACTCCCAGTTCGTGCCTTGCATCTCGGGGGTTTCTTCCTGGATGAGAGCGATGAAGTATTCGGCATGCTCCAGCGCGGTCCATGTCCTCTCGAAACCTAGGATTACCAGCCACAGCTGTTCATAACTTTCTTGATCATAGATCATGAAACCTGACTCATTCTCTTGGACAACCCAGCCGTCCGGATAGTCAAAAGATACATAACCATCAGCCGTAACATAGGTCCTCCAGCGTACCGCGTCTTCTGAGGAAGCTGCGCAGAAAGCCGAACAGGCCAACAGGACAATCAGGGTACCCAAAGCAAACCGTTTCCACCACATCATTATCACCTGACCTTTGAGCATATTGATCGCAATCCACCATCAGTGGCTCACGAAGCAGTATCCCATGGACGTTAGGGATCTCTCACACGCCTAATTCGATGTGATCACAGATCTTTCCTGCAAGGAGGGTCCGACCCTGTGACTGGGCAGTCACAGGGTCGGACCCTAAGAAGGAGATTTGTGGTAGTATGTGGAAACTGATTGAGAAGAACCTTCGATCTCAGGGAGGAGGGCGTGGGTATGAAAGGGACTATGGCCTGGTGGATTGTTGGCGTGCTCATGGTTGTCATGCTTGCATTCTCTTGCTCTGCATCGGAAAACAGTGTGCACTTATCCGAGGAAGAGATAGCCTTTATCCAGGCTCACCCTGTGATTCGCCTGGGGATCGATCCGGAGTTTGTCCCCTTTGAGTTCCTTAACGAAAACGATCAGTATACGGGGATTACTGCGGACTACCTTGATCTAATCCGCGAGAGGACAGGCCTTCAATTTGAAGTCGTACCAGGCTTAACCTGGCCCGAAGCTTACAATTTGGCTCTGGCTGGAGAAATCGATGTTCTACCATCTGTGGGAAGAACAGACGAAAGGGAGGAACACTTCCTCCTTTCCAAACCGTACTACCACTTCAAGAGGGCGATCGTAACCAAGGATACGGATACAGACATATCAGGCATGGATGATCTGGAAGGCCATATGGTGGCTGTTCAACGGAATAGTTCCCACCATAGCTACTTGTTGTCCTATCCCGGAATCAATCTCAGCCTCTATGATTCTGTCGATGCAGCTCTCACCGCTGTTGCCACAGGAGAAGAAAAGGCTTTTGTAGGCAATCTGGCTACCACGACCTATTTGACACGTGCCCATGGCTTAACGAATCTCCGCTTCATCGCCTTTGAGGCCGAAAAACCGCAAGCTCTCTACATCGCGGTGCGGAAAGACTTCCCGGAGTTGTTAGGCATTATCGATAAGGCTCTAGATTCGATTACGGAAAACGAGAGGCAGGCCATCAACCATAGGTGGATTGGGCTGGAAACCGTTGTTGATTATGGTCCAATTCTCCGCATTGTTTATATTGTAGGTAGTGTGATCGCGGCCGTTTTGGCCGTTTCGTTTTTTTGGATAGTTCGTCTACGGAAAGAGATCGCTCGAAGAAAGACGATTCAGATAGCGCTAGAGCAAGCCAAACAAGAGGCGGACGAAGCGAATCAGGTCAAGTCCAGTTTTTTGGCGAGGATGTCCCATGAAATCCGCACCCCGCTCAATGCGATTACCGGAGTAGCCTATCTTCTCAAGAAAACAGATATCACTTTGACCCAAAAAATGTATGCAGACCGGATCACCCAGGCGTCTTCCCATATGCTGGGCATCATCAACGACATCCTGGATTACTCAAAAATCGAAGCGGGAAAGGTGGAGCTGGAGACGGTCTCCTTTAGTATTGACCAAGTAATCCAAGACGTGGTCAGCATCGTTTCCTACCGCATTGAAGCACAAGAAATCGGCTTTAGATTGGCCAAAGATCCCCTGGTGCCTAACTGGTTTTTTGGCGATTCAAAGCGCATCGAACAAGTACTGCTTAATGTCTTGAACAACGCGGCTAAGTTCACCGCCAAGGGCGAGGTATCCCTCGATGTCCGCCTCGTGGCCCAAGAGAAGGACCGCTGCCATCTGTCCTTTATCGTTAAAGACACTGGGATTGGAATGAATGAAGAGCAGGTCAAACAGCTCTTTATCCCTTTCACCCAAGGAGACAGCAGCATCAACCGCCGCTTTGGGGGCTCCGGTCTGGGTCTCTCCATCGTCAAGAACCTTGTGGATCTGATGGGAGGGCAAATCCAGGCCTTTAGCACGGTGGGAGTGGGGTCTACCTTTATCATCAATTTGTCTCTCGATGTGGACAGGGAAAAGGAGGATGCTTACAGGAAAACACTATCTGGAGACTACTTCAAGAACATCCGTACCCTTGTATTGGAGAAAACGGGAGCCAACATGAACTTAATCGAGAGCTACCTTGGCTCCTTCGGGATGCACTGCGAGCTTACTACCTCGCCCGCTAGTGCCATGAGCATGCTTGAGGCGGCTAATGGTAAGTTTACTAAGCCTTTCGATTTGTTTATCATTGACCACGAAACACCGGCTGAAGGAGGCTTTGCGTTTGTCAGAGCTATTCGGGAGAACAAAAAAATTGTCAAGAGACCCAGGTTCATTCTGCTCTTACCGATGTTGAGAGAGGATTTGTTTGACCAGCTCGACGAGGAGCAAATCGATCTGGGAATCGGCAAACCCATTATCCCCTCGGTACTGTTTAATGGCATCCTAGATATGTATGAGCTGAAAGCTGTCTCAGGCACTCAAGCGTCTGAAAGCGTGAAGGATGGACTGGTCCATATAGACAAGAAGTACAGTGTATTGGTGGCGGAAGATAATAGGACCAATCAGCTCATTGTCAAATCCCTTTTGGAGCAGGCTGGCATTGGGGCGATACTTGCTGCTGACGGTATGGAAGCGGTGAAACTGTATCGGCAGTATAAAGATGTGATCGCGGTTATTTTGATGGATCTGCACATGCCCGTAATGAACGGCTATCAAGCAGCGGAAGAGATCAGAAACTTGTCTGCTGATGTACCGATTGTGGCCATGACAGCGGATGTGGTATTAGGAGTTAAAGAAAAGTGCGCTCAGAGTGGAATATATCGCTACATCAGCAAGCCGTTTGATCCCGATCGCGCTCTGGCGATGGTCCAGGAGTTGATGGTCGGCTACATCGGGATCATGAAGGAGGAACCCTCCATACTGGACAGAAGTGCAGGATTGAAGAATCTGGGTGGAGTCGCGGATGTGTATGAGCGGGTTCTTTCCGAGTATTACAGGGAGAACCAGGATGTTCAGGAGGAGCTTTCCTTGGCCATCCAGGAGCAGCGTTATGATCAGGCAGCAAGAATCGTCCACAAGATCAAGGGAAGCTCCGGCAGCATTGGTGCCGCCACGTTATACGAGTTGTCAACTCGACTGCAGAGAGCCCTTGAGGATGGAAATGAAAGGCAAATACCTCTATTGCATAAAGACTTTGACAGTATATTGGGAGGCCTGCTTAGAGAGATCGCTGCGGGCCAAGAGTGACAGGCGCACGATTAAGGGGAGGTGAAGGAGTCGTGTCCGTAAGAATACTGGTGGTCGATGATTCTGGGACGGATCGGGAGATCGTTCGGAGCATGCTTCTTGGGTACGATCTACTCGTCGCTTGTGATGGGGTTGAGGCACTTCAAGTAATCGACGAAAATCCCGATATTGGTCTCGTTGTTCTTGACTTGCACATGCCTAGGATGGATGGTTTCGAAGTTCTTGAAGTGTTCCGCTCTGATCGGCGTTATCAGGGACTAAGAACCATTATTCTCACGAACTTGGATGAGTTGGACAATGAAATGCAGGGTCTCCAACTTGGAGCCGTGGACTTCGTCAGAAAGCCCATCCATATGGCCTCACTGAAGGCAAGGATTGATGTCCATCTTGAACTGGTGCGCATTCAACGGGCCCTGGAGCGGCGACTTGACGTGCAGGGCATGACCCTTGAGGCGATATTCCGGCACATGCCCGCGGGTATAGCAATCTCTTGGAACAAAGGTCCCATGACCGCAGAGGCGAACACCTACTTTACCACCAATCCCGCTTTTCAAAGGCTAATTGGGCGCACGAAAGAGGAGCTGATCATGGCGGGATGGGCGGGGATTATCCATCCAGATGATTTGCAGGAGGCTTCGAGGAACTTCGAAAGGCTCCAAGCGGGTGAAACCAGCGGCTTTGCCATGGACACACGTCTTTTGCGGCCAGATGGTGCGGTCCTATGGGCACACGTCTGCGTCTCATCCCTGGCTCTATGGGAAAACCCTGAATTCAATCACATGGCCTTCGTTGAGGACATAACTGCAAGAAAAGTGATGGAGAAAAACCTCACAGAGAGTGAACGCAGCAAATCGGTTTTGTTGGCTAATCTTCCTGGCCTAGCTTACAGGTGTGACTACGACAGCGATTGGACAATGAAGTTTGTTTCCACCGGATGTTGGGCCTTAACAGGTTATGCTCCTGAGGATCTTGTGAATAACAGCAGAATCTCCTTTAATGACATCATCTCACCCGAGTATCGCCCCCTTCTCCGCGAGGAGTGGGCCCATGCTGTTGCCAAGGGCGCGCCTTTTCGCTATGAGTACGAAATTACGACCGCCTCCGGTGAGCGTAAGTGGGTCTTGGAGATGGGCCAAGCATCCTATAACGATGCCGGAGGGGTCGAAGCGCTCGAGGGCATCATCCTTGATATTTCCGATAGAAAAGAGATGGAGAACAATCTAAGGTATATTAACACCCATGACAGTTCCACGGGTTTGCATAATCGGGAGTATCTGGAGACTCTGTTGGAGAGCGACGCTAGAAAACGTCAACCGCTTAAGAGAGCCCTAGTAGGTATCAATCTGGATCTCGTGCGCCTCGTC
>FZPS01000171.1_pt41 | contig 125960 bp, 104 predicted proteins | sample 1817821 | NCBI WGS metagenome assembly FZPS01 (sample SAMEA104158645, study PRJEB21678) | metagenome | place: Germany | collected 2015-04-21
GAGAAACATTAAGAGCAAGAAAGGTTAGAAATCAAGTAAAAGAAGTAAAAGTTAAACTAATAGTCTATAATATAAACAAAAAAGTAATACAATTATTATGGATTAAATTAAGGATTTCTACAGAGCCAAAATTCGGTTTCATATATCAGACTCTATTTCCATAATTAAATTTTATATATCCTGGAAAGTAGTAAGAATCCTTACTCCTGTATGAGTCTGCTGTTCAGAAATCCATTAAAACATGTTAAGAAAGGCTCTAATTATACAGAATTCAAATTAAAGATTATGTAAAAACTATGTGCGCATTTACTAGATTAAAAATAGAATAAACTGTGAACGGGTATAGTCCTGCCGGATTGCTTTTAAATTGTGTTCGTTTTTAGGGTGTGATCTTGTAAATGTGGTCAAGAGCAGGCCCGTTCACCATGCTACTGGCTCAAAGCTAAGATTGAATATATAAATATTTGGATATTATTATAATATGTTACCCTTTTGTGCAAAATGCTGAAATTTTTCGCAGTTCTGACAAGACTTTTTATCCTCTACTGGCTTATATATTATTCGAAAACAGTTATTCCTGCCAGATCTTTTACTTATGTTTTTCAGGCAGGCTTTCTATTCTGGTCGCACTATACCAGTCATATTGATTATCTTTCATCCAGCCTTCCAGCTCTTTTTCTTCAAACGTTCCGGTATCTTCATCTTCTTTTTTGCAATTTTTCCCCAACCTGTTTATACTATGAGGTTTTTTTCCTACCTATACATTATACTTAACTCTCATCATTAAACTGTAAGGAGATTTGCAATGAGAAGTGCTATTATCAAAGAAGGACCGGAACGTGCTCCCAACCGTTCACTTCTGAAAGCTACAGGAGTAACAGATTCCGAGATGAGGAAGCCGTTTATCGCAGTTGTAAATTCCTGGAACGATATAATTCCTGGTCATATCCATCTAAATAAACTTGCAGAAGCCGTGAAAGCCGGAATCAGGAACGCTGGAGGGGTTCCTTTTGAATTCCATACTATAGGGGTATGTGACGGAATCGCAATGGGGCATGAGGGCATGAAATATTCCCTTCCCAGCAGAGAGGTTATTGAAGATACAATAGAGCTTATGGTTAAAGCCCACCAGTTCGACGGTATTGTCCTTATCCCTTCCTGCGATAAAATTGTGCCAGGCCATCTTATGGCAGCAGGCAGACTTGATATTCCTGCAATTGTTGTAACCGGAGGGCCTATGCTTCCGGGTTATGTCGACGACAAATATACAGACCTTATCTCGGTTTTCGAAGGTGTGGGAGCGTATAGGGCAGGTAAACTCTCAGAGGCTGACCTAAAAAGGCTTGAAAATCTTTCCTGTGCAGGAGCCGGGTCCTGTGCAGGGATGTTTACCGCAAATACTATGGCCTGCATGACCGAAGCCCTGGGGTTGAGCCTTCCGGGCTGTGCAACGGCCCATGCAGTAGACGCAAAAAAGGTACGTATTTCCAAGGAATCGGGCGAGCGCATAGTTGAGATGGTCCATGAGAACCTGACTCCAAGAAAGATTGTCAACTTCAAATCACTTGAAAACGCTATAATGGTTGATATGGCGATTGGGGGAAGCACAAATACAACTCTGCACCTTCCCGCCATTGCCCACGAATTCGGGCTGACTCTTCCTCTTGAGAAATTTGATGAACTGAGCAGGACAACTCCCCATCTAATCTCACTGCGTCCAGGCGGACCAAATTTTATGCTGCATTTTGACAGAGCAGGCGGAGTTCAGGCAGTCATGCAGAGACTTTCCTCCAAACTCTATCTGGATCAGCTTACAGTGAATGGCAAAACTATCGAGGAAAATCTGAGTGAATTTGAGATTGTTAACCCGAAGCTCAATAAAGAAATAATTGCAACTCTTGAAGCGCCCATTCATGCCGAGGGAGGAATCGCAGTCCTTAAAGGTAGCCTCGCCCCTGACGGCTCGGTTGTTAAACAGGCAGCCGTTGATCCGAAAATGTGCGTTCATACAGGCCCTGCGCGGGTTTATGACCGTGAAGAAGATGCTATGGAGAGCATCCTTGCAGGAGAGGTAAAACCCGGAGATATTGTCGTCATCCGCTATGAAGGCCCAAAAGGTGGTCCTGGTATGCGGGAAATGCTTGCAGCTACCGCCGCAATCGGAGGCATGGGTTTGCTGGAGTCAGTAGCTCTGGTTACTGATGGACGCTTCTCCGGAGGCACTCGCGGGCCATGTATAGGGCACGTCTCTCCAGAAGCCAGTGAAGGAGGACCAATAGCCCTGGTAAAAACCGGGGATATGATAGAAATCAATATTCCTGAGAGAATCCTGAACCTGAAAGTTTCAGAAGAAGAGCTTAAGCAACGGAAGGCTACTTTTGTACCACTGAAAAAGGAAGTTACAGGTTACCTTGCCAGGTACCAGCGTTCCGTCCACTCTGCAAACACAGGTGGAATAGTCGACTGAGCTCTCCATATATATTAAAATTTTTGCGTTCGGAGGCTTGCCCTTCATTTTTTTAACTTTTCTCCATGTCTGAATTATAACTAGCCCTCATGAATGCAAGAAGCGTTGCATCGCGACCGTTGTGTTGCAATCCTTTTACGAAAAGGCTTGTGATCAAACCTTTTCTTAAAAAGTTTATGATTATCACCAACCGTTGAGCCGCTTGACCACGCCGTCACGCCGGTTTTTGATCAAACTTTTTTTCAAAAAGTTTGCGCTCAAGCAGTTTTTTTCAAAAGGCTTGTGAGAGAGGATTGTTGATCCCAGGTTACTGGTTGCCAGTTTATTCATTTGGTATTTGACTAATCCGGGTAGAATTTCTGAGTAGTTCGTCAAAAAGCTCGTCTCCAAACTTAAGAGCAGAAGGATCATAACTTATCAGACTTTCCCTATCGAAATGTTTCTGATTTTTCGGGAAAAGGGAAATCATGACAAATCTATCGGTTACAGTAAGATTCGCGATCCTGAGTTCTCCAGAGTAAAGGAAAAATTTTGTGTTTTCAAGGGAAAGCATACTTCGGAAATCTTCAAGGTAATCCACAGAATAACGTTGAAAAACGGGTTCTGACATAAGAAAAGAGAATTCAACCCCATCTTTTGCAAGTTCCTGACATATAGAAATAAGTGAAGGATCAAAGTAAGCTATGCATTCAAGAATACGAGTGGATTTTGAAATGTTTTCAACGATTTCTGGATCAAGCTCGAACATCCTGTCCAGATCGGGTTGAATCAGTTTAGACTTTTTGAGTTCTCCAAGCCGCTTTCTAAAAGCAGGAGGAATTCCCTGAAGATCCCTTTCAGCCCAGTAGTCAAAATTATCCTCAAAGACGTCAACTATATTTACGAGTGGCTGCATTTTTTCAACAAGGACCTTTCCTATAAGCGAGAGTCTATAGCTTTTTTCTTCCTGAACAACCAGGGATTTTTCTTTTAATTTTTTTATCTGAGGCAGAATAGCAGTGGATGTTACATCAAGGGCTCCCTTAATTTCATCCATATTTTTTGGCCCATCTTTCAGAAAGAGTAATAACTGCTTTCGTCTGTTGGAAAGAAAAATCAGCTCTAGAAGTTCTAATTGCAACCCTTCAGTCTCCTCTCGAGTTTTATGTGGCTAAAAAGATTAAAGCCATCAAAGATATATAAGTTACTACTGTTTCCTACTTTTTTATTTGAATAGATTAAAGATTCTTTTCTTCCATGTTAAGCTTCGATATAGAAAATGAGGCTGTAAACAAGCAGTAAGTAAAAACTACTTATCAGATAAAAGAGACAGGATGGAGAGATTTAAAATTAAAAAACGTATAGAGTCACCCTGCTGTGGAAAGCTCACGCTACCACCCCGGGTCAGGGAGCCTTTTTCAGGCTCCTTAAGTTAAATGTTAAAGCTGGAACCTGGATAATAGAGATATTCTCAGAATTGATACTATTGATTTTACCTGCACTTAAGAATCCAGCGGAAATTTCGGCATGAGAGTCATTCTCAGGCAGAAGCTTCCTTGGTCAGGATATAAGCAACCATTTCAGGGTTAAGTTTGCTTTCCCTTGCGACCTTTTCTTCAATTCTCTCAGCAGGTGTACCCTCCGATTTCAGTTCTCTGATTTTCTCAATCACTGAGGAAGGAATACTGTAATACTCGTTAATATCCTTCCTGTGACCCCAGACATCGCCTTCAATAAGCTGAATCCTCTGCATCTCAAGAAACATCTCTATGGACTTTGAAACCGTACGCCTGTAAGATTTGGGTAATTGAATTACCTCAATTTTCGGGCAGGTTTCGACAAGTGCAAAAATATCCTTGTTCGACGGCCTGAAAGCCAAGTGAACAACACGTTCATTAGGATTGAGAGTGAATATCTCCTCTCTGGAACTAACTACTCTAATTTTCATGTATACAATTCCCCCACTGTAAAGTTCTTATGTTTTTACCTCAAAATAAACTACTTATACTTATTATAAATATTTATCTGCCAGCGCTTTTATTTTTTACACAGTATCCTGTTTTTGGTCTACTGTCTGATCCTTTTAAATGCTGGAAAAAGCCTGAAAGGATAAAACCTATAAAAATAATCATAACTCAGAAATTTTAGTCCCCGCAGGAACTATCTCGGCAAAGAAACCAGAGAAAGAAAGGATCAGGTATAAATATATGAAGTTTTTAAAGGCTATTGTCCTTGTAATCTGCCCTATCTTGTATCTCTCCTGAGTCTACCTTTTAACTTACAGTAAGTCTTACAGAGTGTCAGGTCTGGAAAAAAACCAGTACATAATGGAAGAGTCAGGGCAGAAAAAGCTTACTGCAGTATCTGCAACAGCCTTACAGATTGCGATATTCTGAATTTGATCCTGGTAAAAAACCATTGTTAAAAATACCGCATCTATGCTGGCTTGTATCCTGCCGCAAAGAAAGAACAAAGGTTGAATCATTATTCAACCCGAAATAAACTATTTTTGAAATTAGATTGAGCTGAATAATAGGCTCAGGCAAATGGGTGTTTTGCGGAATCTTTCTTAGCAAGCGCTTCTTCAACAGTCGGGCTGCCTTCCATTGCCCTTGCTATTGCAAGCTTTGTCGCTTCATAGTTATATTCGTAAACTTTGTCATTGTCTTTTGCATCCCACTCGATAAAGACGGAAACAATAATAAAAGTGTCATCTGCCTGCTCTTGAGGGAGCACGCCATCAGCCACGGAATCCATAACTGCCTTTGCTACCGCAGCCTGAGCCGGCCCGAACATAAGGGCAGCCTGCGATGCATTCTTTATCGTTACCTTGTTTACAAGCAGTGTCATGGGTTTAGGTTGGAGATTTGGTTCAAGAACTGCGAGAAGTGGGGTATGACCCTGCCTGGGCATTGCAAGCGAGTTAATAAATGCTGCTTCAACTGGCCCTCCTCTTGGCCCGATAACAAGGTCTATGTGTGCAATTTCCGGACCAGAACCTACGAGAGCTTCCCCTACCATACTTTTAATAATATTTTTAACCAGATTAAACACCTCAGCTTATTTTATAGAAAACCCAATACCCAGAATCGCTCGAGAGAAGGAATTTGATCTCCATATACATCAATAATAAGACAGATAATAAGAGCAAATCAGGCATTAAGTTTAATTATTCTTGCTATGGAAAATAATTAGCCTTAATATCTGTACACAAATAAATAATTTGCTTGCTGCATTTTTGATAGTACGACACAGATACCTGATCAAAGGCAAAAATAAGTAAACTCCATAGAAAAAAATCAGAATTATAGAGTAGAGCTTTAAAAAGTAATTTATTCAAACCAGAAGATAAGTTACCTGGAAAAGACATAGAATAATAAATTGAATCCCTGAGCCCACTATTTAAAAAGAAACGCCTGAAAGAATCTCAAGCCTTTTGTTCCAGTGATCTAGCTCTCTTTTTGCTGCATACCAGTCAAAAAAATTACTTTTATTAGTTATTTCCCCATTTTCGAAATTTCTCCGGAGCTCTGCGGAACTGAGCCCGAATCTCGTTTCGAATTCATTGCAGATCGTAGAGTAACGTTTAATCTTATACCTGGCAACGTGCTTTTCGTGCTCAAGAGCCGAACGGATAGCCTCAGTCACTTCTTGAGACGAGAAATCGGTTTCAATATTAAGCGTGAAACTCATACCTATCCCCTTCAATATTAGTCATTTATTCCATTAAATGATTGTGATAAATAGGGAATCTTGCAGGTTTGTTATCTTGAGGTTATATGTTTAAGCTTTCCTGAAAGCCTCATAAATCAATACTTCCTATCTCTCAAGCATTCCTACTTTCAAGCCTCCTGTCTGTTCATTTTATATTTATCCTGCGGCAAGCCCTGTGAGAGGTGTTAGCGTCAATACGATAGAAGGTCATATTACGCTAGAGGATTTTAACCAGTTTTCTTCAGACTTCAACTTTCTATCAGTATAATCTTTAGGTTACTCAGCCAGTTTACCTTCCACGAATCATAATCCAACCTATAAGGAAAATATCTTGCTTGAATTATCTTGAGACTCATTGTAAGAGGGATCATTTTGATATCAGAAGAGTTGTAAAACTCGGAATTCAAATCTCTTTTACCTGAACGGCTTCCTTTTGCATATGCGAGAAAAGGTCTGTACCCCATCTGAGAGCCTCGGGCCTGAAACTTAACAGGCTTTCGTGTTCAAAAAACTTTATCTTTGGGAGAACGGTGAGCAGGAAGAATCTGTCTGTAACAGTAAAACCTGCAAGTTTTGGATCTTTCGTGAAAAGGGAAAGGTTGACATGTTCAAAATTAATCAGAGTTCTCAAATCTTCGAGATAATCGGTTTTAAACCTTTTTAATACGGGTTCGGTGAGCATTATAGAAATTTCAGCCTCTCTTTTTGCAATCTCCAGGTAAAGAGGGATAAACGAGGGATGGAAATAAGAACTGAAGCCGAAAACCTGCCTTGAAATGAGAAGGTTTTCTACATACTCGGGGTCCAGTTCAAACATATGACTCAGATCCGGACGGATAAGCTTACAGTTCTTCAAGTCTCCGATTCGACTTCGCAAGACCGGAGGAATTCCTTCGAGATTCCTCTGTGACCAGTAATCGAAATTATCTTCGAGCACTTCCAGGGTTTCTAAAAGAGGAGCCATTCTATCTACAATCGCTTTTCCCATAGTAGAAAGCTCATAAGTGCGGTCTTTCTGTATGACCAGTTTTCTATCCTTCAGTTTTTTGAGCTGGGGGAGAATGGAGACCGAATTTACATGCAGATGTGCCTGGATCTCATCTATGGATCTGGGCCTGTCTTTAAGAAAAATAAGTAGATCCCTGCGTTTTTCAGACCGAAAGATCAGTTCTGTTAACCCAATTTTTGCGCCTATCCTAACACCACCAAAAAGATTATAATGAGGAGACAGCATGGCAACTATATATACATTTCCATTAATTTTATACTGTTGAGGAATGATTAAAGAAATAAAACAGATGGCTGTGGCTTTTAGACAGCAAATTAATGAGATATAACTGTAGAATAATGATACATAGGTTATAGAATAATTTTAAAATAATCTTAAAATAATCCTAAAGTATCCTGAAGTAATCTTAAAATAGCGTTACAATACTCATCGAATCTTATATAGAAGAAAAAATATAAATCTTAAAATAGCGTGAGAGTGGGAAGGATTTTTCAAGCAGCTTTTCGGTTAATGTTTAGATCCGTTTTTAAATTATACTTCGCGCGACCATATTCTGGCAGGTTAGAATCTGATATCTTTGAGAAGAGCCAGCTTTTTCTTCCAGTGGTCAAGCCCTCGCTTTGCCGCATACCATTCAAAATATTTGTCATCATAGATAAGTTCGCCTGCTTCGAATTTTTTAATGAATTCGGAGGAAACAAGATCGTACTGATCCTCAAATTCATCACAGATCATGGAGTAGCGATCTATTTTGTATTTTGCAAGGTGCTTCTCATGTTCCAGAGCCGAGCGAATAACCTCGCTTGCTTCCTGAAGCGAGTAATCGGAATCAATCTGCAAAATAAAATCCATGTTTATCCCTTAAAAGAGTTATTGATGGTACTAAAAAATAATCCTATATCTCTTTTTCTATTTGTAAATCAAAGATTTCTCTCCTGCCCGAAGAACTCAGTTATTTCTTTTTTTCAACGCCGGGACTTATTTGCTCCTTATGTTTCCACAGACTAATAACTTTCTACATCAAAGGAGGTAAAATCACATTAAAAGGTTTGTATTAATTTCTACTAAACTGAAATCAACTAATAGCAAATAACAGAAAAGAATAGCAAAGGATTGACATGCCTAAAAAGAAGGAGAAAATCAAAAAAGATTAAAGAAATAGAAAAAGGAAAAAAATTAAAGCAGATAGCTTCTGTAGGAGGTGTGGAGCTTTAAATCAAAGCCACACAGTCATCAGTTCTCGGCTGCTACAACGGGAATTTTCCCGGAATTCTCAAGGTTCTTGTAAATGAACGCTGAAGTGTATGCAAGCAGCATGAATTTAAAGCCCTGGGCAAAGTCCAGCTCTACAAACTTTAATATCATGTATACGAAGAACGCAAACTGTATCGCACACAGAACCATTCCGGCTAATGTGAGCATTTTCTGATGGCTGCTACTATCACTACTATCTGAATCGTCGGATTCTTCTGACATTTTGTTTCAAACCTCGCAAATAAAGGTGCTAAAAGTACTCTTTATTTCGCTCGTTTTTCTGTTGTTTTAGCTCTCTATTTTGTTTTAATTTGTTTTTGTGTTTTTTCATCAGGTTTTACTGCTATCAGCTTCAAACTGCTCAAAATTAAATAGGGTCCCCCGCAAGAGCATAAAGGCTGGCTTTCACGGAACTCCTAAAATGAGATAAAAAGCTGAAAATTTCAATGGATGCATCTGAAGGTTTAGTCCATCATTGATCCTCTGGTGTAGCATTATTTGAAAAAACACTCTCCAAATTAGAGACTTTTATACAGTACTATTATTTGTTGGGGATGATATATATAGTTTGCGAAGTAGGAGGGGGGATTGAGGATGTGATAGTGAATTTTAGGTTGCGGGTTTGGGATGTATATTAATTGCTGAGATATGATAAGATAATAGAACACTGGCTTTTCCTATAATAAGGAGCTATCTTTAATGCCGAGAGCCTTAAAATGCATAAGGTTCAAACTTTCAGATAGGGGAGAGTTTTGAGAGTAAATTCTATTTCAGTAAAATACCCCCAGCGAGCTGCGAGGATGAAAAATTCCCCATAATACACAGGGAAATTACACAATATTTATCCTTCTACTTTGCTATGAAGCTTTATAGGGACAAACAATATTACTTTTGTTTATCTTATGGAATCTATAACAGAGGCGCGAGAGTATTTTTGATTGCTAGACAATCAGTTGCTTTCCAATTTTTTATCTTCTGAGTTTTCATTGTCTGATTTTTTATCTTTCCATCTTTTCATAAGTCCGCCTATAGATACAAGCAAAGTACCTCCTATTCCGCTAAAAACCCATTGTATATTTCTATACATCCATGATTGGTTATCCTCTTCTTCTAAGATATTCAAAGTAACTGCAATCTCTACACTCACATTATGAAAACGATCCATGTATTTTTGTAAGTCATCAGAATCTTCTCCAGAATTATGCCCAACTTTTTCAGTAGTAGGATCCAATGTTTTTGCAGATTCAGTAAAAACAGTTGTTATGTTTTTATCATTTTTAATTTCGCCTTTATCAATTTTGAAACCATAAGCAGTCCCCGAGTTACCTGTTATAAGTTTAACTTTTAATGTATCTCCTGTGTACCATTTTGTCCAGAAATCATTACCTGACTGAAAACGACTATAGGTCACAAGTTCATTGTCATACTTATCATAAAGAATGAGTTTATCGTAGGTGTCAGCAAGATTAAGGCTTTCAAAGTGGATTCGTATCTGAGTGGCACCAGGCTTGCTTATATCAGGCCATTTATATACAAAGTTGTTCGCATAAGGATGATACGACTCGGGTAAAGAGCTATTAGATATGCACATATCTGATCTGCCCTCTACCTCGTCAATTTTAAACCCGTATGCAGTCCCCGAGTTACCTGTTATAAGTTTAACTTTTAATGTATCCCCTACATACCATTCTGTCCAGAAGTCTGCTTTTGTGATGCCAGAATAGGTTACAAGATCATTTCCATACTTATCTAAAATAGTTAACTTATCGTACCTACCAATATCTAAATCTGAAAAATGAAGCCTTATTTCAGTCGCACCAGGCTCGCTTATATTAGACCATGTATATTCAAAGTTGTTTGAATAAGGATGCTTAGACTCGGCTAAAGATTCAGATGATGCTGCAGGCATACACGCGAGAACTACAAATAAAAAACAACATAAAACAACTCTAAAAATATTTAATTTAGACATATTTACACTCTTTTCAATTTCATAAATTTTATTACTTTAAAGGCGCACTTGCAGAAAGAGAGAAAAAAACGAGTAAACAATTTGCGAAAAAGTTATCCCTCGTTAAAAATTTACACCTCACTGTTGTTGCTTTCTCATTTCAAGTATATGATTCCTGAAACCCGAGTATACGATTGGGTAGAATACCCGTGACTTTCAATAGGATGTGACATTCCAATTGAAATTTAAGAAAAATTTGGAAATAACACAAGTAAACTGATAGAAAACCATTCAAGATTGAATGTCTTCTAATAACGATATTTTTGAGGGTATGAAGTGACACATATAATAATTTTTCGAAAAAATTGGAGAAATATTATCTTTTTTATATTAGAATATATCTATTCTGATAAATTTTATAAATAAACATAAATATTATGACAAAAAGGAAAATAAATGAATTTAAGTGAGTAACAAAAATCTTCTAATCACTGTATAATGTAGATATGAATATCCATCTTCAGACTATTCCTTTTTGTCTTCCATTTCTACCTAATTACATAACTTATAATTTTACTTAGTGCTTCTTTATGAAGAATAGTCTTTGTAAACATCACCTGAATTCTGGGGAACTTACTATTAACGCTTACACATAGATATGAAATTTAATGCTCATAATGATAGAAAAAATATCAAGTTCCTGCTCATGGTAAGGACAGAAGGCTATAAAAATCGAAGTCAGACTGCATCTTTTTTGAAATAAAAGGAATGTGATCTGCACCCAGCGTAGAGTTTTATGAAGAAAACTGGAGTTACACATCCCCTGTATCAACTTAAAGATCTCGTCTTTTCAATGCATAGAAAGATAAAAGCCCTATAAGCGCTATAAATGACCCAAATCCCGAAATTTCAGTGGGAGTAGACTGTGAGCCGGATAATGCCCCTTCGTTAACTTTTATTGGTAGATTGAGTGTGTAATACTCTGCATTTTCAGGATCATCTACAAAATAGTAGATTACTTTGCCAGTGACATCAAAGTTTCCTACCTGATTGGATTTAATCCTTACTTCAATATCTTTTCCCTGTCCAGGCTCAAGTTCATAAGTAGTTGTATACTGACCAGCTCCAGACAGAACAAACTCAGAGGATGTTACACTCATTCCCGAAGGTGGAAGAAGGATTACCTGGACGTGCATTGTCGGTTTTGTGATCAAATTTACAGCAGAAAGTTTGAGTAAAATATCTTCTCCCAAGGTAACATCTGTCTTTTCGCCATACAATTGCACGCTAGCAGAGAATTCCCCATTATCTGTGGGTTCTTTTGTTTGTGGGTAAATGGGCTTATCTATAGGTGATTTCGGAAAATCAAAGTTGGGGAGCTCTTTAGTTGAAGGTGATTTCGGAAAATCAAGTTTGGGGAGATCTTTAGTTGAAGGTGATTTCGGAAAATCAAGTTTGGGGAGATCTTTAGTTGAAGGTGATTTCGGAAAATCAAAGTTGGGGAGCTCTTTAGTTGAAGGTGATTTCGGAAAATCAAGGTTGGGGAGCTCTTTAGTTGAAGGTGATTTCGGAAAATCAAGTTTGGGGAGATCTTTAGTTGAAGGTGATTTCGGAATATCAAGGTTGGGGAGCTCTTTAGTTGAAGGTGATTTCGGAAAATCAAGGTTGGGGAGCTCTTTAGTTGAAGGTGATTTCGGACTCCATGTAGGTATATCTGTGGTTTCTGAAGTGTTAGGATCTATAGTCTCTATATTCCCTAAGGTTCCTGTTTCCGTATAGTCAGATGTTTCTGTTTCGTTGCTGTAATAATCCGAATCTGTTGAATATTCAGATGAGGCACACGCGCTCATAACACACCCCGTTAAAAAACAGCCTGTTAAGAGATATATAGTTGAAATTTTTAAAACTTTTAGTATACTTCTTTCAGACATCCTTCCACCTTATATGAAGCTTTTCAATCATCAAAACATATCTATCGATAACGACTTGATGGAACCAATGGGCTAACAAATAACTGACAAATAATGAAAAACAATGTTAACAGTCTTCGAGCCAAGAAGATAGTTATAGGAGTTTGTCTATTTATTTTATAAAAGGCAAATATAATGTATATAGATAAATTATATTGATAAAATTTTTGATCTTAACTTTAGCATTAATTTTATTGCAATGTCCTAATATATTAATGCAAAATATTTTCGAGATGAGAAGATCTTCAGATCAAATTAAAAAAGTATTATCCTTCGACCCTTAAAGACTAGCTCAAAATTCAAACTACAAACACGATTGGTTAATGGATAATACTAACTTTAAAATCCAAACTTTCATTTTTCCAGAATCAAGGTATATGTCCACCTTAGAACTGATTATATTCCTAAAACTTACATATCAGGTAAAACTAATCCATTAAAGGTTAACTGTCCCCAAATTATAGAATATTTTTTGTTTGATTACAATTCATTTTTGCATATTGCCTAAGTATAGAAACTGATTTCGTTATAAGACATTGCGTTATCTTTTTATTTTCAGCTTAGTGAAATTTCAGAAATCATCTAAATTTCAATCATGTAAAAATATGCCAGAGTTAAATTATTGAAGAAACTTTTAATTGTGTATAATAAGAAATAAGTTCTCTTCTCAAAAACTACACCTTTAAATCTCATCCCTCCCTTCTCTATCCCAAGTATAACTTTATTCGGTGATCCCTTTATGAAGAACAGGCTTTACAAGTATTATCCGGAGGATTTCGGGGAACTTACGGTTGATGTTTTGCATATGGATCTTGTATTTGACGTTTATGATGACAGGACAAATGTGAAATCCATGCTCAGGGTGAGAACAAAGGATGCCCCTATTGAAAAGCTGGAATTGAACTGCAGAGATCTTGAGATTCGGGCTGTGAGCTGCATACAGTGTGAGGTTTCTTACAGGTACCGGAAAGATGATGCGATTCTTGAGATTAATTTCAGAGAAGAGATTCCGCCGCATACTGAGGTTGCGATTGTCACGGATACGGTTTGCAGACCAACAAAGCATATTCTTGAGGGGCTGTACTATGACGAGACGCCGGCAGGGGCCCCTCCACAGCAGATCACGCAGTGCCAGCAGTGGGGGTTCCAGAGGATTGTGCCGTGCATTGATGATATGACTGCAAAATGCACGTATACCACTACCATTATTGCGGATTCGCGGTATACGAACCTGATTACAAATGGGGACGTCGTGGTTGAGAGGCATACAATAAAGCCTGGGCGGGACAAGATCGTTTATGACAACTCAGTCACGCCGATGGCACCTTATCTCTTTTTCCTTGGGGTTGGGACTTATGCGACATTTAAGAGAGAATTCGAGTATCCTGACGGAAGGACTTTCATGCTGGAACTGCTCGTGCCGCCGGCGTCCGAGGCATCCGCTGCCGAAAAAGCACTTGATATTCTGCACGATGCGGTTATGTGGGTTTACCTTTTCACAGGGCCCGAGCAGTTCGATGAGGAAAAACTGCCTGTCAGGAAGGAGATCTGGGAGCTTGTCCGCAGGCGGGAGAAGATGAAATATGAAACAAAGCCCGAAACTACGCTGGAAGAACTTGAAATGCTCAGGTACAGGCTTGCCGAGCTTGACGCAACCATCACTCCCGGGTACAGGTACACAGGCACGGTATACAGGGAAATCGGGATGCAGAACTCGGACTTCGGGGGCATGGAAAATGTCGGGAATACCACAATTACCACAAATAAGATAATGCCTTTCCCTCAGATGGTTGACTCTGCTTTTGAATATATGGTAAAGGTAAAGGTGCACGAATATCATCACAACCAGAACGGGTCCGAGGTCACGGGAAGAAGCCCGTTTGAGATCTGGCTGAATGAAGCTGTGACCGTGCATGTCGAAGAGCAGTTTCACGCCTTTTTCTTTGGCGAGGATTACCAGAGGCTTGATAGGGTGCTTGAGCTGCTTGCGCCTGTGTCTGGGACATTTGCCCTGGATTCTGGAGCGGCTTCCATGCCGATCATTCCTGAAGGCTTCAACGACCCTAACGACTTGATTACCGCAGTTACTTATGTAAAAGCCCCAGAATATGTGCGGATGGTTGAAACCCTTATAGGAAAGGATACATTTGTCAGAGGTCTTGACAGGTACTTTAAAAAGTTCCAGCACTCCAATGCAAGCACTCAGGACTGGATCGAAGCTATGGAAGAAGAAAGCGGGCAGCCTTTAAAGGAAATGTCCGAGACCTGGCTGAGGCAGACAAAGTTTCCTGTAGTCGAGGTTTCAGCCGAATATAACCGGGGTGAGCGGAAATTCAAATTCTTCCTCAAACAGAGGGTCCCCGCCGGCGCAAAACCCTGGGAATTCCCGTTCAGGGCAGCCCTTGTGGACGAAAACGGGAATGACCTTGCTGAGATCCTCGAACGAGTAAGCGGGGAAACTGCCGAGCTTACAATTGAGAATGTGGATATGCCAGCCTTCCTTTCCCTTAACAGGGGCTATTCTTTCTACGGGAAGCTCATATACAGGGCGAGCCAGGACGAACTTCTGATGCAGGTTAGAAAGGATAGGGATACCATAGGCAGATTTATGGCTTTTTACACCCTGGTTGACAGAGAAAAGCTCAGGTTACTTAAGAATCCAAGATCGAGACCCTCTGAGGAATTTATCGAGCTATACTACAGGCTCCTGAATGACCGGCAGCTTCTTGAAAAAGCCGGTGGACAGTTCCTGACCATTTTTGAATCCGTAGAAGATGAAGAATTTGCCCACAGGTATCAGGCACTTTATGATGTAAAGCAATCCCTTCTGAAAGCAATTGCCTGGAAGTACAAGAACTCCGTGATTTCAGCCTACCGTTACTTTGAAAGTGGCTCAACTCCCATGGATTCTACGCTTGAAGAGACCGCCAGGGCAATCAAATACAGGCAGGCTAAAAATATCTGTCTTAGCATCCTTGCAACTCTTGATACTCCGGATATTCATGCCATGATAAAGCAGCAGTTTGAAACTGCAACCTGTGCAACGGACCGGCTGAGCGCATTCTCTGCGTACATGGACAGTTCGGCACCTGACAAGGTTGAGATACTGAGAGCCTTTGAAGCAGAATCAAAGAAAAATCTTGTTGCCTGGGAAACTTTCCTTTCCGCAATAGGAAGCAACAGTAGCATTGACGCCGTGGAGCTCGTAAGGGAAATGGAAAGGTCAGATGCTTTCAGGATAGAGCAGGCAAATGATCAGCGAGCCCTTTACGGCAGCTTTGCCCGTAACCGGAAAAAATCACTCCAGACCGAAGAAGGCAGGGCTCTCTTTGCAGAGATCCTTAGAAAGCTTGCTCCTGTAAACGAGTACACTACAGTCAACCTGCTCAATGCCTTTGCAAACATAGACCTGATGGAAACAAAATACCATATTCCACTGGTAAAAATTCTGGCAGACCTCCTCGGAGAACTTGATCCCCAAAAATATCCGAGCGTGTACAATAGAATCCGAAAACTCCTGCTCGGAGCTCCGAAAGCTGTAAAAACCTACAATATAGAGCACGGAGAAATTCCGGGTCTGTAACCAGAGATTAATAAGAAAGAGGAACTATACTGGACTTATTAAGATAGAGTAATTATAATGGACTTGTTAAGAAAGAGTAACTATACTGCACCTGCTCGCTCCGGAGATAAATCCGGAGCAAGTTTTTATCGAATCCTAGTTAAATTTTCAAGTTTTTCTAATTATTAATACTCAAACACTATTTTGCAGTCAGGAAAATGGTGACTTTAGTACCATGATTATGCAAAATGCTTAATGTAGGGTATAAGCTAACCCTCTTTTTATTACTTCGGGAATGCGGAGGGTTACGAGCATCCTCCCCATCAGGTCAAGAGTAAGTAAATCTGGATTATTCTTTTTGTTCGTTTTACAACTAAATTCGACAGCATTGGTCTTTATATCACCTTATCTGTACTGTAACATGGGGAGTGTATGACAGATTTATCGAAATGGTGGGCTGGCTCAATTTCAGATCTTGTAAATTTTTACAAGACTGACATAAGAACTGGTCTCTCAGAAAAGCAGGTTCAAAAAAATGCTGAGAGATTTGGTAAAAATACATTTGCCGAACTCAAACCTGCCAGTGCTTTTTTTCTTCTTATTGAAGGAATGAAATCGCCCATGATGCTGCTGCTTCTTTCTATAGCCGCCCTCTCCTTTATATTCTCCAGGTTTTTAGAAGCCGCTGTAATGGTTTTTGTCGTCATAGCTTACATTCTCATAGAATTGATTAATAAAGCAAGAACTGATCGTGCTCTCAAACAGCTAAAAGCACTGGCACAGCCAACATCAACCGTTATCAGAGCAGGAAATAAACTGGAGATTGCATCATCTGAGCTTGTAGCTGGGGATCTGATTGTCTTATCCCCAGGAGTTCGTGTTCCTGCTGATGGTCGAATTATTGAAAGCAAAGGCCTGGTTGTTGATGAATCCACGCTAACAGGTGAATCAACTCCATTGAGGAAAGATACTGAATCTGAGGTTCCGGAAGAAGCGCCACTTACAGAGAGAACTAACTCCGTATTTTCAGGCACTATCGTCCTTGACGGTGAAGGAACTGTACTTGTTACTGCTGTTGGAGAGAAAAGTGAATTTGGCAAAATCGCAAGAGAAGTGCAGATAACAGAAAAAGAAAACACCTATCTCCAAATTGCCATGATAAATCTGGCAAAAATGCTAGCAGTTGTTGCAGTTGCAGTTAGTCTTATTATACCTGGCATAGGAGTATTGAGAGGTCAGGATTTTCAGCAAATGGTAATTACCTGGTTAGCTTTGACATTCCTGATGGTCCCAGGGCAACCTCCAATTATAATTACAATGGCACTTGCACTGGCTTCCTTTGAACTTGCAAAAGAAAACGTTATAACAAAACGTTTGAGAGGCACGGAAACACTTGGTTTTGTAACTGTGGTCGTAACAGATAAAACAGGGACAGTTACAGAAAATAAAATATGCCTTAAGAAATTTATTTCTGCTGAAGGAGATAAATTAGAACTATCACTAGAGCAATCTGACGTGAGAGAAAAAATACTTCTGTCGCTTCCAGAACATTCAAAAGACCCAACAGACGAAGCAGTTCTGGAAGCACTTGGAAAGATTCAGGGTAAAAAATTCCCTCCCGACATATTCACTGGTTTTGCCAAGGGCCAGCCCTGGCGTGTACTTGTATACAAAAAAGATAATGGCTTTCTCCACGCAATAGCAGGAAAACCTGAGATACTTATTAACAGCTCAAACCTTTCCGAAAGAGAAAAGGAAAAATTGCTTGAGATTTTAGAAAAAGAAACTGCTGCTGGCGAACGTGTAGTTGCTTATGCTGTGCGTATTTTAGATAAACCAGAAACTGACAAGCTAAAAGATCTTGATTTCGTTGCTCTTGCAGTATTGACAGATCCAATCCGGGAAGGCGTGAAAGAAGCCATAGCTTCGCTTGAGATGGCTGGAGTAAAAACGGTTATTGTTACCGGAGATCACCCCGGTACTGCTAAAGCAATCGCAGAAAAAATAGGATTAAGAGGAGAAGTAGTAACTGGCGATCAGATCGAGAGCCTGGAAGACGAAGAGCTTGTGGAGGTGGTAAAGAAAACTGGAGTATTTGCACGAGTTGCTCCACTCCAGAAGCTTCGGCTGATAAAGGCCTTACAGGCCAATGGGGAAAAAGTTGCTATGATTGGGGACGGCATAAATGATGCCGCCGCAATAAAATCAGCTAATGTGGGCATAGCGATGGGAAAAGTAGGTACTGACCTGGCAAAAGAAAGTGCCGATCTTGTATTAACTGATGACAATTATATTCACATTCCAGATGCAATAGCAAACGGCAGGAAATCCCTGGACAATTTCCAGAAAGGGATTACATATTATCTTACTGCTAAAGCAATACTGCTTTCAATTTTCCTGATTCCTCTAATACTTGGAATTCCTTTTCCTCTTAATCCAATTCATATAATTATAGTTGAGCTGCTGATGGATCTTGCTTCTTCAACTATATTTGTTACTGAGCAGAAAGAACCTGATTTATTACAACGTATGCCAGAAAATATTCAAGAGCATTTGAAATCAACCATATTGAAGAAAATATTTGTAAATGGTATCGGACTGGCATCAGGAATAACTGTTCTTTATATTTTTTTATATTACCATACAGGTGACCTTGTCCTTGCACAGACTGCAGCGTTCTCAACCTGGTTACTTGGACATATCTGCCTTGCACTAAATATGAAGCAAAGGCAGCTTCCTCTCCTGAAACAGGGTATTTTTTCAAATCGTTTTGCGTCATTATGGCTTGCCGGAATGATTGTGCTTACCAAAGCAATGACAAATATCCCCACGTTTTTCCCTTATTTGAAGACTACCTTTCTTCCTCTATGGGTGTGGGAAATTATTCTGATTGTGGTAATAGTCACTACTTTCTGGATAGAGATTAGGAAAATTTTCAGATTTTACATTGCAAAAACGAATTTTTAACGTAACAAAATTCATAGAATAATCTTTGAAGCTAAACCTTTTGAGATAAAGCAAATATTATATCAGGATCATACTGAAACACGTGAAATAAAAACTGGCTGGGGAGATTTTCCGAAACATATTATGCAATGGACTAAAAGTCTTGGTTTTAAGAAGTCTTAATTTTTAAGACATCATCTATTTAGGGAGTTTGTTGTGGGGCTGGAATTTTGGAAGGGGAAGTATGGTAGTGGAATTTCTTGTCTTAGTTCTGGAGATCTTTGTGCAGTACTTCGAGATTGTTAGCGCGCTCATTATAATATATGGGGGACTAAGGACTATGTATAAAATCTTATATATAGAAGTTTTTAAAAGACCTGGAAGTTACCAGAGAGTAAGGCGAGAATTTACAGACAGGATAATCCTGGGACTCGAGCTCCTGATTATTGCAGATTTGCTTGAAACCCTTAGAAGGCACTCATTAGAAGATCTCCTGCTGGTAGGGGCTGTTGTATTAGTTCGGATCCTTCTTAGCCATTTTCTCAGTAGAGAGGAAGAGAATATAACTTTGATTGAAGATGAACCTTCAGAAGTAGTGTGAGAGGTACAAGATGGTCTCAGAATATATAGAGACATTCCTTCTGGTCTTCGAATTGCTCTTTGAAGCAGTAGGCACAGCTATTATAATCTACGGAGGTCTAAAAGCAACATTTCAGCTTTTCCTCCGTGAAGTGTTAAAAAGACCCTACAATCTGGAAAAGGTCAGAAAAGGGCTTACAAAAAAAGTACTTTTTGGGCTTGAGTTTTATATTGTAGTTGCCATCCTTGGAACTTTGAGAGACCCCTCCAGTGAGGAGCTTTTACTTCTGGGTGGTGTCGTCCTTATCAGAACCGTGCTTGGTTACTTTTTGAGCAAAGAAATCAAAGAATATAAACTTGAAGAATAATACGGGACTATCTACTTTTGTAGCAGATCTGTTACGAAAATTGTCTTTTGAATTAACTTCTAATACTGCCCTTAAAGCTTGAATTTCTACATAAAAATTATATTTTATAGTACGTTGTAGACCCAGAAACAGTACAATTTAAAAACAAGTAGTGTGTTAAGGATACAAAATATTATTAAACTCTAATATTATACTAATCCGAAATCCAGACTATACTTACACAGATTATAACTATATTGATTTAGTCAAAGGCTGTTCCAGCCCAAAACGGCTAACATGCAGCCCGATATTGAAATAATTCAAAATTACCAACAGGAGCAATTTAATGTATCACCTGAAATGTATCGAATGCGGTGCAGAGTATCCTAAAGACGAAGTAATCTATACATGCAGCAAGTGTGACGGGCTGCTTGATGTTATTTACGATTATTCCTCAATTAAGATTGACATGGAAAAACTCAAGACCGAATGCCCTTCGGTCTGGAAGTACGCAAAACTTCTTCCTGTAGAAAGGGAACCTGTAACTATCAGGGAAGGCGGGACTCCCCTTTATAAGTGCGACCGTCTGGCTGAGAAGATAGGGATTAAAGAACTCTATGTAAAGCACGAAGGCATGAATCCTACAGGCTCTTTTAAAGACAGGGGAATGACTGTAGGAGTTACTAAAGCCCTTGAGCTTGGTATGAATACGGTTGCCTGTGCATCTACCGGGAACACGTCAGCAGCCCTTGCAATTTATGGGGCAAAAGCCGGAATTCCTGTAGTCGTACTTTTGCCTGCAGGAAAAGTCGCTCTTGGAAAGGTAGCTCAGGCCCTTATGCACGGGGCAAAGGTGCTCAGTATTCGCGGAAACTTTGACGATGCTCTTGCCCTTGTGCGCACCCTCTGCACCCAGGAAAAAATTTATCTCCTTAACTCTATCAACCCCTACAGGCTAGAAGGCCAGAAGACTATAGGTTTTGAGATTGCAGACCAGCTCGGATTCAGGGTTCCTGACAGAATTGTCCTCCCCGTAGGAAATGCAGGCAACATTACCGCAATTTATAAAGGCTTCAGGGAGTTTAAGAAGCTCGGCATAACCGATTCACTCCCGAAGATGACCGGAATTCAGGCTGAAGGTTCCTGCCCAATAGTAAAAGCCATAAAGAACGGAGCCCCGGAAATTATTCCCGAGGAAAAACCCGAAACTGTTGCAACTGCAATAAGGATTGGAAACCCCGTTAACGCAAAGAAAGCCCTGACTGCAATCCGGGAGTCAGGGGGGACCGCCGAATCCGTTACTGATGAAGAAATCCTTGCAGCCCAGAAAGACCTTGCAAGGCTTGAAGGCATAGGAGTCGAACCTGCGAGTGCAGCCTCGGTTGCAGGACTCAAGAAACTGGTCGATCTTGGCGTTATAGGCAGAGACGAAACTGTTGTCTGTATCACTACAGGCCACCTGCTTAAAGATCCTCAAACCGTAATTGATGTCTGCGAAGAACCGATTGTAGTGGATGCCAGCATAGAAGCTATCAGAGAAGCTATCTTCGGAAATACTGAATAAAACCTGAAAAACAAACCGATGGGTGTGAAAACAATGGAGCCGGATTATAAGCCTCACGAGATCGAAAAAAAATGGCAGGAAAAGTGGAACGAAAGCCAGATTTTCCAGGCTGAGCCTGATAAACGAGAAAAATTTTTCATAACCATCCCCTACCCCTACCTGAACGGGAACCTGCATGCAGGACATACCCGGACCTTTACCATAGGGGATGTCGTTGCAAGGCACAAGCGGATGCTCGGGTACAATGTGCTTTACCCTATGGGCTTTCATGTGACAGGCACACCCATTGTGGGGCTTGCCGAACTGATTGCAAACCGGGACCCTCAGACTCTGGACGTCTATGAACGTCTTCATGGGATTCCAGGAGATATTCTCCCCACGCTTGATACCCCGGAAAAGATCGTTGATTATTTCAAGCGTGAATCCGAGAAAGCCATGCGTAATATCGGGTATTCTATTGACTGGAGGCGCAAGTTTACCACGACTGACCCGACATATAAGAAGTTCATTGAGTGGCAGTACATCCGGCTTGAAGAAAAGGGCCTCATTGTGAAAGGCTCGCATCCTGTAAAATGGTGCCCGAATGACAATAACCCTGTAGAAGATCATGACATTCTGTATGGAGAAGAAGCTACCATCGTCGAATATACGCTGATCAAGTTCCGATATAAGGATCTGGTATTGCCCTGTGCAACCCTCAGGCCTGAAACGACATATGGAGTGACTAACCTCTGGGTCAACCCTGATGTGACTTATGTAAAAGCAAAAGTCACGCAGGATGGAAGCGAAGAGTTCTGGGTTGTCAGCAGGGAAGCTTTCAAGAAACTTACATTTACTGACCGGACAGTCGAGTATATTGAGGATGTGCCTGCAAAATCCATAATAGGAATAAAACTCACAAACCCGGTTACTGGGGATGAAGTAATTTCCCTTCCTGCATCCTTTGTAAAACCTGAAAACGGAAGCGGAATAGTAATGAGTGTACCTGCTCATGCACCTTTTGACTACCTGGCTCTTCGAGACCTTTACGATGCTGACCTGGGCGAGTACGGGATAACCGAAGATCTCAGGAATATCAAACTGATTTCCCTTATCAAGGTGCCCGAATTCGGGGAGTTCCCTGCAAAAGAAATTGTTGAGAGCATGGGAATTGAAAACCAAAAGGACCCGAGAGCCGAAGAAGCCACAAAAATCGTATATAGAAAGGAATTCCACGGCGGTGTTCTTAAGGAGATTACAGGAAAATACGAAGGTCATGCTGTTTCCAAAATAAAGGACATCCTTACCAGGGACTTCATCAGCTCAAACGCAGGGGAGACTTTTTACGAATTCAGCGAACCTGTAGTCTGCCGCTGCGGTACACCCTGTGTAGTAAATATGGTGAAAGGCCAGTGGTTCCTTAATTATTCGAATCCCGAATGGAAAGCAAAAGTTTACAAATGCCTCAGTGGGATGCGGATCATTCCTGAGGAGTACAGGGTAGAGTTTGAAAACAAGGTTGACTGGCTCAAGGATAAAGCCTGTGCCCGCAGGAAAGGCCTTGGAACTCGTCTTCCCTTTGATAAGGAATGGTTGATTGAGTCCCTTGGAGATTCGACAATTTACATGAGCTATTATATCATTGCCAGGTTTATCGAAAGCGGTGATCTGAAGCTCGAACAACTTACCCTTTCATTCTTCGACTATGTCCTGCTTGGAAAGGGCGACCTGACAGCCGTCAGCGCGGATACCGGGCTCAGTCCTGAGCTACTTGAAGAAATCCGCAGGCATTTCAATTACTGGTATCCGGTTGACCTGCGCTCTTCGGGAAAAGACCTTGTACCCAACCACCTGCTCTTTTTCCTCTTCCACCATGTAGCTCTCTTTGAAGAGGAGAAGTGGCCGAAAGCGCTTGCAGTAAACGGCTTTGTCTCCCTTGAAGGACAGAAAATGAGCAAATCCAAAGGCCCGATCCTGACTATGGAAAATGCGGTCAGCCGTTACGGTGCGGACATAACAAGGATGTATATCCTTTCCACAGCCGAGCAGACGCAGGATGCAGACTGGCAGAGGACAGGAATCGAATCTGCCAGAAGGCAGGTGGACAGGTTCTATTCCTTTGCTAAGGATGTTATAGAGAGCGGAAAACGTGCAAACCTGAGCACTGAGCTGAAACAGATCGACCGCTGGATCCTTTCCAGGATACAGAAATATATCCGGGACACGAATTCTTCCCTTTACTCTATTCAGACAAGGGAAGCAATCCAGAACTCCTTCTTCCTGCTGATAAACGATGTCAGATGGTACCAGAGGAGAGGCGGAGAAACCCTGCTCTATTATGTGCTGGACAACTGGGTCAGGCTTATGGCTCCCTTTACCCCCCACCTCTGTGAGGAAATCTGGGAAGCAATGGGGCACGAAGACCCGATTTCCCTTGCTCAGTACCCGCTCTATAACAAAGACCTGATAGATGACGGCGCAGAGCTTGCCGAAGAAGTGATAAAGGGAACCCTGGAAGACATTGAGGAGATTATAAGGGTAACAAAGATGACCCCGCAGACGGTTCATCTCTATACGGCCCCTGCCTGGAAAGCCGAAACCGTCAGGTGTGCCTGCAATATGCAGCTTGAAGGTTCTCTTGAGGTAGGTACGCTTATAAAAGCCCTGATGGCAAATCCCGACCTCAAACGGTTTGGAAAAGAGATCCCAAAGTTTGTGCAGAAACTTGTCCCCGAATTCAAAAGTGGAGGTGCAGAACGGTATGAGGTCTTTGCAGGTCCGGGGCTTGATGAGCAGGCTCTCCTGAAAGAATCAGCTTCCTTCCTGGAAAAAGAGATCGGTTGCCCTGTTGAAGTCCACAGTGCCGACTCACCTGCCTTTGACCCTGAAAAGAAGTCAAGGTTTGCCGAGCCGCTAAGGCCAGCAATTTACATCGAGCAGGCAAAGAAAGAAGAGTAAAAGAAGCTTTCAGACTTCTTATATTCTTTTTCAACTCCAACTTTTTGTGCTTCTAGTAGCACACTATCTTTTTACATTATCTTTTATTATATTATGGCTCTTACATATTTATTTCTGACACTCAGAGTCGTGTACTGAGTTAAGAGTCGTGTACTGAGTTAATAAAAATCGCAGGAACAAAGCTCTGTCTACGTTATTCCACTATATATCGAGGATTTACTTTTCCGAGGCATGAATATAGTATTAAAGAAATCATAATAAGCAATTTGAGAAGATATTTTAATCAGAAATTGCAAAATTGTATTGTTGAAGTCAGATATAAAGCTCTGTTCTCCTATCCTCAAATACAGGAATAAACTTTCGAATCTCATCTTTTGCGGACAGGTCAAGCTCGCAGACAATTACACATTCTCGATCGCTTGCATCGGCTTTTACTTCACCCCAGGCGTCAATTATCATTGAGTTTCCGAAATAAGTGCAGTCGGGAGCCGAACCCATGCGGTTGCAGGCAATATGCGGGATCTGGTTTTCGATTGCTCTTGCCTTTGCAAGGATTCTCCAGTGCTCAGATCTGGGATTTGGGAAAGCTGCGGTCGTAACAAGAAGGTCAGAACCGGCAAGAGCAAGCTTTCTTGTAACTTCAGGGAAACGAAGCTCGTAGCAGATCTGGAAACCGATTTTCAGGTTCCTCTTTTTTAAAGCAATAGGTTCGATTGAGCTTCCCCTGGAAAAATACTGGTTTTCACCCTTAAAAGGATGAGTTTTCCGGTAAGTGCCTGCTAAAATTCCTGATTCAAAGCAAAAGCCGAGATTATAATAAAGCACTGAATTATCTGAGCTCGAAATAGCGGGCTTTTGAGAATCCGCAAGTTCCCTGCTGCCAGAAACTTCTCCCGAAACAACTTTTTCAATTATTGAACCCATGATAATGCAGTCATTGGCTTCGGAAAAACATGCCAGGTTTTCAAGAACAGGAGAAGGCAGGGTTTCTGCTGCATGTTCAAAACGCTCATAGCAAAAGCCTGTTGAAAAGAGTTCGGGAAAAACGATAAGTTCAGCTCCTCCTCTTACGGCTTCGTGAGCCATATAAAGGGCTTTTTCAAGGTTTTTCTGCTTCCTGCAGTGCAGCACATCCATCTGGACACAAGCAACTTTCATATCCGAACCACCAGCCAGCAACAGCATCAACAATATAAACTCTGTTATGTAAAGTTTCAATTAAACGATTAAAATCTTTTCAAGGAAGCAGGGTAGTTTGCTTGCTTTTCGCTACCAGACCCTCGAGATCGATCCTGTTTCTAATCAACCCTGCAAACACTTCGTTCGCAAACCTTGTAATTTCTTCCCTGTTTTCATGTATTTCATACGCAGGGTCATCGGGAGGTATTTCAATCTTTGTAATATCGGCCCTGGCTTTCTTTAGATAAGCATCCTGAACCTCACACACCAATCCAGGCTTTTCCAGGTACTGCTCAAGGTGTTTTTGAGTAATTCCTATAAGCTTCAATTCCCTGCGAAAACAGGGTCTTTCAAACAGTTTTGAGATTACATATACTCCTACAGGAATCCTTGAATCCAGGTTGATTTTAAGAAGCTGGTCCCTGAGAATAGAATAGATTTCCTTGGAGTCTGGAAGTTCCTGAGACCTGGACTCCCTGACTTTTCCAGATAGAGATTCCGTGGTCTTCTCAGGCAGGGCATAGATTTTCGAAGGAGGGACTTCGGTTTCCTCAAGAATGTTAAGATCCCTGAGTGCCCTGAGATAGCCTGTAAGAACAAGGCGATGCTCTTCTATTCCTCTGGCTTTCAGTTCTCTGGAAAGCCCGCTGATCGAGAGTTGTCTGCCTTCAAGTAGTTCAAGGAGTTTGGAATTGAGATTTTCTTCCATCTGTACCGACATCACATTTTATTGCTGTTATTGCTGTTAATTAACTTTCAAAGGCTCAGGACGGTAAAATCTTCTGCCTTTAGGGACAGCCAGACGGATAAGCCTGTGTTTCTCCTGAATCTTTTAAAAAGATCTAATCTTTCCTGGTCTGAGAGGCGATTAAGCAAGAAAATTGCAGAGAGTAATACACGATGTAATTATCCTGCATAATATAAAGCTTATGAGAGAGCCTGTAAGGTGAAGTAATATAATTGGGAAAGTAACTGATAGATATAAATAAAGGAGATTTACTTGACTATATGGATGAAACGTAAGAGAGATTAATCTGAGGAGAATAAACGAGAGATAATGTAAACAGTAAATTCCGGCGCTATATGACGAGTAATTCCCTGGAAAGAAAATGTATGAGGTAGTATAATCAACCAGGTCATTTTATATTCTTTATTAGTTAAATAAGCAGGAATTGAGCTTTTTCCAGCAGGATTGAAGGGCAACAATTAAAAATGATAATTGCTATCTGGTTTAAGTTCAGACTGAGTATTTCATAAGGATGCAAAGATGATTACGAAGTTAATTCCCAGAAAAGTATTCTTTACAGGCGGAGTTGGTACACACTCTGTAAATCTTGAATCATTTGAAGTTGCGCTCCAGGATGCTGCTATTGAAAAAATTAATCCTGTAACTGTAAGCTCTATCCTGCCTCCTTACAGCAACTGGGCAAATGAAGTACCTCTCAGGAATCTCAGTTTCCCAGTTCAGTAGATGAACATGGAAACTGGATGACCTGTAATCACTGCAGCAGTTTTTGCAATATGAACACCAATACATACCTTTAATTGCTTCCGAACCTATTTATGGACACCACTCAGGGAATATCAAAACTGTTTATCATGCTGTCAATTTCAGATTCTTTGCTCTGACTCAGACCTGACAAATTGGTGCTCCTTAAGAAAATTCATAATTGTTGGATCTCACCCAGTGAAAGAATCTGTATATATTGATATTTAATAAAAAATATATAATTATCTACCGTTACTTGCATTTCTTACTGCCTGTTGCCCAATGCCCTCAGGTATTGGGAATTACATGCAAAACTATGACTATTTGCTTATCAGGAGAATGGTATGCGTCTTAATGTATTCACAGATAACCCAACCGTTCCGATAGATGTAAAGGACAGGTCTATAAGCGAATTGATGGACGGAATGCTCAAAACAGGCTTCCAGGGAAGGAAGCTGGCAGAATCCGTTCAGGCCTGGTACAACATGTTAAAAGAAGAGGATATGACCGTGCTTATGGGTCTGTCAGGGGCGATGGTCCCTGCTGGCATGCGAAGGGTTATTTCTTATATGATCCGGGAGAGAATGATAGACTGCCTTGTAAGTACAGGGGCGAACCTGTTCCATGACTCACACGAAGCACTTGGCAAGAAGCATTATATAGGTTCACATCTGGCTGACGACGAGAAACTCTTTGAGCATGGTGTGGACAGAATTTACGATGTTTTTGCAGTGGAGGAGGAGTTCAGGACTGCAGATAACCTGATTGCGGATTTTGCAGAAGAAATTGGAGAAATTTCCTGTTCATCAAGGGAGTTCATGCACCTGCTCGGAAAGGAATTGGTAAGGCGCGGAGCTGCAGAAGATTCCATAGTTGTAAGTGCATACAGGCATAATATCCCTATCTTCGTTCCTGCACTTTCGGACAGTTCAATAGGGATTGGACTCACGATTGCAAGAAGGAGAGGCTTGAGACTTGATATAGACCAGATAAAAGACGTTGACGAAGTTACGCAGATTGTAGAAAAGTCAGGAAAGACTGGCGTTGTCTATATTGGAGGCGGAGTCCCAAAGAATTTCATCCAGCAGACAGAAGTAATAGCTTCTATCCTGGGAATGGATATCGGAGGGCATGATTATGCGCTTCAATACACTACTGATGCTCCACACTGGGGAGGACTTTCAGGCTGTACTTTTGATGAAGCCGTTTCCTGGGGAAAGATCTCAGCCCAGGCAAAAAAAGTGCAAGTTTTCGTAGATGCTACTATCGCTCTTCCTATTGTTGCCCATGCACTGCATGAAAAATGCCGTGGACTGAAGCGGAATGCCCCGAGTTTTAACTGGGGAGGGCCTGAAGGGCTTGATATTGATTATAAAGAATAATCAAATTACGAATGTTTATTATATTTGAAAGCTTATAACGTAAGACGAGAAGGAGAGGAGTAAATGGGTAAAAGAACTCGGATAATTAACGATCCTTCCTATTTAGTACCATTACTCAGGACTTTTGGGTCAAGAACTCATAAAAAAATATTCGATGCACTTTCAAACAAATGGATGACAAAAGTTGAGATTGACGAGTTCATAGGTTCAGACTCGTCAAAAAGCCTTCACGTTCTGAAAAAAGCCGGACTTCTTGAGAGCCAGTGGAGAGTTCCGGAGGCAGGACAAAAACCCTCCAAAGAATACCACAGCTCCTATTCCAAAGTTCAGGTTAACTTCCAGTGTTCTTTTGAAGATCTGAGCGATATCATCATGCTTACTTTTAAGCCGTATGAGGAAGTCAAAGACGCAATAGAAGAACTGGAAAGGCTTGTTGAAGAAGGCAATACCTCCATGAGCAACCTCACGCGGACCCTTAATAAAAACCCGTTTTATATCTGTGCAGTTGCTCGCAGATCTGAAAGGCTTTCGGTAATGGGACAGAGGTTAAAATTAATTGAAGATGTAGAGGAGAACTACGATTGATGATTAAAATCCTCAAGACTAAAAGCGGAGTAACCAAGTTTCAAGTCCTTATTGAGATTGCAGCCCACCAGCCGAATGTAAGACAGAAAGAAATCGCTGCAAAAATTGGAATAACTCCCCAGGCAGTTTCCGAATATATTAAAGAACTTGTAAACGATGGGCTTATAGTTACTGAGGGCCGAGTCCGGTACAGGATTACAAAAGAAGGTGTAGAGTGGGTCCTTGAGAATGCCACAGAAATGAAACGGTACGCTCGCTTTGTCATGGAGGATATAATCAGCCATGTTTCAACCTGGACAGCCATTACAAAAGAGGATGTAAAGGAAGGCCAGCAGGTGTACCTGAAAATGGAAAAGGGACTCCTGTACGTTAGCAGCACGGAAAAAACAGGCGCATCAGGCAATGTTATCTCCGATGCAGCTGCAGGAGAAGATGTAGGGGTAACGAGCTTAAAGGGCCTGATCGACCTGGAAAATGCGACAATTACAATCTGCAAGGTTCCCAGGATTGAGCGTGGAGGGTCGAGAAAGGTGGACATTGAACGCCTGAAGGCTATGGCAAACTCAAAACCCTATATAGCAGCTATAGGTGTGGAAGCACTTATCGCCCTGCGCAAGATTGGTATAACCCCAAATGTTATGTTTGGAACCAATGAATCAGTCATAGAAGCTGCATATCACGGGCTGTCATCCCTTGTAGTCTCAGTGGATGAACAGGTCTCTTCCCTTCTTAACAGGCTGGAAACCGAAAACCTTGAGTACGAACTCGTAGACCTGACACTAGAATAATTTATCTTATTTTTTGATCGAAGCCGATGCAGCGGTTTATCTCATCGAGCGCATCGTTTTTGATCAAATTTTTTTGAAAACGTTTTCGATCAAGCTTTTTTGTAAAAGGCTTGTGAAAGAGTTTGCACATACATTTATCTTTAAATAGCATGTTTTATATAATCAGGAGATACCCCATGAAGCTGATTGCGCTTTCCGATACTCATATGAAAACCGGAGAAATTCCCCAGCAACTTAAAACGCTCCTTGAGGAGTGTGATCTTATAGTACATGCAGGGGACTTCAATACTGTAGAGGCTTATCATGCCTTCAACGCTGGCGGGAAATTAAAGGCGGTTTTTGGCAATGATGATGCTTCTGAACTCAAAAAACTCCTTCCCGAAAGGCTGAGATTCGAAGCGGAGGGGGTAAAGATAGGAGTTGTACATGAAGGTGGGCTTTCGGTTACCGACACAACTGCACAGGGTTACCTCGCTAAAGAAATGGAGGTAGATATCCTGATTTTCGGGCACCTGCACAGGCCTCTGATAGAGAAGAGAGATGTCATGCTCATCTGTCCCGGCTCGCCTACCAAACCCAGAATGTCAAATCCAAGTGTCGTGGAACTCGTAATCGAGAAAGGAAATATTAACGGCAGGATAGTTACGCTTGAAGGAGATACCTGTGAATATATAAAGTTCCGGGATGCGCTTAAAAAGCGCACGCAGGAAGAAGACCTTAACGAAAAAAAGCTTGAGCATCTGAAACTATAAGATATGGACTTGAAAGAAATCACAATCTGGACTACCCTGTGTAATAGCCCTGACCAGTGATTTCTTTGCTCTTGGAATCCGGCAATGCCCTGCTAAGTGGGGTTACAGGAACTAATTTCGCAATCCAGGTTTACATTGTTTCCAGTTTGAACATAACGCCTGTGCCCTGAAGACTCAGATATACTTTATCCCCAAATTCGAGAATTTTCTCGACACTGACATTGCTGTTCCAGTTGTATACGAAATCGTAGCTACCCTGCATGGGCTCGAAACCCAGGGACATCAATCGATGGTTAATCTCTGATGGACGGGCCCCTTCACTGCTGAACCAGACCAGTAGATATGTTTTCACGGCATCATCTCACATATCAGCTTAATTATTTTGATATTAAGTTTCATTCAAACACACATTGCTTATTTTATACCATGTCTCGTTCATTTATGTATATTTTGCCTCTTCTGGTTTTAAGACCGATGCGAATAAAAAACGTTTGCTTAATACAACCGGGGTTCAAGTATTAAGTAAAAGAATTTCAGGAAAAAGATAGAAAGAAGTAAAAACTCCAGTGAATGGGTAACAGGGAAAGAGGAAGCAGAAAAAAGAAACAAAGACCTGATAAGATGAAGGTTAATCTTCTAAATAAAAAAGAATTAAGAGGCTTTTGCCCCTATTTTACTATAAGGCTGTTTTATTCATTTATGATTTTGTTACTTTTCTTCGAGGGATTCAAGGGCTTTTTTGACCATTGCACGGTAGGAATCCGTGTCAGTCAAGTAGTGTTCTTTTGCAAGTTTTGCGTTTGAGTCTTCCTCTGCCTCAACTGCCCTTATTCTCTCAAGAGTTTGCTTTGCGGTATCGAGTACCCAGAGGTCTCGGGTAAGTTCATCTACCTGCTGGATCGATTCTGGTCGGATGGAAGTCAGGACATTTCCATCATCTGTTATGTAGGTGCTGGTCTTGCCCACGACTGCCACAAAAGCTGGTAGTTCGCATTCCGAAAGGAATTGGGTTGCTTCAGGCTGGTACTGTCCTGCATAGACCAGGAAGGAGCCAGTAGGGTCTGAAATCCTCCCCCTCCAGTATTCGGAATCCGTGCCGATATCTTCCTTTTCGATAAGTGTGCCAACAAGGAAAATCCGGTTTACCTTAGCCCCTGTGGGAGTAAGGATATACTGCGGAGCATACTGATCACTCTCATCCCTTGATGTCAGGTTCGAGTCCTTCAGTTCCTGAGCAAAAACTCTGCGGGCAGCTTCTCTGAAAAAGCCTGGCATTTACTGCACCTCCGACCTGGTAAGTGTTTCATTAAGGGTAAGCATTTCATCAAGCATCTCTCTATCCAGAGAAGTCTTGGGAGTAATCGAATCGACTAGGATATAACGGTCAAGTTTGTGCCCGGTGATGGTATAATACCTGCCCACTAGTTCATGTTTCAATTTATCCAACACAACCCCCGGATCAAGGGCATCTGCAGCCATTGCAATTGCAGCATCAAGGGAAATCCCTGCAAGCTCTTCAGTAAGTTCCCTGTTAATAAGGGCATCCTGGGTGGAGGTCCCGGAATCAAGAACCGCTTTTATCCTCAGGTCATATTCTCCTTTTACTTTACCGTGTTCTGCACAGGCACCTTTAACCAGAGCCCTTTTACACTCAGGGCAGCGTTTTATTAGGCCTGAGCCTGTCTGGATGTCCACCATTGCTCCAAAGTATGTGGAGGTTGCGGATCCGACTTCGATATCCTCATCAAGCTCTTCTATGGAACTTGACCGGTTAAGCTGGATCTGAGCTTTGCCGCCCCATTCATTAACAACTACATTTTTCAACATGTAGCTCTTGCCTTCTTCCATGTCAGGAAGTTCGGAGCTGGCCCAGTTAGTGAATTTAACGACACCTGTGTGGTCTCCTATAAGCCCTGCCTGCCCGATGGATTCGTGAGAGTTTTCCCAGAGCTGAACCACTTTTCCTTTGACTGTAGCCCACTGGCCTCCCGCAAGGTCAGAGATGTTTCTGAATTCGGACTCCCTTGCAGCTGGTGTGAAATCTCCGCCTCCAACTCCGATAGGTTCATCAAGCTTTTCCACTGAGCTGTTCTTGTTGAGCTGAACCTGGAACCTGCCGTTGTACTCTCCTACAACAACACTCCGGAGGAGGTAACTTTCTCCCTGCTCAAGCCTGGGCAGTTCAGCATTCTTCCATGCGGTAAACTTTATGATGCCCGTCTCATCCCCCAGGAGCCCTACCTGAGAGATGGACTCATGAGTGTTTTCCCAGAGCTGGACAACCTTTGCCTTAAGGTTTGCCCACTGCCCGTTTTCCGAGATATCTGCAATCTTCGTAAGCTGAGGCTCAGCCTGCCTCATATAAAATTCATTCTTAGGAATAGAATATTTCTTCAAAAAATAATTGGTCACGCTGCGCTGCGCTTCGTTAGAAGGAACTTTAAATTTAGTAATCAGTTCATCAAGTCTGCTTTCGATATCTTCTACATTTACATTGATGCCAAGCTTCAAAAATCGGTCTCGAATGGATTCGGCTGTTTGTTTCATTCTTTCTACCTCAAGCCTCTTGTTTATCTTTATTGTATAGAGAGGCGTTTTAAATTACAACGTCACAGAATATAAAGTTAAGGAAAGCGGAGTGAAAGTATTCACCACGAGCAGTGACCAATTTATGGGAAGCATGTCTTAAAAACTCTGCGAAACCCGAGGAATTGGCCCCTGGGGATATTCTTATGCAGGGAAATAATTACTTTTTTGAGATCATTTTTAAATCCCCGCCAGCAGTAATATTTGCTGCCTGCCTGGGTTCAACTTTGAAATCACTTCAATATTTCATTTTAAGTTTTTTTTGATAGAATATATTCTCAGGCTATACTTAAACTTATTTGTGGAGAAGATCGAAAGCACGTTTTCCAATATCTCCTTCCCCAATAATTGTGACAATGTCACCGTATTCAAGTATTAGATTGCTATATGCGATAATCGAACTCTTTCCGCGCTGTACCATGACTACGAGACTTTTTTCCGGAAAATTAATTTCCTTAATTGCTCTTCCTGTAATCTTCGGATTTGTAACCTTGACTTCCATGATATTGCCTCCTCCACCTACTTCACACATTGAGAAAAGGTGAGGTCTCCCTATCATATTGTCAATGACTGCCGCAGTTGTTATGGCAGGGCTCATGGCTCGGATTCCAAGATCCCAGAAAGCCTGAAGGTTTTCTGTATGATTTACCCTGGCAACCAGCTGGTCCCCCCTAAACCCGAAACGTGCTTTGGCAATCTGGCAGAAGAGCAGATTAGTATCATCTTTGTTTGTGGTTGCAACAATATATTTGGCATTCTCGATTCCGGCTCTTATCAAAGTATTTATATCTCCTGCGTCCCCCTGCACAGTCATGATCCCAAGATCCAGACATTTGTTACAGGCTTCTTCGGAAATATCCACAACCACTACGTTTTCCCCCCTCTTATCAAAACGTTCGGCGAGAATCCTACCTACTTTTCCCCCTCCGACAATCAAAATTTCCATAGGAATTACCTCCAGCTTCTGAGCCACTCTTTTTGACATGCTTCCAGTCAGGAAGACTGTGGTAATGACCGTCAGGAAGACCAGTCCCACAATAGTCTGGCCTCCCGGAACGCCAATCTCATCCAGCTTGATCGCAAAGTAAGTTGCAATCGAAGTTGGAACGACTCCCCTTGGTCCAACAAATGAGATGAATAGCTTTTCATTGGTGCGGAACTTTGAATTCCACATCGAGGCAAAAACAGAGATTGGGCGGATGAGAAAAATCATCAGTAAAACCAGAGCAATTCCTCTTCCCCCGATCCCTATTATATATTCAAACTTGATCATTGCTGCTAATAAAATGAAAAGTAGAGAGATCATTACAGTTACCAGGTCACCCTCGAACTCCTTGATAGTCTCTTTGTAAGGAAACTCGGAAGTCCCTATGATGATTCCAAAGACTGCCAGTGAAAGAATTCCAGACTCATTGCCAAGAAGTTCTGATAGCACAAAACATGCAAACACCGAGGTAAGAGTAACCATTTTGGCAGTTTGTTTGCTGATAAGCATACCCCTGGTAAAGAACCAGCGGAGAGTAAACCCACTGATGCCTCCTATTAATAAACCGATTGCAAGCCTTTGAAGGATAAAAAGGACTGCACCCATCCCCGAAAGCTCAGCTACAATCCATTCGAAAACTACTGCAGTGAGGATTACACTTGCAGCATCATTCAAGACACTCTCAAGTTCTAGAACTTTGCCAACCTTATGGCATATCTGGATATTTCTTATAATTGGACCGACTACAGTTGGCCCGGTTGCAGTAACCAGAGCCCCGAAAAGTGCAGAAATTTGGAGAGGAACTTCTATTAGTAAAGTAGTGAGTGCCGTTATCCCGAGAAAAGTGATGAGCACACCAACTGTGGTCAGTTTAAGAACACTTTCCTTATATCCTCTCAATTGCTTCATGTCAATCTGAATCCCTCCGTCAAAAACTATCACGGATACTGAAAATGCTACTATGGCAAGAAGCTCGTCAAAATAAATAGCAGGGTTTAGCAAATTGAGAACTTCGGGTCCTACTATGATTCCTTCAAACAGCAGAAAGATTATAAAGGGAATCTGGAAGTAACGGCTAAGGGTCTGTGCAAGGAGTAACATTACCAGCACAGCAACAACCAGTCCCAGGAAGTTTACTGAGTCAATCATGAGATTCCCTATCAATTATGCATCTCTTCATTAAAAAAATTATTGAGATTCCCAGTTGTTTTAAATTCAGAAATTGTTAAAATATTATGTATCAGGATTATTTAGAGAAGAAGCAAAAATCTAATTGAGCGTTATATTAAAATTTATTGAGAAGGCAATCTAAAAGGATCGCCTGAAACAAAAGAAAGAGAAGTATCGAAATACGGTATGACAACCCGGCATTTTTAGAGGATCCTTGTGTTTTTGCAGGATTTTACGGGAGAAATTAAGAGTGTGAACATGAATTTTTGTGGCTGGCTGTAAAAGTTCTCTTTCAGAGTGGATTAAAGCTGTTACGAAGCAAAATATGTGAGTAAGCAGGTACCCAAAATTATCAGCATCTGACAATCCGGATCTGAACTGGCATTTTATTCTCAAAGTACAGTTATTACTGAAATGCAATTTACATTTTAAAATGTTTATGTATACACCAGTTATATACTATTATATCCACCAGTTATATACTATTATATCTAAATTTATTTATCCTGTAGCAGTATAGAAAACTCCAGAGTGCCCATAACGGCTCCGAGAATTCATCACTGTTCTCCTTGAATCTTAATAATTAATTGTTAAATGTATAATATTATATGGTGAAATATATCTAGTCATTTTTCAAAAATTGCCTTAATTTTAAGCTTTAAAAAGCACATGACATAAAAAATTGGAAGTATTTATCTGAGTTGTGGAATAAATATTTTTCTATACATCCAAAAAGCTCAAATACTCTATAAAAACTAAAATCAAGATAAATTTGGAAGAGATTTTAAGGTTTACGTTCTCAAGAATGCTTATTCTATGAGGAGGATTAATTATTAATTATAGAGGATTACTTTTTTATTGTTAGTTATCCCTTATACAGGTATAACATTTTACATATATTTAGACAAAGGTATTTTGCGTAAAACTTTCAAAGGTAATGTATAAATTCTAAAGAAGGTTTTTAAGATCTATGAAAGCTATTATCCTTGCAGCAGGAGAAGGGCTGCGTTGCAGGCCTCTTACTCTTACTCGCTCAAAAGTAATGCTTCCCATCGCCAACAGGCCTATTCTGGAGCATGTAATAGATTCGCTTGAAAAGAACAGAATAACTGATATTATATTGATTGTTGGATATAAGAAAGAACGCATAATGGACTATTTTGAGGACGGACTGAACTTTGGAGTGAAAATAAAATACATCGAACAAAAAGCTCAGCTCGGTACTGCACATGCAATCGAGCAGGCAAAGAGCATGATCGACCCCGAAGACTCGGAATTTCTCGTGCTTAACGGAGACAACCTGGTGGAACCGAAAACAATAGCAGACCTTCTCAATAATTATGAGGGGGATGCAAGCCTTCTGACCGTAAGGATGGAAGAGACTGCAGGCTATGGAGTAGTTCTTGAAGAAAGGAAAAGAGTTACAAGGATTCTGGAAAAAAGACCCGGAGATCTGAGCCGTATCGTAAACACCGGAATTTATATTTTTACGCCGCAGGTCTTTGAAACCATCGAAAAAACCCCGATATCCGAAAGCGGGGAATATGCAATAACAGATACCCTCCAGCTTATGATTGATGAAGGAAAAATTGTTACTTCAGTTCCTACCGAGTCAAAGTGGCTTGATGCTGTCCATTCCTGGGATTTATTGAAAGCAAATGCAATAGTCTTGGATTCCGCCAGAAGCCTGAGAATTGAAGGAGAAGTGGAAGAGGGAGTTGTCATAAGGGGAAAGGTAACCATAGGAAAGAATACCAGGATTCGTTCCGGAACTTACATTTTGGGACCTGCTGTCATAGGAGAAAATTGTGACATCGGTCCCAATGTGGTCATTCTGCCCTCCACAACAATAGGAGACAATGTGTCTATCAGGTCATTCACTGAAATTCAGAATAGTATAATAATGAACGACTGCAGGATATATTCTCACGGGCAGATCTCGAATTCTATAATTGGAAGCAACAATACAATTGGTTCAGGATTCTTTGTTGAGGAGAAAGAAGGTCTGTCGATCATTATGAATGGAACTATTCATCGAGCTCCCAAACTTGGTACTATCTTTGGAGATGACAACCGGATTGGAAACAGTGTACTTGTGAAGGCCGGAGTAACTATAGCCGTCGATTGCCAGGTAGAGTCCGGAAACACTATATACAGGGACCTGTCCCGTCACTCGGTGGTCCTTTAATCCCAGAGAGGTGAAAAAATGTGTGGAATCGTAGGTTATGCAGGAGAAAAATCTGCTGCATCTGTTATCGTAGAATCCCTCAAAAAACTTGAGTACCGTGGATATGACTCTGCCGGGATTTCGGTTCTGGGCAGCGGAGTAGATACTTACAAATCAGTAGGTAAAATCGTAAACCTTGAAACCACAATCCCTAACAGCATAGGTGGCAATATCGGAATAGGGCATACCCGCTGGGCAACCCACGGAAGACCCAGCATTATGAACGCTCATCCGCACAATTCCGGAAACCCTTATAAGATCTCAGTTGTGCATAACGGAATCATAGAGAACTATATGACACTGAAAGAGCAACTGACTGCAGAAGGATACGAGTTTAAGTCGGAAACCGATACAGAAGTGGTCGCACATCTCCTGCACAAACACCTGTACGGAAAACCCGATGGGAAAGAAGCAAAGTGCGATCTTCTCACAGGACTCAGGGAAGCGCTAAAGAAGATTGAAGGTTCTTATGCCCTTGCAGTTATCTGTGCTGACGAACAGGGAAAACTCGTGCTTGCGCGGAAAAACAGCCCGCTTGTTATAGGACTTGGCGAAGGTGAGAACTTTGCCGCATCGGATGTAACCGCTTTTTTGAATTATACAAGGGATGTCATTTTTGTAAATGATTTTGAAACTGCAGTTCTGACTCCTACCAGTGTAGAGATCTTTGATAGAGAAGGAAAAGTCCGCGAAAAGAAAATAGAAAGGATCGAGTGGGATTTTGAAGCTGCTGAAAAAGCCGGCTACGAACATTTCATGCTGAAGGAAATTCACGAGCAGGTGAGTGCGATTCATAACACACTTGCAGGTAAGGTCTCAGAGCTTGAAGGAACCATATATCTCAAAGAACTTAATATGACTGAGGACGAGATAAGAAAGCTTTCAAGGGTTCAGATTCTGGCATGTGGAACCTCCTGGCATGCAGGGTTGCTTGGAAAATATCTATTTGAGCAGCTGGCAGGCATCCATTGCGATATAGATATCTGCTCGGAATATAGGTACAGAAACCCGGTCATGAATGACGGGACTCTTGCCATTGCAATTACCCAGTCAGGAGAAACTGCGGATACTCTCGCAGCCGTGAGAGAGGTAATGTCCTATAACTGTCCTACGCTTGCGATCACAAATGTCGTAGGAAGCACCATTACAAGAGAAGTTGACAGTGTGCTCTATACTAGAGCAGGACCTGAGATAGGGGTTGCCGCAACCAAAACTTTCAGTACGCAGCTTACGCTGCTTTATCTGCTTGCCGTAAAGTTCGCCTTATCAAGAGGTAAGTTAAGCCCTAATTATGTTAAAGGATTCATTACGGATCTAAGGAAAGTACCTGGCCAGATTCAGCAGATCCTTAACCAGAAGGAGATAGTAAAAGAATGTGCAGAGATTTTTGCTCACGCAAAGAGTTATTTCTTCCTCGGCAGGCACCTGAACTATCCGATTGCCCTTGAAGGTGCGCTCAAGTTAAAAGAAATTTCATATTTGCATGCTGAGGGTTTTGCCGCAGGTGAGCTCAAACACGGCCCGATTGCACTGCTTGAAAAGGGTACTCCTGTGGTTATTATTGCAACAAAAGGGCAGACGTATGATAAGGTGCTGAGCAATATAAAAGAAGTAAAAGCCAGGGATGCTACAGTTATCGCAATTGCCGGGAATAAAGACTCCGAGATTGGAAAATATGCAGATGTTGTCCTTACGGTTCCTCAAAGTAGCGAACTGCTTTCTCCGCTGCTCAATGTTGTAGTCCTCCAGCTGCTTGCTTATTATACTGCGCTTGCCCGGAGCTGCTCGATTGACAAGCCACGCAATCTTGCAAAAAGTGTCACTGTGGAATAACGGAAAGACTGAAAACTTAAAATTAAAAAATCAAAAGAACCTAAAGAGAATACACTTTACACTTCAGGAAACTTCGGAGCAGGACATATGAAACTCTTCGGATCTTCAGGAATAAGAGGAATAGCAAACAAAGAAATCACGCCCGAACTTGCACTTAATGTAGGGCTTGTATTGGGAAGCCGGAAAAAGACTGCAGTTATCGGGAGGGATCCCAGAGTTTCGGCCCCAATGATCGAGCACGCCCTGATTGCAGGAATGACTGCAGCAGGCTGTGCTGTTACAGAGATCGGCCTTGTTACTACCCCTACCCTGGCATATGCAGCCAGAGAATACGAATGCGGTGTAATGGTTACAGCCTCCCACAACCCATCTGAGTACGTAGGAATCAAACTCTGGAATCCTGACGGCATGGCTTTTGACTCGCCGCAGCAGGAGGAAATTGAGAGAGCCATTGAGGATGCAAATTTTTCCAGGGTTCCATGGAACCGTATAGGCAGATTTGAAGAAGATGGAAATGCCATCCGTGCCCATATGAATATCATTAAGAAACTTGTAGGGAGTTCCAGCCTGAAAGTAGTACTGGACTGCGGATGCGGAGCAGGAGGAACAATTAGCCCCTATCTCCTCCAGGAACTGGGCTGTGAAGTAATAACCCTGAATGCCCAACCTGATGGCCACTTCCCTGCGAGAAACCCGGAGCCGAGTGATGAAAACCTTTCCATGCTAAAAAAAGCTGTTGTTGATTTCGGAGCCGATCTCGGGATAGCGCATGACGGGGATGCAGACCGGATGATGGCAGTGGATGAGAAAGGCAATTTTGTCTCAGGCGATGAGCTACTTGCAATTTTCGGACTCTATGAATGCGACGGCAGCAAGGGAACGGTTGTCGTGCCTGTAGACACTTCATTGATGGTTGACGATTTCCTTAAAGGTTCGGAAATTATAAGGACAAGAGTGGGAGACGTCTACGTCGCAGAGGGTATAAAACAGTACGGCGCTATTTACGGAGGCGAGCCGTCAGGAAGCTGGATTTTCCCGAAGATTTCCTACTGCCCGGACGGGATTTACGCAGCTGCAAAGCTTGTCGAGATTGTAAAGGAAAAGAAATTAAGCGAACTTCGAGAAGAACTTCCAAAGTATGCCACAAAAAGAGGAGCTCTGCCCTGCGCAAATGAAAAGAAAGCAGAGTTTATGGAAAATGTGAAGGCTAAACTTGAGCCTTTAGGAAAAGTCCTTGATATTGATGGTATTCGCGTGGAAATGGACAATGGCTGGGTACTTGTTCGCCCCTCGGGCACGGAAGCAAAAGTGAGGATTACGGCTGAAGCCCGTGAGAATGTTGATGAGATTTTCGAGATGGCTGAAAAGATAGTAAAGGAGGCGCTTAAATGAAAGCAGTTGTCCTTGTGGCAGGTAAAGGCACAAGGATGGAACCTCTGACTTCCGATTGCCCCAAGGTCATGCTCAAGGTTGCAAATAAGCCCATCCTTGAGCATATACTTAATTCCGCCATAGAAGCAGGTATCGAAGGCTTTGTCTTCATTACGGGTTATCTCGAGGAGCAGATAAAGGAGTACTTTGGGGACGGGAGCAAATGGGGAGTTAGCATAGAGTACGTACGGCAGAATGAGCAGCTAGGAACTGCAAATGCGATAGGCTGTGCAAAAGGGTATGTTGATGGGACTTTCCTTGTACTCAATGGAGATATGCTCATAGGACAGGAAGATTTAAAAGCCCTGGTCTCAAGGACAGAGGAAGCAGTCATTTGCGTAAAAGAAGTAGAAAACCCTTCGGATTTTGGAGTGCTTGAGACCGAAAATAATAGAGTTGTAAGGATAATAGAAAAACCTAAAAATCCCCCCACTAACCTTGCAAACGCCGGAATATACCTCTTCAGGGAATCCATTTTTGATTTCATTGACAGAACACGACCATCCGTGAGAAATGAATTCGAGATTACGGACTCACTCCAGATGCTTATCGATACAGGAGCGGCTGTGGGCTACAGCTCTCTCAATGGCAGGTGGATAGATGTAGGGTATCCCTGGGATCTTCTTAAAGCAAACGAACATCTACTGAAAGATCTCAGGAAGAGGTGTGAGGGTACCGTGGAACCGAATGCAACAATAAAAGGGGAGGTTGTAATAGGGAAAGGCACTCTTATCAGGAGCGGTTCTTACATCGAAGGTCCAGTAATAATAGGAGAGAACTGCGATATAGGTCCTAATTGTTATATCCGCCCATACACTTCAATAGGGAACCATGTAAGGGTAGGGAATGCGGTCGAGATAAAAAACACGATTATCATGGAAAATACCCATGTAGGTCATCTGAGTTATACTGGAGACAGTATTATCGGACGCCGTTGCAATTTTGGAGCGGGTACGAAAGTTGCAAATCTCCGGCATGATGGGAAGAACATAAAAGTAATGGTAAAAGGCAGAATTCTTGACTCGGGCAGAAGAAAACTCGGAGTGATTATGGGAGACGACGTACATACCGGTATCAATACAAGTATAAATACCGGCGTGATAATGGAAAAAGGGAGATTTACGTATCCCGGAGAGATTGTAAAACATTAATCCAGTGCCCGGGTTTTCGAAAATCCGATCAACTCTAAAAAAAGAGTCCATGACTTTCTGAGATCAAATAAGAGTTTCTGAAAAATAAAATAAGAGATCCTGAAGAATAAAGTAAGAGATTCTGAAAATAAGCTGGAGCCCTTTTCCCGGAAAGGAAAGGGGCATTTAAATTGACTTTTTCTAACGAGCTCGGAATAAAGCTGCCTTTATGCGTAAAGTTTCTTTAAGGACCAGAGCATTGTGCTCCGGAAGAGTCCTTCGGTTTTCACCTTTAAGGAATCGTCATTCATGCATTTTACAGCTTCTTTCAGGGGTTTGTCCGAATCAAGGATCTGCCTTACAGTTTTCTCATCAGTTTCTATTGTTATGGTAGGCCCCATCTTTGAGTTGGGATCATCAGGAGTGTCATATGTGTAAAACTCTCCTATCTGTCCTCCTCTCATCAGTAAAGTCACGTAAAGCATCTCGCCGTTTTCAAGCTTAATTTTTCCGGCAATTTCCTCACTGGCTACAAACCTTTTAAGGACTGAGGGAACTTTATCGAAATTTTCGTTGTAAAGCTCGGCTTTTGCACTCAGTTCTGCAAGGAGGTCATTTTCAATACTGGAGTTCTCAGGCGCTTTGTAAAGCTCAGCTTTTTTAATGTCGACTGCACTTGAGGTTGCACTTGCTATCGGTACAAACAAGAGCATAATTAAAAGAAAAAAACTCAGAGATCTGATTTTACTGTGAGAAAACATAATTGAAAATAAGAGAGAGGAATATAAATAAGTTATTGAAACAAATTAAGCCTGAAAAAGGATAAAATAATTAGAAATGAAGTAAAAGAAGTTCAGGCAATGAGAAGTATGATTAGCGAAAGATGAAGGTAAGAAATGGTGAAGGTGATGAAAGATAAGTGTAATGAAGAACAAAGATAACAAAAAATCAAATCAGAAACAGTGATAACGAAAAATACATATAAACAAAAATAAGAGAGTCAAAATAAGGGAATCAAAATAAAGAAAATCAAGAATATACTCGATTGAAAGCTCAACTGAGATTTAAGAAAAAATAAAATAAGAAATAAATAAAATTTACCGACGCCGCATTTACTGATAGTAAATCCATATCGATAAATATCAAAGTTTAAGAGAGGGTCTGAATACCTCGGAACAATATTTGTCGAAGACCTGGTCTTCAACCTGTTCGAATAATTTTTTGTAGTCTTTCGATTTAGGATCGTGCTTGCTCATCATTTTCTTGACTTCAGCATTCATCTTATCAAGAGTTTTCTGGTCAAAACCTTCCGTATTCTCCATAGTAAACATAAAAATCATACTCTGAAATTACCTGTTAGGCACTGAAATTCTTAAGTCATTAGTCTTCGATATTACCTGCATAATATTACTGTACAATGTTGAGATTGTGCAATTTTAAGGATTATATATTAGTCAGGCAATATACTCAACGTTATTGATAAATTTTCAAATTCTTTGAAAGCAACATCTGATTCAATAATTAAGAGTTTTATATTATTCATCTAATATATTAGCTTTCTCTTTTAGACCAGACCCTTGTGTGCACTGCAAAGCTCCATAGTCTTAAGATTCTAACATTAGAACCCTTGAGAGCTGTTACTTTACATAAGCGGTGGTTCAAGTATCTTTGAGATAATAGATCAGTTATGTCTACTCATATAAATATTTTACACTCAAGTAATATTCTGAAGGATTTATACATTGTGACATTGAAGACCGGTACATAATAATTATCTGAATTCTTAAGAAACCCTGTAGATAATTATATAGGAGCAGTTTACCACAAGTCTTTAGAAGTCAGCTTCTCAGCTTCACATAGGAGGTAAGTCTTTCGCAGTCGAATATTCTGCCTGGTTTATGGGTTAATTTTATTAGCTCTTCGGATTACTATATAGTTATACAAAAGTATTCGAGTTGATAATAAAGTGCGACCAGTCTCACAAAGAGTGAACGCGAAAAAGACTCATGAAAACAATACCGAGTTTGGAAAATCTACCTCTGAGCTTCTTATCCTGAAGCCCGAAGGTTATCCGTTAAGTGGCATGATGGATGAATATCCTGTTATTGAAAATCGGGATGTTTTTGAATTCTATGCCAGAGAACAGTGGAACGGGTATGTTGCCCGCAAAGGAGATTATCTCTTTGACAGGCGAATGTTCCCGGATTTTGCTTACCGCATTATAGATGTGGAACCTGCAGAGTCCGTAATAGGAAGTTCAACTTCAATTATCGTTACTGAGGAAGAAAACGGGCTTCCTTCCTCGGCAGAAATAAAGAGCAGCGTAAAATTTGAAGATGTAATCGGGCAGGAGCTTGCAAAACAAAAGTGCAGGCTGATTGAACGCTTCCTTGAAGAGCCCGAACGCTTTGGGAAATGGGCGCCAAGAAATATCCTTTTTTTCGGGCCTTCAGGTACCGGAAAAACCATGCTTGCAAAGGCTCTTGCTAACAAGACCAATGTACCTATCATTCCGGTCAAGGCTACACAGCTAATAGGAGAATATGTGGGAGATGGAGCCCGCCAGATCCACCAGCTTTATGACAGAGCAGAAGAGATGGCTCCATGTATAATCTTTATAGATGAGCTTGATGCCATAGCTCTGGACCGGAAATTTCAGGAGTTGAGAGGAGACGTAAGTGAAATTGTAAACGCTTTACTGACCGAAATGGATGGTATAGTGGAGCGCGACGGAGTATGTACTATCTGCTCCACAAACAGGATTTATACCCTTGATTCTGCTATAAGAAGCCGATTTGAAGAAGAAATTGAATTCGTACTTCCCGGAGAAGAAGAGATCCTCAGGATATTTGAATCGAATGTAAAAACCTTCCCCCTGCAAGTGGAGGGCTGTGACTTCCAGGCTCTTGCGAAGAAAGCAAACGGGCTTTCGGGTAGAGACATTGTGGAAAAAGTTTTAAAAACCGCTCTTCATCAAGCAATAATAGAAGACCGGGAGATAGTAACAATCAAAGATTTTGAAAACGCGCTTGCAAAACTTAGCAGGAAAGACCTCCCAGAGGGACCTTCAGAACTTTATATTTAAAATAATCCTTTTACTTTTTGGAATTTTTCTTTTGCCTGCTTCAATATAATTTTTTACTTGCTTCATGTAACGTTTTTATATACATTTCTCCTGCCTTAAAGAGCAGGAATAATTTTATGTATAAAAATAGTTATTTTCTAGCAGGAATGATTTAAATAAGTCTCAAATAAGTCTCAAACAAAAATGAAATAAAAATAAAAGGGATCCCTATGAATGAAATACGTGAAGTCGACAGGTTTGAGTGCAGAGTTGTAAACGTAATTAAAAACCTGATGTGGAAAGGTGTAACAGTAGAAGAGAAGGGCACAAAAGGTAGGGTATATTTCAGCAGAGTTAACGGTGAACTTGATATCAATCACGGTGATACTCTATATATAGGCGTCAAGCCGGTTTATGAAATCGAAGGCAAAACTATGGAAGTCACACTTTATGATGCTGAAAACAAAAAACTGGATTGGACTCTTGTCTGAGCTATCCTGAACCTGTTGCGATGCAGAAGTTGATATACAGAAGATCTGTTACAGCTCCCTTTACGCTAACCCGTCTGAATATAAAAACTCAATAACTTTTAATCTTTCCTTGAAGACAATTTCAAATTTTTTATTCAGACCGGTAGGGAACCTCGATTTCCATCAGGTCTTCGGCTATAATCACTTTTTCAAACACTTTTTTCGAATCGCTAAGGAGAGGCTCAGAATCATCAGTATACCGGGAACTTATATGGGTAAGGATGAGCTTTCTGACCCCGGCTTCCTTTGCGAGAGCTGCAACTTCCCCTGCTGTCGAATGTTTGGATTCTTCAGCCCAATCTGCCATCTCGTCCGCGAAACTGCTGTCGTGGATCAGCACATCTGCATCCCTGCTGGCTTCAAGAACGGACTCACAGGGTCTGGTATCTCCGCTGTATACAATAGTCCTTCCGGGCCTTGGGGCTCCCATTACATCTTCGGGTTTTACGAGCTTTCCATCGACTTCTACCGATTTTCCTTTTTGCAACTTTGCGAAAAGAGGACCAGGAGGAATTCCCAGTTCGATTGCCTTTTCTCTGTTGAAACGCCCGGGGCGGGGGTTTTCTATAAGGGCATACCCGAGGCTTGAGATACTGTGCTCGGTTTTTAAGGCACGGATCACGTATCCCTCCTTTTCCACAGTATCTCCGGGTTCCAAAGGGATACCCTGGACTTCATATTTAAGATTGAAATATCCAAGAGCTTTAAAAAGCTCGGTAAATTCCCTGGTTCCTTCAGGGCCATAGATCAGAAGGGGCTCTTTCCTTCCCATGAAAGACATGGTCTGAATCAGCCCAGGAATACCCAGGAAATGATCTGCATGAAAGTGGCTGACAAAAATCGAGGATAGGTTCATCATTCCTGTCTTTGCCCGCATCATTTGCTGCTGAGTGCCTTCTCCACAGTCAAACAGGATAAGCTCTCCTTCCCGATTGATCATTATTGCAGACGGATTTCTGTTGCGTGTAGGCAGAGAACCTCCAGTACCAAGAAAAATTATGCGAAGCATATCGAATCCACTAAACACTCAAGGAGTATTTATGGATTACCACTTAAAAGTATCAGAAAAATCCCAAATAAAGTCAACTTTTTAAGTTGAAATCCTACTTTAGAGGATTTGCTAATTTTTAGCATTTTCTAAAGCACTTACCGGAATCTCGACGTTCCTAGAACACTTATTCAACTTTCACAGTCCAGATTCTCCCGTAATTACCTGGAATTTTAAGCCGGATTTCTTTGTCAGCAGTGACCCCCATTAAATTTTCCAGTCCGTGAAGTTCTTCCACGTAATTGCCACTAAACGGGAATTTAAAAGACACTGCCTGACCCTGATCTCCAAAGTTTAGAGCTATAAGGCTAAAAACTCCCTCAAAACTCCTGGAAAACAGCATAATATTCCGGCATTGATAACGGGTTAAATCATTGTAGAAATAATGTTCTCCCCTGGAAAACTGAGGGTTATTTCTACGAAGCTTGATTAGTTTTCTGACGAGTTGAACCAGAGACCTGCCTTCATGAGTATAGAAGTATTCCCAGCGTACAGGTCTGTATAAAAGCACTCTTCCCCAGCCTTCATGATGAAGGAAGTAGTTTTCTCCGAACTCCTGTCCCTGCCATAACATGGGAATTCCTCTTGCTGTAAATAAACCTATTAAATAGGGCTGAACCTTATACCAGAGCGCACGGTCGCCTTCTTTCAAAAGTTCATTATCACTGTCAATTGTTCCGAAGTTACAGATAAAACGGGAATGATCATGATTTTCCAGATACTGGTGGGCAGTTTTTATAATACTATCGCCGTTATTCTGAACTTCAGCCGGATAACCTGAGAGCCCAAAAAGAAAGCCCAGACTGGTCAATTGATCGGGATTTCTGGCTGCTTCCCTGGCTGCATGCAAAGTTCCGTTTTGCCAGGTACAGTTACTGAAAGTCTTTTTCAGAATTTCTACCGGTTTTTGCAGTTGTTCGGCGCACTGAATAAGGTTTATGGAGCCATTATTAAAAAATCGCTGCCAGTGGTCGGAAGAGCCTCTTTTTTCTTTGACCATTAGGTAAGTCTCCCGTACCAGTTTCGTATAACCGTTTTCCGAATTCTCAAGCCAGTAACCTGGCACGTAATCATACCTGAAACCATCTATGTGGTAAGAATCGAGCCAGTGATAGTTTACTGTCAAAAAGAAGTCCCTGGTAAATTTATGGTTGAAATCCATACTCGTTCCAAATGCGTCTTCAGCAAAAGGACCCATAAAAGGATTTTATCTATGCTCCATCCGAGTTCGTTATAAACATAGAAATAAGGGAAAAGCTGACTTGTGTGAGCATATACAGAGTCAACTATAACTGCTATCTCTTTCTGGTGAGCCGTATCGATTAACTTTTGCATATCATTCCTTTTTCCAAAACGCTCATCCACACCAAAGTACCCGATTGGCATAAATCCCCAGTCTACCCTTTTCTCAACATTGGAAAGAGGCATAAACTCTATGCAATTTACCCCAAGATCTGCCAGATAATTCAGTTGTTCAGTTACTCCCTGTATGTCATTTGCAAATTCATTGATCATCAGTTCATACAGAATAATATCATTTATTGAAGGGATCTTACATACCAGTTCATGCTCGGTCCATTCGTAATGTTCGTATCCGAGCGTGAACGCAGACAACTTGCCGACTCCAAACTCTCTGGCAAAAGGATCTATAATCCAGTCAACAGGATTCTGTTTATCCGGATTCTCAAGACAGTATCGATAGACATATTTGCCTGGAGTTCCCCACGCAGAGTACGGTCTTGGCTTATCTTGAGGTACGACATTTATTGTTATAGACCAGTAATCTCCATACTCTGAATTTTCGGAGTGTTCCATTTCAAAATTCAAAGGTAATATATCCTGAAGGAACTGGTCTTTCTCATGAATCACCCTCACCCATAACTTATTACCTTTATCTGTTGATATTCCTGGCAACAGGAGTCCGAAGTTAATAACTCCAGAATTCTGTTTATCCTCCCTGGCTCCAAGCTTATGAAGCGGCAGAAAATCTAATTTACTCTGCAAGGTTACTCACACTTCGCACTGGTCTGGAAAATTATTAAAAGTAAATTGTATTATTATCACCTGGAACCCAATTTGAAGGGCGTACCTAAAGTAAAAAATAACAACCATTTAATGTAGAATAAATAAATATGTAATATAATTAAACAGATATTGAATATACAATCAAATTTTCTTTCAGTACAAACTAAATCACTGCTAATAGAAATGAATCACTGTTAATATAGAAGTGAATGAATGTTTAATGTAGAATTAAATTCAAGGATCAATATAGTTTTGGAAATTTAGCTTCTAAAAAGTGATTCTGAATCCTCACTTTCCGGATTCTAGCATTTTTTTCGCGAAAATAAGGATGATTGGAGCTCTCAAGTTAAGGAAAACTAAATATTCCCACGTTTAAGATGAAAACAAAATAAATTAATTCTCCTGACTTTTCAGGAAATTACTGCCTCAATTTTCAGGATATTATATATTCTAAAAACTCGTTAACCTTCTCCAGATTACGCATTTCTATTCAAAAATGATAAAGGAACCGTCGCCATATGTCAGGAAATTACGGAAAAGTTTACCTCGTAGGTTCGGGCCCAGGAGACCCCGAGCTTCTTACCCTGAAAGCCCGCCGTCTGATAGATAGTGCTGAAGTAATTATTTATGACCAGCTTCCCGGAAAAGCTATTCTGGATTCAATGCCGGCAGGTGCGGAAAAGATCGATGTCGGAAAACATGCCGGCAACCACACCATGACCCAGGCTGAGATTAATGAAGTGCTTGTGCAAAAGGCAAAAGAAGGAAAAATGGTAGTCAGGCTTAAAGGAGGTGATCCTTATGTCTTCGGGAGAGGGGGAGAAGAAGCCGAAGTACTTGTAGCTGAAGGCATTGAGTTTGAGGTCGTGCCAGGGATAACTTCTGCAATTGCAGTGCCTGCTTATGCTGGTATTCCGGTAACACATAGAGAAAGCACGTCAATGGTCACCTTCATAACCGGACACGAGGATCCAACAAAGCCCGAGAGCTGGCTTGACTGGGAGACCCTTGCAAAATTCGGAGGAACAATTGTAATCCTTATGGGCGTAAAAATGCTCGAGCGTAACGTTGATGAGCTAATGAAGCACGGAAAGAACCCTAATACACCCGTTGCGGTCATAGAGAAAGGAACCAGACCTGACCAGAGAGTTACTGTAGGAACTCTTGCAAATATCGCAGAACTTGCGAAGGAACGTAAAGTAAAGGCTCCTGCTATCACGGTTGTAGGAGATGTGGTAAGGCTTCATGCAATCCTTGGAGAACAGCGTACAGGGACGGAGTTATAAGAGTACGAAGGGATCACGATATGACAGGAGAACAGGAGAAGACGAAAATGCCGGTCCTTGCAATCATGAGGCCGGAAAACTACAGGGAAAGATCCGAGGCTCTTGCCAGGGATTATGGCTTTAATCCGATATATGCCCCTATGATAAAGCTTGAAGGCATAAAAGATGAGGGATTTGAGCCTTTTGTACGGAGAGTCCTTGCCGGCGAGTCCGACTACGTGGTTTTTACCAGTGCAAACGGGGTAACCTTTACCCTGGATAAGCTCTCCGAAACTGAAAAAGAAGAATTTATCAATGCACTTAAAAAATCCAGAATAATCGCAATCGGACCTAATACAGAAAAAGAACTTGTAAAAATAGGAATTGACAATTCTTTCCTGCCAGCCGATTATAGCTCAGAAGGGATTGTAGAAGCTCTCTGCCCTGAGATAAGAGGGAAAATAGTAGATCTTGCCAGGAGTGCTTTTGGGGCTAAAGTCTTAATAGAAGGGCTCGAAAAGTGTGGAGCTACGGTTTATGAGACCCACGTGTACACTCTCAGTATCCCTGAAGGAGAGGCTCAAAAAGAGTTGATTGAGCGCACACTTGCAGGGAAAGTGGATGCTTTTGCTTTTACAAGCTCCATGATGGTTAAAGGCTTTATGAAGCACGCTAAAGGGCTGGGATCAGAGGAAACTATTAAAGAAACTCTCAATAGGGCCGTGGTGGGAGCGATTGGCACGCCTACGGGAAAAACTCTGAAGAAATATGGGATTAATACAAAGGTAATCCCTGACGAATTCACCTTTGAAGCCCTGTTAAAGGCTATAAAGAACCAGCTTCAAGAATTTGAAGGATTGACATGATAGGCATATCAAAACTTTACTGCGGGACTGTGGAACCTTCTGATGCCCTCCGTTATGGAAGGAAATCAAAGAATCTTCCCTCACACCTGTTGCAGTTCTCAAAAGATAAAAAGCCAGTTGTAGTCTGGAATATGACCCGCCGCTGTAACCTGAAATGTATACATTGCTATGCCCAGGCGAAGGATATCGAGTTTCAAAACGAGCTTTCGACCGAGGAAGGCAAAGCTCTTATCGATGACCTTGCACAATTTGGAAGTCCGGTAATCCTCTTTTCAGGGGGTGAACCTACCCTGAGAAAGGATCTGCCCGAACTTGCAGCCTATGCTCGTGAAAAAGGGATGAGGGCAGTGATTTCTACAAACGGGACACTGATAAATCGGGATATGGCAAAAAAACTAAAGGATGTCGGGCTATCTTACGTGGGAGTTTCCCTGGATGGCATAAGAGAAACGAATGATAAATTCAGGGGGATGAAAGGAGCATTCGACGCAGCTCTTAGGGGACTTCATAATTGCCAGGAAGAAGGCATAAAAGTGGGCTTGCGTTTTACAATTAACAAACAAAATGTCGCAGATATTCCCGCAATCTTTGACCTGCTTGAAAAAGAAAAGATTCCAAGAATATGTTTTTACCATCTGGTTTATGCAGGCCGGGGTTCGGAAATGGTAAGTGAAGATCTCTCCCTTGAAGAGTCCAGGCAGGCTGTAGACCTCATACTCGAGAGGACAAGAAGCCTGCACGAAAAAGGTTTTCCTGCCGAAGTCCTTACCGTGGACAATCATTGTGACGGTCCCTACCTTTATATGAAACTCCTCAAAGAAAACCCGGAAAGGGCTGCGGAGGTATTTGAACTTCTCTCAATGAACCAGGGCAATTCCTCAGGAATAGGTATAGGATGCGTCTCCTGGGATGGCTCGGTGCATGCTGACCAGTTCTGGAGACATTACTCCTTTGGGAACGTGCGGGAACGCCCATTCAGTGAAATCTGGAATGATCTGAGTGATGAACTCATGGCAGGGCTCAAGGACAGGAAGCCCCTGATAAAAGCTCACGCCGACCGCTGTGCCCGGTGCAAGTGGTTAGAGGTTTGCAATGGGAATTTCAGGGTGCGGGCTGAAGCCGTATACGGCAATGTCTGGGCAGACGATCCTGCGTGTTACCTGACAAAAGAAGAGATAGGATATGATGAGGCCTGAAATTTATCAGGCTTTACAATACTTTTAATTTTTATTTACAATTTGTCTCTTTGTTTGCCCTTTATTCACTCCTTTGTTAATTTTTACTTTACCTGTTTTTCTTATTCTGAGCAAGACTCCTGCATTATCTTCTTAAAACACTTATTCAGGCTGTTTGCATATTTTTGAGTGAGAATAATAAGAATATAATAAAATAACATACAAGAAGATAACAAAATAGCATATAAAAAGACAATAAAATAGCATATAAAAAGACAATAAAATAGCATATAAAAAGACAATAAAATAGCATATAAAAAGACAGTAAAATGACTTATAATGAGAAAAGGGCTCAGGGGGGGCAGAATAAATACATGAATTTAATTCCTTTATCCATGACCGTTTCAATAATTTTCTTAATTACCTCTGGTTGTATCTCGGAAAGAGAAGAACCGGAAACCTATGATAATGAAACTGAAAACCTTTCATACGAAGGAAAATCACTGACTCCAATAGCACAGCAGCGAAATAATGCCATTAAAGGGACTCAGTATATTGACAGGGAGAGCTACAGACTGCAGGTCAATGGGCTAGTGGAAAAGCCTCTAAATCTTACTTATGAAGAAATAACCACAATGCCTCAAGTTTCGAAAGTTGTGGAGCTGAACTGTGTGGAAGGCTGGAGCTTTACTGCAAAGTGGACAGGAGTAAGGATAGCTGACCTTTTTGAAGAGGCAGGGGCTATGGAGAACGCAACTACCGCGATTTTTTACAGCGCGGATGGCTATTCTACTTCACTTGATAGGGATTACCTGCTAGAAAATGATATAATTCTTGCATACAGGCTCAACGATGTAACCCTGCCCCCAGACAGGGGTTTTCCTCTTCAGCTCGTAGCTGAAGATAAATATGGATATAAATGGGCAAAATGGATAGTAAGAATTGAGCTGAGTGACTCACCTTACAGGGGATACTGGGAGAAAAGGGGATATAATAACACGGCTGATGTCGGTGGACCTGAACTTGAGAGATAAATAAACCTCATCAATCAAACACCAATAAAAATATAATATATCCAAACTTATAGTATGTTGTCAGTAATGAGACCAAAACAAAAAATTGGCAGCCGTTTTATCACAAAAATTAACTTTGGGATGAGAACATACTGCGGGGAAAAAAATACAACTGTGGGAATACTTCTGGAAAATGGGGGTAGTTTAAAGTGGCTTCTCGCCATGTTGATGTTTTAAGCCCAGGGGATCCTTTCAGGGACTGGCTTGTTGAAGAGGTAGTCGGGCACAGACTCAGGAATAAAAAATGTTCTGTTAACGTTTTTAAGTATAACTCTTCCCATACCGTCTGCAGGTATCAGTTCATGGGAGAAAACTTCAGTGTAATGGCAAAATTTTTTGCCGAACCTACCGGCCGATTGAAAGATTATAACCCTCATAAAGGCATGATGAACGAATACCGGAATCTTAAAAAAGCTGCATCGGTAATAAACGTTGCAAAGCCTCTTGCAGTCAATAAGAAGTTCAATTGCGTTCTTGTAACCGAACACATACCTGGAAAATCTCTTGCCTGGTATTTCAACCATGAAGAAAAACTTTATGAGAAGCTTGCTGCAGTTGCACACATGCTCAGGCAGCTCCATGAGAACACAAAGGCTTCCTACAATAAGGAAAACGAATTCAGGAATTATCATGAAGTACTGGATCACCTGAAACTGGATCATGATACCAGAGAGAGCTTTAACAAACTGCTCGGACAATGGTGGTACAGTTCCCTGCTTAACAGGGAGCATGGCTGTATGGTTCATAGGGATGTTACCCCTTCCAATTATATTTTTTGCAAAGGCAAGCCTTATGCCCTCGATTTTGAGAGCTCCTGGTTCCATGCACATCCTGTAAGAGATCTCGGTATTCTTACTGCAGAACTTAAAAATGAGTTCGAACTGCGTAAAGGAGGTGGGTGGAAAGCCGAACCGTATATAGGAAATTTTCTCTGGGAGTATAGCATAGATGAAAAGCATTTTAAATATGTTACCAGAGTTTTGCCTTTTTTCATGAGTATAGGACTTCTCCGCTCGGCAAGGCTCCACCAGGGCGACTATAAAAGCTATTTGATTAAAGAAGCATATGAGTGTTTAAAAGCAATTAATTACATGTAAAAGGCAATTAAATAAAGCTTAAGTGAAAGAGAAATGGGGGAAAGAGTATACTGGGAAATTATGAAACTGAAGAAGGCGAAGGTAAAGTCACATCTCTGGGCCATTCTTCCGGGAAGGGAGAGGAGACATTTGAGAGCTGTCAGATAAAAGGAGTTATTTTTGACTGCTACCAGACCCTCATAGATATCGACACTGATGAGCACAGGTTGGAAACGTATGAGATTGTAACCAGATGGCTTGCCTATCAGGGAGTGAAAATAAAGCCAGAAAAATTGCGGGACACTTATATGTTTAAAGTCAGGGAAAAAATGGAGGACTCGAGGGAAATATACCCTGAAGTCAGGGTAGAAGAAATCTTTGCCGAGATCTGCAAGGAGAACTCGATCTGGAGGATTGACGAAAAAAGCCTCGGAGTAGAGACTTCAAGGGTTTTTAGAGCAGCCTCAATGAAAAAACTCCGCCCTTTCCCCCAGAGCATCAGACTGATTGAACATTGTATAAATATCCCCAAATGCATAATCTCTAATGGGCAAAGAGTTTTCTCCGAACTGGAACTCCGATTTCTCGGGCTTTATGATTATTTCGATTTCGTAATCTTCTCATCGGATGTGAGATACAAGAAACCTGATCTCAGGCTTTTCATGACTGCGCTTAAGAAGATGAACCTTGAACTCGAACCCACGTGTGTCATGTCGATTGGAGACTCTTACGAAAACGATATATTGCCTGCAAGGAAATTGGGAATGCGAGCCATGCGTATTGATGAAGCTTGGGAGCAGTTCGGTTTGAAGGACTAACTGTATAAAAAGTAAGAAGTTTTCCGCGAAAATAGTGAAATTTTAAAAGCTTGCTTAATTCTTTTCCTTTTTATGGTTTTCTGCTTTTTAAAGACACACCAGAAAACGATATATATCCGCCTCAGAGCCTGGAGTTAATGCAATGCACATCCGCAAGGCATGGAAATATGCATAACGGGCACACATCGTAGAAAGGAGAAAGAACCAGCCCATACGAAGAAAAAAATTCCTTCTTTAAACCGGATCAAAGTGAATCTGAGCTGAATTCAGGCTAGATTCTCTTCACACATTTTATCTTGTAGTTATTTCTATCCTTTAATTCTCCACACTAAATTCTCACAATTTTCATGAAAACTTCTATATTCTAACAGCGTTACTATATGCTGACAACTGTGAGATTGCTATCAAACTGGTCATAAATGTTTTTCCTGTAAACTGATTTCTCATAGAAAATGCAATCAAGTAACTCAAATATATATTCCAGAAAATATTGAATTGCTACCGGACAGTAAGAAATTTTTCATTTCACCCAAACCCAGATATATTTAAATAATCGCAAGCACTCTAAAACCCAAGAAATTCTTACACTATTTTCCATTCATGGAGTGTCTTTATGACAGAATCAGAAATTCCGAAAGAATATAACGCAAAAGAGGTTGAGGAAAAGTGGATGGAGAAATGGAATCTCTCCATGTACCATTTCAACTGGGGAGAGGATACCCGTCCCCAGTATATCATTGACACCCCACCTCCCTATCCTACAGGCAATTTTCATATCGGAAATGCGCTTAACTGGTGCTATATTGACTATATCGCCCGATACAAACGTATGCGCGGGTACAATGTGATGTTCCCCCAGGGCTGGGACTGCCACGGCCTCCCAACCGAAGTCAAGGTAGAAGAGATTCACGGTATAACGAAAAACGAGGTTTCGCGTGCCGAGTTCCGCAGGATGTGCAGGGAACTGACCGCAGAAAACATCGAAAAGATGCGAAAAACAATGCTGCGCCTGGGCTTTTCCGTCGACTGGAGCAACGAATTCGTTACCATGGACCCATCATACTTTGTAAAAACGCAGAAATCCTTTGTCAGGATGTACAATGATGGGTACATATATCACGAAGAACATCCTGTCAACTGGTGCCCCCGCTGTGAAACTGCCATTGCTTTTGCAGAAGTTGAGTACGAGACAAGGCAAACGAAACTTAATTTTGTCCATTTTGACAAGGTAGATATTGCAACCACGAGACCGGAGCTTATGGCAGCCTGTGTTGCAGTTGCAGTAAATCCCGAAGATGAGCGTTACAAACAGTACGTCGGCCAGGAAATTACAGTACCTATCTTTGGGCAGAAAGTGACCATAATTGCCGATGAGGATGTTGAGCCTGAATTCGGTACAGGTGCCGTAATGATCTGTACTTTCGGAGACAAACAGGACGTTCGCTGGTGGGTTAAATACCAGCTGCCCCTTATAAAGGCAATCGACAAGCAGGGCAGGATGACAAAAGCAGCAGGCAAGTATGAAGGTATGAGCATTGAAGAATGCAGGGAAGCTGTCATTGCTGACCTGAAAGCTGCAGGTTGCCTTTATGACCAGAAACCTCTGGAACAGAATGTTGGGCTCTGCTGGCGCTGCGACACCCCTATCGAGATTCTTTCAGAACCCCAGTGGTTCGTAAAGATTGACAATGACGGCATCCTGAGAGCTGCAGATGAGATCAACTGGTATCCCGAGTATATGAAAGTCAGACTCCAGAACTGGACAGGCACTATGGAATGGGATTGGTGCATATCCAGACAGAGAATCTTTGCAACCCCAATCCCAATATGGTACTGCAAATCATGCGGGGAAGTAATGGTTGCAGAAGAGAGCTGGCTCCCAACTGACCCGAATGAAGCAGCCCCGAAGAAAGCCTGCGCCTGCGGTTCAACCGAGTTTGAACCTGAAACCGATGTGCTGGACACCTGGATGGACTCCTCTATTACAGCATTACATGTCACGGGCTGGGAAAGTGAACGCGAGCTCCGTCTGCCTGCACAGATCCGTCCACAGGGCCATGATATTATAAGGACCTGGGCTTTTTACACGATCCTGCGGAGCCTTGCCCTTGAAGGGAAAAAACCCTGGGACTCTATAGTTATCAACGGCATGGTGCTAGGGCCTGATGGTCATAAAATGAGCAAGTCCCTCGGAAACGTAATTTCCCCGGAAGAAGTTATCTCACAATACAGTGCCGATGCTTTCAGGCAGTGGGGTGCTGTTGGCGGCTCAACAGGCTCGGATATAATGTTCCGATGGAAAGACGTGGTCTCAGCTTCTCGCTTCCTTCAGAAGATGTGGAGTATCTACAGGTTCTCAATGTCTCATCTGAAAGGCTTTGGGCCTGAAGATGCCGATAAATTCCCAACGGATTCCCTCCGTATAATTGACAGGTGGCTTCTGAGTAGGCTGAACAGGCTTGTGGACACTGCGACAAAAGAGCTTGATGCATACCAGTTTGATTCCACATTTAAGGCTATAAGAGGTTTTGCCTGGGAAGTCCTTGCCGATAACTATCTGGAACTCGTAAAAGGCAGACTTTACGGCGGTGAGCCTGAAGGCAAGAGAGCAGCGCAGTACGTGCTCTACCAAACAATTAAGACTCTTTCGCTTCTGCTGGCACCATTTATACCCTTCTTTGCGGAGGAACTTTATTCCAGGTTTAGCAATGAGAGTGTCCATACACAGGCCTGGCCTGCAGTCGATGAGAGTTCCATAAACGAAGAAGCCGAAGCCGCAGGAGAGCTTATCAAGGATATAACAGGTGAGGTCCGCAGGTACAAGTCCGAGCTTGGAATGGCACTTAATGCCCCTCTGAAAAAGGTTGAGATTTATAACATCGATATAGATACAGGAGATATCGCAGGTGCAACGAACTCGGAAGTTGAGTTGATGGAAGGAGCTCCTTCCTTTGAATATGTACCAGTGGAAGTAAAGCCCAATATGGGTATCCTGGGTCCCAGATTCAGAAAAAATGCAGGCGCTGTCGTGAAAGCTCTCAAGGCAGAAGACCCTGTTGCTGTTGAAGCCCAGAAAACATCCGGAAAAATAACTGTCACTGTAAATGACGAGCCGGTCGAACTTGAACCCGAAGCCGTGGAGATAAGGAAGGAAGTGATCTCTGGCGGCAGGGAGGTCGATGTGCTTGAAGTCAGAGGTGCAGTTGTTGTGATTGTAAGGTAAGCAGAAGCTTACCTTTTTTCATAAAAAATATCCTTTATTGCTCAAATTAAGCTTATTTTTTTGCAGTTTTTACGAGCATCTGAAAGCAGGACATCTTAAGGTTAGACTCGTAAACTACTGCTAAACTAAATATTTAGTAGCTTCCTAAGTTCACAGATGACCCTTTGGCATATCAGATAGGCTTTAACGGGCAGCTCCTGCCCTACTGAGTTCTGTCCATTCGTCTGTATCGGCTTTACATGAAAACGAACCTGTTACAGTGCATTTATTCAAGACCTGTTTAACCCCTGAGATAAAGACCCAGGAGTTTTATGCTCTTCATAAATTTACATTAATGTAAATTTATATGTAAATTCAAATTCCGACTTTAATCCTGCGAACTGTAAAACCTATTTTCCTGAAATAATTTCCCACTATACCGGAATTTATATTTCAATGACGGCAAAAATAGATTTTCAGTTTACAATACGAAGGAAAAATTATAAATTGCCCAGCTTAGATTGAGGACTCCTACAAAGTAGAAATTTCAAAAACGAATCATTTAGAATTAGCCTCCAACTTTAAAAAATTTTTGGCGTCAGAAAGTTCAGGATAACTGTGGGATGATAAAAACAACTATCTAATTTTACATTACGATTGAATCAGTTAACCAGATGTAAGTATCCAGACTTCACGGGATATCTTATAGATAAGCAGAATTATTTAAATAAAGTGAAAAAATATGGACTCCCTTTTTCAATGTGAAACTTTATATACATCTAGGTAATCTGTTTCAGAAATGTATTATTCAGATCAGGAGTTCTTATGACAAAAGTCGAAAAGGTACTACTGCTGCTCAAAAACATGGTTTACGAGAGCACCAGCCCACAGGAAACTCTTAAATTTGCGAAGTATTACAGGAGTAAGGGGCTTGACGTGCTTGTTATTCTATGGGGACCTATGGGAGTGTTGCTTGCAAAGAAAGACAAAACAAGAGGATCACCCAAATATGATGTTTCTGTTCAGGAATGCATTGACATGGGAGTAGAGTTCCGATGCTGCCAGCTTGCCTCGGACATGATCGGGCTTAAGAAAGAAGAGTTAATTCCTGGAATCGAGTTCATCTGCTCAAAAGATGTAGCCGAGCTCTTGTTGACATATGCCGAAGAAAACCAGCTGATCATCAGTTTCTGAGCCTGAGAAACTTCTAAAAATTAAACCAGGCATTTAAGAAATAAGGATTTTAAGTAATTAGATATGTTTTACTGTAGCTCTTTCTTAAGTAAGGTTTTCTTCAATCTAGCTATACCCTACCTAGCTGATTATACCCTGCCAAACTGGCTCTTGAGCCAGGGATACGTGCCAATAACCGGCCTGTAGATCTTTAAGCTACACCTCAATACATTTCTAGCCATTCTAAATCCTAACTGCTTCCCTGAGCCTGAATTACAATTTTTTTCAAAAAAAGTGTTTAAAAAAGCGCTTGATCACAAACTTTTTCAGAAAAAGTTTGATCACAAGCCTTTTCAAAAAAGGCTTGAGCGAAAACGGCTGGTAGGCGCGGTCGGCGTGATAAACCGGCGCAACGGTTTCGGTCAAACCTTTTCGTAAAAGGGTTGCAGCTCAATGGGCTCTGTAACTGGCAATAAAAATTTTTTGATATACCTTAAGTTTTGTGAGAGTTTTATAATATTTTTTCAATTTTTACCTGTATCGACGGAACCTTTAATGTTTGGGATAGTTCAGTTGAACAGGTTGGTCATAACAGAAAAAAATCCACTAAGGAATGAATTATATGTAATATGCACATAATTAGAACAAAAATATAAAAACACGGCTCAAACCAGCGAGTGTTTGTGATTAAACAAGGCAGCGTCTATGATCAAACTAGCAACGTTTGCGAATAATAACTAATGTGCATATAATCAGGATAAAATGGTTTTAACATAAAATGTGTGACTTCAAAGTACTAAATTAATATGAATGTTTTAGCTCTTCAGTTAATTAATTTTAAAGTTAGGAAAGAAAATAGGTTAAGCAGGTGGTTTCATGTTTTTGCAGGATTATGAGCTGAGCGAGGAAGAGAAAATTCTCTTACAAAAGGTTCTAGATGGAGATGTGGCTCTTCGTAAGATTGAGGAGGTCGCAGATCCATTAACATCAGTAAAAATTAGACGGCTTGCAATACAGGAGTTTATAAAACTCGAGTTTGAACATATACAGAATTTTTCCCTTGATGTAGAGGCTATATCGAAAAAGAATATCGAAAACATGATAGGGGCAGTTCAGATTCCACTAGGAGTTGCCGGGCTTCTGAGAGTAAATGGTGAATATGCTAACTCCAAATATTATATCCCGCTTGCTACAACCGAAGGAGCTCTTGTCGCCAGCGTAAACCGTGGCTGCTCGGTCATCACAAAATCAGGAGGGGCAAACGTCAGGATTTTTGAAGATGAAATGACAAGAGCTCCTGTTTTTAAGCTTGATAGCCTTGAGAGAGCCAAGAAATTTTATGAATGGGTAAAATGCCCTGAGATTTTTGAGCAGATGAAAGAAGTTGCCGAAAAGACAACACGTTTTGGAAAACTGATCTCCGTAAAACCTTTCGTAACAGGCACATACGTATACCTCAGATTCTCGTACGATACAAAAGATGCCATGGGCATGAACATGGTGACTATAGCTACTGATGCAATCATGCACCTGATAGAAGACGAATTCGGCGCACATCCGGTTACCCTCTCAGGAAATATGTGTACTGACAAAAAACCCGCTTCAATAAGCACAATTCTTGGAAGAGGAAAAACAGTTGTAGCCGAGGTCATAATTCCAAAAGAGATTGTCAAAGAAGTCCTCAAATGTACGCCTGAATCCATGTTTGAGGTAAACTACAGCAAAAACCTGCTTGGCTCAGCAAGAGCAGGAGCACTTGGCTTCAATGCCCATGCTGCAAATATCATTGCTGCGATTTACCTGGCCTGCGGACAGGATGCAGCTCATGTTGTCGAAGGGAGCACTGCCATTACGAGCATGGAACTTACAAAATATGAGGAGATTCATTGTTCTGTTACTCTGCCTGCCCTGCCTGTGGGAACTGTTGGGGGAGGCACGGGTCTTGGAACCCAGAGAGATTGCCTGAACATTCTCGGTGTCTCAGGTGCAGGGGATGTTCCCGGAATAAACTCCAGAAAATTTGCAGAAATCGTAGCTTCCGCCGTGCTTGCAGGAGAAATTTCCCTTATTGGAGCCCAGGCTGCAGGACATCTGGCCCGTTCTCATGCCCAGCTCGGCCGTGGAAAGTTCTAACACGAGCGTTGTACCAAAACCGTTGCGCTGCAACCCTTTTTTGAAAGGGCTTGTGATCAAACTTTTTCTGAAAAAGTTTGCATTAAGCTCTTTTTTGAAAGGCTTTTAGAGATCTAATGGGTAAATTACAATTTAAGAATTTGTTAAAAAAGCTGGATTTCACTTAGGCAAGAGGTTTCTGTTCTTGATATGCAGAGATGTGCCTAAGGGAATATACCTCCATTATCTTTTATCGGAAGTTTTGATTCTTAACTGTTTATCGGGAATATACATCATTTTCTCTGTTAAAACTGCTTTTAGTATTTATGTTCAGGCATTAGAATTTATTTTCATAGAGTTCAACATTATTTAAATTCAAGCAGAATAAAAGATATATTGTCAGATTATTATATAATTATTGCATAAATTGGAAACCCTTATTAGAGGGTAGACTTTTAAATTTAATATGGAGGCGGCATGAGCAATCCTGTAGATCTCCTAGTCTGTGCGATAACCTCACTGCTTTGTTTTTTAATAGTATATACTGTGCTGCAGGAGGAGATATTGATACTTGGAATTGCCCTTGTAGGTTTTATTCTTTTAGGGAAAATTCTGTACTTATTGTAACTTTCAGTCTTCAGTTTGCTCAGGCGGTAAGCCACGCAGCTGTACTGTAAGTATTATGTATTTTAAGTGAATATTTTAATAATATTTTTGACCCAACTTTATAATGTTTTTTCCTCATCAGTTTTCCAAACAACGAGAAGAAGCAAGATTATTTAAAGTTTAATAATAATATTTTCTCGAGGGATTTAAAGAGGGGAAGGCTAATAGGGTAAGTGACAGCAGAGTAAGGAAAATTAGCCGATAAAAGTTTCTATATTGCTGTTGCTCATACAATAATGTTCGTATAATTAAATTCGCACAACTAAGACATGAGATCAGGACTCACGCAATTAAAACTTACAAGGCAAAAGTGACGTTAAACTGAGCAAGCCAGAAAAACTGAGATAAATCAAAATTAAGAAACAGATTGGGGGTTAAGTTTCTGGAATATACGCTTCGAATAGGAGGAGAAGCCGGACAGGGGCTACAGACAATAGGAGGAGCTCTTGCAAAGGTCTTTTCGCGAATAGGATACCATGTGTTTTCACACCAGGACTACATGTCCAGGATACGAGGGGGGCATAACTTTTACCAGATCCGGTTTTCCGACCAGAAAGTAACGGCTTCCAGAGAGATGCTTGACATTCTTCTCGCTCTTGACCTGAACACTATTGAGACTCACAGGAAGAGTGTGAAAGACGGAGGATTTATTCTCTATGATTCCGAAATTGCGAAAAAGAAGTTTGAAGAGCCGGAATTCATAGACATTCCTTTCCGAAAGATAGCACTGGATGTCGGAAAACATAGCGTTATGGCAAACACCGTAGCAACCGGGGCAGCTCTTGGGCTGCTTGATCTGGGGCTGGAGGCACTTAAACAGATCCTGAGAGAAACTTTCAGCAGAAAAGGAGAAGAAGTAGTCCAGAGTAACATAGCCTGTGCAGAGGCAGGATACAAATATGCTCTTAACAATTGCCCCAGGTGCGAAGCTTTCGGAATCCGTGAGCCCGAAAACAAAAAGCTCATGCTTATAACCGGACTACAGGCAATCTCGATGGGAGCAATTATGTCAGGATGCAAGTTCTACTCAGCGTATCCTATGTCGCCTTCAACAGGAATTATGGAGTACCTGGCTTCCAGAGCAGAGGAGTATAATCTTGTTGTTGAGCAGGCTGAAGACGAAATTGCAGCTATTAATATGGCAATAGGAGCTTCTTTTGCAGGTGTAAGGGCTATGACCGGAACGTCCGGAGGAGGATTCGCTCTCATGGTAGAGGGTCTTGCCCTTGCAGGAATGACCGAAACTCCTCTTGTGATTGCGGAAATGCAGCGCCCTGGACCGGCTACGGGTCTTCCCACACGCACCGAGCAGGGAGATTTACTTTTTATTCTTCACGCAGGTCATGGGGAATTTCCAAGAGTGATTTTTGAACCAGGAACTCCTAAACAGGCTCTTTACCTGACTAATAGAGCTTTCGAACTTGCTGAAAAGTACCAGATCCCTGTGTTCATCCAGTCTGACCAGTATCTTGCAGAATCCGAATGGACCTTTGATAGCCTTGATTCAGAAAAACTGATCTATAACGATTACCGGATGAGGGAAGAGGATCTTAAAGGCGTTGAGAAGTATGAACGCTACAAATATTCCAGTACAGGAATTTCTCTGCTTGCGATTCCCGGAGAAGCAGGAAAACACCTCGTCGTGGCGGATAGTGATGAGCATGACGAGGAAGGGCATATTATAGAGGATTCCGAGACCCGCATCAAAATGGTTCAGAAAAGGCTTCTGAATAAACTGCCATTTATAAAAAATGAAATCGAAGCTCCTTTTTTATATGGAGATCCCTCCCCGAAAATAGTGCTTGTAGGACACGGATCTACCTACGGCGTGATAAAAGAGGTAGTTGATACCATTCCCAAGGAAAAGAAAGTTGCAATGCTGCACTTCAGCCAGATCTACCCTCTTTCCGAACGGGACAGGTTCGATTATATTGAACTTCTTAAAGACGCAGACCTTACAATTTGCATAGAAAACAACGCCACCGGGCAGTTTGCAAAACTTATAAGGGCAGAAACCGGATTTGAATTCTCCCATCAGATCAGCAAATACGATGGGAGACCTTTTACAATTGAAAACCTGAAGGAGGAATTGCATGCCTACCTCTGAAGATTATGAAGGTCAGGTTCCGGCCTGGTGCCCCGGATGTGGGAATTTTCAAATTCTTTCGACTATCAAACAGGCACTTGTAGAACTTGGAATTGAGCCCTGGCAGGTCCTTGTTGTTTCGGGGATAGGGCAGGCTGGAAAACTGCCCCATTATATCAAGTGTCATACATTCAACGGGCTGCACGGAAGAACCCTGCCTGTAGCTACGGCTGCAAAACTTGCCAACCATTCCCTTCACGTGATTGCAGTTGCTGGAGATGGCGATTGTTATGGGGAGGGAGGAAACCATTTTCTCCATGCAATTCGACGGAACCCGAATATTTCGCTGTTCGTGCATAATAACCAGATATATGGACTGACCAAGGGGCAGGCATCTCCCACTACAGCCGAGGGAACATACACAACAATTCAGCCTTACGGCGTACTCCAGGAGCCGATGAATCCACTTGCCATGGCAATTTCTCAGAACTGCAGTTTTGTAGCCAGAGGTTTTGCAGGAGACCAGGAATATCTTAAAGAGCTTATGAAAGCTGCAATAACACACAGAGGCTTTGCTCTGCTTGACATTCTTCAACCCTGTGTTACTTTTAACAAGATAAATACCTTCAAGTGGTATCGGGATAGAGTTTACAGGCTAGGAGACGACTATGACCCTTCGGACCGTATTAAAGCATTCGAAAAGTCCCTGGAGTGGGGAGATAAGATTCCTAATGGGATTTTTTACAAATACAAGAGGGACATCTTTGAGGATAGAGTGCCGGCAATTCAGGAAAAGCCACTTGTAAGACAGAAATTTTCTCTTGAAGAAACAAAGCACGAGATTGAGAAATTTTATTAAACTTTATCTTTTTACTTTTATTTAAACACTGTTGGAATTCCAGCTTTACGCAGAAGATGTCAAATTCAGAGTTTTTAGTATAATCAGGAACCGCTATTCTAATTGTTTCATTTCAGAATGGAGTTCATTACAAGGCTTACTCGATAAAACACATTTACTTCTTCCAAAAATAAAGATGCCAATTTTAAAATTTTCTGTCTATTATTTTACTTGTAGAGCAGTTATAAATTTTTAAAATGTTAATATAATAAGTTAAAGGTTTAGCAGGAAAAGTTAATAAATTTAAAGAGAATACTCTTTCTAAAAATTATTGTTATGCTTAGCAACTATATTGAGTAACTGATGAAGACCACGCAATGTGGGTAACTAATACAAAGCCCGATAGATACCATGAAAATTAGCCCCTGTGCACTATTTCCTATACCAAATTTCTGTCTAGAGGCAATAGAGGAGAATCGTGGTGTCATACCTTCACGTTTTATAATGCTTTCATTCGGAGGAAAAAGAGGAGTAAGATGGAATGAAAGGAATTTCCAGTATTTTTAAGAAAGGCGAAATAGCCTTCACTGCACTTGAATCTGCAATAGTAATGACTGCTTTTTTAGTGATTGCAGTAGTGTTCTCTTATGTGATTGTCGGGGCAGAGCACTCTACTTTTGAAACAGTTACAACTAATGAGGTTGTAGAACGGTCAGGTCCTTCCATTGAACTTGCGGGAAGCGTGATAGCAAAAGCGAGCGACAGTAAAGTAAACAATATTATCCTTACGCTTCAACTCGCGAAAGACCAGCCACCGGTAAATATGGGAGTTGATAGCAGTCAAGGACTGATGATCATATCCTATTTAGACCGTGTCACTTATGTAGCAAGTACAAACTGGACCAAGAATTTTGTAGGAGAGAATGATGGAGATGAACTGCTGGAGCAATACGAGAAAGTAGAGATCAACATTACTGCACCAGCTAACTCAACATTGCAGAGCACGGAAGCAGGGGATGTAGTTAACAGTGAATTCAGGCTTGAGATAAAACCAGAGACAGGTGAAGTCATACCTGTGTCAAGCACTATACCTGCCCAGATCGACACAGTTATGAGCCTGAAGCACACCTCAATGGATTAAACTGATATTCCTCTCCTTGAAGGCATTAAAACATACAGGCAGTATTCATAAAAAAGAAGAAAGAATTCCTTGCCTGAGCATAGATCTGAGAACCTGTCCGCACGCAAAAAGAAAAATGAAAGATAGTGACGGGATTTTCCCGTCACACAGATATTAAAAGATCAGTTTTTAAGCTTCAGCTCTTACATCTTTCAATGGAGATGGAAAAGCCCTTCTTTTGCCTTGTTGAGATGCTTGTTAGCTTCCTCGATTTTATTGGCAGCTTCGAGGATATCATTAGAAGCATCGAGAAAACCATCTTTTTTGGCTTTCTGAGCCCATTCCCTGAAGCTCTGTATGTGGCTTTCGTTATGCTCGATCCAGTGTTCAATTAAACTCGAAAGATTTTTGTTATTGAGTTCTTCAGTAATAGTTGTCCCTCCTGTTAAAATATATGCAATTCAAGGTATAAATGTCCGCTGGATATAAACAAAATTTTTATAATGCTTGACAGAAAAAATAAAAGGCAGATAAAAAATAGAAACCATAAGATGACAAAAATAGAAAATGTAAGATAGACAAAAAAGTAAAAAATAGATGAAAATCTGGCTTTCGCTTCTAAGATTCAAACTTTCCTGGGGTCAGTGATTTCACCTGATAGTGCCGAGGCTGCTGCGGTTGCAGGAGACGCAAGGTAGATAAAGCCGCCTTTTCCCATCCTGCCTTTGAAATTCCGGTTTGCAGTTGAGATACAAACCTCGCCTTCTCCAAGCACTCCTTGGTGAGCACCAAGGCAGGGTCCGCAGCCAGGGGTTGCAAGCGTGACGCCTGCTTTGAGCAAAGTCTCCATTGTCCCGTTTTCAATTGCTGCAAGGAGAGTTGTGCGGGATGCAGGAATTACAATAGTCCTGACCGCAACCTTTTTCCCCTTAAGGATTGAGGCTGCGATCTCAAGATCCTCAAGTCTCCCGTTTGTGCATGTCCCTATAAATACCTGGTCTACATGGATACCTTCGACCTCTCCCACAGGCTTTACATTGTCTACCTGGTGCGGGCAGGCGACCTGAGGCTCGATATCATCAGCAGGGTAAGTTAATTCTTCTGCATAGACTGCGTCATGGTCGGCATAAACCGGCTCATAGGGAGCAACTGCCCGATTATTCAGGAAATTGAAGGTTTTCTCGTCCGGCGGAACAATCCCGGTTTTTGCTCCCATTTCAATTGCCATGTTGCAGAGCGTCATCCTGCCTGAAATCGATAGTTCGGAAATAGCCGATCCGTAAAACTCTACAGCCTTATACGTGGCACCATCAATTCCGGTCTTCCCTATCAGATAAAGAGTCAGGTCTTTCGCATAAACACCTTCTCCAAGCCCGCCTTCAACCGTGAACCTGAGGCTCTCAGGCACTTTAAACCAGAGCTTGCCTGTGGCGAAAATTTCAGCCATGTCCGTAGCTCCCACGCCTGTTGCAAAAGCCCCGAATGCCCCATAGGTGCATGAATGCGAATCGGCTCCCACAACCAGTTTCCCTGGCAGTGCGAATCCGTTCTCAGGAAGTACCTGATGGCAGATTCCTTCCCCCATCTCATAGAAGTTCGGAATGCCCTGCTCCCTTACCCATTCTCTGATCTCTTTTTGTAGTGTCGCTGACGTTTCATTATTTGCAGGCGCAATGTGGTCGAAAGGAATTACTATCCTTGAGGAGTCCCAGACCTTTTTCATCTCCATTTCCTTGAAAGCATTAACTGTAAGTATCGAGGTGCCGTCGTGCGCCATCGCATAATCGATATCTGCCAGGACAAAATCATTTGCCTTTGCCTCTGTTCCCGCTGCCCGGGAGAAGATTTTTTCACTAATTGTTCCCAAAAGTAAGTCTCCTGTCTGATGATCAAATGACAATATGATATGAGGAAAAATTCAGATTTCTGAATTCATTATAAATGAAATATAATATCTTTTTGATACCTTTGAGATAAGAAGAGTTAAATAACTTCCCACTTTTTAGCTGTTGTCAGGCATGTTATATGAGCATTGCCAGTAATTTGCTTACTTAACATGTTAATAGAGCATTAATTACAAGCTTGCTTAACCAGTCAATGCCCGTCCCTCGCTTACGAGAGTGCTCTGCTCTTGATATGAGCATTCTTGGTTAATAAAAGCATTAAGTGAATTATTGCTTCGTATGTATTCCGTAGATCGTGCTAACAGTTATTGCAGGAAGTATGAGAGTAATTTTGTATTAAACATCTGAGTGCGATTATTGAATGCCTCTGCAAAAGAAACATTGTACGAGGAATCAATAACGCTTTATATACCATAAAATTGTTTATCCGACTCTTTTGGAATTAACAGGTAGTATAATTATATGTTTCGGCATATGTATTTGAAGCACAAATTGATCCAAGAAATAATAAAACAAAGCAGAAAGATATTTTTAATACCGGATTATCGATATTTCGTTTGAATCTTATTCATCGAAGCTTCTCTGCCTGCACAATTTCATATATTTATCAATAAGTCCCCAGCAGAAAATAGCATATAGACCTTGATTTTCAAATTTTCATAAAATTCCATTATTGATGAGAAAAAAGTCTGTAATATAGACTCTCCGGGTGGTTCTACATGAGCAGTACCGTGACCGGTACTGCTGCCTTCTGCATTATTTTTAGTAACTTCTGGGTTTTGAATGTTTTTGATTGTGATTCCGGAGGGGGAATTAGATGAACTCACATTTATTAAGTTATTGTTTTGTATTTTCACAACGCTATTTGTGAAAGAATTCCCATCTATATATATTCCATCTTGCTTTATGTTCTCAAAAGTATTATCAGAAATTTCTAAGTTTACTCCATCTATTAAAAATTTCTGATATATTCCTTGATGAGAAAGATTACTAAAAGTGTTCCCACTTATCAGTATATCCCTGAAACTTCCTTCAAAAGGAAAAATAACTCCATGCATTCCACTGTTTTGAATATTATTTCTGATTATAAGCTTGCTGTCGGTTCCATTTCCTCCCTCGTACATATTACCTAATATACCATTAAATCTGTTATTTTCATAAATATGTACACCATCATTTACAGCACCACGTTTGAATATTCCTCCAAATCCGCCAAAAACTTCATTATCGGAAAAGACAGAGTGTTGTGTACCATCTGAGAATGCAAAATAGTATGGAAGCTCCTGTATGTACCTGTAATCATAAAGTTTGCAGTAGTGCAGGGTTTCAGGTGTTATTTGCGGGTATATCCTATTTCCAGTTACTACGAAATTAATAGTATTAGCATGAGCATCAATAACATTTGAACCAGTGATTTTTGCCCCAATCAAAGTGTTATCGGTAATAAAGATATCTCGATTTAAAGATTTGAGTTCAGCTGAATTAGCTGTTATAGCATGCCTGCAATTCTCTATGTGATTATTTTCGATATTAACAAGAGCAGAACCGCTGGCTACATTCACACCATATCCACTTCCGGGAAGAAGTGAATTGTAAATTTCGTTATTGCTAATATCCACGTTAAAACAGGAATACAGACAAATCGCACCAAATCCACTGTTATTGAACCAAGAATTAGTAACAGAACTGTCCTTGCAATATTGCATTACTAGTCCATGGTGAGACATCGTCGCACCAGTGTCTTCCAACCTTATATTCTTTATATTTACTTGTACAGGTCTATATACTTCTACCTGTACCGTATCGGATAGGTTATAGTCTCTAAGAAGTGGTTCATTTAAAGTGACGACATTTTCATTTACACTTTTAACAGCGTATATTTCACCTGTCATTTGACCAGGATAATTATCAGGATAATCTAAAGGACACCACTGAACGTTTTTCCAGATCTTAATCAGGTCATTAGGGCGGACCTGATAAGCATCAGTTAAAGTCACCTGAGATGAACCTTTTCTAGCGTCGGTATATAGAGTATTGCTTGTGACAAGTGACCCGCCGAAATAAATCTCGTTAATTTCTTTCTCAGAAGTCTGAATGTAAAAAGTTACATTTCCTTCTCCGATTATATTCAGATTTTTATCTTTTTGAAATATTCCTTTTGTGATGTAGTAATTCCCTTCGCGAATAGTTATCGTATCTCCGCTTTTTGAGTAGTCCAGTGCTGCCTGAATACAGGCTGCATCGTTTGCATAATTGGGTGTATGAAAAATACCGGGCTCAACTGGTCCGGGCTGTTTATCAATCACGATATTTGCCGCCAGAGCTGCAGGGCTACTTAATGCAAGATAAAAAAGAGTAAGGGCAAATATTATCGTTAAGTTCTTTAATTTTTTCACTAGAAATTACTCCTTAACCTTTTTAACTCGAAGCCTAGACAAAAGTGCTGCGATAACTAATTTTTACAATAACATATCCAAAGCGGATAGAGACTCAATATCAGAGTTCTAATATGCTTTACATTATGCCATTTTGACCTCTGAAAAGGCTATAAAGAAATCTAAATAATTAATTTAAGAATTTTGTGTTTTACTTTAATTAAGCTTTATTAATTATTTCAATAATTATTTCATGAATTACCAAATTTCCTATTTTATTTAAAAACGTAACTCTTTAGAAGCTATTTTTATGACTACTAAAAACAAATTTAGTGGGAAAAATACTAAATCAGAATAAAATTGCGACACCTAATGAGCCTTATTACAACGTATTAAAGAATATTTTTTTGGCTTGAAGATATTTGTCTTTATGATACAATTCCTATAAATTAACGAGTTTTATAAAATGAAAAACTAAAAAGGAAAAATTTAAAAACTTTTTGTAAAATATGCATTCAGATAATTTATTTTTAAAAATTTTAATATTATATAAAAATTTCGAGATATCAATGTGAATTTCAAGAATATTATACTCAAATTGTTTAATTGCAACGACCTTTGTATCAATTCTAATTATATCTTTAGTAATTATACCAGAGCTGGTATGTGTATGTTTCTATACTTCGTTTGATGCCATATCCGGATTATACAAATTATCTACAACAGATTGAAAATCGAGGCTGAAATGAGACTGTCGATAAAAATAACAGGTTTACTTTTAACCTTTGTTCTGCTGACATCATGTGAAGCAGCAACTGAAAATAAAGATCTCCCAACGAAAGAAGAGATAACTGATTTTATTGCTGGTATACCAGTAACTGATAACTATATTAACACAGTATACGATGCCGTGATAGATAAGCATCCGACATGGAACTGTGATATATGGAAAGATAAGAACGGAAATCAGTTACTCAGTTTGTATTACATAAATCCTAGCTCAGCAAAAGGATATGGCAGCATATACATCAATGAGTTTGGGAAAGAGATCTCCACGAGTGGAGTTGAAATCGTGCCCGTACCAGTAAAAAGTTATGTAGGAAAAGCTGTTTCTGAAGAAACTGCTAATAATAATATACAGATAGCTGATGAGACTGTACAGACGAGGCATGAGACTGCACAGACGGATGATGGGAATGTGCAGACGGATAATGGAAATATACAGACTACTTATAGGACTGTAAATAAATACCTCCCGACAAAAGAAGAAGTAACTGATTTTATTGCTAGTATACCAGTAACTGATAACTATATTAACACAGTATACGATGCCGTGATAGATGAACACCCGGCATGGAACTGTGATATATGGAAAGATAAGAACGGAAATCAGTTACTCAGTTTGTATTATATAAATCCAAGCTCAGCAAAAGGATATGGCAGCATATACATCAATGAGCTTGGGAATGAGATCTCCACGCGTGAAGTTGAAATTGAGCCAGTACCAATAAAAAGTCACGTAGGAAAAGCTGCTGCTGAAGAAACCACTTCTGTAAAAACTACTCCTGCAAAAACCACTCTTGTAAAAACCACTCCTGTGAAAACCACACCTAGTTCAACTGAAGAACAATTGTCTGAGAAGGAAGCCCAAACAGTTGAGGAAAAGCCCCAGACGGTTGGGGATGAACGAATGGCTGAGTATGAGGAACGAATGGCTGAGTATGAGGAGCGACTGGCTGAATATGAGGAGAAGCAATCGGTTGGGTATAAACAGCAGATTATAAATACAGTCCAATCGATTGATGGGAAAGATCAGTCGGCTGAGTATGAGGAGTTGCTAGATGAGTATAAGGAGTTGCTGGATGTGTATAAGGAAGCCAAGAAGGTTGGAGATGTGCCTCCGCCGACTAATCCTGAAGAAACAAAATGGAATAAAATCTTTACTTTGTTTTTTGTTCCACTAGTTGTACTCATAATTGGGAACTTAATTTATGACTCAATAAAGAGATTTATAAACCGTCATTGGAATTAATAACTAGTAGTCAATCTATAGATTAAATGACTTCTACAATTGGAGAGGATTTATACGCACTTAATGTAGAAAATTAACTGTATTAATTAAATATTATGGTTTAAATTTAAATTTGAACTTTGGTGTTTAGTGTTATTATTTTTCAGTTCAAATGCATGAGTCCTATCCCAGTTGTAGGATCAGGTTTAATTTTAAAACGCGCTCTGAGAGAGCAAAAAACAAAGCGCACCAGAGCTGTATCCCTCTACTGACGAAAAATAGAATCATAACCTTTCCCCTATTATATATTTTCAATCAATGGTTAAAAAGGCATCGGATTCTATATTTTTGTGTAGGTTGAAGTTAATTTTCCAGTTGAAAAGAAATAAACCAAAAAGACAAACATTGATTTTGAATGTAATTCCCCACTTTCAAATATTATATACTACACGCATATTTAGAATGTAACTATAAATTCCTCACTCAAAATAGTGGAAAAACCCATCCCGCAAGTAAGAGTGCGGTCTTCGTACCAGCGCACAGGCTCGGTTCCGCAGGCTGCAGCTATGGTATCTATTAACTGGGGATTTTCAGGGTGTCCGAGGACATCGAGATACTTAACTTTATAGTAATGGCAGGCATGGTGGGCTGCAGCTTTGGTACCTGAGAAGTCGAATTTCTTCTGCTTCTTGATCTAGTTGACTTTGCTTAAGAGAATCTCTACTGCATGGTAGAAGTTAGTCCTCAGGTTCATGTCATCTTTTTCGTAAACAAGAAATCCATATGGAAATATTGGAGAATATACAAATAAAAGATATATATCCAGATTCATCAAATGGATTAAAGGTCTGTTATTCTAATCCAAAATTTTACATCTAATCCAGATTTTTCGGCTCTGTAGAAAACCTATCTAAATAAGTATTATGGGGCTGAAACCAACTATGGAAAATATAGATCATAAGGTTCAGTTCAAATTAATGTAGATTTGTTATTCCACAGGTTTTCTACAGAGCCGATTTTTCCTCAAGTTTTACTGAATTGCTATCAAAACTCAAAAATTCTCGTTCTCTTAGATTCTAGCTCTATCTCATTTAGATTTCACATTCTTTTGTTCCCAAGGTTCCTTCTTTTTCTTACATCATCTTGCTTCCCAACTCTATCTACTGCTCTCTCTAATTCCCGTACTTTTTTAGCATCCTGTATCCACAGATTATCATTATCAATCTTTGCAGTAAGGAATATCAAACCCCATATTAACGCAACAATTGCAAAGATAAGTAGGTAAATACCCGAGTCGTTTACATCTATAGCTCCCAGTGAATGAAGGATCAATAATATTGCAGAGAAAGATAATAGGGAAGTTCTGTATAAAAAAGGCCTGATATCCTTTTTTCCTTCTATTTTGTTACCTGTATAGATACTGCCTTTTAACTCGCCTGTTCCAAATGGAAATAACCAGTTGATCCCAGAAACCGTGCAGGAATCTTCAAGCAGGTGTAGGAATTAACCAAATATCAAACCTAAAAATAAGAAACCTATAAGAGTGGCATTTATTTCACGGAAAATGAGATAGCCAACTGTTATTGCCAATAAAGTGAGTACAAAAGAACTTATGAATACCCCCATCGGAGAATGCATTACGCCTCTATGCTGCTCCTCTACTATGTGTTCAAGGTTCATTTTCTCTTTAAGATTGAAGAAGCTGAAAGAAAAAACTATCAGCTTATGGAGAGGAACCATGATATCATAAATGATTTTGAAATTATAGTATAACTTGGACTTTCCATCACTGTCTGCATCAGGTGCAAGCGAGCCTATGATAGCGGCTATGAGTACACAGAATCCATACATCGGCTGTGAATACTCTGAAAATATTAGTGGAATCGTAAATGGAAATATTGTTCCAAGTGTTATTGAAACATGATCTTTCCCTAACATACAGAAAATATGTGTATTACACTATTTTAATTTATTGAAGTTGTATTCAGAAAAATCTTATATGAGCATTCTGAAATAGAAAGATTTCTCAATGAGAAAAATGGTTGATCATCAAGCAAAAAACTAGAAAACATATTCGTCTGTTTCCAGTTTGCTCAATATGATCGATGAAAGCCCATTATTTATAGGCGCAATAGGAAAAGCTATACATTCCCAAAACTTCAGAAAAAACTCCTTACGCAGTGTTCCGATAATGGAACGCGTGAAAGATATTTTTGGACTAAAAGGGATCAGAGTTTATCTAAAGATGAAAGAATCTACAACTTTTTCAGATTATCCCGTGTTTTTCCAGGAATTCCTCAAGAGGCACTGAATGAGTCTGGAAGCCGCATACTTTGTAGGGGTCAGCACCCATTGAAAGAGCTACGAACTGGGCAATATTCATGTGAACCATATCATACTTTACGTCAAACTCTTCCTCAATAACAGGCTGGTAGCGGTCATACTGGATATGGCAGTTCGGGCACATATGAATCATAAGTTCCACACCTGCTTTCTGGAGGCTATCGAGTTTTGTCTTTGTCACCTGAAGCGAGGTGTCTTTGTTGAGGTGGAGCTGGGAAAAACCCATCCCGCAAGTAAGAGTGCGGTCTTCATACCAGCGCACAGACTCGGCTCCGCAGGCTGAAGCTATGGTATCTATTAACTGGGGATTCTCAGAGTTTCCGAGGACATCGAGATACTTAACTTTATAGTAATGGCAGGCATGGTGGGCTGCAGCTTTGGTCCCTGAGAAGTCGAATTTCTTCTGCTTCTTGATTTCGTTGACTTTGCTTAAGAGAATCTCTACTGCATGGTAGAAGTTTGTCCTCGGGTTCATATCGTCTTTTTCGTAAACAAGATTTTCAAGGCCATGTTCCCTGAAGATAGAGTTAACTTTCTCCCGTATCTCGGTATTGGTGTTAAGAACTTCACATGCCTCCTTGTTTATGGCATAACAGGTTGAACAGAGGCAGGTTATATTGGGATAGCCGCATCTTCTTGCGACTGCGAAGTTCCGGGCTGCAATGGCTGTTGTTGTCAGTCCCTCAAAGATGTCAGTATAATGTCCTATTCCTGTGCAGCAGGACTGCTCATCGTTAATACTGTAACCTACTCCAAGCCTGTCAAACACGTAACAGGTTGAGGTCTCCACTCCTGGATACTCCTGCCCGACCATGCAGCTTTTAAATAGTAAAAGCTGGCTGTCCGGGATATTCTCTATCGCTTTCAAAGCCGAAGTCTCCGCTTTTATTTTCCTTTTTGATGCACTTATTCTTCAGGAGCTGATGCGAACGTTTTTCCTGTATTTTTGCTTTGAACCATTTTTCCCTTTCAAAATATCCTGTAGCCTCAAGAATAGCCTGAACTTCTCCATGGGTATTCCTTACATCCCTGGAACTGAGCCCCAGTTCAACACGGGTTGATTCAAGATTCTTTTTAATCCTTATCCAGCGCTCTCCCAGATCTCTTTCCATATTCTTAATTCCGGCGCCTGGTACTTTGCTGGCTCCTTTTTCTGCAAGATATTCTCCTATCTCAAGGAAATAGACAAGCTTTTCAACTCCTATACCATGGTTAATAGCCATCTGCCTCAGCACCTGCACAATTGTTACAGGGCTGTTATTTCTGGGACAGCGCAGGTTGCAGGAATAGCAATAGAAGCAGGACCAGATCATTTCGGACTCAAGCACACTCCGGTCGTTTTCCAGCACCTTTTTCACAATCTGACGCGGATTGTAGTCGGTAAATCGAGCTGCAGGACAGGAAGCCGTGCAGGCTCCGCATTGAATACAGCGGTCAAGCCCCAGAGAGGCAGGTGTCCGGACGCTCTTCTTTGCGGTTTCTGCTAGGGTATTACATTCCGGTGTATCATACTCGTTTACATATGGAATCATTGTATCATCTCCTCCCCTTCCCGGGCAAGGCTGGTAAAAGTGCCTGCTAACCCTTTTGTATCTGGAACATAAGCTTTCTTGAAATAGACTCGATTTCCTGAATCTCTAATTTCTTCTTTCATTTTCTCGAAATGGCTGACAGTTAAAGGATATATAATCTCGGCTTTCGGGCTGTCTGGAGGATCCTCAATAAACAGGACAGCCGATGCCCCGCATTTGAAGGCGTGAAGCAGCAGGTCTTTGTCAACTACAAGGTTTGTTGGTACCTTAATTAACTTGACATTTGAAGGATAGTTCAATGCATTATTTCCGATATTGTCACAGGTCAAAGATGCAATCCCACTGTTTACAAAGCCTAGTAGGTCTCCTTGACTGATCACGCCCTCAATTTCGGCTTTTAGCTGGCTTTTTGTAAAACCTGCAATCTGGATAGCTCCACTCTGACAGAGCCCTGTACAGTAACCGCATCCCGTACAGGCAAGCGGGTCTACAGTAACCTTTCCACTCTCATTTATGGAAAAAGCCTCGAACGGACATCTGAGGCATTCCTTACACTGAGTACATAAAAGCGGATTGATAATCGGAATTTCATTAATCAAGGTTTTTGGACTGTCTGCAATAAATGCCCTTCCCCTTACCGCCGCAAGCCCTGCCTGGGAAATCGTATCTGTAATATCCTTGGGGCTCTGGGCAGTGCCGCAGACAAAGATCCCATCAAGTGAGCTGTCTACAGGTCTCAGTTTTGAATGCCTTTCCTTGATAAAACCGCTTTCATCCTGGCTGATATTCAGTATACTGGCAATTTTTCTGGTTCCCTTAGAAGGAACCATAGCTGCAGATAGTACAACGAGGTCGGCGGGAAGTTCTTTTACTTGCTGGGATAAGGTATCTTCAAGTTTAACTACAAGGCTCTTATCCTGTTTTTCCACAATTTCCGCTGGTCTTCCCCTTACAAATCTGATACCCATATCCTGAACTGCCCTATAGTAGTTCTCGTAAAAGCCGAGCGCCCGCAAATCAACATAGCAAATCGTGATCTCAGTACCCGGATATTTTTTCATTATAAGGTTGGAGTGCTTCAGAGCTGCCATGCAGCAGTATCTGGAGCAGTAGCGGTTACCACCTTCTTTTTCGTCCCTTGAGCCCACGCACTGGATCATAACTATCCTTTTCGGAGTTCCTGAGTTCTCATCAGAAGAATTCTCAGATGAACTTTCGTTCCCACAGATGCCTGTTGAACTGACAGTATCAGGGTAAACGCTGAAATCCGAAGGTCTGAGCAGTGCCCCTTTTGTAGGACCATTAATCCCAAGCATTCTGGCAAGTTCCATCTGGGTCATTACGTTTTTGAAAATCCCATATCCGTACTGGGGTTTCTGGGATGCGTCATACTCTTCAAATCCTGTAGCAACAACAACTGCACCAACATTGAGCTCAATAATCTCTTCTTTTTGCGAAAAATCGATTGCTCCGGATTTGCAGGCTTCCTCACATTTTCCACACGTTTCGCCATTTAACTGCAGACATTGATCTGGGTCTATGCAGTAAGTCTTTGGGACGGATTGTGAAAAACGCAGGGAAATTGCTTTTTTGTCCATATGCCCGCAGTTGAACTCATTTTCAACCAGAACAGGACACATCCGACTGCACCGCCCACAGCCCGTACAGTTGTCACGAACATATCTGGGTTTTTTCCTTAACCTGACTGTAAAGTTGCCAGCACTTCCGTTTAAGCGTTCTACTTCAGTCAAGGTCAGGAGAGTTATTTTAGGGTTAGCCACTACCTCATTCATCAACGGGCTTAAGGAGCACATTGCGCACTCTTCTGCAAGCTTGTCAGGAGAAAAGACCTTGCCTATTTTTGCCATATTCCCACCGATACTGGAATCCTTCTCAACAAGATAGGTGGGAATTCCATTGTCTGCGAGGTTCACTGCTGCGGTTATCCCTGCAATCCCTCCGCCGATGACAAGGACCTGCGGGACAATATTTACTTTTATTTCTTCAAGGGGCTCAAGTTTTTCCAGGCGTTTGAGTTTTCCTCGAAGAAGTGAGAGAGCTTTTTCAGTGGCTTTGGCTTTATCCGGATGTACCCAGGCACAGTGCTCCCTGAGGTTTGCAATTTCGAGCATTGCACGGTTCAAACCTGCCTCCTGAATGCATTTTTTAAACAGTGTGCCGTGTTTTGAAGGAGTACACGAACCAATTACTATCCGGTCAAGGTTCCTTTCAGAAATTTTATTTTTGATAAGGGTCTGTCCCTCTCTCGAACAGAGATACTCGTAATCGAAGACCGGGATCCCTTCTGCCTTAAGAGTTTTCTTAATAGAATTAATTTCGATATGTTCGGAAATATTCCCACTGCAATGGCAGATAAATACAGCGGCTTTGTCCAGGGCAGAGTTCATTATACTAAACTTTTAGGGATTTGTATTTAAGATTTGCCAAAATAACCGATATTAATGTCACAATAAGGTAAAAATATGAGTCTTATCTGCAAAAAGAGGACAAATTCTGAGAAAAAAGGGTCTTTGACTTTCCATTTATTAAATTAGTTACATAATTATATTCACTCAGCAAAAGAAAGTTGACACTTTTATCTTCAGGCTAAAGACTCAAGGGTTTTACACTGCTTAATATAAACGAACTTTTAGGTCAGGATTTATAATCTATTATTAATTCTGCAAATTGGGGATTTCTGTGCCTAAAAGAATAGGATGTATTATTGTCAGGAAGTTTTTATACGCATATAATTATATATAAGGAGAAAGTATTATTTAAATCAACTGAGAAAAACAGATTTTGTTAGATACTCCACAGATCCGAAACTCATATAAATAGAAATATATTTAATAAAGGCAATAAAAGATAGTAAAAATAACATATCTAAAATAATATGTTTCTATTAATCTGATAATACTGGACGAGAAAGGCATTTGAAGCGATTACAAGCTGCTCTTCCAGTATAAATGGTAGATGATAATTGTGGCAGATAATGAGTTTACATCAGAGGACAATGACTTTAAGATGGGAGAGGTTGAGTATGAGATAGTAGAGCTTTTAAGAAAGCTTAATATCAGCAGGCCAGTAGCTCTCACCCTTGCATGCCTCTCCAAAGGAGAGGAGATCTCTTCCCAGTGTATCGAGATGGTATCAGGTTTGAGGCAGCCAGAAGTTAGCATTGCAATGCGCTATCTTCGTGAAAATGACTGGGTAGACATGCGGGAAGAAAAGAAGAACCAGGGCAAAGGCAGACCTATCAAGTTGTATAAACTGACGGTCCAGATGGAAACGATTATCAACACAATAGAGGAAAACGTAATGGCTGAAAGTAAGGCAGTACTTCAGAATATAGAGCGCCTTAAGAATCTTTCCTGAGACCAGCTAAAAATTGAGATGTAACAGATATTTTAACAGATGTTTTCCGTAAATCTTCAAAAACTAGTTTTAATATTTGAGTCTGGGTTTTATAACCCGGATACGACTTCTTATAGCTTATATAGGTATTAAACCGTTTATAGACCTTCCGTACTCTTCTAGAATTATATTGCTCATTATCCTTTCTTATAAAATCTTTTTCCATCCCTATAGTATTAATTTTTTCATCCGGGTATGAATTCGAGAAGGACAGAGGAGGGTAAAATTTCTCGAATAGAGGATTAAGAATACAAACTATACCGGGAAGAAACATCTTAATAGAGATAAAGAGGGCATCTTGAAAACTTGATGAGTTTTTGCTTAAAGGGTATACTATAATTTCTTTTTACAGTCTAATAAATTTAGGAGATTGGTGGAGTAGAAAGCATTGAAACAACCTCAAGCCTTCCTGAAGGCATAAGCTTTCTTTTTTTGATGTTAGATTCTCAAAGCTGAGATTGTGGAGAAACCTTTGGAAAAGGAATATTACAAAAACTTCTAAAATATATAGTTCCAGAAAATAAAAATTATCAAGTTTTGCCGGAATGAATAAACAGTATTATTCGACCATTTTAGAATAGGGGAATATTAAAAACAACCTAAAGCATGAGTATAAATCAATAAATATTAAAAAGAAAACATAAGTAAACATTTATATTAATTTACTCTATAATGCTTCTTTGGGCGATTAAATGGTAGATAAAAGCGGTCCAATAATGGATAATTCTAACACAAAAAATGAGATTCCAGCATCCATGGGATCAAGTGAATATGAGATGATAGAATTGTTTAGAAGAATTAATGTCAGCAGGCCAATTGCTCTTACGCTTGCATGTCTTTCAAAAGGAGGGGAGATCTCATCCCAAAACATTGAAATGTTATCAGGCCTGAGGCAACCAGAGGTTAGTGTCGCAATGCGTTATCTCCGCGAAAATAACTGGATTGATATTCGAGAAGAAAAGAAGTCAAAAGGTAAAGGCAGACCAGTAAAATTATACAGGCTTATAGTGCCAATGGATTGTATTGTCAGCAAGATTGAAGAAGAAATCATAGCCGAAAGCAAAGTCGTGCTCAGAAATATTGAGCGCCTGAAAAACATTGCCTGAAGTTCTTCAAGGGGAATTACCCCACTCAAACTTTTCCCTGGATTAAACTTTTCTGTTGCACTCCTGATTTATTAAATAAACCTCTGGAAATTTTACTATTGATTGTGGTGTCTTTAAACTCATTTATACTCAATTTGCGACCCTTTTGAGAAGCAGGATAGAGATATTAAAAATGAGTAAAAGATGGATAAAGATTCAAAAAATATGTGGTGGGCCCGCTGCGATTCGAACGCAGGACCTCACGGTTATCAGCCGTGCGCTCCACCAGGCTAAGCTACGGGCCCAAATGAAGGACAAATACGGTTGTAAAAACCTGAAGTTTTCCTGAAAAAGGATATTGAATTTGGTGGGCCCGCTGCGATTCGAACGCAGGACCTCACGGTTATCAGCCGTGCGCTCCACCAGGCTAAGCTACGGGCCCAAATGGCAGGTTTTTTAGAATTATCGAAGTTGAAAGCTTTTTTGGGAAAGCATCCCAATCCGACAACACTTCTAATACTCAATTTACTACTTATAGTTTTTGCTTGAAGATTTTAAGTCTCTAAATTCCAAAAGTTTATTTACAGGATGCCGAGTTTAATAGCGACAGGTTTATATAAGATACCGAGTGTATGAGGGATGCTGGTTTAAGCAAGCCTTACATGGGCCGGTAGATCAGGGGAAGATCGCTACCTTGGCATGGTAGAGGCCTCGGGTTCAATTCCCGACCGGTCCACTTAAATATTTTTAACATTCCTGATCAATATCATTATTTTAAGCTTCTTTTTACATTATTTAATGAGAGCAAAATGCATTTTTACGAGTTGAGAAGAAGATAGAGGAGTTCTTCTATAACCTACGCGATACCAAACTAAAAAGTAGATATGATTTGTTAGAAAACAGGTTTGAGAATTTCAACGAAACTAGCATCTTTTAGAAAATGAATAAATGACGTAATGAGATGCAAATTTAGTGTTAATTTCTATGGGTTTTAGTTCTTTTATAGCAAAATAAGGTGAAAAAAGATCTCTTATCTCAGACTCTGAAGAAAAATACAGCACAGTTCCCAATTGTGTTTTCCGGAATTTACCCGATCCACCAAAGTGTGGATCCTTCTCAGAAAAGCAGACGGAAAGATACTTTGCTCCAGGTTTCAGAAGATTGTATACATTTTCTACATATTTTTTCCGGTCTTCAGGAAATATGTGGTGCAAGAGTTCCCAGTCATACCCAAATTCAAAAGTTTCTTTTACCTCATGCAGGTCACCAAGGAGATCAGCGACAATAAACCTGCACCTGACTCCACGTTTTTGTGCGTTTTCAGTAGCGATCTTTATTGCGGTAGGAGAGCTATCAATACCGGTGACTTCAAATCCCTCGACTGCGAGGTATATTGCATAGTTGCCGGCACCACAGCCGAGATCGATGGTCTTGCAGGGCTGGACTTTTCCACTATGTACCAGCTCAACAAGTGCATCTGGAGGCATTCCGCTATTCCAGGGGATTTTATCAAGCGGTACCTTCTGGTAAATTCCATCTACATCGACATACTTCATAAATGCTACCTCCGTGAGATGATTGATTTTTTATCTCTTTGCCAGGCATTGCCGGTACATTGTCTCAAGCTCTACAAGGTCGTTTATCGGTGTCGGGATCACCCGCGAGTCATTTTTCATAATCGCTTTTGCGAGGTCCCGGAAGATTTCTGCTTCCTCTGAAACAGGCTCAGGATACCGTTATATCCGAAGTATTCCCGGTTGATCATCCTGAACTGTCGCACCATCCTGACTACCTCAACTACATAGGCAACAGAAAGCCCTTCACTTGCGTGCCTTTCGATAGTACTGCCGAACACGACCTGTGGACTGACCTTCTGGAGATTCTTCCGTGTTTTATACATGTCTGTTCCATACACGACCTCAGGATTAAGCCTGAGGTTTTTAAGTTCCTTCTCCAGCAATTCCCGTACTGGTCGTTGTGAAGTATAGAGAGCAATGAGTTCTGGAGTCATCTCCATCTCCTCGGTGATAAAACGAACCAGTGGAATCCCTATTGTAGCATCGGAAACAATTGCTGCCGGGGTTCGGTATAGGAATTTTGCCATTGGCCATTTGCGCCTGCATGTCGCCATTATCATACGTTCGCTTTCAACAACCATCTCTTCCGCCATTTTCATCAAATCGAATCTCTCTCCTAAAGCGGTCAGCCAGCGTTCTGTGTTTGTCATCCCTATAGGCAGGGGTATCCCTTTACAGACCTGCTCTATGCCATATGCTGCAGAAAGGTAATCCGCTGCTTTTTGCCCGGCATCATGACTCAAAAGGAGGGACATTTCGGCGGACGCAATATTCTCGACCTCAGCAATTGGGGTTTGGTGTGTGAGCGTGGCTACAACCTTAATGCCCATCTGGGAGAGAACCTGTTTTACCCACGCGAGGTCTGCTGGCCATGTAGGATTGGCATTTGCGTGAGGAGGGACAAGACAAACCGAATTCGGGACTTTCTCAACGTCATCTTTTACCAGATTCTTCAGGATTGTATCCAGCGCGATGTCGATGCCATCATACTGACCCCCTAAATCCGGCGCATTCAATAGGGACGAGCCTGAACTTTACTTCTGGTTGCAAGGACTCACACACCCCCACGATATCATCTCCAATTATCTCAGGGCCACATGCACTGAGTACAAACAGGGCTGAGATCGGCAGATCCTTTGCCTCCCGGATAGTGAGGGCAAGTATAAGTATATCCTCTCCACCATGTACGATCTCGTCCACACATAGCTTCGTACATAGGGTCATCGTCTCCATGTAGTCGCATTCCTGTGAGGCAAAAGCATTGTCGACAAGGTACTCGCATCCTTGAGGAGAATGGGCTAACAAGGAAGAATTAGATATACCAAGTGCCGTGAGGGCAGCGCCATTGAAAGCACAGCGGAGGTAAGGGTCAGTACAGGCCTCCGAAGATGAAGCCGACGGCACAACTTGTTCCTTATTTGGTTTTTGTTCCATAGAGCATCCCCTTAAATAAGCGTGAACGTGGGAGGTCTTTGTTTTCAAGGGCCTGCCTGACGAGAGCTGCAATATTCTTTATTCCTCTGAAACCATACTGGGCTGGAATGCTGGGTTCATTAGTGTTAAGTTTACTACCGGACAGGGAGGGAACCTACCGGAATTCCCGAAAAATATGGGATTATCATATCCTTTTACAATTTCTTCGAGTTCGTCTTCGGTCTCTTTTGATGACTGAAAACTTCCCAGACTGAAGAGCCCCTTTGTCAGAATGATTTCAGGATAAACCCCGGTTTCCAGAAGAAACTTGATGCTGGGCATACGTTCCTTGATAGTATATGGTGGACGTTAATTACGACAGGATGGGCTCCAAAATCTGCCGCCATGCGTGCAAGGGAAAGAGCTCGTATTGGCCCTGGGAACTCTGATATCTCTACAACAGCTGTTTTCCCGGAAAGAGCCTTTCTTAGATATTGAATTTCCGATTCCACTCCCTTTATTTCTTGTTCAATTACCTTAACGGCTTCAGCTTCCATTCCAAGAGATGTTGCCACTCCGAGCAGCCATTCCTTTGTGGCTTCGGGCCCATATGGCTGTCCGGTTTTGCTATATGGAATACCGAACCGTTCCTGCATCAGGTCGCCTAACTTCTGTCCCCAATCAAAGCACCACAAGGTGTTCAGTTCAACCTCTCTAGCATGCTTTATTTGCTCGACAGTGCATCCTCCAGCTATGATGGCATTAATCTTTATTCCGACTTCACCAAGGAGTCGCTCGATTTCATCCATGTCCCAGTTGAACTCTGTGGGGGTAGGATCCCAACGGGCTCCAAGGATGTTAATCGTTCCTTTCATCTTTGTTTCAGGAGGCTCCATCAGATCCATAATGAGCTTGAAAGCATCCTCATAACCGCTTCGGAAATCCCCACCGAATCCTTCGCTGCGGAGCGCCAGCACCCGGCAACCAACCAGCTTCTCTGCCTCACGGGCAATGCTTTCAACGTCGTCACCGATGATCCCTGAGCAGCAGCAAGAGAGGATAACAATGAGGTCTGGGTGATACTTATTGTATGCTTCCTTACTGCTTCCAGAAGTTATCCCTCACCCCCATAAATAATGTTGCTTTCATCAAGAGCTGTGCAGGCTGTGGGTTCGAGAGGAACCCCACGGATCTCACAGCACTCCCGCGTCCTGACAGAGTCCGACATGTACAGCGGACATCCAGTCGGACCGTGGACAAGAGGAACAACATGACGAATCCCACTGATGACATAATATGAAGTAAAAAATTTACACATGGGAGCGTGCGAAGCCTGCAGTTTGGGAATCATCTCACCCGTTTCTACTTTTTTCAATAACTGCTGCAGGTCACCATGAAAAACTATGAAATTGTTCTCCGGATTCACACATTCTCAATTATTGTATGGGGATAAATGTTTCTCCAAATTTTATCGGTTACAAGGAGGAATAGGAATCTAATACCTTAGAGGTAGCCAGCTAGGAGCCTCTCGAGCCAGCCATGCCATTATAAATTGGCAGCTAATAGGGCCGACCGGTCCACTCAAAAACATCTGAACGTTGAAAAGAGGCGGTATTCTGGTTAAATTTTCAGTTATTATCCCCCCTTTACAATAAAGAGCCACACATCCAGAGAATAACAAAAAAGAGAATAATGAAAGAGAATAATAAGAGAGAATAATAAAAGAGAGTAATAAAAGAGAGTAATAAGGGCTCTGTAGAAATCCTTAATTTAATCCATAATAATTCTATTACTTTTTTGTTTATATTATAGACTATTAGTGGCTCTGTAAAAATCCTTAATTTAATCCATAATAATTCTATTACTTTTTTGTTTATATTATAGACTATTAGTGGCTCTGTAGAAATCCTCTGAAATAACCAATCTTAACAAATTAAAACTGAATTGCCTGATTCAATTTTGCTGAGAACTTTAAGTCTATTAATGACGATTAAGTAGGTTTTCTACAGAGCCGTAATAAGAGAGAATAATAAAAGGGAGTAGAAGATTATTAGGACATTCTCTGAAGCAAATACCATCTATGCACAATAATATAAAGCTACTATAAACTCAATTGCAAATGCCCCTTTCAAGCAGCTCCCTTTTCCCGATATTATCTTCTCCCCAGATTTGTTTCACTTCGTCGCTCCACTGGAGTTTAAATTCTCCTATCATGGACTTTGGGATTGCAAAAACGTTTGCTCGCCTGGTTCTGGAAACCACAGATTTTGACAATTTATACTTATTTGATTTCACATCGTATACCATTTGGGAATCAAGCCCAATAGAACTTAATTTCTCGGAAAATTTACAGTTAACCCGGCTCGATTTTTTACCAATCTCTTTCCCCCGCCTTCGCTTTCTTTTTTCTAATTCAATTTCTTCTTTTCTTATGTCTTCTAGATACCATAAGCTTCTGTCAATCTCGTTTTTAAAAACAATCATATGCCATTTCAAGGACAGCGGATAAGGTTTTCTTAAAAGTTCCTGTAATTCCACAATCAGATCATAATCATCTGTTGTACTTTCAATTTCTTCCATTATTCTTTTCATTCTTGCCAGATTTGCCTTCTGTCTTTCCCGACTTGTTGCCATAACTTCCCACCACACATTAATTTTGTTTATACTGTATATATCGTAGTATATTTTAATCCTTCGTTTATGGTGAATAAAGACAAAAAATAGTCAGAAAATAGACATTTCATTCTATAGTACGGCAAAAATAAATGCGTATAAATTTTTATAATTCAAAAATCTAAAGCGATTTAAAGAAAAATTAAGCATAAATTTTTATATGTTTGACTCAAAAACTTCCCGAAATCTTAAAGCTTTTCATTTATACTTTAAAAAAGTTAATCATTTTAAAAATAGTTAATGGTTATGTAATATGAGACAGACAACTCGAAATTCTATGCTACCGAATTCAAGATCTCTTAAGCAACAGTAAAGCCTCAAAATATTTTAGATCCTAAAATATAAATAACATACATTTATACTTCCGACAGTGTATTTCCAGATATTTGTTAGCATATTGAAGTTTCCAATTTTTTAAATAATTGAAAAATCTTAATAACTTATATGCGTAAAGCTACAGCTGTAATCACAGGACTGATCCTTCTTTCTTTTATAGTTTCAATTTATTTTTACCCGCATGTGCCTGACCCGATGGCAACCCACTGGAACTACCGGGGAGAGGTCGATGGATATATGTCGAAGTTCTGGGGAGTTTTCTTCATGCCTTTAGTAATTACAGGACTTGCTGTATTGTTCCTGGTAATTCCCAGAATCGATCCTATGAGAGACAATATAACTAAATTCAGAAAGTATTATGATGGATTTATAATTATTTTTATTTTCTTTATGCTTGCTGTCCATCTCCAGATACTGCTCTGGAATACAGGCATCCAGATTAGCCCAAACGCCGTGATTCCCCTGGGAACGGGGCTTCTGTTTTACTACATAGGAATCCTTATGGAAAATGCGGAGAGAAACTGGTTCATTGGCATAAGGACTCCCTGGACTCTCAGCAGCGATAGGGTCTGGAGGAAAACTCATCGGCTTGGAGGAAAGTTGTTCAGGATTGCAGGAGCAGTTGCTGTGCTGGGAATTTTTTTCCAGGACCTTGCATTCTTTTTCATTCTCGTGCCTGCACTCTTTAATGCGGGGTTCACGGCTGTTTACTCATACATTGAATATCAAAAAGAACTGAAAGAGACGAAATCCTCCGATTAAAACCTGAAAAAGAAAATTTCAGGGATTATTGTGTTTACCATTCCTGGAATTCCTTTTTAACCGATCTTTGACTTTTATTTTATCAGCACGTTTATCTAGCATGTTCTCGTTTGTTTTATTGATTCTTATGGCTGAGGATATAACAAAAGATACCAGCAAGACAATTGAGAGAGGGGACACCATCTCGGTTGATTATATTGGAAGACTTGAAGACGGCACAATTTTCGATACTTCCGTAAAGGAAGCAGCTATGGAAGCAGGGATATACAACCAGATGAGAGAGTATAAGCCCCTCACATTCACGGTCGGGGCAGGCCAGATGATAAAAGGGTTTGATGAAGGCGTTATCGGGATGAAAACGGGAGAAGAAAAAACTATTACAATCCCGCCTGAAGAAGCATATGGGGAATACAGACAGGAGTTAGCAAGAGAGTTACCTGTTGATGCTGTTAAGTTTACTCCTGAAGTCGGGATGAGGCTGGCTACGGACAGTGGCCTGACAGGCACAGTCACAGAAGTAAATAGTAATAACTTTGTTGTGGACTTCAACCACGCGCTTGCAGGAAAAACTCTGGTCTTCCTGGTCAGAATAATCTCTGTGGAGGAAAGAAAGGAATGAAGCCCGGAAAAGGAGCAGTTTTCTTTATAGCGGTACTGCTCCTGGTAAGCACAATTCTCGCGAGCGGATGCACAGACAGTGGGAGTGAGGGAGGAGATAGCAGAGAAGTAAAATCCGGAGATACGGTCCAGGTAGACTATACAGGAAAGCTTGAAAACGGCACTGTTTTTGACACTTCAAGAGAGGACGTCGCAAAACAGGAGGGTATGTACGTTGAAGGAAGGGAATACGCCCCTCTGACCTTCGTAGCAGGTTCAGGTCAGGTAATTCAGGGTTTTGACGAAGGTGTAATCGGAATGAAAGTAGGAGAAGAAAAAACAATCGAGATTCCTCCGGAAGAAGCGTATGGAGAATACAATGAAGCAGGGATCCTGGTTATTCCTATTGAGGAATTAAATATTACAAATCGCTCCGAACTTCCTCAAGCAGGGCAAACTTTCACAGATATGTACGGAAGACCGTTCAAAATAACGGCTGTAAATGATACCCATATCACTATTGATACTAACCACCCGCTTGCAGGCAAAACCCTGATTTTTGATATAAAACTCGTCTCAATAGAATAAATTTAAGTTCCTGGAAGTCAAATTGAGAATTGTAACATTTCTTCAAAATGTGCATCCTTTCGGTATCCAGGCAGATTTTGAAACGGCAGAATACCGGAAGGAGAATGCACAGGAGAAAGGGAAAATGGAAAATTCTCGCACTGTAAAAAAAGGAGACTATCTTCTTATTGACTATACTGGAAAATTCGAAGATGGAACAGTATTCGATACCACTTCTAAGGAAAAAGCCCTTGAAACAGGCATATATGACGAAGAAAAGGATTATAGACCTTTATTTTTCCGGGTGGATGCACGTCAGGTAATAAAAGGTATCGATCAGGGCGTACTTGGAATGAAAGAGGGAGAAGAAAAAATCCTTATAATCCCGCCTGAAGACGCCTATGGAAAATATAAGGACTATCTTGTCCAGAAGATTCCTCTGGCAAGGCTTGAACTCCAGACACCTCCTGAGCCGGGAAAGAAAATCACAACACCCGGCGGCAGAGAAGTCAGGGTGCTCAACTCCACGGAAACTGCTGCCACCCTGGATTTTAACCATGAACTTGCAGGCAAAACCCTGATCCTTGAGATAAAACTTGTCTCGATTGTAAAATAATTCCAGATCCCGGAAATGCAGGAGATAAAATATGGAAAAAGAAGAAAAAGTTATGGTACTGCTTTTATTTATGACACTAACTTCTCTTATGACAGCTTATCTCTGCTTCGGATCGGGATTTACAGCATCTGGACAGGAGTCAGGGAAAGAAATCAGGCAGTACAGCAGGGAATCCGGTGTAGGGGAAAAAGTATTCCTTGAAGCCGAAGTTCTGAGCAAACGGTTTACTTATACAGGCGGACACCTGCTTTTACAGGTAGACTGCGACTCCGAAGTCCTGAGCGTTTTTATCCCAAAGACCGCAGGTGCAGACGCCCTGAATATGTCAATCCAGGAAGGAGATTTTATCGGTTTAACGGGTACAGTCTCGGAATATAAAGGGAAAAGAGAAATCACGGTGGAAAGAAAAGAAGATATTCTTTTGAGTGATGATTATTCTACGAAATGATTACCACCCTTCTTCGATGTGATTACCTTTTTCTTTAAATAGTATTATCTTGAGTAATCATTATCAATAACTTTTCAGATAAAGATAACAGTCTATTGTAAATAATATATTCATACAGGAACATATGGGAAAAATATGAAAGCGTGTATCATGTGCGGAGGAGCAGGGACAAGACTCAGGCCGCTGACATTCAAGCACCCTAAACCGAGCATACCGATTCTTAATAAGCCGTCAGTCCTGCATCTGATAGAGCATCTTTCAAGAGAAGGGTTTAATGAAATAGTTATAACCCTGGGATATATGGGAGAACTCATAGAAGAGCAACTCGGGGATGGGCACATGTTTGGGGTACATATCGATTATGTGTACGAGAGAGAAAAGCTCGGAACGGCAGGGGGGGTAAAAAATGCCGAGGCATACCTGAAAGACGAGCCGTTTATTGTGCTTGGGGGAGATCATGTTCTCAACCTTAACCTGAGAGAGATGTACCGTTTCCATGAATCGAACGATGCTCTGGTAACTATAGGGCTTCTTTCAATAGACGACCCTAGAGAATTCGGAATTGCGGATATGGATATAAATAACCGGATTCATCGTTTCCTGGAAAAACCAAAAGCAGGCCAGATATTCAGCAACCTTGCAAGTACGGGAATATACGTTTGTGATCCTTTGATTTTTGAATGGATCCCCAGACACAGAAAATTTGACTTCGCAAAAGACCTCTTTCCCTGCATGCTTGAAGCCGACAAGAAAATCAACGGCGTGCTTGTGCGGGGGCAATGGACTGATGTCGGAAGTTCGGCAGCTTACAGGCAGGCACAGCGCTGGATGCTCGATGCCCTTCCCGGAACGACAATCGAAGGGCACTTCACGACCCGGAATGCAAGAATAAAAGGACCGCTTTCCATAGGAAACAACGTGTGCATAGGTTCGAACTCTTCCCTTGTGGGACCAATAGTCATAGGGGAAAATACAACTATAGGCGACAATGTTCTTATCGGGCCTTACAGTGTTATAGGCTCAAATTGTATTATAGAGGATAACGCAAAGATTCTCTCATCTTATCTATTCGATAATGTGTCCATAGGAAAGGATTCCAATATTTCAGGCGGGGTAGTATCAGACGAAACCGTAATTGGAGACCACTGTTTCCTTGAAAATGGAACTGTTATTGGGCATAAAGTAACTATTGGAAACAATTCAACAATACACTCAGGGGTTAAGGTCTGGCCTGAAGTCACTATAGGGGAAAACTCAAACATAAAGGATATCGTAATTAATCCCGATTATGATACTGCACATGAAGGCTCGTAAGATTCCAGTTTCAGAGGATGGAATCCGGTACGGATAAATTAACCGGATTCCCTATCGGCTTTTTCGTTTTGTTTAATATTGGGTATACCCGCCGGAAAAGATACACAGCAACGAAGAAAATACAGAAACAGATATAACTTTATACTATAACCCTCACAGATTCTTTTGCCATGCCGTCCAGAGAATTTATCCTGGAACTTCTGAGAAAAAGTGTGCATCTGGTCTCAATCCTTATCGTGATCATCTACGAATTTTTCGGAAAGGAAGCCGTGCTGTGGGTGCTCATACTATTTCTTGTAACTGTTCTTGTTCTTGACTATTTCCGGATTGAGCATAAAATTCGAATACCTCTTTTCTATATCATGTACAGAAAAACTGAAGCCGACCGCTTTGGAGGCCATATCTTCTTTACGCTCGGAGCTATTTCCGTAATATCACTTTTCAGCCGGGAAATCGCTTATGCTGCTATCCTTATGACGACCTTCGGTGACCTGGCTGCGGCTCTGATAGGGAAATTCTACGGGAAAAGACGGGTTTTTCAAAAAATATTTAAAAACGATAAATCAATTGAGGGCTCCGCCTCGGAATTCATTATCGATTTCCTTATCGGGATGCTTATAGTCGGAAATCCCATAGTCTCCCTGGTAATGGCTTTCTTTGCAACCCTTATGGAAACCGCAGTCAACAAAATTGATGATAACCTTATAGTGCCGGTTTTCGCCGGTTTTTTCGGACAGGTAACCCTAGCTCTTCTGGCGTGTTTATAACAGATTTTAAAAAATTATAAAAGAGTGTCCTTAATTTGAAGGATGTTTTAGAAGGATGCTATAGAAGTACACCATGGTTTGAAGAATTTTTTTCCCCTATGGGTACTCCGTGAAGGAAATTTCCTGAACATTTAAAGAGCCCCAACATTTAAAGAGCCCATTAGGGGTTCTTATGTTCATGTTTCTGCCTCAACCTGCGCATTTTAAAGCTTTCTCATCTCCTTTATGCGCCTTGCAAGGATTTCACCCAGGTAAAGCACAAGCGCCGCAAGGAGCACAGGCATCTTCAAGCTCACAGGCTCGTCTGACTGCCTTTCCGAGTTTTGCCGAGCATCTTTCAGGAGAAGGGCTCTTGCATCCTTTTCAGTATATATCTTCCCTCCGGTTGCAAGGATAAGAGACTTTATATCCTCATTAACCCCTACATCCCGGTACTCAAGCTGGTAATTTACCGCAAGCGGATAGCCTGAGATATCATGTATTCCAATGGTCTCTGGGTTTACACTTGCCTCATAGGTGTTCCTTCCGGTTAAAGCAAGATCTAGAGGGCTTCCATCCATTTTAAGCTCAGGGATTCCCTCATCGTACATTGTAAGAGTCAGGTCGGAAGGCGTGCCGAGCCAGGTATCCGGACTATCCAGCGCAGCCCCTTCTTCAGCTCTCGGGTTTCCTATTGCCCAGTTCGTAGTGCCTGAAATAAGCCTCGCGCTTGAGCCGTTATATAGGGCAGATGCCCAGCGGGAGCCTGCTCCTTCTCCATTGTCCGTGGTAAAGGCTGCAACCCTGCCAAGCCCGAAGCGCCAGGTGGTAAGAACAGGCTTTCCGGTGACAGTGATAACAAGACGCTCAGCTCCGGCTTTCGGAGTAACATCGTTATATCCTGTAATAGTGGCATTTGAAAGATTCACATTCTTTGTAATGAAGTGGTCTGGAGAGTACTCAAGCAGGGGGTAAGCATCAAGCTCGACTTCCTCTTCTTCTCCCTCCTCTTCAGGAGGCTCTGCCGGCGGCTCAAAGCCTATATTTGCCCTTTCTCCTTTGTTAATGTGGAAGTAGTTATTTTCAAGCCCGAGCTCTTTCATCAGGTTCTCAGCGTAATAGTTTCTGGTTTTATCAGTCTGGGAAGGAGCTACCGACTGGATATGGATAAAGTACAGATTTACACCCAGTTCCTGAAGTTCTCTTGCAGCCTGAAGGCTTGGGTCATAGGAATCCTCAATTGCTCCATCTGAGATAATAATAGCATCAAGTTCCCCATCGCTGCCTGCAAGCATATCCTTTGCAGTATTGAGACCCTCGTTTAAGGAAGTTTTACTCTGCTCATCAGAGATCAGCTTAGAGATCTTGTCTTCCAGAATTTCCCTGTTCTGGGAAAGTCCCAGGAACACGAATCCTCCTGAGACGTCATATCCTTCACTTCCGAATGCTATAACCCCTACGTTTGCATCTCTTAGGTTTTCATTCTGGATAATATAGATCGCATTTGCCAAGATATCTGCCTGGGCTCCATGGGCAGCAGTACTTGGAGAAACATCAAGTATGAGGACGAGGTTTCTTCCACCTTTATATTCGGAAGGCTTTGAAAGCACAGGCAGGATTTCTTCAAACGAGGAATTAAGGTAATTCCCATAGTTGTAAGCCTGCTTTCCTCCCAAGACTACAAGCCCGCCTCCGTTGCTGACATAATTTTTGATTTCTTTCATCTGGGCTTCGGAAAAGGAGCTCATTACCTGATTATCAAGCACAAGAACCTTGCTGCTTTCAAGAGCTGCTGCTCCGGGATAGGTGCTGACTGCTGAAACATTGTAAAGGTTATCCAGAATCCTGCCTAGAGGCGAATCCGGCTCATTAGTAACAAGGGTGAGCTTGGGCTTTGGAATAACATAAACGGACTTGAAGAACTCATTGTTAACCGCATTGCGGTCCTCTCCATGCGGAGTGATTTTTACCCTGAGATTATGGGCGCCCAGGGTGGTAAAAGCCTGATTAATCGGGATTGGATTCTCGCTGTTGTTCCTGCCCTCCAGGGTAAAATCCCTGCTCTGAGAAAGCTGCCCATCCACAAATACCTCAAGGAAATAGCTGACACTCTGGTTTGAAGCCTGGCGGACAACTATCCCGAACTCGTTTCGGTTATCCACAACAACAGTCTTGTCCCCGATAATCTCGACACTGAGATCATTTGTTGTGAGTTCGGGCTCGACAAGATAGACAGGCGTGTTGGTCTCTTTTGCAAACTCCAGAGCTTCAGAGAGATCCTTGCCAGCGTTATTGTTTCCGTCGCTGATCAGAACTATCTGGTTGCCGCTGCCTGCGTACTGCGTAATTGTATCCCCAAGCGAGGTTTTATCCCCGGTTAGCTGGACTAAAGCTGTCGGGGTACTGGCTACAAGGGCTTTATATAGTTCACTGCCTGCTTCTTCAGAAAAAATACCCATGCTTGATGTCTGGTCCTGAACCAGCACAAGCGAGGGGTTTTCTTCGCTTATGGTCTGTGTAATCGTGGTATAGGGAGAAGCAAGGGCAAGCACAAGCAGGAAAGCTACAAGCATTCTCCATTCTACAAGTTTCGTTTTTGTCTTCCGCAGGAAATAGAATCCCGCAATAATAACAGGGATTATCAGGAAGAGCATCTCTGGATGTTCAAGCGAGAGGTTCATAATTCACCTCGCTGTCGCACAATAAGGATTTCAAGCAGTATTAGCAGGAACAAAACTCCTATCAGGTAGTTGGTAATGTCATTCTTGGCAGTGTAAGTATCAGCCCTCACAAGTTTGGGCTCATCGTCCGAAACAGCCCTTTTCATCAATTCCGAGGCGTCAACCGTAGTATTCGATTCCCTGTCATTGTACAGATTGACTGCAATTCTTTTACCTGCAAGTTCATAGATTCCGGCTTCGTCAAAAAGAATGCGGTTTGAAGTGAAGGTCTTTGTAGGCGTACGGATTTCCTCGGTTTTCGAAAGTGAGGTCAGTGAACCGGTTTTCAGGTTGTATTCCGAGATATCGCCTGCTCCTCCAAGCCACTGGACAAGTTTTATCCAGAAAACGGGGTACTCGGGCAGGTTATGGAAATTGTTCCAGGAATTTTCCCCAAGCTCATCGCTCAGCCCCATATAAAAAACCGTTCCACTGCCTACCTGCCAATAACTCAGTAAAGGGACATTGTTTTCTTTCAGTGCTACCAGAGTTGTCGAGCCTGTCCTTTCAGTTGCATTCAAGTATCTGCGTACCGAGATTTCGTCACTCCTTATATCCTTCGTAATGCTACTCTTCAGGACTTCTTCAACCTCAAGTCCGTTTTCGGCGTCCTCAAGCCTCTGAGGTTTCACAGGCAGGATCTTAATAAGGTCGACCTCCGTTTTCTCGGGAACCAGGGCTCCACTTACAATAAATACCGCATTGCCTCCGTTCCTGACATAGCTTTCTATTCTTTCTACCGAGTTATTCCCTATAGGGGTCTCTTTCTGCGCAAGCACGACAAGTGTGTAATTATCAAGCTCAGCAGGCACGGATTCTGAAACGGTCATGTTACTGTTCGGGAGCAGGGAGAGTGCGGTTTTCGAAGGCAGCTTTCCGTTATCGGTAATATAGAGTATGCGCTGGTTTGAGGTCTCTGGAATGGAAATATAGGCTTTATTGTCAACAGGCAGGCTGTCTTCGACATTAAGCCGAACCGTTGTAAGGCCTGGCCCGAGATTCCCGAGAGTGAACTGGTTTGTTCCACCTGCAGGGACATCCAGGGTAAAGGACGTTGATGCGTTTCCTGAAGTGCCTCTCCCAGTCTCGATTTCAACTTTCTGGTTGCTGTTCCTGTAGTTCTTGATCACACCAGTATAGCCGTAATTGCCATCCATAGCTTCAATCCAGCCATTGATAATTCCAATATTGTCGGCAGGATTCCCTACTTTTATGAAATTCACCTTAATCCCGTAGGACTCGGCAAGGTTCTTGGAAGCAACTGGATCATCGCCTTTTGAGTTCGTGAAGTCCGAAACAACGATAATTCTTCCGCCTTCCGTGGAAAGAGCTCGCATGCCTGTGGTAATTGCTGCAGACAGGTCGGCAGTGCCTGCACTCGGTCTGATCTTCTTGAAAATATCATGGGCAGCTGAAGCGCTCCCTCCTTTAAGAACAGTCAAAGGCATATCCGAAGCAAGAATTATGCTGTTCTTCTTGCTTACATAGCCGTCAGCAATACCGACTGCATCCTCAAAACGGGAATCGACCTGCATGCTTGCAGAGGTATCGAGGATAAGTACGGTATGCTCTCCGCTCAGAGGCTCCTCCGAGTTGTAGTAATAGCCTGCTGCCGCAATGGAGAGCAGGATAAGCACTAGAAGCTGAACCAGGAAAAGTGGATCCTGTACGATCTTGGTGAGCGAAGCATAAACCCGTTTTCTTTCCCTCTCAAGCTTAAGGACAAACATGAGTGTTGGAATTGCAAGTACCGTCGGCTTCGGGCGGAGCATGTAGATAATAATAAGCGGGATGACACTCAGGAGAGCGACAAGAGCAAAAGGGTTCTCAAAAGGCATTTTTAACGTCTCCTTCTCCTGATGGTATGGTAGAAAGCGTCAAAGATAGGGGTATCGGTTGTAAAACTGTAAAACTCAGCCCCTGCTCTCATACAGGCTTTTTTAATTCTTGCGCCATGGTCTTCAAGCTTTTCAAGATATTTCTCTTTGAATCTCTCACTGACGTACGTTCGGATCTCTTCTCCGGTTTCAAGGTCTATAAGCTTGCTGTTACCCTGAAGAGGGAGCATTTTTTCCGTGGGGTCGAGCACCTGGATAAGAATCAGGTCATGGCTCGATAGCCTGGAAACTGCAGCTTCTATTGCCTCGGGTTCCTGAAGAAAGTCCGAGATAAGGATTACAAGGGACCTGGATTTGATTTCCTGGCTGTACTTTATAACAGCTTCCCCTATAGAGGTTCCTCCTGACAGTTCGAGCTTTCCAAGCCTGTCGATTGCCCAGAGAAGATTTTTTCGCCCACGTCTTGGCTTATTTATATCGACTTCCTGTGTAAATGTCGAGATCGCAAACCTATCGTTATATTTTGTTACCATGTAGGCATAACCTGCGGCAAGCATGGCAGCGTACTCAAACTTTGAAGTTCCTTTTTCAGGGTAATCCATACTTTTGCTGGCATCCAGAAGGATATGGGTCGTAAGGGTTTTTTCTTCCTCAAACTGGCGCACATAAAGTTTTTCAGTCCTCGCATAGGCTTTCCAGTCGATATCTTTCAGGCTGTCATTAAGGTCATATTCCCTGAACCCGATGGTATCAATGCCATGCCCGCTCCGGGTAGACGGGCGGTTTCCGGCGTAAACAGTCGATACCCTCTTCCGGACAGAAAATGTAAAGCGGTCAAGCTGCCTGAAGAAGTCCGTTTCAATATTTTGTTTTATGCGAGTCATTCTGGATCGTCAATAAAAAGCTCGGTTTGCCCCGGACTCGGGTAAAACCTTCTGGGTATTAAATTTATTTAATTTATTTGCAGTTCCTTTTCCTGACCAGAAATCGGCCAGGGTTCAGGTTTTACTTTACTTTCTTAATAATATCCTCAATAGCCTGGTCAGGAGTTATTCCGCTTCTTTCGGCTTCGAAGGTCAGGATAAGCCTGTGGCGGAGGACAGGGTATGCCATGTAATCAATATCCTCTTTGCTTACGAAGTTCCTGCCCTCTATAAGGGCTCTGGCTTTTGCAGCAAGAATGAGGCCTATTGACGCTCTCGGAGAAGCTCCATACTCGATACGTGCTTTATCCTTTCTTGTCATACCAACAATAGTAAGGACGCGCTGTTTGAGTTCCTCGGAGATCGGAACCTGCCGAGTGAGTTTCTGCAAATCCAGAAGTGTGGTTTTATCCAGTGCCCTGGAAATTTTCGGAACTTCGGATTTCGTATAGCGGTTTATTATTTCCATTTCTTCCTCATAGGAGGGATAATCTACAAGAATCTTTAAAAGAAAACGGTCAAGCTGGGCTTCAGGCAGAGGATACGTGCCTTCCATTTCTATGGGATTCTGAGTGGCAAGGATGAAGAAGGGGCTGTCCAGCAGGAAGGTATCATTTCCGACTGTTACCTGTTTTTCCTGCATCGCTTCCAGCAGAGCTGACTGGGTCTTTGGGGATGCCCTGTTAATCTCATCCGCAAGTACGACGTTTGAGAAAACTGGTCCTGGCTGGAACCTGAATTCCTTTTTGTGGTCCGTCTCTTCAATGACGTTTGTCCCTGTAATGTCAGAAGGCATGAGGTCAGGAGTACACTGAATCCTGCTGAACTTCAGGTTCATTGCCTTTGAGACTGTGGAAATCATAAGTGTTTTTCCAAGCCCTGGATTACTCTCAACGAGGGCATGCCCTTCACAGAGTATAGCAATTACTATCTGCTCCACCACTCTGTTTTGGCCTACAATAACATTTCCGATCTCTTCAAAAAAACTTTTGAAAATCCTGCCTGCGTTCTGATAGGTCGTGGCAGCCTGCCCGGAGACGGTAATATTCTCACTCATATCTGCTTCACCCTTTAGGTTTCTGTTTTTAGAGGCTTAAAGCCAGCTTTTCCGAACTTTACCTGTTTCTGCAACAGTGTGCCTCCAAAACACTGCTTGTTATTCAAAAACTGCTTTCAGACAATCTTCGAGAAAACTGAATGCAGGTAAATCCGGCTTTATATAGATTTTCCAAATTATTCTTCTGCAAGTTCTTCAAAGTAACTCTGGATAACATTCCGATATCCTTCCGGCAAATTCTCATAATAAGATTGGGAGGCAACCGCTTCAGGGTTTACAGGACCTGACTGGATAAATGATCCGTTAATCTGTTCTCCTGTTTCCTGGCTTGTAAAACCCTGCCCCGCGCCTGGAGGAATTTTCAGGTCAACTTCCTTGCCTTCCACAACGATAACAGCAGGCTCTCCGAAAATGTCTTCCTGGCTCTCATTATTCGAGGTCCCACCGTTCTCCTCTACAGGGTAAAGCTCGCTGTTCGAATCCGAGACAAAGGGAATATTTTCAATCACTCCATTAAGGTCGGTGGGGCTGAACGCTGTCTGGTATCCGGTTCCTGCAACGTATGCAAGAACGGTAAATGCAAATACTATTACAACCAGATCTCTTGCAAGCTTTTTCCGATTAAGAAAGGAAGAGGACTTTACGGATTTCGAATCGATTATTACCCCGCCTATAAGGTCCCGGACAATAATATTGTCAGTATTACGGTTATCGTATGCAGTCCTCAATCTTTCCTTAAGTACAGGATGCGTTTCCTCTATGAGGGCAATCGCATCTTTCTTTTCAGCCCTATGGTGTCTGACGGCTGTTAGGATAAGAGAGAGGATAAAAGCCAAGGAAATAAGCCCCAGCGTCTCAAAAAGAGCATTGAAGCCCAGAATATTGTATCTTGCACCGGTATAAGGTTCGAAGGTGCTAAACATTAGAAATAAATCTTGTATGTTGAAAAGCACGAAAAGGACATAAATTACAAGAAAACTTGCAAACAGGTCTGCAAAAGCATAGAGTCCTCTATATTTTTTTAGGGTTGATTCGTGTCTTTTTACTATTTCTTCAATACTCAGAGCAACCTCGCTCCTTTTTGCAGCCTGGAAAACGGCTGTGATAATGAATAATCGTAAGTAAGACCTGTGCATGAAACATGCAAATATACTATAAGAAGATCTTCTAGAAAGATAGTATAGAAAGATAGTATATAAAAGTACACGTTCTGGAACATGCATTTTTCAGATCTGTGCACTAAACCGGTATTTAGAAAACACTGTATGTAGATTCATGCCTTCTAATATGCAGACATCTTATTACCGCCTTCTGTAAATAATAACATAAGCAGTGCGGAATTCTAAAGCTGAGTAATTATGGCTTTTTAAAAGCGGGATATGAACCCAGTATTTTTAGTGTATGGATTTTGTTCTTTATTTCTTTTAATGCATTTTTTATAAGTGGATCGCTGGCTCTCCCTTCAAAATCGATGTAGAAGTAATAGTCCCCGAGTTCCTTTTTTGAAGGCCTTGATTCGATCCTTGTGAGATTAATTCTGCTTTTTGCAAATGCCCCGAGAATTTCGTATAATGCACCAGGTCTGTCTTTCTCAAGATATACTATAATAGAGGTTTTGCAGGCTGAAAGGCTGGAGTTATCAGGCTCGATTTTACTCTCAGGATAAAACTCGTGCCCCGATTCCTGTTCAGAGCTGGAATATGATTTTACGTTATCAGATTTATTTTCTGCAATAAAGGAAACTTGCTGAACCCGATTCGTCTCTGAGGCTCGCAAAACAATGAAACGGGTGTAATTCTCCTTCCGGTCCTGAACGTTTGAGAGAAGCACTTTTAACCCATAGCATTCGGCAGCCTCGGGGGAGGCTATCGCTGCCATCTCTTCAAACTCGCCTGCAAGCCTTGCTGCGTGGGAAGTGCTGCCTGTACTCCTGAGTTCTGCCTCAGGAAAGTTGGTTTTCAGGAAGTGCCTGCACTGGGCGAGCCCCTGTGGATGCGAAAGTATAACCCTGATTTTCTCAGGCTCGCCTTTTGAGAGCAGGCAGTGCTCGATTTTGACAACAATTTCTCCGATTATTTCAGCCCCGTTCTCAAGAAGCAGATCGAGAGTAACCCCTACCGAGCCCTCAATAGAGTTTTCTATCGGAATTACTGAAAAATCGGATTTTCCCTGTACAACTGCCAGAAACGCATCCTCTATATCTGCAAAATAATGGATTTCGGCGCCATCAAGCATGTTTTTCTGAACCCATAATTTTGCAGCTTTTTCCGAGTACGAGCCCTCGGGACCCATTACACCTATAATCATCTCAAGGGTTAATTGCCGGCATGATAATAATAAGTTTTTGCGCCCGAGTCCCGTCTCGGGAGGACGGTGCCCTTTTCGCTGCCCGAGTCCCGTCTCGGGAGGACGGTGCCCTTTTCGCTTCGCTCAAGAGGGCTTATTTGGGGGATAGAAATTTTACGTATTTTTGCTCAGTCCCGCAGATTTTTAAGAAAGATTCGATCGCAAGCCTTTTTTGAAAAGACTTGAGCGAAAAACCTCCAGCAACGGCTTTGGTCAAGTGGGCTAAACAAAGAATATTTGTTACTGTTTTTCTGTTTTTCTGTTTTTCTATTTTTCTATTTTTTTCGTATCCTTGTTGGTTTTTTGTGGTCACCTGGGTGTAGAGTCTCTATTTGACAGTTTGATGTTGTTTTTGTTTTAATAGTTGCGTTCTACGGTGTAGGTGATTTTCTTTGAGCTGTCCGCGGGGACGGTTACTTCCCATTCGGCGGTAAAGGCATCTTTTTTCACGTATGGGTCAGAGGTGTTTGTGATTTTCCATTCGCCGTAGAAATGCTCCAGAACCTTCACTTTCTGGGGCTGAGATTTATGGTTTTTGATTTCGGTCTCATAACTCTCTTTCCAGGCGTATTTGGTCAGTCTGTCGTAGTTGGTCCGGGTTCTTTTGCCTGTTACATCAAAAGCATTTCCGACAAAAACCTCTACCTCTTCATCTTTTGGGGTATGCTCTATCCGGTCTTCCCCGAGGAACTGAAGCTGTCCCTGAGAATCAGCTTTATAAACCCTCATAGTCCCGGCAGGAAGGGGCATTCCAAGACCTCTTTCTTTTGAATTGTTCAGAGTAAGGACTGCCCGGACATCGTTGCTTTTTGTGACATCGAACACGAGTTCCTTTTTTACAGGCACGGCATCGGCAGAGAGCAGAGAAAGCTGTTTTACCTGGTTGTTTTTGAGGGTGGCTGGCCTCTCAAGAGTATAGAGATGGTATTCAAAAAGGGACTCCTCAACAAAACTATCCTTTGCCCCTATAGATTCTTCTGCGACTTCTACCACAGCTTCACCCTCATATAGGGGATATGTGGGCGCGACTACGCGGTGAACTTCCCCTGCAACAAGTTTCAGCCTGGCATTCTCATAGGTTGTGCCTGCAGAATTATCTATGCTGACCCAACCCTGGATGTCGGCTTTCGTATCGTCTGCATTTGTTTTTACGATATAATCAGCTTTCCAACTCATACCGCCCGTAAGATAGGAAGTAAGGACATCTCGCTTACCTGCCGCAGGCGAATAGACCTGCCAGACTAAAGTGGGTTTTGTAAGCAGGTCAGCCGAATCCGGGAATTCAACTTTCGAGACTTCGGAAATCGTTACGACTTTACCATCACTCAACCTGAGTACTACCACGCCGTCGTAACTCAATAATGTGCCTGTATATGTGTCCCCTTCTTTTTCGGTTACGGTAATTTCCCTGTCCCGGAATTTCTGCAGAAGCTTTTGCCCGCTTACAAGATCGTATTCGTAGTTCTGTTCCAGCACGGCAGTGTCCTTATTCCTCGTATCCTCAAACATTACTGATGTAGGATCAATAAGGGCAGCAACATCGGTATACTTGACCGTGTTAACCCCGGAATTGAGCTCAAACTCCCTTCTTTCCTTTACAAGAGCAAGGTTATTGTTATAAACAGTAACCTCAGTGCCTGAGTCTATTGTCGCAGCATCTGCTTTAAGAATAACCAGAGGGTTTGGATATTCGACCTCAGTAACGATGCTTGAACTGGATTTAATTCCGTTAACTGCAGTCTCAGACCTATCTGCCTGATCCCTGTCTTCCGTAAAATCAGGATGCAAGGCAAAACCGGGATACACGAAAGCTGCAGACGCGGTTAAAAAAAGGCTTAATGCCAGAATAAACCAGAGATAACTTTTTTGTCTTTTCATAAGAGAAGGATATGCAACTGTTTTATTTATACTTGGCTTTGACTGCAAATATAGTTGAAGTTATCCACCAGGTTTTCTCCTCGATTTTCTATAGGGCTTCCTGTGTAGTGTCCTATCAGATTCCCTACCCTGTTCCTGTTTTTTAGAAGTACTGTGATCAGGAAATTCTATTTGGAGGTTGAAATAAAAAATAAAAAACAGTTATAATAATATACATCAACACATAATTAATAATTTTAAGCGGTTATAGAACATATTTGGAAGCGAGTGAAATTACAGATAACGTGCCGGAAAACAAATTAAACGGAAATAAGCCGGGAAGAAATCAATAGTAAATATGTGCTAAAAAAGAATCAGGTACAAAAAAGACATTAAAAATAATTGTGGATTCATTTCTATGAACATTACCAGGGTTTTCAAGACTAAAAGCAGGATTAAATTGCCTGGCTTTGTATCAGGTTTCGCTTTGATTTTTCTGCTTGTCTGGGCGGTTCTCCCCACCTCAGCCGCAGAGATAGAAGCAAGCAGGGAAATCTCTGCCGAAACAGTTTACCCAGGCGAGAGTTTTGCGGTAACTGTACATATAAAGGCAGACCACGAGCTTGGAGCCCTGGTACTTGATGAGGATCTCCCTGGCGGGTGGCATGTAAACTATTCAGAGAATAATGGGACTATATTTCCGGAAATCAACTTTTTTAAAGCAACCACTCTGGAATGGATATGGATTGAGAACCTCTCAGCCGGAGAAGAAAAGACAGTTATGTATAATGTGACTGTGCCTTTAAATTCCCAGCCTGGTAACTTTTCAATTACGGGCAGAGTCTCCGCTTACTCCGTTCCAGATGTCCCTGTAGAAGGGTTTTCAGAAGTAACAATTACTTATCCTCCTTCTGAGGTTGATATCTCTGCAAGTAACGGAGGCGAAGGAAGTGAAGGAGAAAGTAGCGGAAGCAGAGGAAGTGAAGGAGAAAATAGCGGAAGCGGAGGAAGTGAAGGAGAAAATAGCGGAAGCGGAGGAAGTAGAGGAGGAAGTGGAGGAGGAGGAGGTGCAGGCTCTCCGGAATCAACCAAGAATATTGAACTAAAGGAAGTTTCGAGTGAACAGGTTTTCAAAGGTACTCACACATGCTTTACTTTTAAAGGCGAGATAAATGATATAGCTACTGTAGAATTCGACCCAAAAAAGAACTTCGGAAAAACAACTGCCATTGTAGAGATACTGAAAAACACATCTTCAATCGTTAAGGAACCTGCACCGGGAGCAGTTTACAGAAACATAAACATCTGGATCGGAAATAGCGGCTTCTCAAGTCCTGAGAATTTTGAAAATGCTAGAATAAATTTCAGAGTGAGTAAAGCCTGGATTGCCGATCACCGGGTTAGAGAAAATACTGTGAATCTTTACCGGTACGATAAGGGCTTATGGAATCCGCTGTCCACATCCCTCAATGGGGAAGATGAAAATTACTTCTATTTTACCGCAGAAACTCCAGGCTTTTCTCCTTTTGCAATCTCAGGGATTGAAGAGAAGATCCAATCGGTTGAAATTTCAACAGCCAGAACAGGAGAAAACCGGACTCTGAGCAAAGAAGACATTTCTGACGATAAGACAAACTTTGACAAAGAAAAACAGGGAGTCACTGCTTCAGATATAGAAAAAAAAGAAAAGAAAAGCTCTCCCGAGCCTGGAGCAACCTTTGCGGTGGCTGAATTACTGATTTTGTATGGTATATTGAAGAAAAAAATGTAATCCGAGAAAGGAAAGACAAACAGGGCAAAAACTAAGTTATCAAAGGTCTCTTTTGGGAAGACACTTTTTTGGATTCCATTTGTCTTCTGGCTCGTTCTCTTACCCGGAATACACGAGATAAAGTTCAAATCCCTCTAATTGACGTTTTACTCTTCAAAGATATCCGCACTTCTCAAGCCAGGTGAGAGATCTTATCCATTCCCCTTTTGGCTCCCTGGAGGTGCCCACAACAAGCCGCTTGATGTCTCCTACTTCTTCGACAATGCCGCAGGCTTCTATAAGCTCTCCGGGAAGAGCCTGACCTGCATAGGTATGGGTATATGAGAGCACATGGTCGATCACATCGTGTTCGACTTTGTAGTAAGCAGGGCTGTCAAAAGCGAAATCGGCATTCTTGACCCTGGCTTCAATTTTCATATTTACGGTATCCTCTCCGCGCAGGAGAGGCTCTTTTATCTGGTCCCATTCCCTCACAAAGAGAAGGTCAAAATAAGTGCCCTCAACCATTCCCCGGTTGCCTTTTCTGGACTCATGCAGCATGAACTCATCAAATGAGATGTCTGGGATTCTCTTCCTGTAGATTCTCTGCCACATCTCATCATCGATTTCTTCAATGGGTCCTTCCTGTCGTTTTGCAGCAGTTATTGCATCTCTTGCCCTGAACCACATGGGGCCGTATACAACAAAGTCAATGTCCGAGTTTTCATTCTGGAGACCTGCAAGCATTGAGCCCGTAACTCCCATGCTTGTCCTGGGAATGCCTGCCAGATCGAGTGCCTTTACAATTGCCCTTACGCGGTGGTCAGAGTTAACAAGTTTGGGAATCACGTCGGAAGGACGAAGCACCTGTTTTACCTCGGATTCAGGAACTACATGGACATCCTGCACCCACTCAGGCCTGTGCTCCCTCATGAATTCGAAAGCCGGGCCAAAGTCATATTTTTTGTATCGTAATCCGTTTAACTCCCTCTCCCCATTTTTATCGGGCACGTAACGGAGTGTAGCCCGGATTCCATCGGTGCGGAAATAGTCTGAAACTGCAAAAAGCCAGTTATCTTTCGTGACAAGGAAATCCCTCAGGCGTGTTTTGAGCATTTTATATCATCCCTGTAGCTTACAAGAGAACCAAAAAGTACCCGGATTTTAAGGAATTTCAACAGCCGGGCTTTATAAGAATTTATAATAAACACAAGGAAATGTATTGTACAATTCATGTATATAACTATCAGGTTTTTAACAAAAACCTTTTAAAAAAGGCTTTAGCGAAAAGTACGGGATCAAATAGTGTGATAAAGCCAGGTAAATAATAAGTCGGAGTAATATACCTGAACTTACAAATATTTAAGGAGAATATACTCTGGAATAAAATAAAACACAAATAAAGTATATTAAAATAGTGCATTGTAAATTAAAAGATTATTAAGATTACAAACAGTGAGTATTACGGACAGTAAATGTAACCAGAAATAAATGTTACAGATCAGAAACGGAATAGACTGCAGGTGCAGAACATCCGAGGTAATGCTTTTGAGAGAGAACCCCAGTGTAGAAGCGCTTGAAACCTGGATTATACAGCTCAGGCGCGAGTTTCACAGATACCCTGAACTCAGTTTTGAGGAGTACGAGACCCAGAAGCGAATCCAGAAAATACTCGAGGAACTGGGAATAGAAGCCAGAAAAATTGCAGACACAGGCGTACTTGCAAGCATCAGAGGAACTTTACCCGGTCCCTGTATTGCACTTCGATCTGATATGGATGGGCTGCAGGTGCAGGAAGAGTTAACTGAAAGGAATAGCGAATACATATCCAGAAATAAGGGAGTAATGCACGCCTGCGGGCATGACGGGCACATGGCAATGCTTTTCGGGGCTGCGAAGCTATTTCAGGAAAAGCGGGATTTTCCAGGTGAAGTCCGCCTTATCTTCCAGCCTGCTGAAGAGATCCCTCCTGGAGGTGCTGAAAGGGTAATTGCAGAAGGCGGGCTTGAGGGCGTGGATGCGATTATGGGGATGCATATATTCACCAATCATGAATCAGGAAGTGTGGGCTTCCGTTCAGGACCGTTCATGGCAAGCACCAACAGATTTGAGATTACCCTTACAGGAAAGGGAGGCCACATCTCAAAACCTGAAAATTGCATTGACCCTGTCCGGATGGCAACGGATTTTCTAAACAGCTTTTATCCTGCTCTGGAAAAACAGCTTGAGCCAGATAAATATATTATTGGAGTGGGGAGGATTCAAGGGGGAGCCCAATTCAATAGAATTCCTGATACTGTAGAGATCCTTGGAAGTTATCGGACCTTTGACCGGGAGACTACAGATATCATCGACAGGACAATAGAGGAATGCCTGAAAAAAGTGGTAAAAAGATATGTAAAGCCTGGAGAAGAATTTTCAGGCCTCCCTGACTACAAGCTTGATATACTGCACGGTTATCCTGTCCTTGTCAATGACCCGGTGTTTACAAACGCGGTAAACTCAAAGCTTCAGGAGAATTTCCCGGAGCTCACAATCTATCCTGAGATCGAAAAAACCTTTGCCGCCGAAGATTTTGCAAGTTACCTGCAGAAAATTCCAGGAATTTTCCTTTCCCTGGGTACCCGCAATCCGGAAAAAAATATCGTGGAAATCAATCACTCATGCACATTCGATATTGATGAGGCTATCCTCATTACGGGCACGGAGATATTTTATACTATATCGCTGGATTTCCTTAATAATCCGGAAAAATATCTCAATCCCGTAACTACTTCAACCCCGAGCCGTTAAGAAAAAGCCTGAAAACCAATAAGTGAAAAATAACGGGACTGTCCTGTTTACGGAGGAGATAAATGATAATCCAGAAATATGAAGACTCCAGAATGGAAGAAGTCCGTGAGGTTGTTCTTGAAGTTTTGAAGGAACACGGTTTTGAACCCGACAGGCTAAAAGATGCCGACCTTAACGACATAAACGGCTATTACTTCGGGAGCGGCGGCACATTTTTCGTAGGAATCGTCGACGGCAAAGTTATAGGTACTGCAGGCGTCCGAAAACTCGATGAAGATTGGTGCGAAATCCGCCGTATCTACCTTAAAAAAGCCTTCCGGAGCAAAGGCAATGGAAAAAAACTCTTCAGGGCTGCTCTCGGTTTTGCTGAAAAAAACTGCTCGGCTGTAATTCTTAAAACCGACTCAACCCTCACAAAAGCAATTGATATGTATCTCAAACACGGCTTCACTTTCCAGAAAGAAGAAACAGGATACCTGTATTTCGAAAAAAAGTTTGATCAAAAACCGAAAATCGTGTGATCAAATTTTTTATGGATTTTATTTGTGAATATTCAGGGCGAGTAATTTTTTCACTGAGCGTGAATGCCCCTCCTGATGCATGTCAATCACCACGGATATCTAGCCATCTTTGCTTTTGCCTTTCTCACAGCTTCTGCCAGCCTTTCCATGCTCAGGAAACCATGCTGGCTGAGAACTGCACCGAGATATTCATCATTTTCACTGAAAACAGGGTAATGCAATGGGTCCATTGTATACCAGCTAACGTTTACTTTTTTCGGATAGCCGGTTCTGTTTATGTTCATTGTTATTGTACCATCAGCAACGTTGAAGTAATATTCACGTTCAGGCTCACTGGATAGTATCTCCCCGAGTATTTCTTTTACAGCCTGGTTCCTTCTGCCATTCAATCCAGTTTCATAAATCATCCGGTATCAACTCCTGTAGTTTTATGGGCTCAAACAATATCAGCATACTCGAGAGACATGGCAGTTCAATTTCTATTATGTGCATCCTGAGAATGCTTCATTGGTTTTTAGTAATCTGAGAGTAATTAACATACCCTTAAGGAACGTAGCATCCGTTCTTTATACGATAGGGTTTCATCTTTCAAAATTTCAAGTTTTTTATATAATTCTTCTAAATGGATTTTTTTCTCTCTTATGATTTCCATTGTTTCATTATAAAGAGGGCCTTCTGTTATATTTTGGGCAGCCAGATCTTCTGTGTAGCCCTTAATGTCTTCTTCATCAAGCTCGATCAACGTTTGAATGTTTTTTATCTGACCTTCCAATGCTATTCTATCCATGTCTTCAGTCATGTTTTTATTCCTCTTCTACAGTCCAGGTTTTAATCCCTCTAAGACCTGATTTTAACTGTATTTCTTACCTTTTTTTCCTGTTAACTTTTACGGATATCGGTAGAAACTCGCATATTCCAATAGTTGTTAGAATAAATAAGTTTAGAGAAGTATGTTTAAAGCAGGTTGTTAAAACTTAGAAAGTATAACGATGATTAACCACGCAAATTTTTATACTTCGTTTATAAAGCCTGAAAAAATGTAAAATCTTCATAAAAATTTTTGGCCTTTCATGTGCAATTTTATATTCCTAAATATATATTCTTTATTCCAGTCAAAAAAGCACCCTTGATCAAGTTGTCTTATACTCTACCTGATTTCATTTATTTTTTAGCGTTTCCTTATAAAAATATTTAATTATTTTTTCTTCTAGAGAAAGCAAAACTGCATTTATTCAGCTCAGGCTTCTGTTTTTAGCTAATTATAAATACTATAGCTTCTATAGTGATTATAATGTCAGAGACTACAACCATTCAAGTAACCAAACAAACTAGGGACGAGTTAAAAAAAATCGGCTCGATGGGCGATGATTATAACGCTGTTATTGAAAAATTAATCCGAGCATACAAAGATCATGAACATAAGTCGAGAATAGATCGAATTGCGGTAGAAGCTAGGAAACACTTTGAAGAAAACCGCGACGAGTACGTGAATATAGATGACCTTTGATGTTTTTATAAGGTCAAAGAGTTTAGATGACCTGCCCGCAGAAAGGAAAAAACAAGTTATAAAAACTTTAAAAGAGCTAAAAGATGGGTTTCAAGGCGGTAATAAGTGCAGAATAGAAGGCTACAGGGAAGATATTTACCGCCTTCGAATAGGGAGTTACAGAGCTTTCTATACAGTTGATTTTGAAAAAAAGCAAATTATTGTTTTTGATATCCTGACTTCAGAACAGGCTCATAAGAAATATGGCCGTCTTTAGTCTTTGGGGTTGATGATTGACTAGAACGCCCAGCAACAAAGACCACAGCAGCAATAAGAAAGAAGATAAGTAATTAAAAACCTTTTTATTTTTTTAATAATGCATTTCTTCAAAGAATCCATCAAAGATCTGGCATGAACTTCAGGGGATGAAAATAGAGCTGTTTTTTCACGTACACTGATCTTATACTCCCATTGGGATAATCCACAGTTTTATAGTAATAATCCTCGCCAATTTTAATATTCTTATACTGGCTATCCATGACGAGTAAGCCATCTATGTAAATCCCGCCACCACAATACAGCGTTATTGCAACATTATCTGTCCTTACTGCAATGAGAAGTTTGGTAGATGTTTAAAGCTGAAAGAAATATATAGAAACTTCTCAGGGGAAAGTTCCAAAATACTGAATTTTTGTGTTTCAATCCTTGTTTTAGTGGATCTTGCATTGGAATTCTGGTACAGAACCTCTGACTGTCACATTTTCAGATAGTTTCAATCCTTGTTTTAGTGGATCTTGCATTGGAATCTGTATATTCCTGGTCACTTCAAAGCAGACGATCTGTTTCAATCCTTGTTTTAGTGGATCTTGCATTGGAATGGAAAACTGCTTTAACTACTCTCATATTCAATGAAAGTTTCAATCCTTGTTTTAGTGGATCTTGCATTGGAATTTGAAGATATCCCAATCGTTCCGACTATAGAACGTGTGTTTCAATCCTTGTTTTAGTGGATCTTGCATTGGAATTATTCAAAACCATTTGCTTTCAATATACCCATTTCTTGTTTCAATCCTTGTTTTAGTGGATCTTGCATTGGAATCGGAGTGAATCAAGCCGATATGGGATGGGAAGGCAGGTTTCAATCCTTGTTTTAGTGGATCTTGCATTGGAATGATTTGGAAAGACTAGGATGTCAGCGGAGATTTTCAGTTTCAATCCTTGTTTTAGTGGATCTTGCATTGGAATTTCGTTTCTCGCAGACTCCCTGCTTACATTTTCGGAAGTTTCAATCCTTGTTTTAGTGGATCTTGCATTGGAATGATTGAGCCTTTCTGGATTTGTCTGCCCCTCAATTGTTTCAATCCTTGTTTTAGTGGATCTTGCATTGGAATTTTGCCGGATCTTGACACAAAATTAATCAACGGGAGTTTCAATCCTTGTTTTAGTGGATCTTGCATTGGAATCGGATTTTTCGGTCTGTGGCTGAAACCTTGGCAGGTGTGTTTCAATCCTTGTTTTAGTGGATCTTGCATTGGAATGAGCAGATGAACTGTTTAACGAATCGAGAGAGTTGTAGTTTCAATCCTTGTTTTAGTGGATCTTGCATTGGAATCTTTATCCTGGTCGGATATCCTCCGGATCCGCGAGGACCTGCAGGTTTCAATCCTTGTTTTAGTGGATCTTGCATTGGAATAAGAAGACGAAAACGGAAGCGGTGAATATTATTCTCGTTTCAATCCTTGTTTTAGTGGATCTTGCATTGGAATCAACCCAAACCATGAGAAAATGGAGATTCACAATTAGTTTCAATCCTTGTTTTAGTGGATCTTGCATTGGAATAAAATCTGGACATTGGCTAGGGCTCAATGAGGACACAAAGTTTCAATCCTTGTTTTAGTGGATCTTGCATTGGAATATGGCGGAGTTTTCACTTCAGGCCCGGATCTGCAAAGTTTCAATCCTTGTTTTAGTGGATCTTGCATTGGAATTTCCTACAGGTAATGCTGATGCCCTCCCGTCATTTAAGTTTCAATCCTTGTTTTAGTGGATCTTGCATTGGAATATCAGCCTGAAGATGACGGTGAGTCTTACGAATCCAGTTTCAATCCTTGTTTTAGTGGATCTTGCATTGGAATCGGAAGCTGTATTACACATACAGATTGCGAGAATACCGTTTCAATCCTTGTTTTAGTGGATCTTGCATTGGAATACAAAGGAATGCAAGCACAGCGTGAAGGACTTGCAGAAGTTTCAATCCTTGTTTTAGTGGATCTTGCATTGGAATATGAGTATATACGGAGTGAGCACCCTTATCAAGTTTGGTTTCAATCCTTGTTTTAGTGGATCTTGCATTGGAATACAACACGAAAGCCCAGGAAGAACCCTATCAAAGGTTTCAATCCTTGTTTTAGTGGATCTTGCATTGGAATCGGTATTTTATACAATGGAAAGTTTTACCAGGAAGTGTTTCAATCCTTGTTTTAGTGGATCTTGCATTGGAATAGGGAATGCCCGTTACTGGATATTTCGTATCAAACTGTTTCAATCCTTGTTTTAGTGGATCTTGCATTGGAATGGGAAAGCGAGGACGTCCCACAGCCGGACGGATCCGGTTTCAATCCTTGTTTTAGTGGATCTTGCATTGGAATTACATTAATTATTATTTTTTAATTGTTAGTAGCCAGTTTCAATCCTTGTTTTAGTGGATCTTGCATTGGAATTTTTGAAGGGGTTAGATTGACTATCGCACCGCCTGAGGTTTCAATCCTTGTTTTAGTGGATCTTGCATTGGAATCAGCTGGTGAATTGTGCCGGGCTGGTTATACAGATGGTTTCAATCCTTGTTTTAGTGGATCTTGCATTGGAATATATATCAGCCTGTTTTTTGATTCCGTGTTTCTCAAGTTTCAATCCTTGTTTTAGTGGATCTTGCATTGGAATAACTGTATATGAATGATATATATATCCGTACAGAGGGGTTTCAATCCTTGTTTTAGTGGATCTTGCATTGGAATCAATGACCCTGTAAGTGTCAAAATGGATGCGTCTTGTTTCAATCCTTGTTTTAGTGGATCTTGCATTGGAATTGTCTGAATATACTGGTCGATTGTGTTATGTTGTTCAGTTTCAATCCTTGTTTTAGTGGATCTTGCATTGGAATAGGGAGCAGGTCCAGCAAGTGGCAACCCCATAACCAGTTTCAATCCTTGTTTTAGTGGATCTTGCATTGGAATGGCTGGTAGTGATTCCGAAACAAAAACCGGATACAGTTTCAATCCTTGTTTTAGTGGATCTTGCATTGGAATTAGATGGCATGAAGACGATTTAAGCGGGAGATTACTGTTTCAATCCTTGTTTTAGTGGATCTTGCATTGGAATAAATTATTCGCTTCTTCTTCAGTAGGAAACTCTTGTTTCAATCCTTGTTTTAGTGGATCTTGCATTGGAATTGTACGATTTTCGGAGTCATTATTCGACTTCCTTGAAGTTTCAATCCTTGTTTTAGTGGATCTTGCATTGGAATTGCCCATACTGTAAGGGGCAGTTTCCAAAATACTGTTTCAATCCTTGTTTTAGTGGATCTTGCATTGGAATTTGAATTTTTATGTTTTTAGCGCGGGAGAAATCTAGTTTCAATCCTTGTTTTAGTGGATCTTGCATTGGAATGTTAAAACAACGTCTCTCGGTTTCCATTTCACTAGTTTCAATCCTTGTTTTAGTGGATCTTGCATTGGAATATGATGTTCTCGGTGTTAAGTTTGTTTATTTGTATAGTTTCAATCCTTGTTTTAGTGGATCTTGCATTGGAATTAGATGGCATGAAGACGATTTAAGCGGGAGATTACTGTTTCAATCCTTGTTTTAGTGGATCTTGCATTGGAATTTGTTTTTGTTCTGGAGTAAGAGGGACCCCATATCGTTTCAATCCTTGTTTTAGTGGATCTTGCATTGGAATGAAAATGCTACCAACATGTACCCCGGAAGATTGGTGAGTTTCAATCCTTGTTTTAGTGGATCTTGCATTGGAATCAATGTTCTTATTCGTCTTGAACAAATACAAAAAAAGTTTCAATCCTTGTTTTAGTGGATCTTGCATTGGAATACTGGCCCCGCTTGAGGCATGATTACTTTAGCCGTTGGTTTCAATCCTTGTTTTAGTGGATCTTGCATTGGAATAGGGTGTACACGGAGTGCGCGCCCTTGTCAAGTTTGGTTTCAATCCTTGTTTTAGTGGATCTTGCATTGGAATTGTTTATGGAACCGGGGCAGGTAGAGCAGTTTTCCCGTTTCAATCCTTGTTTTAGTGGATCTTGCATTGGAATAACTTGACCCAACATGTAGCAACTGATGAACAGACGTTTCAATCCTTGTTTTAGTGGATCTTGCATTGGAATAGATTTTAAGCAAGCGAAAAGTTAAGACTGTTATCAGTTTCAATCCTTGTTTTAGTGGATCTTGCATTGGAATAGATTTTAAGCAAGCGAAAAGTTAAGACTGTTATCAGTTTCAATCCTTGTTTTAGTGGATCTTGCATTGGAATCAGTTCTGTACTGTTCAGGAATCTTGAAGGCTGTCAGTTTCAATCCTTGTTTTAGTGGATCTTGCATTGGAATGCTAATTGAGGTCAAATCGATGGCAAAAACTAACGTGTTTCAATCCTTGTTTTAGTGGATCTTGCATTGGAATACTGAAGAAATTCCGAATCCTTTTGGAGCAGTCACAGTTTCAATCCTTGTTTTAGTGGATCTTGCATTGGAATTCGCCGGATTCAATCCGAAACCAGCAGTGGAAGTTAGTTTCAATCCTTGTTTTAGTGGATCTTGCATTGGAATCCTGTACGGCTCTTGGTGCAGAAGAAAAACTCAAGATGTTTCAATCCTTGTTTTAGTGGATCTTGCATTGGAATCAAAATGACAAAAGTGAAATATAGCGAACTCAGCAAGTTTCAATCCTTGTTTTAGTGGATCTTGCATTGGAATAGGTCACAGCAGCACCCGTTAAAATGGATGCCTGGGGTTTCAATCCTTGTTTTAGTGGATCTTGCATTGGAATCGGTGACATGTTCTTAAGGCATGTGCTCTCGGAAAAGTTTCAATCCTTGTTTTAGTGGATCTTGCATTGGAATCTCAAAGATTCCGGTACTCTGGAAGGACTACAGAGGTTTCAATCCTTGTTTTAGTGGATCTTGCATTGGAATTCAATAAATCTGCTCTGTCAAGAGGTTTAACATGGGTTTCAATCCTTGTTTTAGTGGATCTTGCATTGGAATTTGTTCTCTCGATAGCGTTTCGAGTATACGTTAACCGTTTCAATCCTTGTTTTAGTGGATCTTGCATTGGAATAGGATTGTAGTACCATCCGAGGCAACTACTGAATAGGTTTCAATCCTTGTTTTAGTGGATCTTGCATTGGAATGGTTGATTAAATGCAGAAAATAGGAGAAAAGATAACGTTTCAATCCTTGTTTTAGTGGATCTTGCATTGGAATCGCAATGGGATACCCTGAAAATACGCTGATAGAATTGTTTCAATCCTTGTTTTAGTGGATCTTGCATTGGAATAGGGGAAAATTTTCCTTTATTTGGCTAGAAAAAGCCTGAGATTGGTCCTATATTAAAACTAAATTTCTTGTTGGGATATTATCAAACCCTATATAAATACAAGAAAAACCTCTTCATACGCAGATATTCCGGTAACAGCAATCTACGCATTTTCTAGAAGATCTGGAAGTCTTAGGATATAAACCTTTTTGGATGATATCGAGGATTTCCTGTATTATTTTATCGGCTTTTTTGAAATCCGAAGCGCTGATCTCTATTTCCTTAACAAGGCTGTTGCTGCGTGTAAAACAAATATATGCACGATTAACTTCAATATTGTAGTTTTCTCGGATCAGAAGCGCCTGCAAGACGAGTTGAAACTTATAGGTTTTAAAGACCTTCTCTTTGTATTCGGCAAATTTGTATTCAAGGGGAGCGGCGGTTCCGTCTTCCAGAAACAGGACTTCATCAACAATTCCTTTTATATGGCGTTTTTTTGAGGCAATAAAAACATTGCTTTCTTTCCTGATGCAATCCAGACTTCTCCGGAGGTAGTCCCTGTTTGTAAGCTTTCTGGTCTCATGAACTTCGCGACCTTTCAAGACTTTAAACCTTTTTTCTTCGTGCTGCGGAATATCAAGACAGTACATATAATAAATGAAACGAGAACAAAACAAATACTCAAGCACGTCTGAAATTCTGATTATTGTTCCGAAATCCGTTTCAGCATATATACTGTCATCGCCTCCGATGTCGCTTTCAACATCTATTTGAGTGCCTGCTCTCAGACCATCCTCAACTATTATGGGCTCAGATTTTGTCATATCTTCCCTCTGGAAAACTTAGAGAAATTCGGAAAAATTCAGAAAAACTTGGTTATCACTTCGTCGCTGACAAGATCCTTATCGAAAGCCTGGCCGATAAGCAGGACTTTTTTAAATGACTGCTCATCCATAGGAAATACGTACACAGAATCTTTTTCCGTATCAATCAATTCTTCACACTCAAGCCCCAGAGACTCTCTATCATTTGTATTCAGGTCTCCCAAAAACACGCTTTTCTGAACCCTGTAAAGCCCATAGTTCTTACAGCGGTCGCTGACCTTCTGGCGAGTCCTGTTATCCGTAATATCATATATCACCCAGACAAGCAAACCCAATCCCCTCTGTATTATTTCCAGATCTCATATTATAATATTTTAGGATCTCATCGTATGACTTATTGTTTTACTGTTTTATTTTCCAATCAGGCTGTTCGCAATCCTGTGGCAGTCGAACTGGATTGTGTTTCCGATTTTTATGTTCCTGCCTCCGTAACTTATTTCTTTTTCGAAGGTTTCATTAACAGCCTGGATCAGGACAGCTTTTCCCTCTTTATTAAGAGTCATCCCGTTTGGAATCGAATCAAAAAAGCTGTCCGTAACCTGCTTTTTCGAAAAAAGGTTGAAAACTGCCCTGTCGATATGAATGCGGTACATTTCGATCAGGTCAAAAACAAAAGATTTCTTGTTATAGTCATCCGTATGGTTAAAGCCTACATAAGGATCAAGCCCTGCTATAATGCACGCCTTTTCCACCTTTGAATACAGAACTCCATACCCATAATTTAAAAGGCAGTTAAATTCATCCTTTGCAGGGTTCCGGCTTCTGCCATTGAATTTCCATTTATCGGGCAGAAGGAAGCTCAAAGCCCCGAAGTAATTTCTGGAAGCCATGCCCTCAAGCCCCATAATTTTCCCGCGCATCTCGTCAAGAGTTCCTTCAAGCGCTTCAAGCTGGGCTTTTGTTTCGATCATTGAAGCAATATAATCATCAAGTTCATCTTTCTGCTCAGGTCTATTCTTTTTAAGGTCTTTCAGGAAAAGGATCTGGTTCTCGATTTTCTGCTCAACCCACCCTTTTGCCAGCCTGAACCCTTCCGATCCTTCCGAAATCTCAAGCTGCCTCCGTCTTATGTAAGTTGTGCTTCCAAGCTTCGAATGCCAAACCCGCCCGTAAGGGTCCCCGAAATTATCCAGAAAAACGATATCGATGTTATTTTCCACCGCAAATTTGATTGCGTCGGTGGTAATGGTTGCAGAAGTTGTAATGAGGATGCTGTCCACTTTCTTTTCCGAGACTTCGAAGATTTTGTCTTCGTTTTTGACAAGGAAACAGTTATTCTGCTTTTTTAAAAAAGAACCATGAGAATTGATTACAAGCTGCATCTTTTCACCGTCCCGAAACCGCGAGATACAGATTTTCCAAGGCCGAAATAGTCAGGGATGAGGAAGTTTACCATAAATTTCCCTTTGAACGTAGCAATTTTTACTCCTTTCATGCTGCCTACACCAGGATAAAGATCTGGCTCACATTTTATCTGGCTGGGAACAGTATATCCAAGAGACTTGGACATGGAAAGTATATTTCCTACCAGAGTTTTTCGAAGTAGGTCTTTTTGTGCGGTGGAATCCATTCTCTTATATTTGTCAGTGAAATTTTCCTGATTAAGGGCAAACCAGGGAGTTTCAAAGTTGTAGGTATGAAACTTGTCGGAAAGACCGAACTCTTGCTCTTTAAAAGATATCTTCTTTTCCAGGATTTCATAAGTAGATTCATCTAGCTCGATTTTGTCATATTTATTGAAAATTTCTTGGAGGACATCTACTCCCTCACCTATTCCAATAACTAGAGGAATGCCTTTTAAAATTTTATATTGGACTAAAGGATACGTGTAAATTACTTTATCACAGTTATGTTGATGCAAAAGTGTATATTCATTAAACCGGGTTGCGAAAAATCCTCGAAGTTTTGAGGCGTTTGTACCTACTTTTCGGTCAGGAACAAGAGTTAAAGTTAGCGTTTTGACTTTCATGTCAATCACACATCATGGTTGGCTTTAATTCAAAGACAAAACCAGTTTCAGGATCGTAATAACGTTTTATCTGCTCAAAAGGAATATATCCAACACTGAGATCCTCAGGTTCTTCACAAGAAAAGTCCTTTTTAGGTACGGAAATCAAGTATTCATTAAACTCTTTTCGAATTATTAGATATTTCTCTTTTCTTTTCAAAGGATCTTTAATAGATTTTAACAAGATATATTCTTTCCAGATCTCAACTGCTTTATCATCTAGTTCGACAAATACATCTATTTTTTCATATCCTGCTTTATCGTCTATTAGCCTGAAATCCGATGTGAGGGATTTGAATTTGAGCTCATTAACGTGTGAAAGTAATTCATTTGATTCGTCTTCACTTGAGGTATCTTTGACTTTCCGAAAATAACTGTTATTTAAAGAAATCAGGTCTTTTTCGTAAAGTTCAGAAGGACCTTCTTTTAAAACATCTCTAGTTTTATCGATAAGAAAACTTGAATATATATAACGATGAAGTTCTTTTCTCTCATCTTTCAATACTACTACCTTTACTTCCCCTCTTTGAGGTTTGGAAGAATTCCTGTTACACCGCCCAGCAACCTGATTTATTGAGTCAATTGTAGCAAAATCTCTGTAAACAATATCGACATCTATGTCTACACCAGCTTCAATAAGCTGGGTGCTAACAATGATTTTTCTTTTGTCTGACTTTTCTTTTATTTCTTTAATTTTCTTAAGTCTCTCTTTTGGGATTATGTTAGTTGAAAGATAATAATAAGTAGTATTTTCAAGTTTCAAATTATTTAAATGATTAAATATATTCAGAGAAGATCTAACTGTGTTTAACACAACTAAAAAGTCTTTTTTCGGCTTTTCTTTGACCTCCGATTCAATTATCTCCTTAAATTCATCCAGATTCATTGGATTTAGGTTTATTTCCAGCTTAACTCGGTCAAATTCCCTGAAATATTTGTCTTTATTTTTCACCAGCTCAATTATTTCCTCTTTTTCAGGATCGAAAATAAGGGGTTGGGTAGCTGTTACAAAAATAAAATAAGTATTAAAATACTCAGCAAAACCCGAAATTATCTGTTTTAGCAGTAACCAGTATTTATGAGGAATTGACTGGACTTCATCAAGTATAACAATCGAATTTGCAATGGTGTGAAACTTCCTCAGTGAGCGATTTTTATTGGATACAATTGTGTGGAAAAACTGGACAAAAGTAGTAACGATTATCTCAGAATTCCATCCCTCAATTAAAAATAAACTCTTAAGCCCTTCAAATTCTTCATCGTCTTGCGTTCTATAAAAAATATCTGCAAGGTGATGATGTTTAAGTAATACATCCTCAGAAGGATTTGAGGTCTCAACTGTCTTAAAAACATCTTCAAAAGCATCATAATTTTGGTCTATTATGCTCAGAAAAGGCAATGAATAAATTATTTTTGAGTTAATCTTTTTTTCCTCTCTTAGTCTTGCTTTCAATTTTAATGCAAATGAAAGTGATGTGAGAGTTTTTCCTGATCCAGTAGGAACACTTATCGAATAAATTTTAGCATTGAGGTCAAGCTTTTCAATATTTTCTGTTACCTCATTGTAAATCTCGTTACGCACCTTATTGATTATATTTTTGCTATTATGGAAACCCTTTTTTACCTTGTACCTATCCACAAGATCAGATGGGATATCTGTTTTACTGGAAACATCAATAGAAGATGCATCAATTTTATCAGAGTTTATAAGAATTGAATAAAGAGTTAATGTCATTAGATAATATCCTGTAAACTGCTCTTTCTGGAGCAATTTAGAGAATTTTCGCCTACTTTTTAATATTTCATTAGCAATGGAACGATATTCATTGCAAAAATTACCGATGTTAAAAGAAATATCATAATTATCCAATAATTGCTCATATATCGCTTTCAATTCGAGGATCTCCAGCGATTTTATTTGAAGGTCAATAATTCCAAGGGTATCTTCATCTATCAGTTCTAAGATTTCATCCTCAGCGTCTTTTAAGTTTCCATGATGCCTTTTTACAATAAGATATCCTATTGTGGGAATAAGATCCAGATCTTTTTCTATATTTAGTGATATTACGTATTTTTTTAGTATATAGTAAGTAAAAATAGCGGAAATAAGCCCATGATGATATTCTTTTTTATTTTTTAAGCTTCTCTGTATGGCTGGGTCTGTCTCTAAAATATATCTTTGAAAATAACTTGTGCCCTTTCCAAAATCATGACAGACCCCTACAAGAAATGATATATTAGAAAAAGTATTTTCATCAATCCCAAACTTTTCCAGTGAGAGGCTTTTTTCGTCGCTAGTCGAGATAGATTTGTTCCCTACGTTGGATAAGTGTGTAAATAGTAATTTATCGGGATGTGAATGAAGATGGAAATCACATGAAGATAATTCCGTCACCATTCTCAAGCCTCCATAGATTATTTACATTTGCAAGAATGCATTTTGCATTTCTTTCAAACAAAATTTTTCCGTATTCTGTAACTTCCCTATTTGGAAGCATTTCTATTGGGATAGTCTCTGAAAAATACTCTTTTCCTTCTTCAAAACTGATTTTCACGAGCTCTTTTTCAGGAATTACAGAATGGATTTCCCTTTCGGAGTCTGAAAGTTCATTAACAGCTTCCATTTCTCCTATGAACTCATAATTGGCAATATGTTCACTTAGACCGAGGCATAAAGTATACACTGACTTATGTTCTTTTAACATAGAGTAGAGCTTATTGTATACTTCTTCTGAGGAATGAGAAAAATAAATCCTATACTTTACATCCTTCAATACTTCGAATCTTATCTGGGTTCTGGTCTTAATTCTGCTCATCATAGGGGCAATTTTAGTGTCGATTAGATTTTCTGCAATTCTAGTCTTTTTAATAGGAGAACTTATTTTTACCGCAATATTTGCATTCTCTTTAGAAAAATGCTGCAGATACTCATCTTTCCCAAACCCTTCTAAAGCACCAATCATTCCTGCAATAGCGGTTCTGGGAGGAATAGAATAAGTAAGGGGAGAAGTTGTAGTATAGTGTTTTCGGAAATGGCCGAATTCTCCCCATACATCGAACACTAATACTTTCATGTTCTTCGCTCACATTGATAATATTTCAGTACTTATTCCGGCTTCCACAAGGCTTTTTTCGAAGTCAATCTCTTCTCCGCCATATGTGAATACAACCGATCCGTCCATGCAAAGCTGGGCATTTTCAATTTTATCTTTGTTTTTACCCAAAACCTCAATCAACTTCCGGACTTCAATCCTTACCTGTGAAATATCCCTAATCTCTTCATCTATTAAATCAGATTTAAGACTGAGAAGGTTGTTCAAATCCCCAATGTGATAATTCCCTTCTTTGTAGTTTACTTTGAGCAGGAGACGAGGAACCTGGCCGACTTTAGATCTGGAAATAAGGTTCTTAGTTCCATTCCACATTCCATCAAGAAGTAGATCAATGTCTTCTTCTGAAAGCTTCGTGTCTTTTGCCGCGTTTTCATTAATAATTCCGTAAAAATTTATTAAAGAATAAGGTAAGAAATCCTCTTCACGGAACGTTTTCTGACTAGCTCCTTCCTTCGAAGCAAAAGCTCCTGTTCCACGGAAATGTTTCGTGAAGACCTTGTGCATTGATCTACCTATCTTAAACTGTATAGGACCAGTGTGAGTTATTGAACCAGTTTCTTTATCAGTTTTGTTTCCTTTTTTGACTTTAAGTTCAAGTGGAACAGTGCCCCCAAATAAACGAACATCAATACAATCAGCTAAAAGATTCTCATTAATGACATTTTTACCAGTTTCAAATGAATCAAGAGGTTCTTCAATTGTCAAAAAATCTCTTGCCCTCATTTTTGCATCTTGAATAGAACCGTTTTCATCCGAAATTTCCCTAACAAAAATCTCCTTACCTCTAAACTTGTAGAGATGATCACGGATTGTTCTCTTAAACCTGACATCTGTTACAAGGTTTATTCCGGTCTCTTCGTCAATACGTGGCTTGTTTTCATCAAGTGGATCTCCATTTGGGTTTCCATCTTTTATATCATACAAAAATACAATCTCAGATCTTCGGTTTACTTCAGTCATTTTTAATCTCCTTTTCAGATTTAGATGGCTTTAAAAGGCTTGACAGATTCATGCCTAGAACAAAGTAAAAACTAATTTCATCGTTCGACATTTTCCAATCAGTACCTGATTGAATCATATATTTTGAAATCAGATATTCAAGCTCTTTATAATAATTAGCATCATACTCTTCAAATTTATTTATGATATCAGGGAGGATTCTCTTCACATAACGCTCATCAAGATTTAGGCCTCGAAGCTTAGTTCTGAAAGGAGCGCTACCACGTTGAAATTTTTGAATATTTAGTAGATACTGGACAAGAGCACCCTCTAAAAAAACTGCTTTCTTTGCATCGGTATTGAAAAAATTTTCAAATTCTGAAAAAATAACATTCGTTCGCTCTTCATAACCATCATTTTCCTTTGATGAAATATCGCTTAATAAAACTGATAAATTTCTAGAATTCAAACACTTACCTCCTGTATAATTTCCAAGCAAATGCAACTGGTTTAAAAAGTCAAACATCTGAAATCCTAAAAATAGAGAGTATCTTATGGGATTTTCATTTCTGAAATCTTTTCTAATACGGCCCATAACATATTTTAACAGAAAATTATAGTCAATTGATGTTCCTGTAAATATTCCATTTGTAATTTCTAAAAAATATTTATTCAAATCAGGATCGTCTAGAGTATTTGGAAAGAACCACCTCACATTACCTAATGTGAATTGAATAGATTTTACTTCATTATCATTAGAGTAATAATTACTGAATATGTTTCTCTTGTCAACAATTTCTTTAGCCGTAAATAGGTTTCTTAACCTTGAAGGAAGGACGTCCTCGATATACAAAAGAATTCGATATGCAGAATTGGATTTTTCGTAAAACTGAAAATTAAAATTAAGATAATCATCCTCTTCACTTAGAATCTCAAGGATGTCGTTTTCATTAGCCTGTAAGAAATTTCTATATTCTTTATTAAGTGAAAACTTCTTCTCATTGAACTTCTCGAAAATATCAAAAAGATCCTCGCTAGCACTACTATTTATTAGCTTAGGGATAAGGAGGAAATTGAAACCATAAAAACCAAAAGACATGTATTTTTCAATATATTCTTTTCCCGCTGTTATTTTCAGAGCGCACTCTAGGCAGACTGGATTGTTTCTCCATGCCTTACTCTGGTCAAATCCCCCACTAACAAATCCCCGCTTATCTACTGTATAGAATTCATAAGGCGTAACGAAACCATAAACCTCTTTATTTGTTTTGCAAATTGAACATACTTTGTCGTCATCTTTAGAGATAATATCATATTTACTGTAAAACTTGGAAGCTCCGTTGTTTTTAAGGATCTTACGGAATACTTCAAAATCTCCGACATATCTGATGAAGTTATTTTCTTCAAGAACTAATGTTAATATCGAATTTTCCTTTGCATCGATGGAGGTGACTTTAGGTTCAAGAGCAGAGAGTATTTTCTCTTCATTCTCTTTTATACATTTTCCAAGAAGCTCCAAAAATCGGACTTCTTCAGCGTCTAATATGGGTTTTGCTTCTTTCAAGGGCTTTGAAAACCAGCCTATAATCTTGTTAGAGAACGTTTTTTTGACTTCTGTAACCCTTGCTGTAGGAGTAATATCTGGACCATTAGAGGACCCTCTTTTATAGAGATATTTGACAATTTTCTCTTTTGAATACTCCTGATGCTCGATTTCTTTAAACTCAAAACTATCTTGGCAAGAAACCAATTTGATGCAGAATACGTGCTTGTAAGTTTCATTACTTGCAGGATTTTCAACTAAAATTGATACAAAATCGTTTAAATCCTTATTTTCTTTTTCGAGCGCATATTCACCAATTTCTTTCATAGCTTCGATCACAGAAACTACACCTTCATAAAAAGTATAATAAATAATTAAATCCAATTTATTAAGACTGTATTTCTCAAACTTAAATTGAACTTGTTAATCTTAAACCTTCATTGTCAACATTCTATATATACATTTCTAAAATTAATTATAATAATCAATAAATTAATTTAAAAAATAGGATAATAACCACACAGTAAAACATTTAACCCACCTCCACAATAATAAGCACTTAATGTCAAAGCTTACACTTATCTCCACAATCTATTCCCTTGAGCCTGTTATTATCTGCGTAACACGGCTATCCCCTTCAAAAATTATATTACTGTCAGAGGAAGGGGCACCTGATAAGAAAGTGCAATCTGAGGAAATGATTGAAAAAACGTTTAAAAACGCACTTGTGGTTGAGAAAAAGTACACGTCTGTTTATGACACCGTGCGCGTGGCAAAAGATGTTGCTGAGCTGATTGAGCAGGAACATGCAAGAGGCAACCAGGTAATTGTCAACGTGTCGGGCGGGCGGAAGCCGCAGGCTTTTGGGGCGCTTTTCGGGGCATATGCAAGGAACGATATGGTGCAGAGAGTTGTATATGTGACCGAAGAAGATAGCTTTATGATTGATTTTCCGGTGCTGAGTTTCAATCTGTCGGAAACAAAAAAATTGATACTCGAAGAGATCCAGAAAGGAGTGTCCTCGGTTCCCCAGATAGCTGCAACTGCCGGAATCTCGAAGGGCATGACTTACAACCACCTTCGGGAACTCAAAGCAATGGGTTACATAGCCGATGGGGAAAGCGGGTACATTATAACTGATGCAGGAAGGATCGCTTCCATTTGATTTAGAGACATTTTGATTTAGAAGCATTCCACTCCCTCTGCCCACTTTCCAGGGTCTAAATTCATCTATTACTCCGGATAATCACAGGAACTACTTTCTTTTTTCTCAAGGGCTTGCAGGTATTCCAGGACAGCAAGGACATATGAAGAATGGGACCAGGCAAGGGGGAGAACAGAGAGGGGTCTGCCTCTGTCGTCGATCTGTTCCGAGAAAAGGCCTGTGGGATGGGCGTGAGCTGCGCACCAGTCAAGGAGTTCGAGAGCCCGGCCAAGGTTGCCGACTGCGGAATGCCACTGGGACAGCCAGAGCGTGCAGATAATCCAGCTGTTCATATAGCCAAAGTAGGTGTCGTGAAGATACCTGGCAATCCCGCCTGAGGGGCGCTTAAGCTCCCGCTCGATCGCCTCCATAGTCTGGGCTACCCTGATATCGTCGGGAGGAAGAATTCCGAGGTACCAGACGGCAAAGACCGAAGAATCAAGAGTGGCATCGTTAAGCCCGCGGCGGAAGCGCCTCAGCCTCTCATCATAAAGCTTCTCCAGAATAGACTTTCGGATGCGCTCAGCAGCCTCCTTCCAGATATTTGCATTGTCATAATCCCCAAGCGAGCGGGAGAGTTCGTAGGCTCCGTTAAGACCGGCGTAGACCGTACATGCACTGTAGGTATGCACGCCTTTTCGTTCCTCCCAGAGGTCGAAGCTCGAAATCGGAAGGTCTGTTTCCCTGTCAATTGCCTTTACGAGATAATTAGCTGTGGGGAATACAAGCCTTCTGTAGTACCTGCCTGTAGTCCAGACACTCTTTTCAATCTCCCAGTTATTATAGAGGGCATAAAGAGGAAGCCCTGTCTCGTCTATCTGGATCATAGGCACAGGATGCCAGGTGCTCCCGAAGTCTCCGGCAGGCGTGTATTTGTGAAGGAAGTTGCCTCTGGGTGTAATAGTTTTTGCGAAAAACTCAAACGTCTCAGCAGTCAGGTGATGGTACCGTGCCCGATCAAGTGCAAGGCAGACCCATGCTGCATCCCTGGGCCAGCAGTAGCTGTAAAGGTCTGCTCCGAACTGTTTTATATCCGAATCACAGGATGCAATTATAGAGCCATTAATGTCCATATGGGCGACAACTGCAAGCAGGCTTCTGTAAAAGCACTTTGAGACCCGCTGAGGCAATTGAGACATTCTGGCAGATTCCGGAAGGACTGATACCTGCTCAGTAAATGAATTCCAGAAATTGAAATTGTGATGGAAAAGGGCTTCTCTTCCGGCTGCCTTTACTCGTTTATGGATTTGAAGCACGCTGCAGTATTTCTTTCCAAGCACTATCCAGTAGTGCAGCCTTGTAGATTCCCCTGGTTTCAACTCGGGAAGAGTCCAGCCAAGAGTGGAGTCCACTGAGCCATGCGCTACAGGATTTCCGCTCAGGGAAGCATCACTTTCCATATCTCTCCATGTGCCTTCAAGCCCTTTCCACTCTGCAGTTCCAACCGCGTACTGGTCAAATGGAGGGTCACTTGCGTGCAGGAAATAGCGGTCGCGCTTGTAATGGATAAGCGTATTTTTATCAATTACAGCAGTTTCTCCGATTTTGGTCTCAAGAATCCTGTAGTTCTGGTTTGAGAAAAAACGCAGGCGCTTGACTAAATTTGAAGTATTCCTTACCTCAAAGGTCCTGTAAAAAATGTTTACCGAAGGGTGGACAGCTTCCCAGACTGTAATTCTCAGCCCTAATTCAGGATTTTCGAATACTGTTTCCCCTATATTTGAGATAATTCCCCTGCAAACCTCAGGAACTTCCTCACTTCCTTTCTC